>Ga0307511_10001353_pt1 | contig 25949 bp, 30 predicted proteins | sample 13_EM_MG_FD_200266 | JGI IMG/M metagenome (GOLD analysis project Ga0307511, IMG submission 200266) | Populus trichocarpa ectomycorrhiza microbial communities from riparian zone in the Pacific Northwest, United States - 13_EM | ecosystem: Host-associated > Plants > Roots > Unclassified | place...
AAAAAAAAAACCTATAAGACGATGCCCGTAGTCTCTGCCACTGGTCACTCCAATCCAATCGATAACCCAACTCGCACCATTGACTCAAACTCATCTCACCTCACATCATAACCCTCGATACAAATCATGTCTCTCAACGATAGGAACCTTGGCGTTGCAAAAGGCTGTGACGTCTACGACGGTCTCGCCAACCCGACATCCCATTCCAATAATTCAAATCCGCGAACCTCGAACTTCGTACGTATATCCAGTCATCCCGTCGTTTCGGTCGTTCAGCGTGTTGACCTCGAGTATGAGAATAGGTCGAGGACCCGACCACGGAAGAACTGGGAGCTGGTGCCGGACCAGGTTTCCAGGGTCACATCCAGGCGACGAAGAACTTCAAGAACACCGCCGGCGTGATCGAAGGACGACCGGGCATTATCGAGTCCACCCATATCGAACCACTGAAAGAGGACACATCACGTTAGTACACCGTCTCATTCTCACCTCGCTCAAGTTCTCACGAGCCTCGTTCGCGCAGTAAGAGACCAATGGGAGGATGCCGGAGCGGGCTCAACCGGCAGAGGCCCTTCCAGTTCAGGAATGATCAAGGTCGCTACCGACCTTGGCAATGCCACCTCGAACATGTTGACCGGTGCTGTGCAGATGGCTTATGGAAGCGTCTCCGGCAACGAGGAAGCGTTCAAGGCCGGTAAGGAGGCCGTGTACGGGAAGGGTGCTTGAGCGAACGACGACGAAGTCCAAACCAAGTCTGGCAGTCCCATAATCATTTGTACCAGTGTAATACAGCCTTATCTTAAACATTGAACAGTCTTTGTGCCTGCTGACTTATCTCGAGTCCTGGATTTGTCGCAAGGGGTTGACGCGATTGCGAGGCTGCAAGACCACATAAAGAACCAATAGATCGATCGATCGCCTGCCAGATATCCAATAGAAGCAGACAAGCACAACAGTTCGCAAGGGCACACGATAGGAGGGAAGCGCTACCCTGAATTGAGGGGCCGTACCTAAATTCAATCAAGGGACAGAAACCTCGGCCAACTCTTTCCTGATCTCCTCTTCTGTCTCAATCTTCTTAAGTTGTGTCGCCTCCAACCTCTCCCCCCTCTTCGCCTTCTCTTTAAGCTCCTCAATTGCCTTCAGCTATTCGCCGAGGTCAAGGTCAGCACTTAGCACACGAATGGCGCAGAACAACTAACCTTCTTGTTGAGGTTACGGATCTTCTTGGCGTTCGAGTCCAAAGCAGGATCACCAGCGTCAGCTGGTGGATCCTGCGGGGCGGGTTGCGGGGGATGCCTTCCTCCACCGTTGACATCCACCGACCTCCTACCATTCTGCTCAAACTGTTGCTGCAGCCCAGGGCTGAGCGGCCCTTTATCCACCTTGCCCTTTTGTTTTTTCTTCCCCGGACCCCCAACTCCATCTGGTTTCGGTGAGGGACTCTTCGGCGCTCCGGGGACGTATCGTCTTCCATTCGTCATTGGCCCAGGACTCTCACGTCTCGTGGGGGTGTTCTGACCACTTCCACCGCTATCATCCCGACGGTAAGCCAAGGATGCCTCTAGGCCTCTCGCGCCGGGAGGTCGGTACGGGGCCTTCACGGGTGTCACGACCCTCGTCGTTGTTGCTAACTCCGAGACGCTCAGATGCGGTGCTGGGGCCGGAGGTATCGTCTGACCGAATTGAGGTACTTGGTCAACAGGTATAGGTCGCCAAGAAGCTTGGTAGAGTTCATCGATCGACTGCATGTGCATTAAGCCTCCGGAACAATGCCATATCTTGATGCCATTGTCCACGCGAAGCCGAGGAGAGAGTGTAGCGGTGAGGATAAATCGACCATCCGGTGACCATTGGCAGAAGGACGCATTCTCCGCATCAATGGTCGTGACCTTGGCGAGAGACCTCCGATCGAAGATATCAAGCGTCCCCCTCAGGTTTCCGAAGCCCCCCAATGCAACCAGCCGACCGTGAGAATTGAACGAAACAAAGTTGTAGAAGTTGTTCCCGAAGTCGTGGAGGGGCCGCCCTCTCTGATCAAACAAGGCGGCCTTCGCCGGCATAACTGTCGCCCCCTTGCCTCAGTAACCGACGTCGAAACGGAAATCAGAACGAAAGACCCACATCCATAGATAACCACGAACTCCTTAGAGTTTGGACTCCAGTTGAAGTCATGGATGCCACCTTCCTTATCGAGAGTTAAACGAAGGTCGAAGTTGCCGGCGGCGCTGAGAAGGTAAAAACCGCCAGTCTCGCCATAATAACTCTTTCCAGAATTGTCAACTTCAGTTTGGGTAAGCACAAGCACCTGCGTGCCAAGAATGTTCCACTTGATCTGTGCGCGGTCTGCCTTGAAGAACGTCTTTTGACACGTAGGAGGTGACGAGAGCGTCGAGAGGCCATAAATCTTCACGCTCGCGGGTTGACCCTGTGACATCGCAAAACCGGACGCGTGAGCGATTCAAGGCGCCGTGGTACGTGTTGTTGGCATACCTTCTTCTCGGCAACAAAGACTGCCACAGAAGGATTTAACCCAGCGCTGAGAACGACTGAAGTAGCACCTTCGACCTTGAGCTTATCGACGATTCCCTTGGACCACTCTGCGGGCCGGTATACTTGGATGTCTGCGCCGACCAACCTGATGGCGTGCGATTCGGATATCGTGTACTGTAGGTCCCAACTCTCCTGGGCTTTTTGGCTGAAAGCAATAAGCTCTGCACCCGTGGAAACGCTGAAGACTCGATGGTTTTTATGCTGAGCGCCACCCTCCAACTTGACTGCGCACGCGAGCCGAATAGACCCGAATAAGACCAAGCGAACCAAGGGAATACAAAGGGGGAGAACAAGGGACAATCAGCAAACGATCCAACCAGGAAGAATGGGGATCCCATCCAGTCGAGACAACTCACCAGGCCTCTCCCATGTAGACAAGTAAGTTCCCCTTGGAGAAAAGCTGATGTCTATTATATTCGGCAAATCGAGTTGACGAAGCAGCTGTGCACCCTCTGCCATGAATATCCGGACGCTACAGCAAAGCGGAAGAAAATGGAGGGTTAGATAGATCGGAGTATTCTGCCGTGGTACGGACCAGGTAGGAAGGGCGTATGCGTAGAGCCTTCCATCGTCGCTGTACTTGTACGTCCGAGCGGGGATATCTGGGGTTTGGACGCCTTCGAACGGCGAATACGATGGCGAACCGCTGGTCAAACCAAGGGCTTTTTGGGCGCGGACTGCACGGAAACTGTGAGCTGGAGCCGGAAAACGAGTATAAGCGGGGATTCAGACGGACAGGCATACTGCTGAGAGGGCTGGGAGGCCATTTGAGGAGGGGGCTCGTCGGCGATGAAAGCAAGTTAATGCTTCAAATCAACAGAGGTGGGAAAAGCGGGCGGGTGTACATTTTTATAGCCTGATCACATGATACAACAGGAACCTAAAACATGCTGCATAATAATGACAATGTCCAAGGATAATAAGGTAACAAGAGCCGTCCGATCTAAGACACCAGTGGAGGTGGGAGGGCGGTGGGCACAAACTTTGGAGGCGGCATGCGATACTGGGAGTACTCGCCGTAAGCCCAGCCCTCCCCAGTCTCCTCGATGTCAATCGTAATCTCCTCCTCATCCTCCTCCTCAGCCATGTCACAGTCCTCGACGTACACGCTGATCCCGTCCGTACTCTCCTCCGGCGCAAGCAACAACTCGAGTCCCCTCTGACCATCAACCTTCGTCTTCTGGAACTGTGCATCGATCTCCAACTTCCGCAGTGCGTGAATCAGGTCCTCCGCGAGGGGAGTTGCATTGGGGGGATCTTCACGGACTTGCTCCCACCCGACAGGGGGAGAGCCTGGAGGAGAAATGAGGAAGTTCTTTTCGTGTTGTGGTGGTCGGAGGAAGTGTTCCGATGGATCCCTCTCGATCTCTGTCCGATCCGCACGATACACCTTCAGTGACTTGATGCTCTCCGGCCTAAAGTCGTGATTAATCAGTACGCCAGCGAAATGGGCAAGAATCAACGAGTGCGTACCAGTCGTGTGTGTGCCTCAGGGCAGTGGCATCGAAGTCTTGTCTCGCCCGCTCGGCATCCTCCTCCTCGAAGTAGACGACCATTACCCTTCCAAAGCTCGGTAGCGGAGCCCATGAGTGCACTCGACCGAACAGCTGAAAATGCCGCTCAAGGATAGAAACCATGGAAGGATTTTGGAAGAAGGAACGAGATATGCCAGTGACAATCAGAGTGTTTGTCATCGGTGACGAAGGTTTTGGTTGTTGGGCGTGTTGCCCGGCAGGAAACATGTTGAAGAGCAAGTCGACGGTGAAATCTCCGTAGTTCAATGTCTGTGGCATCGTCGGTCGGAGAGTCTGAGAGTGGTGGAGTAAGAGCAGATAGAGGGAGTGAGAGTGCAGTCAGTCCTTTTATGGACGACAACAATTCTCATTACACCGTGTGAGCCAAGTTATGACCCGGACAATTTCGACGTTCTAACAGAAGATCCAAGTGCCTACACTGCTTCCCGTTGTCCCACCCTCGCAATCATCTCCCCCGGCTGTCCTTCGCAGTAGCCTGACGTGTCCCGCAACCGCCACGACCCACCGCTTCCCCGGAGCGCTGTGCTCCAGAGGTGCCACGACATTTGACCAAGCAAATCAATTTTACTGTTTTTCCCTAAGGCGCTGCTCTGTCGCCACGTTCTTCTTCTTCAACGCATCGACCTTTTCTTCTTTGCTCGCATCGTACGAGACCACAGTCTGATTGAATCTGTCGAGATCGATTTTCAGCCTTTGCACGATCGGGTCAAACCGAGGCCGGCATAATTCACTCACGGGTTCTCTGGAGCCTTCTGGAATTTCTTGTAGAGAAGCTCCTCGTACTGCTGCAAACGTAAACCCGGGTGCTGGAGATCGATGACAATCAGCATCCACCCGGGCACAGCCACCGACAAAAAGCCGAAGGCCGAATCAGAAATGTCTGTGTACCTCATCCCGAAGTTTAGGTAACTCCCGTTCTTTGTAGGCCTCCAAGGCGGCCTGATCAATGAACCGAAACACATGAGCATATGCACGAGCGCGGGGACCACCGGGATATTTGAATGGGCTCTCACCTTGAACCTTCGCTGTAAGGACGAGGAAGCACGGATAAGTCTTAGCAAGCCGTGCACAAGCGCCAACGTCTGCAATCACCTCTGGATGCTTTTCGATCCCAGCAGCTTGTTGGCCAACACTGGCTTTGTCCGCCTTGGCGTTTACCACTTCCAACAAGTCCAAGGCATTGTCGATACCAGTGGCGGAAAAGCTCTCGATTTCCTGGGGTTCCCCAGGGGTCTCTTTCGGGCCATCTTCGTCCGGAACGCCTCCATCGGAGAGGGCACCAGGGCTTGCGGGCTTGGTGCCCTTCTTTTTATTACCACCCTTGTTAGTAGTAGTTTTCTTAGGTGGTGCGACGGCTTCCTCTTCTGCAAGGAGACGGGCGGCTTCAGCCTTACGGGCCAGCTGCTCCTGGCGCTTGGCTTCCTTGTCGGCATTCTTATCCTTTTTAGCACCCTGGTCCCACTTGGATGCCTCCTGATGTTCCTGTAGATATTCGTGTCTTTACATCGCTTGTACGATCGTCCTAGGAGACCGGTGGCACACACCTTGTCTGCAATCGCGGATTCCTTCTTCTTTGCTTCGTTCTCGGCCTTTTTGGCCCGCCCTGATTCTTTCTTCGCGTTTCCTCCTCGTGGCGGCATCGTGATCAGAGAGGTTGGGTACGAAAAGATAGACTTCGGGTAGATAACAAAAGATCTGGGGAAGGAAGAGTGACACGATCTGAGTCTGACGTCGCGTTATCAAGATCAAATCCGACTGAACGTTCCTGCGTATTTGTTTTCCCGCAACTAGACACTCGACCCTCTCCATTCCTCTCACCCTCTCACCATCCCTATGGCTCTCGATTCTCCTGGAAGCAAGTGGGCGCCCGGTTTCTCTTGTCAGTCGTACTCTTCTCTCAAGAAAGCGATCAATGCGCTGATTCTTCCGATCCCGATTCGAAATTGCTCATGCAGACGGGCCTGTCCTGTCTACCACCGAACTCTACCTCCTTCAGACAGAACTCCAGCTCAACCCCATCCTCACAAACTCGAACCCCGGTTTCCACCTCATCTTCCATCTCCAAACCGGTAAGCCGCCCCGCCCGCCCATCTATGGCGTCTAAGTCTAACATTCTTCAAACTTTTCGTGGCGATCATAGGGTCGACTTCCGGGTTCAACCCAGAAGCACGAGACAGAGATATACCATTCACAGCTAAAGACGAGCCCGCTACGCTCCCCCGCGTCCAGGAATTGGTGGTCATTTGCGAATCTTCTCCGTGGTGCACGATCGTCAAGAACGAACGAGGTGTCACCCTGCTGGATGTTTGCACGACTATTTGGAAAGAGTGCGCCCGCCTTCTATGCGATATACTCGTTTGGTCGGCATCCTGACACGGTCGTACCTCAGATACACAGATAACTATGTGACAGACTCGGAATTCTCATCACTGCCCCCACGATTGCAGGACGCCCTGCGCAGAACCGCGACAAACAACCAAAACAACTCTGCTGGATGGAATATGTACTATACCCCTGCTCAGGTTCCGAATCGCTACAAGCGGATTGGTGAGTCAGAGTCCGTATTCATATCGTAGCTCAACCGCTCACTGATGCACCTGCTAGATTGGTTGCGAGACAAGGTCTACTTCGATGGTCTCCTCAGGAATGACCACTACGCGATCAACAGACTTGGATACAAAGCACCCAACATCTTTGTGATGCAGATCGCATCGTGAACAGCGGACTTTATTGCTAGAGGTATCAGGCCTCGTCCGGATGTAATGTACACACATAATCACTATCACAACATACCAAGATATATCGTGGCTCTGTACACTACGGAAGCCTGAAGGGTTCTCCTTGGAATACGGATTGGAACTTTGATCCGTTACGTCCGAAACGTTCGTGGTTGGGCGGCGCTCACGGCACACCCGTGAGAAATTGGGCGCTTTGGAACCGCTTAATTGGGAGGCTGAGTAAAACACGACCAGGCTTACGCATGCGGGGACTGGGGAGGTACTCAGGTGCGGGGCGTTCAGGGGTCATTCAATGGCGAGGTACAAGTATAAAGGGTGGCGGTGAAGCAGATCGACATCGACACGAGATAACTCGACCTCACCAGCACTCCCACTCGCAGTATCCCCTCTTGACACCATGAGCCAGCAGCATCAGCACCAGAGCCACGACCCTCATCATCACTCCTCGGAGCACAAGCACGATTACGCCAAAGCCAATGCTGAACATTTCGACAAGGAGGCCAAGAACCAGGAGATGATCAAACTTGGGACCGAGCTCGCCGAGTTGTCCGCACCGTACATCCTCAAGTACTACAAATTCAATAAGGGCACCACGGAGGTGTTGGATTTCGCCGCCGGATGGGGTACGTAGATTCTGACGCTCCGACGTTTCAAACGTACCTGATTCTGGCGGGCGACAGGCCTGGTGTCCAAGCAAATCGCACCCCATGCCAAGTCCATCCTTGGGGTTGATGTCAGCCAGGAAATGGTTGACCTGTACAACAAGACAGGAGAGAATGAGGGGTTCAGCGGCATGAAGGCGGTCTACACCGAACTCAAGGGCGAGGATGGTGAACTGGGCGGTCAGAAATTCGATGTCATCGTCGTGAGTACTGCCCGTTCCGAGGGAGAAATTTCCCAGTCGGATCTCACCGTTGTCAACAGTGTACCATGGCGTATCACCATTTCGAAGACGCCGGAAAGGTGACGAAGATCCTTGCTGGATTCCTAAAGCCAGCAGGAAAGCTCATCGTTAGCGACTTCCATGCCAACAGTGGGGAGGTTCGGAAGGATTTCGCGCACGTTGTCGCTCACGTCCACGGTATGTCTAAGGATGTCATGCGGGATGCGTTCACCGGTGCGGGTTTGGTGAACGTCACCGTCGAGAATGCATTTGACTACACCATGCGCGGAAGGGTCTTGCACATCTTCTTCACCGTAGGGTCGAAGGCTTGACCTCTCCGCCGAGTTCGCCGAGGAGTCAGTTCTTGTGATCCAAGTTGTACCAATAGTATAGTGAGCAAATTTGTCAACCCCCGCTGGTGGGTACATTCTGGCTTAGCAATGCGAGGCTATGAAGCGGCCCAAGAGGAACACCGTAGCATGAGAACCAAACGACGTTTGCACTGAGGCACTGTGGCTCGGAGGTGATCGTCGCCGACTCCAAAGCCCTGCGCGGGAATGTAACGTGACTTGGCCGACAACCTCCGTTGCGAACGTTCATTTCCGCTGCCGAACCACAGCATGGCGTCCATAGCTCCCTCGAGGCTCGCAGCCCTCGTCAAAACGCGTTGCACAGTTTTCCAGACGTCGTACAACCCCACATCTGTTAGGACGGGCGCAAAATACCTCCGGGCGCGCCTGCGTGGGCCGTCCATGATGAACTATTATCCTCCAACGTTTTCGCTCTCCTCTATCATCCGCCAGTTCCCTGAAATGGGGCTCGTCGATACCGTTGAGCAACAGAGGTTGCAGGATGTCGAAGACCGGAAGAAGAGGGGTAAGGGTGCACCGAAGAAAGCCAAGTCGAAGGGTCCGTTGTTTCGATTTCGTTTCGTTTCGTTCCTTTTTCTGACCTTTCCGTCTACGCTATTTTTTTTACCAGCTGACAGCAGGCGTACTTCGAGGAAGCGGTAGAGGAAGAGACAAAACTGCTATTCTATGGGACATTAGAAGCCTCCGCGCGCAGATCCTCGAACGAGTTAAAGCCAGGAGCTGGGGGATCGTCACAACGGCACACAAACGCTCCGACGGCCTTCCGCCCTTTATTCGATACATTGGGTTTTCAAAGAGTAGTCACCGCGCATGCACGCTGTACATTGTTAAATATTTGCTTAGTAATTTGAAATACGTAAATTCGACAAACAGTCGTCCCACCTTGCCCTCGATCAACGGCTGTCTCAAACCCATATCCATCCTCTCTTTTCTTCTCCCTCATTCTCTCCTGCTGTCCTCCATCCCCCTCAAATGCCCCTCGTCCCCTCCCTTTCCCCTGCCACCGGCAACCCCACACCCGACCACTTTATCCACACAACCCGCGGCTCTTTCATTGACAACCACGGGAGGACCCTCTTACTACGGGGCGTCAACCTTTCAGGGTCAGACAAGGCCCCAGTCAACAGACCCTCCTACGTCCTCGACGAGATCGGCGAGAGTGGCGGAGAAAGTTTCGTAGGGCGCCCACTCAACCTAGAAGATGGCTCAGCGGATGTGCACCTTGCCCGGCTTCGAGGATGGGGTTTCAACATGATAAGATATGTCGTCACCTGGGAAGCCCTCGAGCACGAAGGACCGTAAGTCTACTCTTTTATCTTTCCTTATCTACAGCCACTCATGAGGGGTTCCTGCCAGTGGAAAGTACGACTTCGAATACATGGACTACACGATAGAAGTGTTGAGGAAATGCAAGGAGTATGGTTTCAAGGTTTACATGGACCCGCATCAGGATGTGGTACGCATTTGAGGCGCACGCATACACCCGCGCTAGCTCACTTCCTGGTCCCGAATTAGTGGTCTCGATTCTCAGGAGGGTCCGGCGCCCCCTACTGGACTTTGCCAGCATGTGGTATCGACCCCAAAGCTTTCGTTGATACCCAAGCCGCTCTCGTCCACGCCGAATACCCCACCCGGGAAGACCCCGATCCCGCTTCCCTCCCGGCCATGATCTGGGGCACCAATTACAACCGACTGGTTTCTCAAACGATGTTCACCTTCTTCTTCGCTGGTCGAGACTTTGCCCCCAAGTGCATCATTGACGGTCAGAACATCCAGGATTGGTTGCAATCTCATTTTATCGAAGCCTTTGGCCTCTTGGCCGAGCGGATACGGGACGCTGGCGATCTCTTAGACGAGTGCGTGATCGGGTGGGATAGCATGAACGAGCCCTTCGAAGGAATGTGCGGGATCGATGATCTCCGCGAGTTCTCGAAGGAGTCCACGGCATGCCTCAAGAAGGGTCCGACCCCCACCCCCGCACAGGGCTTCAGGCTTGGTATGGGTCAGACCCAAGAAGTGGAATATTGGGAATTTGGATCCTTCGGGCCGAAGATGACCAAGATGGTTACCGTTGACCCGAAAGGGACCAAGATCTGGGCTCGACCAAAGAACGAGGGCGAGGATGGGGTCAACACGAGGTGGGGGTGGAAGCGCCATCCTGGCTGGACCCAGGGAACGTGCATTTGGGCCGCGCATGGGGTGTGGGATGTCGAGTCTGGTACCATTCTCAAACCAGATTACTTCCATTCCACCCCTGGACAGCCGAAGCTTCCTTTTGTGGAACAGTGGTGGCGACCTCATTGGCAGTCCTTCCAGAAAAGGATCAAACCCCACCACCCCGAGTGTATCTGGTTCATCCAACCTCCCGTTTTCGCTCTCCCACCCCGGGTCGACGGCGACGACCTCGAAGGACGGTGCTGCTATTCGGCTCACTACTACGATGGCCTCACCCTTGTCTCGAGACATTGGAACTGGTACAACGCCGACGCCCTCGGAGTTCTTCGTCACAAATACTCTCATGTCCTCCAGGGTTTACGCGTTGGCGAGAAGGCCATCCGGAACTCGATACAGGAACAGCTCGGCGTGCTCAAGTCTGATGCGAAGATCATTGGTGATTTCCCGACCATCATCGGCGAGATCGGTATCCCCTTCGATATGGACAACAAACGGGCTTACGGCTTCACCGATGGGGGGAAACACAAAGGCGACTACTCTCGCCAGCAAAAGGCTCTCGACGCCAGCATGAACGCAGGCGATGGACCGAATGCGCTTAACTGGACGTTGTGGACCTACAGTCCCGACAGTTCGCATATGTGGGGCGATGGCTGGAATATGGAAGATTTGAGTCTTTGGTCACAAGACGATGCGAAACAGACGTCGATGAAACCCAACCATCCCGGAAGCGCACAGTCTTCTACCGCGCTGCTGAAGAGCACGAGTGCACATAACTCGGAGTTGCGGTTACCAAGGCTTGCCACGGCTTCGTCGATTTCCCTGCGGACGCTCTCAAGCCCGGAAGTCGACGGTGATAGTGACGGGACCAAGCTTCTCACCTCCGGTGGGGACTCATGGAGGAACGCGTACGACTTCCTGACGGACGGTGCAAGGGCGGTCAAGGCTTTCTGTCGACCCTGGCCCATTGCGACAGTTGGAACACCAAAAGACATCCAGTTCACAATCGCCAACACCGAATTCAAGTTAACTGTCGTTGTCCTACCTGAAGACCTTCCTAAACGACGCCCAGAGAGTGACCCCCAGTCTTCCTCCTCTTCCGTCTTCTCTTCGTCTTCGTCGTCACTATCTGGGGATTTGGATGACCCTGCGTACCCCAGGAAACCAACCGAGATCTACCTCCCGTTAGTTCATTACGCACATCCAAGTCTTGTCGCCACGACCTACGGTCAATCCCTCGCCGCTCTCGAAGAGCTCGGACCCGATGGCGAGGCGAACGTCTCGCGGATCTTCCCTCCTCCCCCTACTCCGAACGGCTCTTCGACAACCCTCGTTGCTGTTCCGCCTTCGCCAACTGATGGGCCTTGCCCCCTCTCGATCGACGTCGAGGTGTCCGATGGCAAGTGGGAGGTTTGTGGGCAGACCCTGAAGTGGTGGTACCCGGTCCCACAGGTTGGCGAGGACCCCAAGGAATACACAATTAAAGTGAAGAGGGCTGGTGGTATGATCAAAACTCTTGAGGAAAAGAAGCGCAAGGCCAGGCTAGCAACAGTTGGAGGTTGGTGTGAGGAGTTCTGCAGCGGCGCAGGCTGCACGATCATGTGAAGCTGCTATGTTTGGTTGTTTTCCCGTTTGCATTCTCGCTGATACCTAACTATTATTCCTCGCATTGTTCTCACGCACACGACACGACCATCTCATCGTCATTTCTTTCTCTTCTCCCTCTCTCTGATATGGACAATGTATGAGCTGTAATTCGTGGACTTCCCAAGTTTGCATTAATTAGACTAGAATAAAGTCGGTGTATAAAGGTTCCTATCCTATGATGCGGTTACGTACAAACCCGAGTGGTTATGATTAGTTTCATGGTGAATCCGAGGTGCTCCGGGATGAATCGGTTGGGGGGGTGTCGTCCACAGAGGAAGTGTGGTCGGCCGGAGGGGCAAATTGGATTCGAGGGAGCATCAAGGGTGTTCCTTCGAATTCTGCCCATCCCCCTCTCAGGCCAATCTCCACAACACGCTCGAGTATCCTCCCCAGCTCGTCGTTTCTAAAATTCGTCGACGATTGGTTAACCAATATATGCTAAGAGCGTTTCGATGAGCGAGCACCTTTGTCTTTCGTATTCCAGTCGTTCCTCCACGCCAGCCAGTGATTGGTCTATCCTCGAAGAGAGGTCTTGGATACGGGTTGAGAGATCTTCAAGTTTGTCATCCACGTCGTCCCGTCGTTTGGACTGACTTCTGGAGGAACGCCATGTTTCTCCGATGATTAGAATTGTTGCTACTCCGAATAGGAAGCCTTCGGCGAGTGCGTTTGCGCCGTTCTCGATCGCCCTGTTTTAACCGCAGTTGGACGAGGGTGTAGTGAGGATTTTATGGGATGGTTGCGTACCTAGCTTCGGAGAGTGGTCGGACGTGTTGGTTTGCCGGTTCGCCTAGCAAGTTGGTACGAAGTTTTACTTCCGTCCTGTACATGCTTTGTGCGAGGTTCACGCATATTGACCTGAACTTGGGGTGTCTACCGGAAGGAAATGCACATGGGGTATGAGGCACGTGGGTGGAATACGTTAGAGGAGGGACTGGGCGTACTCTCTGGCTTGAGTCTTGATTTGGTTGCTGATTGGTTTGGCTAGAGTCTCTCCGGAAGGTCAGCGCTCTCTCTCTTTCTCTCGCCCTTTTCGGACCGCGAAGTGGACACCCTTACTCGGATAAGGAGCGTTGCGATCTTCGCTGAGGCCATGCTAGGCTATATGCTGCGGAGAGAGGAGGAGGCAGGGGGGCGCATACAACTAAGAAGTGCGTACAGTCATGCCACATGTAGTGTTGGCAGGGCCGGGGTGAATCGCTCCGGCTTGGGCGTCAGCCCGGCACGGGACGCGGAGATTCCCGTAGATCCCGCTATCTCTCCTCGACTTATTCGATTCGACATCCCGGGTTATGGGCAAGTACACGAAGTCTCTGCTAGCTTCCCAAGTGGGCGGACATCCGGGCGTGTCGACATCTGAAGATGGATCACTCTTGTTCAAGCCCGCCTTGCCCCACGAAGTCAGCTTCTATGAGCACTTGGATTCGGATCCGGCTTTCGCGTCTTTGAAACCGTACATCCCGAAGTTCTACGGGACGCTCAGGTTCGAGGGGGAGGTCGAGGATGGAAATTTGGTCCAGAAACCACCAAAGGATGAGAAAGATAAGTGTCTCTACTTGGAAAGGCCGCCTGGGAGATCGTTCGCGTATTTATAACGACAATACATTCGATAGTGTTGGAGAATCTATCTCATAGGTTCTTGAAGCCGAACATCCTCGATATTAAACTTGGAACGAGACTATACGACGATGGGGCGAGCGAGGAGAAGAAAGCGCGGATGATTCAAACTGCCAAGAACACGACATCGTTTGAAACTGGCGTGCGGTTGACGGGATTCCAGGTCGGTGCCAGTTGGCGCTTTAACGTTGCTGAACTCATCCGTTTTCGTGCAACCCCAGGTCTATGACACATCGACGGGCCTGGCGGTAAACACCCCAAAGTCATACGGCAAGTCGATCAAGGCATCGGACTTGCAAGACGGCATCGCTAGGTTCTTCCCGATTCATTCGGAACAGTCGACTCAGGGTCTACCTAAGGAGCAGCTGTTGTCGGTCATCGAGGCTATCAGAAGCCACGTCGCCATAATCCGAGATGCGTTTGCGCAGCTCGAGATCAGGATGGTGGGAGGTAGCTTTTTGATCATATACGAGGGCGATCTCGAGCGCTCGAAACAAGGAATAGCTCTGCTCGAAGAGGAGGCTATGGAAGAAGACGACGATGACGAGGAAGAGGAAGAGGAGGAAGAGGAGAACACAAAACCTGGTCCGGCGTTTCTGGTCAAGCTCATCGATTTCGCTCACACCAAGGTGGTCGCTGGAGACGGGTCAGACGAGGGAGTGTTAGTGGGAATGGATACCACGCTGAAGTTGTTGGATGGCAGGATAGCCCAGATCAGAGGTCCTTAAGATCCATTTGTACGCATAATCCCTATTGCCTCCCGCACGGTCGATTGTGCACAAACTGATGAAAAAAGCATGGAAGAGGGACCCGCCTGTTGGAAACTCAAAGGAGCGCCCGCGAGGACATTTGGGCCTTGAGGCTCAACGCTCAACTCACATCCTGCTGCCTCATTGCGGCGCTGAACTTTACTGTCTCTCATGATGTGTCACAACTCTTGGGGTTAAACGTCACTCTGAATGCTGCACGTCAATTTGTGTCTTGGAAGCCAGATACAGAGAACGTCCCGGCGGGCAATCTCTGGGGGTGCCCTCGTCGAGACCCCGCGGTTGTAAGGTCTCCCTAGTTGCATAACTCCCCGCTACTCATAGAATTTCCTCCTCCTTATTCCTGTTGCCATGCTGCCTCGACCTTTGAGCCTGGCCGCCGCCCATCAGCCTTTCCGCGTATCCACCAACAGTCTGGGTCTTGGAAGCCAGACACAGGAAAAGTTATGACAGCTAACATTTCAATATCCTAGGCGTGTCTTCATCGTGGTTGTATATACAACCCCTCACTCGTAGGGTTGCGCCTCGCACTTTCCCCTTTCTTGTCCTCGCTGTCATGCTACCCCGTAGAAAATCGTCAAATGTCACCTCAGCCAGCGCGTCACCGCGGCAGACCAGCGGTACCCAACAGGTTTTCCGCGCACCTACGACTCCAATGGTTAAACTGGAGTCCCCAGAGTCCGAAATATCGCCCCGAGATTCTCCCCCAGCACTCCCTCCCAGGCCGGCACCGCCACACAACGAATTTAGATCACAGTCATCCCGACGAGCCCCTCCCCCCACGGTACCCTATTTTGAATCTGCAGATATATTCGGTGATATCCACCCAAAGATCTGGCCCATTTACAACAGAATTTCTATGGAGTACGATGAAGTGAGTTTGGCGAAGTGGAATAAGGAACTGGATACACCAATCATTTTCGTGAGCCAAATCATTAGGGCTGGTCATCGATTCCGATCGGACTGATACGGTCTGCAGGCCGCGTTGTTCTCTGCCATCGTCACAGCGTTCCTCATCCCGGCCCTCGATGACCTGGAACCAGATTACCAACGACAGTCGGCCCTGCTCCTTCACCAGCTGTTGAATGGTCGCGACCCAAAACTAGCAAACATATCCGACCCAACCATCCCCTTTAAACCCACCAGTTCCGCGATCGCGGTCAACTGCCTCTGGTTTGCCAGTCTCTCCGCCAGCCTCTACGCCAGTTTCTGCGCCATGATCTTCAAAGAGTGGTTTGCGGAGTACGAAAGCGGTCTTAGCCCAGTTGCCGACCTCTTTCGAGCTTGCCAGCGGCAAATCCGTTTTATGGTGTTCCAGCGGTGGAATATTCGTTCCCTCGTCGCTCTCTTCCCACTCCTCCTCTACTCCTCTGTCTTCTTGTTCTTCGCGGGCGCCATCGTACGCCTCTGGCAAGTAGATAAGAGGGTGGCGATCGTCTATCAAGTCATTGGAGGAATTTTCGGTATCATGTACTTCTCCTCAACCGTCCTCCCCCTCGTGATGAACACCCCTCTCCGCCCATATTCGACAGTACTGGTCCATCGGCTCTCTGTCGTCGTCGGGAAGGCCGTAATGTCGGTCGTGATGCCGGTCGTGGATGTTTTCGTACAAAGCTGCTACCTCGCTCTCCGCTACGTAACCGGAGCGATCCTGTTTCCGTTCGCTCGAGCCATCCTCAACAACGATAGTCTTCACCATTGGTACATGCGGGCGGCGACAATTCTCCCTGGCGAGTACAGGCGCATGCATGTCCGGTGGGCGAACGCGTTCAACGAACCCCTGGATACGATTGATATCAGTCGGAGGATCCAAGAAGAGGCCGTCCTGTGGCTTTCTCAGATGCCACTCGACCCGTCCGAAGCCAAGGCCGTGGTCTCAAGCTTGGCCCTCATCTCCTCTTCGCATCCGCACAGATTCCCACAGCCGGTGATCGTGTTCCTAAATTCAACCCTCGAATCTTCGTTCCGCGACCAGGTTGATGAATGGCAGATCGACGTTGCTATTGACTGTGTCCTCATGCTTGGGCATATCAAGTTCCAATCGGCGGTGGATCGAAATTCGGATCGCGATCTCGATGTTGGAGGGGTCCCTATAACCGGTTCCGTTCCATGGGCGGCCCAGCAGCTCACCATTATTGCCTTCCAGGAGAAGCTTCACACCCCCCGCTCCGAAGGAATTCGCATTCGGCTCTTGACCGCGGCTGCCTGGCTGTCCCCCGCGGACTCCACCGAAGATGTGCGTTGGGTCGGTGGGGAGGACGTGAAAATCCAGGGCCGGGATCAATTCATTCAAGAACTCAGGGTAGTACTCCAGCGCCACATTCACGGAGAGAAGGTCCTAGACAACAAGGCTCTCGTACACCTTATTCACGGAATGCATGCATCTATTCCTCGAGGCGACTACGGCCTTGCGTCGGAGACCATATCTTTCCCCCTGGCGCTGTGTGAGGACTATGATTCTCTGTGGTCAGAGGACGAGACCGTGGTCAGAGCGCTGATCACATACGCCCTGGATCTTCTCTCCCCCGACCAAAGGAGGCGGGCGTTGGTGGAGCGGGAGATTGGGTTCGACGAACTCGCCTCGGAACTGATCGACGTGTTGACGATCAATAATCCCTCCCCCGATGTCGTCGCGTTCGGGTTCTGGCTCATATACCGTGTCCCATACGCGTTCAAGTCGAGGAAGGCTATGCTTGCGGACATCGGCCACATCTGGGCCGCTGTAGTTGAGCAAATCCAAGACGATACCCTCCGCCAACGATTGAACTTCCACACTGTCGACGCCTTCGTCGCGATCGCGCAGCGCCATGTCTCCTCCAGTGGCGTGCTCCCAAAATTTACGTCTCAGGCCACCCTGAGGCTCTTGAACGTCACCCTCGAGTCCGATTACACCCGTCCGATGGGGACTTACGCGACCGCCATGATCCTCAGCCTTGGCAAATCAAACCAAGTCGCCGCCGTCACGAACGAGATCAAGGTAGAGCAGTTCATCGAGATGTTGTTCTCTACTAGCGACGATCTCGAGAGTGGCACGATGAACGAAGGTGTTATCGACTTGCACATCTATTCGACTCTAATCCTACTCAAACTTCGGCCGACGGTCGAGTTGGACGTTGGAAAGGTGCGGGGGTTGATCGAGCGGATGGAGAGGGTGATCGGGGATCCTTCTGTCAGAGACTCTGGGGTCGTCAGGAGGTCCAATGCTGACGCCGGCGCAGACCTTAACCGGGTAAGATGGAAGACGATCTACCTTTCGGGGCTGCTCTCCTCGCTCGTGCCTGACGACACGGAGAGGGAGAAACATGTTGAAGGGCTCCGGGGGAGGGTGCAGGCGCTCATACGGAGCGGAGAGTTACTCGCTATGGCCGATTACGAGCATTGCCTCGAGCCGTTGATTATGCACGATTTGGAGTTGAGGACTCCTGCAGCCGAGCTACAGGGCCAGTTATCCGCCGCCTTCGAGACATGGATCAACGAGTTCCCTTTGGTCCCATTAGCTGGCAGCATTGCCCTGGCCAAGACCTAGCAACAGTTGGCCAATCGCCTTTTCTCTCTCTCCAAGTAGGGGCTGCCAATTTCGGCGCTTCTGTGTTGAGACCACACTGCTTCGGATTCGCCTATTCGCCATCATCGCCCTGGCCTCGCTTCGCGGGTGTATTCTGCCGACTATGGAACTCGGATCCTGTTCCGCATCCACTGACTCTCGTTGTCTTTCATTTTTGCATCACAGTATTATGAGCTCGATATATGTATTGTATCTTCTGTAGGCTTTCCGTGGTACGTCTATATGGAAGCGACTGTCACTGAAATTATCCACCAGTTGGTGCAGAAGGGGGAGAGCTGTGACGATCCGAACCACCAACGGGTCCCAGAGTAGCGCCTGGAGAATCGTGCCACAATCGACGCTCTGGATAGCGAGGGCTGAGAATCAATAATGCTCAGATATCACTTGCCTGGCATGGTCGTTGCCACACACCGGCACCAACCAAAGAGACGGCGATGAACCATGGACTGATCTTGCTGAACCAAGTGAGGAATGAGAGAGGCCCACGGGCTGAAATAGAAGATAGGGATGGGGTTGAGGACTTGCCAGTCCTTTAGGTTGGTGCTACGCAGGAGGACCCGATTCTTTCCGTCAGATTGCGCGAGGGCGTGTTAACAACCAACCGGGCAGGTGGCCACATTACACTCACCCTTCTCAACCAACTACAGATAGCGGTCGACCCAGAAGCCCTGGTGTACGGCGAAGGGATCATGGAACCTCGAGAACGAAGACTGCCAAACTATGCGAGTAATCCGCCGCGGGATGGGGTTCCGGGCGGTGAGTTATCCGGTTCACCATCACAGGACCACACCGCGGTAACCAAGACCCATTGTGAACCCGGACGACACGCACTCGAAGGATCCACGTTTTCGTGGTTGCTCTAGCATCTTCACCGAAGTTGAGATTGAAGCAGGCGAAAACAGGAGGAAGATAGGGAGGGGTCAAGTTGCCGCCGGCCCTTGCAGTGTTCAACGTTCCAGAACGCGCCAGCTTCGTACAAACCCGTCCTTGCCCAGGAGTTCGACTTCAATTGGCCCTTGAGATCCGGGTTTCGTATCTTTCAAACCACATAACCCAAGGTTCCATGGAACCCCCATACTTGGGGGGAAGGTCGAGGACGAAATTTTTGGATCGTCCATAACTCGCTGAATGAAGCGAAGGATCAGTACCTCGACTTGGAAAGGCTCGGGGGAGAACGTTGCGTATTTATAATGACAATGGATCCAATGGTTGGAGAATCTCTCCCGTGGAAGCCGAACATCATGGACATTACTTGAACTTGGGCTGGTATGACACAACGAAACAGCAAGCGAGGAGACGAAAATACGAACAATCTAGACTGCCAAAGACACGACGTCGTTTGAAACTGGCCATGGCGCGTGCGGTTGTCGGGATTCCAGGTCAGTCACATGCAATGATTGAGTTGGGCGGGCTACAAAATTGAATGCGCCAGTTTTCGTGTGATCCTGGGTCCACGACACATTGACGGGCCTGGCGGTAAACACTCACAAGGCATATGGCAAGGCGTCAGACTTGCCGGACGGCATCTTCGGAACAGTCGACTCAGGGTCTACTCAAAGAACGGCTGTTCGAGGCGATCTGAAAACACGTCCACGCAGCTCAAGATCAGGATGGGGAAGGAGCCCGTACGTGCGCATAACCCTGTCCCGTCCTGTTCAACCGACTGCACAAAACTGATGGAATGTATGGAAGAGGGAAACGTGCGAGCCGGCCAGGAACACATGTAGCACCCATGAGGCATATCCGGTGGAAACCCTGATACTCCGTTTCCACACTCCTAGTGGCCATCGGTAACTCGCATCCCGCTTCGGTGTCTCGCACCCGTCTCGTCACAGCGTTTGTCGCCCAATTTGCCATGATCGGCTCCCGCATGCTCGATCTTTCAAATTTCATCCCCAGTGCATCCTCAACCTCACTGCCGCGTTGCAGCAACGTTCCTTTCTGTCTCACGGTGTCATAACCCTGTCCGTGCCGAATGTCGTACTGAATGCTGTCTGTCAATTCACGTCTTGGAAGCCAGAATACAGGAAATTTTCTGGTGATTAGGTCTCTGGGGATGCCTCAGTCGTGGCCTTGTTGTATAACTCCCCACCACTCTCAGGATTGTGCCTGGCATATCCCTCCTTATCCCTGTTGTCATGCTGCCTCGTAGGAATTCGGCGAACGTCACCCCGCTCCACGTCTCACCTCGGTCGACTAGTGGTTCTGCCGGTGGCAGACGACCTCTGAGCCTGATCACCGCCCAACAGGAGTTCCGTGCATCTACGGCGCTGACGGTAGAAACCGAGTCCCCCGAGTCTGAAATACATCCCCACGATTCTCCTCCGGTACCTCCTCCCCGCCCAATACCCTCCTCCCAGTTGCCTCCAGGTAACAGCGGGCTGAGACGCCAATCGACCCGACGCAGCATCGATGAAACATTCCGCTCTGCGGTCGAAGAACATGACCCACCACAACCGCCTAGTATGCCCATGCCCACCATACCACAATTCTCAGAACTTCCTCCTACTACTCCAACGCGACTCCGACAGCTTGCCCCTGGTGGTGGCGTAGGCGGGTTTACACCAGTCTCACCACGCCGTGGATCCAGTCGCGATTACGCCATCGCAGATTACACCTATCGGTTTGATACTATGCCCTCTCCCCGCACGGACTCCGGCTCGCCCCACTATGAACCCGCAAATATTTCTGGTGGTATCCACGCGAATGTTTGGCACACCTATAATAATATTTCTCAAGATTTTGATGGGAACAGGTTGACGAAATGGGACAGGGATTTGGAGATACTGCTTATCTTCGTGAGTATTGCGCATTGCTTAGCTTTAGTCGGACTGACACGGTCCACAGGCCGCATTGTTCTCTGCCATCGTTACCACTTTCCTCATCAGGGCCCTCGATGACTTGGAACCAAATTATCAACAACAGACGGCGTTGCTCCTTCACCAGTTGCTGAATGGCCGTGATCCAAATTTAACGAACATTTCCGACCCAACCATCCCCTTCAAACCCACCGGTTTCGCGATCGCGGTCAACTGCCTTTGGTTCGCCAGCCTCTCCGCCAGTCTCGGAGCGAGTTTCGGTGCCATGATCTGCAAAGAGTGGCTCACGGAGTACAACGGTGGCGCCAACCCCGTTGTCGACCTCCTTCGGGCTTGCCAGCGACAAATCCGATTTCAGGCCTTCCAGAGATGGAAGGTTCACGTTATCATCGCTCTCCTCCCACCCCTCCTCCATTCCTCCGTCCTCCTGTTCTTCGCGGGTGCCGTTGTGTACCTCTGGCGAGTGGACCAGATGGTGGCGATCTTCTACCAAGTTATAGGCGGAATATTCAGTTTAATATACATCGCCTTAACCCTCCTCCCCTTCGTGACGGACGCTCCCTTCCGCCCCTATTCGACTTTGCTCCTCCATCGACTCTCTGTCGTCGTCGGGAAGGCCGTGATACCCGTCGTGGACGTTTTCGTACATGGCTGCTACCTCGTTCTCCGCTATGCAACCAGAGCAATCCTTTTCCCATTCGCTCAAACCATCTTCAACAACGATAGTCTTCACCGTTGGTTCATGCCGGCCACGACAATCCTCCCTGGCGAGTACAGGCACATGCGTGTCGGGTGGGCAAACGCGTTCAAGGACTCCCTGGATACGATTGATACCAGTCAGAGGGTACAAGAAGAGGCCGTTCTGTGGCTCTCTCAGATGCCACTTGATCCGTCCGAGTCCAAGGATGTGGTCTCAAGCCTGGCCCTCATCTCCTCTTCTCGCCCCCACAGTTTCCCGAAGCCGGTGATCCTCTTCCTCAACTTGGCTCTCGAATCTTCATTCCAAGGTGTTGACCAAGCGCAGACCGACGTTACCATCAACTGCGTCCTCGTGCTTGGTCATATCAAGTTCCAGTCAGTGGTGGATCGAAATTTGGATCGCGATCTCGATGTTGGAGGGGTCCTTATAACCGGTTCCGTTGCTTGGGCAGCGCAGCAGCTCACCATCAACGCCTTCCGGGAGAAGTCCCATACCCCCCACTCCGAAGGAATTCGCATTCGGCTCTTGACCGCGGCTGCCTGGTTGACCCCTGCGGGCTCTACCGAGGATGTGCATTTGGTCGGTGGAGAGAAAGTGAAAATCCAGGGCCGGGATCAATTCATTCAAGAACTCAGGACCATGCTACAACGCCACATTCAGGGAGAGAAGATCCTCGACAACAGGGTTTTCATCAACCTCATTCACGGAATGCACGCATCTATTCCTCGAGGCGACTACGGCCTTGCGGCGGAGACCATGTCTTTCCCCCTGGCGCTGTGTGAGGACTATGATTCTCCGTGGTCAGAGGACGAGTCAGTGCTCAGAGCACTGATCACATACGCCCTCGACCTCCTCTCGCCCTCCAAACGGAAGTCGCCTTTGGTGGAACGGGAGATCAAATTCGACGAACTGGCTTCAGAACTAATCGATAGGTTGTTGACCAATAACCCCTCCGCCGATGTCGTAGTGTTCGGGTTCTGGCTCATATACCGTGTCCCGTATGCGTTCAAGTCGAGGAAGACTATGCTCGCGGACATCGGCAACATTTGGACCTCTGCGGTTGAGCGAATCCAGGATGACACCCTCCGCCAACGGTTGAACTCCCACGCTGTTGACGCGTTCGTTGCGGTCGCGCAGTGCCATGTCTCCTCCAGTGGCATGCTGCCAAAATTTACGCGTCGGACAGCCGTGAGACTCTTGGACGTCACCCTCGAGTCCGATTATACCCGCCCGATGGCGACTTACGCGACCGCCATGATCCTCAGCCTCGCCAAATCAAACCAAGTCGCCGCCGTCACGAACGGGATCAAGGTGGAGCCGTTCATCGAGGTGCTGTTCTCTACCATCGATGACCCCGAGAGTGGCACGCCGGAAGGGGATGTAGTTGATTTGCATATCTATTCGACTCTCACCCTGCTCAAGCTTCGGCAGACGATCGAGTTGGACGTTGGGAAGTTGCGGGGGTTGATCGAACGGGTGGAGAGGCTGATCGGGGATCCTTCTGTCAGGGACTCTGGGGTTGTCAGGAAGTCCGATGCTGACGCCGGCGCAGGCTCTGTCCGGGTGAGATGGAAGGCGATCTATCTTTCGGCGCTGCTCTCCTCGTTTGTGCCTGACGACACGGAGAGGGAGAAACATGTTGAAGGGCTCCGGGGGAGGGTGCGGGAGCTCATGGGGAGTGTGGGCGGAGAGTTACCCGCTGTGGCCGATTACGAGCATTGCCTCAAGCGGTTGGCTACGGATGGGATGGAGTTGGATGCTCCTGCAGTCAAGCAACAGGGCCAGATATTCACAGCCTTCAAGAAGTGGACCAACGAATTCCCTTTATTCCCATTAACTGGCAGCATTGCCCTGGCCAAGACCTAGCGATGGTTGGCCAAACCGGCTGTTTTTCTTTCTTTCTCTAAGCAGGGGCTGCTGATATCGGCGCATCTGTGTTGAAACCTCACTACCCTGGATTTGCCTACTCACCATCGTCGCCTTCGCTTCGCAGGTGTATTCTGCAGACTATGGAAATTTGCCCTTTACGACTTGAATCCTATTCCACATCCACTGATTCTCGCTGTTGTCTTTTATTTTTACATCACAGTGTTATGAGCTCGATATATGTATTGTATCCTTTCGTAGGCTTTCCGTAGTTTGCTTGTAGGGAAGTGAACGTTACACTGAAATTATCACTAACGGGTGCGGGGGGAGGAGAGTTGTGACGATCCGAACCATCAACGGGTCCCAGAGTAGCGCCCGTAGAATCGCGCCATAACCGACACTCTGGACAGCGAGCGCTGAGAATCAACCATGTTCAGAAATAATTTGCCTGGCATGGTCGTTGCACACCGGCACCAACCACGGGGATGGCGATGAACCCTGGACAGATCTTGCTGAGTCAAGTGAGGAATGAGAGAAGCCCACGGGCTGACGAAGAAGATGGTGATGGGGATGAGGACTTGCCAGTCCTTTAGGTTGGTGTTACCGAAAAGGACCAAGTTCTTTCCGTCAGACTGCGCGAGGGCGGGTTAGCAACCAATCGGGCAGGTGGCCACATCAGACCAACCCTTCTCAACCAGCTGCAGATGGCGGCAGACCCGAAACCTCTGGTGTATGGCGAAGGGATCATGGAACCAGAACGAAAGCGGCCAAACTATGCGAGTAATCCGCCGGGGGATGGGGTTCCAGGCGGTGAGTTATCTGGCTCATCATCACAGGACCACGACGCGGTAACCTAGATCCGTTGCGAACTCGGACGACATGCGTGCGAAGGATCCACGCTTTCGTGGCTGCTCCAGTATCTTCACCAGAGCTGAGGTCGAAGGAGGTGAAAACAGGAGGAAAGTGTGGAGGGGTCAAGTTGCCGCCGGTCCTTGCAGCGCTCGGCGCTCCTGTGCGCCGGCCGTGTCCTCCTTGCCCAGGAGTTTTATTCGTCCTTGAGATCCGATTTTCGTATCTTCGAAACCACTTATCCCAAGGTTCCGTGGAACCCCCAGGCTTTGGGGAAGGTCGAGGACGGAAGTTTGGGATCGTCCATACATCGCTGAAGGAGGTGAAGGATCAGTGGGAGATCGCCGCGTATTTAAAATGACAATGGATCCGATGGTGTTCAAGAATCTCTCCCGTGCAAGCCGAACATCCTGGACATTAAACTTGGGCTGGTATGACACGATGAGACGGCAAGCGAGGAGAAGAAACCACGAACGATCCAGACTGCCAAAGACACGACATCGTTTGAAGGCGTGTGGTTGTCGGGATTCCAGGTCCGTAACATGCAATGATTGGCGTTGGGCGGGCTCCCATTATTGAACGCGTCCGCTTTCGTTTCACACAGTCTACAACACATTGACAAGCCTTGCGGTGAACACGCCCAAGGCATATGGCAAGGCGTCAGACTTGCCGGACGGTACCGCCATGTTCTTCCCGATTCATTTGGAATAGGTAGCTCAGGGTCTACCCAAAGAATAGCTGTTGCCAGTCATCCACAAACACGTCACCATAATCCGAGGCGCGTCAGTGCAGCTCGAGATCGGGACAGGGAATGGGGAGGTCCGAGGAACAAAGTCTGGCCCGGTATTTTTGGTAAAACTCGCCGACTTCGCCCACTGTATCAAGATGTTTGCCGGGAGGGACCAAACGAGGGGGTGTCGTTAGGAATGGATACAATGTTCAAGTTGCTGGATGACAGCACAGCTCAGACCAATGGTGCTCAAAGTCTGTACGCGTCCATAACCCCTGTTGCATCCTGTCCGGCCGAAAGCTGATGGACGTTGGAATGTTATATGGAAGAGGGAAACGTGCCCACCCGCCAGAAGCACATGCAGCACCCGTGAGGTATATCCCGTGGAGACCCTGATACTCCTTTTCCACCCTCCCAGTGGCCATCGGTAACTCGCAAACCGCTTCGGTACCTCTGTATCTCGCGCTCGTCTCGCCACAGCGTTTGTCGCCCAATTCGCCATGATCGGTTCCCGCATGCTCGATCTTTCATATATTTCATACCCAGTATACTTATCCTCGACCTCGATGATTGCCGCTGCCGCGTTGCAGCAACGTTGCTTTCCGTATCACGGTGTCATAACGCTGTCCGTGCCAAATATTTTACTGAATGGTGTCTGTCAATTCGCGTCTTGAAAGCCAGATACAGGAAAATCTCCGGCGATTAGGTCTCTGCGGATGCCTCCGTCGTGGCCCTGTTGTATAACTCTCCACCGCTCGCAGGGTTGCGACTCGCATATCCCCCCTCATCCCTGTCGTCATGCTGCCTCGTAGGAATTCGGCGAACATTACCCCAGTCCACGTCTCACCTCGGCCGACCAGTGGTTCAGTCGATGGCAGACGACCTCTGAGCTTGATCACCACCCAACAGGCGTTCCGCGCATCTACGGCGCTGACGGCAGAAACCGACTCCCCCGAGTCTGAAATATCGCCCCATGACTTTCCTCCGGTACCTCCTCCCCGCCCAACACCATCCTCCCAGTCGCCTCCAAGTAACACCGGGCTGAGACGCCAATCGACCCGACGTAGCACCAATGAAACATTCCGTTCTGCCCTGGAAGAACATGACCCACCACGACCGTTTAGTATGCCCATGCCC
>Ga0307511_10001354_pt1 | contig 25946 bp, 24 predicted proteins | sample 13_EM_MG_FD_200266 | JGI IMG/M metagenome (GOLD analysis project Ga0307511, IMG submission 200266) | Populus trichocarpa ectomycorrhiza microbial communities from riparian zone in the Pacific Northwest, United States - 13_EM | ecosystem: Host-associated > Plants > Roots > Unclassified | place...
CAGGTTGTTAAATATGGCCATGTCTTGAGGTCTACCCCCTGCCCTTGCCCATGAGCAAGCGGAAAATATATGGGAGCAGCATTAGTACTTACTTAGCTACCTGGTGTCCCCCGATGTATGATTAGGTAGATAAGCGGTTGGGTTGTGAAGCTGCAGCTCAATCAGAGCTGGTTGGCGGAACAACAAAGTGAAGATGGTATGGGTATAGTGAAGTGCATTAAAACCATAAGTCGAAACTGTAGCTTGTACGAAGATCAAGCACCTGTATGTATAATCCTGCCAGGACCTATGAGGTAGGAGGTACTGACAGGAGGAGGCGCGTGGATGTAGATCATCAGCCTGGGGGTATAAGGTTGGCGTGTAGGTGTGATAGGTAGTAGTGGGTGTGGTTGAGCCGATTGGATAGATGGGGGCGGATGATTTTCTCGCGTTGCCAGACTGTCCATGTCTCAAACATCGGGTCCTTGCGCCGTAACAACACAGTCTGGTTGGCACAACCGAGGCCGAGCCAACCAGCGGTACTCCAGTTAAGTAGAGAACCCAGCACCTCATTGCGTATTATACACCCGAACCTCGAGCTCGTGAAGGCTAGGCAGAGTCTTCGCTGGTTTCGGAGTAGGTGCCTTTGAGTCGAAGCTTTGCCATTCTATAGTCACATAGTACCATATGTGGCTGCGTCGCTACACTGCAACTTGATCATGAACTTCGCCCAGCATGAGACACGAAGAATAAGCAACAGAGCAGTTCAGATCAAACATAACGCAGTACAGGGCATGATATCCCAGAGCTTCGGCAGAGCAACTTCAACATGCTACCTACCTTGAAACATGCCTGTCCTGTAACTAACATCTGCGAATAGGCCCTAAGGCACAATGTCATATTCCCTGTCGAGTACTTCCAATCGGTCCTCCACACCCTTTGGTTTGCCCTCTGGTTACATGCAGTATCAAGTAAGACCTAACGCAGGCAGATGCTACTTTACCAGAGTTACGCTCACGCTTGCGCAACCCGTCAATTATTCCTTGCAAACCAGGTACTGCTCTTCTGATCGCGGCTAAAGCCCGGGAATGGTGTATCAGTGGGCATGGGTTGCTCTGCTGTGTCCCGCGTCCCTTGAAACCTGAACACTGGTGGCACGAGATCAGTGGCTGGCTCATACTAGACCAGCTCGAAACCAGACTACGAAAGTAGCTTATTATATAAGCTTTGCTATTCAGCAAGTCCCGATCCCCACTAAGTACTGTACCCACATACATACATGTTCCAACTACCAAAATTTAAATATCTCGTTTGTGCCAGACCCTAGAGTTACTCAAAAACCTCGGGAGTAAGTGACTCAGTCTAGATCCTGCACCACTAGGACCAAACGCTAACGCCTGTTGCGGGGCTGTGGGTGTACCACTGGACTTGATTATCGATGTGTATCAAGTTTCTGCAGAGTACAAGTGGTTTGTTTCTAGATCTGGGTCTGTAGCTGGTTAGGTTAAGAAAGTGATAAGCAGTCTGGCCTAATAGGTAAGCGGCGTACCAGGTTTTGAGGACTAGAAACGACTGTCATACCCATGGGCAACATAAGCCGATGATTCTTCATCTACCTCGAGCTTCTCTTACAAGACTGTAGTCTAAGTCCCTAGCCTAATTCTGATATTTCCACTTCCCACATGAAGTACTCGGGCTCACGCAACAATCGATAATACTGGCAAAGTTTAGTACTATTCTCTCACACTGGGAATTTCACATACAGGGCCACTGTTAGTGAACATATGAAAGAAATTTATGGAAGGGTCTTTGAGAAAGTTAAAACGGTTATAGTCTCGTACCCCTTGGCTCACTCCTCGATTCAAAAGAGGCCCCGATGCCCGCCCCCTAGTCTTTGATGTCCGAAAGCCAAGGGAATGTGGAGTTCAATCCCGGCACTAATGCATTCAAATGTTGTTCTGTCTGTGCTTAAGATTGTGGCAAAATGTGATAACAGAGGAAGCTTTTTCCTCATATCAACAAACCTACTTTTGCAGGGTTGACCGCAAGCAGAGCTCGGACTGGCCTGGACTAACATCGTTAGCTGTTCGTGGAAGTACATACCAACCAGACAAGGGTAGTCTGCACTTGCACTCTGGGGGTATTGACTTGGCCTAGCCTTTCAAGACTCTGGATCCTGTCAATCGGGGATTAACTGATACTAGGGTGTAGTACTTTACTAAGTACCGAGTAGCTGAGAACCCTGGAATGCATGGGCAAATGCGCAATCCCTCACTGCAAGCTACTCACACATTGATATGAGGTATGATATGCTGGTTATTTTAATGCCAATACTAAATTATCCAAATGTTGCGCGACGAATAGTACCCACTACTCGAGAACACCTAGCACTCTACCTCCCCTGCCTAGGAAGTACCTGCTCCATGTACCTTTATGGTACCGGTCATACAAAGCTCAATGCCGATTACATGCAGAGTTTGATTGAAAAGGAATAAGCCCATGTCCAACCACTAGTACGGCAAATGTTACGGAAGTAGGTCAAGTTCAAGGGGCCAGGGATTGTGTCTTTTACCCAGTTGGATTGAGTACGACCTCATGATCACCCTGGGCCTGACAAGGGGGTTACAGATCAAATTTCGAATACACAGCGATTACAAAAGCAAGAACGGCAATGCAAGTGCTACTCTATTGACTGACTAGGCTTGAACCCAGGTTCGCAGGCAATATAACATCCTTGGGCAATTTGTCTTACCTCGAGGCTAGCAATATAACCGTCGATTCGAATTCACGCTCATTATTAGGGAATGATCGCATTCCGTGGTACGTTGGCGGATAGACACGTGCATGCATCCATTGCTTAAACCACTAGCGCCATAAGAACTATGGCTAGGTTACTCTAGTCCATAATCCCTGAAGCCACTGTGTGCGGGAGATCTTATGCCACGTTATTAAAGTCGGGACGGTACAAGCCACTCGCGATGTGGCCACATGGAGTAAAAGCTCATTCAGAGCAACGACTTAGTCTGGTTGCAACGATTAAGACTTGATTTCCTTCAATTAGTTGATTATAGATGCTGCCGTTCATTTTGGCCTGCAGACAGCTCGATTACGATAGAATTTAGAACGCAACTCACCTCACATTTTCTTAGGCAAAACTTACACATTTGACTACTACTGAACCCCGAAGATGTCAGTGAATTTGGCAAGCCAGAGATAGATTTGTGCTTAGGGGCTTGGATGTGGCCCAACTCCCAAAACTTATCTAGCTTAGTCCCAAATCCTACGTTTCCCGTACCTGACTTGACTACAGACAACTCTCGTTATAAGCATACCCGATATAAGCATATGTTCATTATATGCATGCCCCTCGTAGTCCCCTCACGTATGTACCAGGGCGTAATTTTCTCTCGATATAAGCATATATTCAGTATAAGCATGTCACTGCTGGTCCCGACGGTATGCTTATAACGAGAGTTGTCTGTACTAAGTTCACTCAAGTGTTGTATGAGGGGGTAGGCAAAACGCCATAGTCACGATAACTTTTTATACGACCAAGTACAATAACCTGCCATTACAGTATTACATGTGTATTCTAAGAACCCTTTTCTTGTGGTGGGAATCCTCTTGCAGAGCATCGCTACATATGCACAGTACCATTTAAGTAAGCCCTACTTAACACGTGACGGGTCTACTGAGATACCAGCCACAGATACCCTACAGCCACGGCTGAATCCAGTTAAGTGTGCCCCACAAGCCCGCTCTCAGGACAGCAGATCAGTAACACATAAACCTTCATCATCATGGCGGGGTCCACTTCTCTTTATGCCCTTTCCCCGGCACATATCCTCCTTCTAGCGATCAACTTTACCAGTGCTTCGGATCTAGAAAGCTTCATAAGTCTGAAAAGTCTCCACCCCAGAGTGCTCACTCCAGCAGTCACATTAGCAGTTTTGCTCTTTCTACCCGAGAGTATACAGCCATCCACATATGTTCCCATATTAAACTCCGTCCTGGGCGGCCTCGAGGCTTATACCTCCGGTACTAATAAGGATGGCCCTAAGCGGGTCGAGGTCGATACCTCGTCTGTTGCGGATATAAGCGAGAAGATTGTGCAGATTAGAGTGGATAGGCTACTATCAACAGTGCCTACGCTCAGCAGTGTAGTGCCAGAAGATGGTGGTATAGGGCACCAAGAATTGGTATCAGAGTGGTTGCAGATACGGGCGAGGAACATTGATACTGAAACTGGAATGCTGTCACTTGTGGAATCACTCCTTGCACCGTTTGTTGGAAGGCTCAAGAAGGTGGATGCATACTACAATGGGACTGTGAAGGTTCTGAGTAGATTGGTATATGAGTATGATAAAGGTGGGGAAGATTCCAGCGGAGAGGAATCTGCAGGTGAAGAGACAGTCAGGGTGGGAGGGAAATTGACCAGGGGATTGGTTCAATTTGAAGCTCTACCAGTCTCATCAGGTGTCAAACAATTACTCTCTAGAACATCACACGATACCGTCATTCGGGATATTATTACTCTCATAATACCATATCTTCGTTATCGGGATACAAATACCAAAATGCAAGGGTGGGAGATGGTCTGGGAGTGGCTTGTCTCCCAAGGCTTAAGGATGAATTATGAAGTTTTTACGAATTGGGACGGACCTCAGGGTTGCGGTGAAGGGGAGGATATCTTAATGAGACAATATTCAAGCACTGGTATGGCGGCATGCTATCTCGACAAGGAAGTGGGTGAGGATATTTGGGCCATGATGGACAAAATCCAGAAGAGAATTGTTGAAGTTCTCGGGCAGTGGAATTTACAGCATGCCCCGGCCTCTCAGAAGTTCGACAGAGATCTGTACGTTGGCCACCTGAAACCGAAGCCAACAGCGAGTGAGCTGCTATCAGGGGAAAATAAGCTCACAATACCGACCTTGGAGTCATTGGATTTACTGGGGTATCTAATTTACGCCGCCCGTTTACTGTCTCTTCCACTTTACTCCACGGCACGAATTCGGATATCAGGTACAAAGGATGAACAAAAAACGGTTTTGGTTCGCTATGTTCGTTCGGGTAACTGGATGAAGCGCACTGACGCAGAATGGATAAAAGTCGTTAAAGCGACAAGATGGCTGAGGATACCCGCAGGTGTACTTGAGCAACTAGCCGAGCAAGACCTGGAGGAAGTAATTGCCCGAGGATTGATGAGTGCGGCAAAATTCAAAATCGTGGAGGACATATATGTCAGAGATCCAGCCTATAGAAGCGCCCTTGGGGTGAAGAAGTTAGAGGAAGTGATCATAGAGGCCTTCCAGGAATTCTACGATAATGCCAGTAATGGTAACATGACAAGGGGAGGCATGAAAAACGCACAACTTGTGTATGTTGCACCTAAATCTATTTCGAACAGTTACTAAAATTTGGGTAGACTTCAAGTTTTATATCCAGCCTATTCGAAGTCGCCAGCTCTCACGCGCGCCTTTCGCCTTTTAAATGCCACCCATGCACTTTCATTTTATTCTCTGACGCTTACGCCGGGCATCCCGCTCCTCCCTGTTCAAGTACGAATAAACCCAGATCCTCTCTCACTGCTCGGGAGGCTTTTGGATCAGAATCCCTCTTTATATCTTCAGCAAGACAAACTAGTACCTTTAGCGAAAGACTTGTACTTTGGAACCGCACCCACCAAGCCCAGGAGCATTGTTGAGGAACGACATGAAGAGGAGGAAGTCGAGCGGCGAGTTCTGGGAATGTGCATTGAGACGGCCCTCGCGGAGGATGACTTCGACACTGCATATTCCCTAACAAAGTCACGGCTAAAGACACCAGAAGGTAATTCGATCACACAGAAGGATGGTGATAGTGATCAGCACGATGAGAGCGCATGGAAAGCATGTTTTCAGGCTGGCCGCTACCGTTCTCATCGATCCCCTCGACGTGAAGATGATGCACTAAAGAGACTGGAAATGCAAATGGAGTTACTTGCCGAGGCACTTAGAAGCTGTCCTGCAGTAGCGTGTAACCAGGTTCTCTCGGAATGGATGAGAAAGGAAGAGGAGATGGCTTCACTACTGCTAAAAGAGGCAGAAGAGGATGAAGCCCACGCAGCGGCAGCTCTTAGGGGATCTTCTATAAAGCCTAGTACGATAGGTGGCCTTCCCGGGGGATGGAATTCGAGCACATCCTTACAACATGGTAGACAGGAAAACAGGATGCCTGGTACTATGGTAGGGGAATCAGAAGTCCCCATGGGTCTATTTGCCGTGGCAGCAGGTGCTGCAAAAGCGTTGAGCTCCAGTGTTCGGCCTTTAGGCGTGCCAAGATCCAATGCAGGCGCAAAAGAGCAAGGAAGACCAATGGTGGGAACACCGTCGCCACCGCCCTCACCGCCCAGTATGGGTGGATCTCCGCCGCAGAGACAAAGAAAGAGAGACATTTTAACAAGCGGACTTGCAAGCGGGCTTGGGTGGGTGCTTGGTGCACAACCCGCTGCAGGTAATGGAAAGTAGAATAGTGGAAACTTAAGAAACATGCGGGGAGTTACCCTTTGTCTTCAGCGAGTATTATGACTAGGGGGCGCGTTTATTTTATTGGGTGAGGGATAATGGTATACATGATTTTTATGAAATGAGGCGTCTGCCTAGGAAATGACGTGCCGTGGTATCAATTTGGAGCTGCCCTGCTGCCCTGCTGTCAACGCCCCTTGTGTGTGGGTATGTACTATGTCCGTTCCAATCTCCCTCTAGATCTTCGAATAAGCTGACGATCCTTAGTTTTCTTGCTCACCATTTCCTCCCGCTCCTATTTTTTCTCAACAGAGGTTATCTAATGAATATTTACATCATGATCATCAACTCAGTCACAAGTAATAATTCTGCAGCCCTGATCCCAACCTGGCTTGACCCCTACCGGAATTTGGAAGTCATCATGTCACTTTTTATTTCTTTTTTCTTATCATTCCTTCTACTTATGACCGGTATGATTGATAACTGTCCCTCTTTAATTCATTCATCCCTACCTATCGAGTACCGCCCCCGCTGCCAGTCACTTTCCATTTGAGCGAGCGTAGTGGAGGTGGGGCGTGCGCTGCATGCATAACGCATACCCACTTTACTTTACAGTGCTTTGACACCAGCGTGACCATGAATATCAATCTGCACAGTCTGGCCCCAATATGGATCAGCATGGGTACTGTAGGTTGCGTAGTGGTGGTGTAAATGTAGTATTTTCTTTTACTCATATCCTCGTTCATTGACATGCGGGTTGCTGGTTTGTGTGTGCTGCAGTTTAACCCTGGTCCATGAGCGATTGACGGAGCCTAGATCCCTGTCGACCAACCTCACTCTACCGCATCTACTGGTGAGTAAGAGTTGTGTGCAATACAGATTGCGCACCCGGAGCTATCTTATTTTCGAGCATGGCTCCCAAGGTATCCTGGTCGTTCAAGTAAATCACCGGCAGTGGCTAGGAACAAGGGCGGTGTTTGAATTCAACTCCAGGGTAAAAGGGGAGGGTTTGCTGAGCTAGGTTGAGGATTCCCCCGGTTAGAGGTGAGAAGAAAGTTGTGGTACCGATTCCTTCGCCTCCATTTCGACCTGGTACAACCCCGATCTAGGTACCAAGTACCTAGGAAGGTAAAGGTAAAGTAACGTACGTACATATACCTGACATACCGTGCATACACGATCGTATTTCTATCTTCCTTTTTGGTCGAACATAGCGGGGGACTAATTAGATTCTGGGTAATACCCGCGTTACAATGTCGCTGTGGTGCGTTTTTAGATTCCCTGCACGAGAGACTCGTGCCCACCGTCTGCACATGTACTCTACCTACATACTGCAGCAGCTCTGGAATAAGTACTCTATTCCTGTGCTGGATTAGTGCCTTTTAATATTTATTTTTGTGATATAATATATTTTTGAGATTTGAGTATAACATTCTTTTATTGTTATTAGTTTAATTAATTTTTGGTGGAGTTATTACGTAATCTGCTTGCATTTGGTTGGGCTACTAATGGATGGATGGATGAATTCAAACTGATTTCTCTAACTCGAGTATGACAGTCTCACACCTGGGTGCGGGGATACAGTTGGTCCGGGGAAGGGGAGAGAGAAGAGGGGGTTGCAGGATATGGCGAGGAACAGGAGGTGGAATGGGCAAGGAGAAAGAAATTCAGCATTACATTATATTAATGTGCTACACCAGGCACTTTTTGGGCTCGCTTATAATATTATAGTCTTAATGTATATAATTACCGGCAGTCATAAATGTTCCAGAACGGTACTTGAATTTTTTCTCACTGATAGCACATCTTCTGGAAAATTAACTAAGGGGACTGACTTTTAATTATATACATCTCGATTCGAATTTAGCTGAGCACCTAGGATAGGGAATGGGGACAAATACGTATACCCATACCCGTCCTCGGTGGGCAGGCCGTCATGACATAGTGAGACTTTCACAACACAATCTGGGGAAGCGGGGAAGCGGGGAATCAGCAGACCCGGAGTTCAAACATAGATGATGCTTCTTACCCACCCTTAACCTACTTTTAAGAGAGGAACGGGGGAATGGGGTGGTTAGATCAGAAGTTCATATTAAGGTATTCCTTTTATTCATATCAGTCCTGCCTGGCCTTGACCCACAGGCGCTGAGCCCTATCTCACACGGCCCTTACCCTTCTATACAACTCTAGGTATCCTGGTCACGGAATAAAAGTTCCCTGTGGACAAATCCGCCAATAACCACCTTCCTGAGACATATGACATACATGACCCATCCCATCCCTGCCCAAAGGAAACAAAAAAAAACGAATTATATCTGAACTAGGTATCAGAATGTTGCTCATTCAGGGGGCCTTGCTGTAAGGAGCGACAACATCTAAACGTTGGTGTAAATGTATACCTTCGGGTTGAAGGAGTCTAGCGTCATGAACATGGGGGAAGTCACTCGAGACACTTTTTTCTCAATTTGGCTGTTGAGCTAGTAGATCTTTGGACCTGAGTGGAGGGGGGAAATGTTGGTGTTTTTTTATGCATACGGACTCAGATGATACATATGATATGAATGAAGAGTGTATCAATGCTTATCAACCACCAGACCACTTATAGGCCACCAGCCATTCGCGTTTCACTGGCACCTAATTCAGTCCCGAGGGGACGGAAGCGAGGTATAACAGGGTAATTCGCCCTCCTCAAGGGGGAAAAAGATGTTCAAGGTGATTTGGTATTGATGAAGTTGATATGTGATGTTTAACATATCGGATAGTGGGTAGTAGGTAGGGAAAAAAAAAACCTAGTAGAACACAGACTAAATAGAGGAAAAAACCAGCATTGTAGCACATAAGTATTGACAAAAAAAAAAAACGCCCAAGACCCAACATATATAACAGATCTTTGTGAATGAACAAGCCATACAAAGCAACCCAAATAGTTTCAATGACACTCCAGCCCTGTGATTCCCCCAAGTATTATGATGATTCTTTACCTTAACACGCACGCGCGAGTATAATAGTAAATAAGTAGCAGAAAAAGGTACGGGAGTAAGAAGAAAATGGTCTGAGCTACTAGTACTACACGTTAATGAACAACCATGCCCTGGTATGGGGTAGGGCGAGGTGAGGAAATGAATATGGCACAATTTTTTTAAACGCCCATGTAAACGACTGAAGAAAAGATGCTCGTTTAAACTTCCGAGGGCACAGCAAACGACGCCCTAGGGGCTTTCCCCCGCATGGGAGGCGGCGGGGGGGGCGGAGGGGGTGCCTCCCCAGACCTTGGTGAAGTCGATGTTCCAACCCCACTATCCTGGGAGTTGAACCCCCCAAACTTCGGCTGCGGAGGGGGCAGATTCGCAGCTGGCGAGGTATACTGCACATCCTCCATCGAGGGTGCTGGGGTCGGAGTATCAGGTACAGAATCCTCTCCCCTGGCAGACATTGACCTCCTTGACATACTACTACCCCCCACCACCTTAACAGTATCGGTAAGGTTCGACCGAGCCCTTCCCCTGGTCGTTTTCCCCGTTTTCCCCCTTCCAACACCAGACGCCCTGGCAGGGGTCACGGCAGGGGACATGGTTCTTTTGCGACTAGCTTTCATAGTCGAAGCGAATCCCCCACCCGTGCGGCCTCCTTTTCGAGGATAACTCCCTGGTAGGGGTGGGTAGATTTCAAATCGGGTTGGTGGAATCTCGAACGCATCCTCCTCATCTTCCTCGCCGTCATCGCCGCTGCTTCCTTCGTCACCAGAAGGCACAGTTTTATGCAAGGGTGAGGCATAATGGGAAGGAGTCGGTGAATGAAGCTCGTGGCCAAGTTTGATGAGGTATGGCGACTTTCCAGAAAATGTAACCTGCGTTTCTGAAGGAGCCTCCTTGCCATTGACGGAAGTTGAGGACTGTGGTGGGGGTTCGGCCTCATCCAGCGTTGGGGCCGAGGTAGGTTGTGTATCCACCATCATATCCAACTCTCCGTCTCCGTCACCTGTAGCCCCGCCTTTACCTCCTACTTCTGGACCCTTGCCCTTGCCTTTACCCTGCGTCGTTTCACTGATACCTGCATCGATCTGCACCGGGTCTTTCGATTCAGCCTGAACTGAATCTGCATTGTCGGCTTCTGCCGAAGCCTCCGTCTCGGCATCTTCCCGGGGAGCGACAGTGGAAACAGCCGGGCCTAGCGCTTCCTCCCGCCCCATGATGAATGGTGTCCAGACAAGGGCTTTGGGGTTCAGCTTGACATAAGCTTTTGCTTCCCATTTGTCGATGTGCATCTGGAATGCGGCATAGTCTAAACGAAGCCCATATGCGCCAGTAGCTGGATCTCTGACAATAGCGTGCAGTCCTTCAAGAGCAGAAATGATGTCGTCGGCTGTCATTCCGGTACGATTGGAAATTTCTTCTATGGAAAGTGACTTTTTCTGATCTCGCAATACGTAACAGAGAACCAATCGCCAGTAATTCCTATATGAGACTAAGCCCATGTCAGATAGAGGCTTCTCTGGGGATCCAGTCCTGCCTTCTGCGCGTGTTAGTAGATAGGAGAAGTCGATAAGCAAATTCCCGTAACCCTTTCTCTGATGTATCGGAAGAGTCAGAATGCAAGAAACGTTGTATGGACTTGTGGGTCGTTTTTCCTGTAGAGCATGGGTCAGCGAAATAAACCAACCGTAGTATCGAGTTCCCTGTGTACTTACCTTGGAGAAATAACCTACAAAATGGCACCCAAACTCATCATACTCCGTCATCACATAAAATAAAAATGGCTCCACATCATAATACAACGTCTTCGACCCCAGGAACAATTTCGCAAGCAAGCATAAATTTTGGCAGTAGATGAAATTTTTTCTTCCATCGACTTCAAAGACCGATATCGACCCGTCGCGATAAATTTCGTCGCCTGGTGGGTACTTTGCTGGGCATTTCATCTTAGAACCTATCAGCATCACTTACGCCCTACAAAAATGTCGCTGATCCACAAACCTTATGTCTCCAACTGACATACTCCGAATTCATATACTTTAGACAAAACTCGCAAATATATAGAGTTTTGTTCTGACTATACTCTTCCGGATATGGCGCAGCATACCACGTATCGATCTCATAGCTCCCAAAATGTATGTTTTTTATTTTGCTTGCCGTGCCAGTTATTCTCGGATTGGACGACCCGGTTTCACTCGACTCAGCACTTGCTCCGTTGGTTAGTGCCAGACCTGTCGAAGTCTCATTTGATATAACAGTCAGGCGTAATCGTAATGCTCGTTCTTCTTCTACTTCTTCTTTCGCTATGTCAAATTTCGACCGATCAAGTGCGCTTGGTAGCGTTTTTGTCGTGTCGGCTTCGGTCTCGGATAAAATACCACCATATGGCTTCGCCTGGATTTCATCCTCCACCATACTATTCATGTGAGCAGTAAAAGGTGTAACTGGGTTATAACTATTTGCCATCGGTGCTGGCGTAGTTGGTCCTGTGGGTTGACTGACTGCTCTTCGGCGGACGGATCTTGAAGGTGCACTAGTACTACTTGTCGGCTCTCCTGTAAGAGCCGCAGCAAGTTTCTTAGAGTTAAGTCCCGTGATATGAAGCATACACCGCCTAGAGGTTTGCTTGATGCGGATATTGACTCCTGGAGCACCAACTTTCTTAAGCCTGGGACGCCCACGTGGTCGACCAGTTCCTTTCGGAGCGGGAGCCACAGGCCCAACCCCTGGGGTTTTCCTAGATGCCGATATACCTCCTTTTCGACGGGAAACCTTCTTGGGGGGCTGGGGTTCGAGAGCGAAGTCGTCTAATTCATCAGATTTCCGCTTCCTCGAAGATACTGATCTTCCGGGGTCATCACCATCTTCGCCTTCAGCCACATCCTCATCGGCACCATCTAACCCAGAGGCTGCCCTTGAATTCTGATTTGGGCGACCCGGTTCTGAGCCATCTTCACCATCCTCTGTGATTGGTTGCGACCGTTGCTGGGGATCAGAACTTGAAGATTCTACAGGTTCTCCTTCCGCAGAATTCTTCTCGCACGACGGACATTTCCAATCCACGAATTCTGGAGCAAGCCCCAAAAGTCAGCGCAATGTTCAAATTCGTTACAATGCGTGAGGTAAATTCGAGGCGAGAATACCGGCGACCGGTTGACTCCACAATACATTTAAATAAATGTATTTGAGTATAGGTATATGCGGGGGGATGTAATAAAATATACCCCTTAACACACCCCATATATATATAATATGTATACCAATTGAAGAGAAGTCAGACGTATATGAACTGGGCGCTGCACATACCTTCTTGGTTATCCGCAGCAGCTTTCGCATCTCCGCTCTTTCGTACACATTGGCGATGGGCGATAGCTGTTCAACAGAGCAATAATTCAAAGTTAGCGGCACGACTCCCACACATCTTGAACCCCGACACACCAGATGCACCAATGCATGAGCATTTAGGCCGCGCCGTGGCCGCGGTTCCATCCCCACACTCGCCTGCCGACCGCATCCCGCGATGCAACGCAATGCAACATGTCAAGAAGTAATATGGAAGAAGCTTAACTAAGAGCCGCACGCACATGAACACCCAGACTCCACACACTCCAGACAGGGCTCGTATTCGTCGCTCGGATCATGCTCCTCATCCCGAGTGCAAAATCTATTAAACGCAGAACCAACACCAAACATCGCATTAGCGCCTCTTCTTGTCCATCCAATGAATGATCGTCCACATTGCTTTCGGGGGTGTGGGATGATGCAATGTGATACAACGGAATTATCTGGAAAATAAGAATAGAAGGAACAAAGTCTTGGGTATCTTCAAAACATAGGAAATATTGAATGATTGGTGCCAAAAAATCAAGAATCATGAGAACTCAATGACTTACGTGCAAAAAACACGTGTGGAAGCTTCAATATATTCGCCTTCTGAGCTTGAATCGGGCCCACCCCATTCGCCTTCATCTTCCTCTTCCTCTTCTGAGCCTGATATTTTATCCTCTGTATTTGATGCATCGTCCTCGTCAAGATCCATCCCGTCTTCCTCCTCGTCACCCGCTAGCTCATCTCCATCGCGCTATTCCCACCAACATATAAATCAGCCAAACACCCACTGAATTTATATATCCAAATTGCCAAACACACACCTGTTTCTTCAACCCCCGCCTCCGCCTTCTGCGATCGGTCGGAGGGCTTGCGCTCGCCGACGCAGACATCGGCTCTCTTCTGGGTCCCTACAACCCCGTAACAGGACGTGCAGATATTATATTGCGCGAGCCTCAGGGATTCTGCTGATGAAAATGCGAGTTTGCCTACACTGCAGAAACGTTGGAAATGTTCCGTCCAGGGGGCGGGGGGCGAATATGCGCAGGTTGCTCAATCGTTGAGTATCGACAACACCAGCGGGTAGATGCACTGGCAAACTTTCTCAATCGTGGATAGGGTATAATTCGACCGCCTTGCCCGGTCACACGGTTTGATCCCAACCACGCTCGGCTGTATCACCAGAACGCGGTCGTACCTTCGCTGTTTTCTCGTCTCTTCACCAAACGCCGGTCTTTTAGAAGAAGGTTCGTGCAAACTCGGTAGCGACTGGACGGGCTAGGACACGACAAACTTTTTTTGTCAGTCGAGAAGTCTGTGGAGGAAGCTGTAAACCAGTATTATTCGTGCTTGTGTCGGAATAAACTCGTGAAGCCGTTCGCATATAAGCACTCGTTCTGCCCCCTGTTGCCAAAGTGAGGGATGGCGGTCGGTTGGGTTGGGGGTGATCACCTAACCCATTTGCCAAGCGTCCGCACATTTTTTGATTGACGCAGCGGGAGTGCTGTGTGCTGCGCGCGAGTAAGCGTAGATGTGAGCGTGGCGAGCCGCACCCCCCACCCGGAAGTAAGTATCGCAACAGACCGCAGGGAACAAGTCGCAGACCTCCGGAGACACCTGAAGCCCAAGCAGCAGCGCTACCAGCGACTGAAGGTGAGCACCACCACTGCTATTTGCAGGTAGGCAATCCAGCTGACAACGGGCAATGTGTAACAGCAACCCCAGATATATTTTTCGGATCCTCAGAAACCCACTCCTACCGCCATGCCCGTCCCCTTCGAATCACTCATCCCATACGGGATCATGTTGGTCATGTTTGGTGCCACTGGTGCCGGAATGTCTGCCTTCAGGAGCTACAACAACGAGGGAAAGAGGGCCAGGCGCAGCCTTGATACCTGGGACAGAGTATGCATCACTACCACCAATTTCCCAAAGCTACCCAGTTAACTAACACCAATTTCTAGTTGAGTATTTTCCCCACTTAGACGGAATAGCCTTGAATCAACAGTAATCTGACTTACGGGTGGTAGTGATGGAACGGGACGCTCGCTTGACAGGCTCGTTACGGGGACAGAGAGACGGCCCAAAGGCTCCACCGGGATTCGAAACGAGTAGTATATGGAAGGTAGGCTCCACATGCCCAGTCTCCAATGGAATTCCAATCTGTCTGGGGTGACTAAATTATGGAATTGCAGATTGAGGAGCGGATACTTTAAGCCGCGGTATGTGGGGAGGGAGCATAATGGAGATGTTGCTCATTATCTCACGAGCCCGTATAAACCACAATGGAAGGGCAATGAATAGCGGCATGTGTGATGGAGTGAATCTATGGGTTGAGCCAGCCTCAATTGAAACACCCGAAAATATTGTGGATTGTATATTCCGCTGAGTAAGACGTCGTTGTATTCGTTTTCCAGTAGCAAGAAGATTTGGACAGACTGTGCTCTAATAATCGTCCAATTTGATCCTTATATCGAGTGGTTTATATGGTATTTTAATCCCCGATCTATTAATTTAAAAAAGGACAAAGTATTGCACCTCACCGCCCTAACCGACCCAGAGCCCCCCATCAATGCCAAAATCTCATCCATCAAGCTCCGCCATCCATTTATATCCCGCTTTATTCCGTGGCATCTACCTCAATTAAATCCACCTCTCCTTCCTTCTCCAGCGCTAGATATTCATCCCACCCAGGGAACAAATCCTCATCCTCCCCGGGCACCGCAACCATATCCGCCACCTTTTTATTCTTCTCCCCTAATGCAGTCTTCCACTTTTTAGTTACTGCCTGAGCCAAACTTGGCTTATACGTTTTCGCCAACAATGCAGCCTCAGGTGTTCTTCCAGTTTTGGTTAGTAGATTCACGCAAGCTTCTACATCTCCAATCTGCCATAAGCACGAGAATGCAACATTGTTCAGCCCCGCTTCATCAGCCATTTCTGCAAGCTCCTTCAGACCTTCGATATCACCTGTGGCAGTTCGGAGAAGCAGAAGAGAGCCGAGATCTTTTCCGGCCTTGAAGCACTCCTCTGCAAGGGTAATATTCCATGTAGCGAGTGCGGCATCGCCAACAGTCTTCCATTTATGTTCGGCATCCGTCTCCCGAGCCATCTCCAACGCAATATCAAGATCTCCCAGTGCAAGAGCTAGATCGAATCGATGCTCGGGGTCTGTAGCAATCTCCAGAGCAAGTTCTTTGTAGCCCTGTCCTTCAAGGAACCTTGCGATCTTATTCCTTTGATCTAATGGGACTGATTCAAGTAGCTCCGCTGCAGCCTCCATGTCGCCTCTTAGCACAACTGTCTGATACTCAACCACGGACAGTGATAGGGCAAAAGAGACAATGTTGACATCCTTATCAGCGAGGTAGAGACGACCATCTCTTGGAATGTAGCCAAGCAGATACATGGAGGCATCGAAGTGAGAAATGGTGTAGGTCTGATCACCAACTAGGTAGTTTAAACGGTTGGTGGAATTTGTATAAATGAAACAGTCGCCAACCCATTGTCCGGTGCGGACGCTGCACGAGTCTGTCAGAGGCCGAGAATTCGCTATGGTAGTCAAGTCGAACCTACGTTTCACTGATCTCTGTCACAAGCTCAAAGGCTGCTTCAACTCCATCGTCCTCAACGGTTCCAGCTTGAACCGCGGCGGCATACTCATCTCTGTTGAACCGTAACACGTAGAAGGAGTCATCGCAAGCAAGGGTGACAAGCTCTCCACTTTCCGACCAGTAAATCTGCAGAAATGCCTTGTAAATATTTCTGTCCTTGCTTGTACACCAAGTCTAATGCTGGGATGCTCACATTATTCGGAACGACATCTATCCTTCGAACCATCGCACCAGTGTCCCAGTCAAACAGACCCACGACTCCCGATCCTCTTACACCCAACAATACACCACTCATTAGCCCTTCTGCAGCAAATCCCACATCCAATCCACCGGGCCTTTCCTTAAAGTTCTTGAATATCTTCACGCTTGTGCTACTCTCTCTAATGGCGTAGTCGTTGCTGTTATCCTTGCTCCCCCAGGCAAAGTCAACGGCTTGTCCGAAAGCCTTATTCCTCCACGCCAGAGCAGTGTAGATAATATACTCTCCATCACCACAGACTGAAACGAAACGTCCATTGGCGGAATGTTGCAACGACTGAGGGTAGATTTCGCAAGATCCAAGATCCTTCGTAGGGAGGACCAGAGGTTCGTTATCTTTCACAGAGACGTCTGTTTCCGTGGTGAGTTTAGCAGTAACGATCTGGGACCAGAGCTGGCTTACCACTCGGTTTGATCACAGTCGTTAAAACCTCATTATGCTTCGCCCAAACAACCTTTCCGCTGGTATCCATACTGACTGCAGGTTCCTCCCTACCCATTCTCACCACTACACATCCTTCGTCGAAACCCATAGCCAGTGCATTCTTGCCCCTCTGATACGCCACACACCACGCCCTCTCCAAACCATAGCTCAAGGTCTGCTCCAGCCTATAAGTATTCGCATGCCAAATCTTCACAGTGCCATCTTCCGATCCTGAAATGATAACAGGTAACTCAGGGTGGTAACAAGCGAATGACACATTGCTCGTATGCCCTTCCAATGTGACAATCAAAGATTTGGTCGTGTAATCCCAAATCTTCACAGTCCTGTCGTCTGATGTGGTAAGGATATATGGTTTATCCGCTGCTGGGTAGTAGTCGACATGATTGACGCCCTTAGTATCGTGTGCTTCCAGTGTAAGGTTCGCAGTTCCACTTCCACCGAGACTCCAGATCTTCACCGTCCTATCCAAACAAGCGCTTGCAAAGGTGTTCGTATCCTTCGGATTAATAGCTAAACTCATAACATAGTGGCTGTGTCCCTCAAAGGTCTGAACACACTTCCACCCTTTCTCCCAATCCCATAACTTGATAGTCATATCATCACTGGCAGTCAAAACGAATGGCTGGGTTGGGTGAATGACAACCGCACGAATATAGTCGGGATGTGCTTCAAACGCAGTGATCTTCTCCGCTGTGTTGTAGTTGTATACTCGTAAGTGGAAATCATCTGACCCTACGACAAGCCAATTTTTCCGGGCAATGAATCGACCAGCTCGTACGGGTACATCGGTAACTTCGAAAGTTTTGATAATTGCCTGTAACCGTTGGATTAGAGTTCTCGTTAAGACTGTGTTGAGAATAAAGAGCTACCTGAGTCTCATATGACCAGATGTGTACATGTCCTATAGCTCCTGTCAGTTGAACTACTAAAAGCTAGATAGACGCCTGCGGTGCTCCGCAAATTGACAACAATCCGCTTCCAGAGAACTTAGAGGAGGATCCATACCGCTATAGAGTGTTGTCAATACCTAAAAATATTGCCATTAGCTTCAGGTGTAATGAGCCGACCCCTCTCGGGGATACCTACCCATGGTTCAGTAGGATGGAAATCAATCCCCTTGACTCGATCTGACCGCGCAAATAATTGTCTCTAAAATACACCCCGCCAGCTATGTCAATAAAGGTCCTAGTCAGAGCTTCTACAGCTCTCCTCAGCCGTATCAATTCAGAACACACCTTAACGTCTAACCGCATGGTGAAAACTCCTTATCTGCGATCGGGAACTGTGGGGGTGTTAGGTGGAGGGGCAGGATCTGTCTGGGTTGGATCGTCGTAGATTCAGTTTCTCAAGCCCCAGGTCGTGAAGCTTCGTAAAGCGTAAGAGCGTAATTGGGTGGGTTTAACGTCGCGGGGAAGTGGGCAACGCAATTGGGGCCTGTGTACTACTTAGTGCTAAGCGGACCTGACAACCTGAGAGGACAGATCGAGGTTTACTAGTCTTTTGGGAGGTTCACAGAGCCAAAAGTGACGAGTCTTGGCAATAACACAACATAACTTTAGCAAATTAATTGGATACTGAAAACATCTCAATCGCAAGTAGTAAATATTACCCATGCATCCCCCTCGCCATATGACGCTTGTAAAATTAAAACTCATGCAATGAAAGCAACTATATGCTATATTGGAAATAAATAACTGAACGTAAGCATCAAAATGGTATGTGAAAACGATATGCCAAATTTTGCTCCCATCCCTCCCCCATGTCTGTTCATGTATATCCCGTTCATGGTTATGCAGCCCGGTCGGTTCATTGGGCCCGCCCCTCATCCACAATGCTACAGAGCTTTGCTCCAGTCTCAGGGTCGATTTCCTGACCGTCCCGGCCAATGAAAACGGGCTGGTCTTCATTCATCCGATTGAGCAGTGGGGCGAGGTGGTAAAAACCAACATCGCAGATGGTGATCCATCGAATATAAAACGCCCCAGAAGACTGCCAAAGCAAGCCCTTAGTCCATGGAGGCATTTCTGCTGTCCCAGGAGCGGATTCCATCCGCGCCTTTACCTTCCACATTTAGCACTCTGTCGAAGAAATGCAGAGAGGGATAGTATGAAACCGCTGACTGGGAGAGTACGTACGTAGCCTTGAAATTTGCCACTTTTATTTACCGAAAATATCAAAATGACATCTCGTGCTGTATTGAATGCTTCACTAAATATCTCTGCGTTTTTCTCTTGGGTAGCCCAGATGCCCTATTCACAAAGGTTAGTTGACAATAAACCTGTGGGACCGGCAGTGCTGATATACGTCTCTTTGAGCATGTATGACATTATCATGATTAAAGCTCTTAACAATAAAATATCTAGTGTCTGTTGGCGGATTGATTTCGGTCAGCATAAGAGAGATAATTGTAGGTAACATTATATGCTAACCAGTACTTATTGCTCCACAAGAGCTATCAACATCCATTTGATCTGAGCCCAAGTTACTTCTGTTGGCCGGTAGTTTGTCCCTACGTTCACCTCTGTTATACCAATCCCTTCCATGATCACCACTCCCGCGGCCATATCCTGACTTTCTCCTATAATCGTCAAAGGAGCCCCGCCGGTACCCGAAGTTTCCACGCCCAGGAGACCTGAAGCCGTCATCATATTCATATCCAAATTGGGGTCGATGATCATCGCCCATTTGTTGAAATCTCGCTAAATTATTATACCCCCCTCGACCTCTATAAAAACCCTTTTCCATTCTTGGTGAGGAATCAGGAGAACCCCCGCGCCGGTCGATCTTTTCATATGGTTTTTTCCCTGGCCTAAATGAAGGATTACCACCTTGATCATCCTCGGTCAAGCGACCTTTGTACGGTCCACCTTCTTTGAATGCTGCCCTTCGTTGCTCATTTTCGTGAAATCTGCTAGGACTAGGGGATCTAGCTGCGAGCTTTTCTTGAATCTCACGGACCGGTGTATTTGGCCTCCCTGGGCGTCTAAACTGAGGTGAAGGGGCTTCATCCTGTTCTTTTACGTCTGGAACCCGGCGACTAGGGCCACCTTCAGTGGGATCTGGGCGACCGCCTCGATACTCACAATGTTCATCTGGGCGAGGAGATGAGTTCCGTGGGTGTGTTTCATATGCAGTTCGAGAAGATTTTTCTGGGCGACGCCCCTCATTTTGCTCTTCTTGTGGAATTCTTCTCTTCAACCCCACACCCTCAGGAGGGGGAGAAGGAATCCGGTAGCCTTCATTATAACGAGTGGGTGGTAGACGATCATCAGGGCGCCCTGATGGCGGTGGGGGTGGTGGTAGAGGCCGGGATGGGTAAATGCCCATGCGGGATGCGACTCGCAGTGGAAGGTCAGGGTTCCCTCTTTCTGCACGTCCTGGCAGCTGTGGGGGCGGCATCAGATTCGACGCACTCATAGCCCGTCTATCTACTGGAGAAGGTATTTCATCCCCTCTGGTAGTCACAGAAGCAGCTGCAACTCTCATAGCATAGAGTCTGTCCAACTCGCGCTCCCTGTGACGGCGCAAGGCTGTTTGTCGGTAATCAACATCATGAAATCCGGTAATTTCTAGCCATTCAGCTAAATCCTTGTAATAAGGATCATACTCAGGTTGCCGTGTCAGATGTTCTTCCCCACGAATTGGTAAATAGCGTATAGCATTATATGGGGGATACTCTGGAGGATAGGTGTAATCTTCGGCGGATAGGAGGGCACGGGTTGATGGAGGCAATTGTGGTAGCCTCTGGGATGCATAAAACTGATCCCTAGCCTCATCCTCCCGATTGCCATCATTTCTGTAAATATCTTCCCTGTATTCTTCCTTGATATTGGTACGTGATGGTTGCTTCTCTGGCCGACGGCGAAGCTCGTCAGCCGGTCTTTTATATTCACGTTCAGTCATTTCAGTGCGATCCTCCCAATAGCGCGGCCGGCGATCGACTGCAGAGCCTGGCTGCTCAAATGTGTCATCTCCATCTTTGAGACGCCTACCAGAGTTGTAGGGCTGATGCCGAATTGGTGCAGAATGTGGACCAGATCTCTCTTTTCGCCAATAATCATCATCTTCGCCAGGCTTATCGTGACGATATGATGGCTTCCCAGAGGATGTTTGCGACACTGGTGTTGATGTTTGCAAAGGAGGAAGTTTTGTTAGCTTCTGCCTAGTATCGGATTGCCCTGACGCAGCTACTGACGTTCCTGATTGGTTTTCAGAGGACAGGTATTGTGTATCGTTTTCCTTTCCTGCCTCTAGTTCTTTCTTTCGGGTGTTCTTGTCACCAGCATATGCCTCCTTAGGACTCCTTTGTTTTTTGTCAGCAATGTTAGGTATTGGCTTCGGCGTATTAGCGCTTGGTATCGTCTCCGCATTGCTTGTTTGCTGTACTGTATCCATCGTAATCACAATATTCGACCCTTCCTTCGTTGTAGGGCTATTTTCACCTTTGGCAGCTTTCTTAAGAGATGCTCTTCTTTCTTCAGCGCCAGAGGAAGATGCCTGAACCTCTGCTAACATAGCGGCGACCGCAGCATCTCTTTCTTCTCGTTCTGGGTCAGCCTTGCGTGCCGGAGGGTTCAGATGTCTTTCCAGGGCTGATAAGGCCGAGGGTTCCTCGAAGTTTGCCGCAGGCTTTACTTGGATTGCGGCTACATCAAGCGCTGCAGTGAGTTTGGCTTTTAGTGGGCTGACAGTTGCTGTCGTATCCTTCTCTTTTGCTTCTGCCTGGGCCTTCTTCTTCTGCACTGAGGCCAACACTCTTTCCCGTAGCTGTTCTTGTGTGAAAGTAGGAATTGGGGAAGATGTGCTTATAGTTGCCGTTGAAGCTGGAGGCCCCTCTAATTGTAGATTTTTTTTAGCGATTTGAGCATCCATATCACCTTCTTGCCTTATGATAGGTTGATGGTGATGGGGATCGCCTTGTTTGAACCCAGGTTCGTCAAATGTGGTACCAGTAGCAGGTGCGGTGGTTAATTTAGCACTGCCACTATTCCTACCCACTATGATTCCACCATTGGTCTCTTCCTGTAATTGAGGCTCAGTAAGCATCGTTACCACCGATTCCTGGCTCCGTATATTCTGCTTGTGTACCTTGTTCTGTCCTTTTTTACCCTGTTTTGGTAGATTGCTGTTTCCATGTTTGTTAACATTTCCCTCGTTCCCATTATTATGGGTGAACTTCCTTGCTGATGTTGGGGTGGCTCCCGATATCCGCTCCTCCAGCGTCCGGTTATCTACATAAACTCTGTCCTCAAAATTTCTCTGTGATGGTTTGTCGTCATAGTTCATTGGTTCCTCCCTCCGATTCCGCGCGTACTGCTTCCCGCTAGTGCCACGAGGGTGTTCAGAAAATCCCCCAATTCGTTCGTCAAGACTCCCCCGGGCACCTTCCCCTTGTGTGAAGTATCTGCCATTCCTCTGTGGGAAGTCCATTCTATCGCTTGTACCTGTAGGTCTATAAAAGGAGTAATCCTGATTGCTTGGTAGCTCCAGCCGGTCTTCCAAAGGCAGGTGTATCCGATCACCAAGAGTCCTATTGTTACGATTCGCCCCAGATTCCTCCTGTCGGAAAGAGTCTTTAGGTCGATATGATGCGTCAGATTGTTGCCTTCGTCTCGGATGATTTTGCTGAGACATAATAGGAGTAACGAAAGGATGGTAGGTTGGGTGTATTGAACGGGTATAGATTGGACAGTGCTTACAGCTAGTGCTGGCAATGGGTCTGTCAAAAAAACCAAGTAGATAGTTTAATTCAGCTCCACAGCGGTCGGGACTTCGAACTCTCTTCAGCTTGATGCGGGGAGGTGGAGATAGCGGTGCAAGGACAAGTCTTTGGCAAAAGCGATGGGGTCGGGCAGATTATTGCCGTTTTCCTACTCACAATATACCGGATTCGTTTGATTTCTCCGTCGATGAGGCTGTAAACCTGACTGCAGCAGAACCTCAACAAAGAGTGAAACGCTCGAGTATTGTCCTGCGGATGTTGGCAATATTGATGTTCAATTGCTCCGTCCCTCAATTAGCCATCGTCACCCCCCTCTGAATGCTATATATACCGTGACTGGGAGGATTGAGGTTGGTGAGAAGGTTACTTTGCGGGTATCTTTTCAGGGGTGAAGCGAACACAAATATGAGAGGAGGTGTGCACTTGTCGACCTAGCCGCGAGGTTCAAGGAGTTACCGCAAATATTCCTGCCGATCCGTGGTGGAGACGGCAAGCAGAAGCATAGTAGCGGCCCTAGCTGGCCTCTCGGCGCCCAGGGCTAAAATACGGGCTGGGCTGCCACCCAGCAAGTTGAGACGAAATTGATGATTGGCCATGGCAGCGGCCAAAACTCGGCTTGTTGGTGAAAGTCGCCAGACCAGCAGGATACTTCATATGAAAATGAAAATTTCAGATTTCAAACCTCATTCACGTCCAGTAAAGTTTGTGAAGTATATATAGTGGAACTAGAGAGTAGTAGCAATGATGTCGAACCCCAATTCATGGCTAGTCATAAATACAATATATCGTCATATGGAAGAAACTTCACCACTACTACGCTCGCAAACAAGCGTCTGGTTGGCTTCAAGTATACAACTTGGGATCTAGATTCGAGCCAATGTAGATTCGCAACCCTGAATGACAGCGGAATTCATAGCAATCTCTAGAACCCGCAAATCGCCAAATTAACAGTCTAAGCGTAACACAACCGTGGGACCACTCAGAGGTTCTACACAATATACACACACTACCCCCATTCATGCCACCTTTTTTGTTGTTGTCGGCCGGCTGCTAAAGTCAGGGTTCCGTTACTGAAGCGATGGCGCTTAGATCCAACTTACATATCACCCTTACTTCTTACGCCCCGCTCATCCCTTCTTCTACTGAGAAGTTCCTCTCTAAGACCATTCTCGATATCCTTCTTCCGCTTCAGGCCCCAGTTCAGTAGAATCGGCAAGAAGGCCCACACGTCGAAATCAGGCCACAGGTCATCAACGAAAATAATATCGGTGTCTTGATGGCATTGCCACAACATAAAATCGCTTAACCTTTGCACCCCAGAGGTTCTTATCAATAAATCCAATGGGGGGGAGCCATGTGTGAAAAGATGCTCCTCAATGGTCTGCTCGCATATTGACTCGATATCGGCGTATGGGGGGATTGGAGGCGAAAGATGGCTTGCAGTGGAGGTATGTGTAGAAGTTGAGTTATCAGACGAATCGCTGAGGGAGGGAGAGGATGGTGGGGAGGTATTGCCAGGAGCACTCGTTGATAACGAAACTATATTTCGTATTGATGTGGTGATTTCGTCCCGTGATGTGTAGGGGAAACAAATGTTCAAAATAGCCCTGCGAATGTGTTAACCCAGTAAATCCTCAGAAAAGGAAGGAATATATCATGCTCCCCATACTTAGAATTGTGTTTTGTCATCTCTGTTGCTTTATTTATAGCCTCTAAAACATCCGGGCTCACCATACTCGTGCGCCCAAGTACTCTGATGCATGCGCCATACCGGTCCATGAGGTCGCCATGTTGACTGAGCTGACTGAGCTTTATTTTCGCAATGTCCATCAATGCATCAACTTCGTATTTCGATCTCTTGAAATTTTCTATTGAAAAGGCATAAACGGTTACGACCTTCACGCCAGATTTATAGCATATTTCTAGGATCTAAAGCCCACACCAATTAGCTTGCAGTACCAGAGGCAGTATAATGAGTGGGGTTATACTTTAGCTAGAGCTTCAAATCCCAAGCTGTGCCCCTCTGCGGTCTCAAGATGGCTTTTGCGAGCATACCGTCTATTTCCATCCATCACAAAAGCGACATGCTGTGGCACTGGGCCCTGTTTAATGGAGTTTATGAAGATAGATTGAAGGAGAGATACACCCCACTCTATTGGGGGGGACGAGAGAAGCCATTTCCGAGTCGAAGTAGCATTATGGGTCCCAAGTGTAGGCATCCTGGCGGCGCTGAGCGTGTAGTTTTCTTGTATGAGCGACTGCAACTACGCATAACCTTCACAGCATATGGTATACCAGGACAGAGGATAGTCTCTCGTTAAACTCCCCGGGGCAACGTGAATACCAAGACCAAGTTCAAAAAGTTCAAAAAGCTGTAGATTGGTGTGTCCAATTATTGGGTGATCAGTAGCTGATATGCTTCGTCTGGAACATGAGACGTAACCTCGCCGAGATGGGACGTCATCTGGTGTGGCTGTTCTCTCGCATGACCCTCGGAAGAGGGGCATGACGCTAGGACTGGGTGCCGTACGAGGGGTTGTGCAACCAGTTTTTTCGCAATGCAACCAGAATAGCCACAATGATATGTACAGTGCCATTCAAGAAAGTGTCCTGTTGTATATCGTCAGTGCATCATTATGCAACTAACAACTCACATGAGCCAAAAACCAGTATTGCATTTATTCCAGTAGAGTTATGTAACCAGACTAGAGTTACATGTACTGTATGTACTCCGTACGGACAAAACATATATGTAAGAGCACAATCAACAAGCCAAGTACTTAATACATACAGAAAGGTACTTCTAAAGTTATATTGCGACAGTGCAGTTCTTATTTATGCCCTCCGAGGAACGTGTTCTTTGCCAACTTTAAGTCTCTACAACCAGACTAAGTCTCTACCATTGGCTACCTAAGGATGACCAGTTACCTCGCAGTGACCCCCTGCAGCCCCCCCTGCAACAGCGTCTCTACCCACATCTCGTAGTATATCATGAGCTGGATGATTCCGGCGATATTCACAATTATAGAATCAACTACGCCCTACAACATGGTTACCCTAGCATCCCATCAAAGTCAATCCAATACCCAATACCTGCCCTTTTCAATATAGCCTCCCTGAGGA
>Ga0307511_10001355_pt1 | contig 25944 bp, 26 predicted proteins | sample 13_EM_MG_FD_200266 | JGI IMG/M metagenome (GOLD analysis project Ga0307511, IMG submission 200266) | Populus trichocarpa ectomycorrhiza microbial communities from riparian zone in the Pacific Northwest, United States - 13_EM | ecosystem: Host-associated > Plants > Roots > Unclassified | place...
GAGCGACATTCGGGATTGAAGTTTGGACTTTGATGCTCCAAGCTTTGAGGTGCGGGTGCGTTGCACTATTCAAAGATTAGGTTTTTTTGCCCTGATTCAGAAAATAATAATTTTTTGAAGTTTGATGGTTCAACTGGTGCCTTAGTTGATGTTGTAGTATGCTTTTCGATTGTCTGATTTCTGCGAGGCTTTGTATGGAGAGGGTGAGACTGGCTGGGTTACAGGGGAGTCTGGTCTCATCCTGGATGGGGATTGAGCCAAGAACAGGGGACCCAGGGGGTGGAGAGAAAGACAGGTATCCGTCGGAAGGTTGTCAAGTATATTTTCTCCACTAGTTTACAGAAACGGTGGTACAAGTTGGAGGAGTTAGAGGAGGGCTGGTCTAACAAAAGTACTCGAGTTTGTGCTCATACATGGTTGATTCCGCCTGAAATAAGTGGGGAGCCTGGGTGTATGAGAACGCGGTACCGCAGGAGCGACTGATGTATACTATTTGTATAATCGGCACTTTGAAGAAAAGAAAAGGAGAAAAGAATCGGCGAAATTTGATCTCGTGGTAGTCGAAATTGTGCTTCTCATGCCTATAACTAGGCCCGATTTGTTTTTTTGACGGAGTAGTCTGGCTTAGACTATAATGCTCGAGGTCGGTGCTGAGGTGATTCTCATGCTTCTATTCATACAAACTGCCAGAAAATGTAAAAATATAGAAATGTACAAATATACAAAATCGCTCAGACATAACGTTCGTCCACTTCCCTCAGAAAATCTTAGCTTCGGCCTTCATGGAAGGCATCACCATCCTCGTGATGTTTCCGTGTTCCATTCTTTCTTGGCAATTCAATCATATCCTCCGCGAACCCTAGACGTTCTAGTAACCCACAATCGGCCAACACACAGTCTATTATCCCAAGGCACCGACCGCTTCTCATCTCCGCTGCCATAGATCCTGGCATTTCTTCGGTGCATAACATTTGTAGCGTTTCAAAATAAAGTACGGAGGCACACACCAAAAGTCTTCTCGTACCTAGGGCTTGGCGCCAAACCAAACAAATAGGAAGACGGGGGCGTTGTACCAACCAGACAAGTATTTACTCATGTCTATAATACTGATTCAAGTACCACAGGAGTTTCTAAATTCCTTTAGATAGGTTTGAGTGAAGGAATGACGTACAACATCTTGGAGAGGTCTGAAAACCAAGTAAACTAATGATAGACCGAGCGGTGAATAGCATGTCACATAGATCCGGAGCTCCCCGGGAAGTGGCAGCAAATGCTCCTTCTTTCAGCTTGATGGGGCTTAGTTGCGGATGTGCGAAACGTTATAGTATAGCTGCTACCAATCGTACGAAATTATGTGTACCACGAGATCTCAAAGTGAGTTATCTTGGCACGCAACCTGTGTACCGGAGTTTTTTAATATTTTTTTATATATACTAAGATACTCATAGTATACGGGCGGTTTACGCATATATCCAATAAATTGCAAAGCGGCCGATCCCACGTACGTGAGTAGTCGTCAAATCTATCCACCTAATGATAACTGGAGTTAGATGATCATAACTTCTGCATATAATATATAGGTAAGACTTGTCATACGACGCCAAACACTAGACCTGGGCTTCGGATTCCGAGTCGGCGATTTTCTAGCCATATCTGAACTCGCTTGGGGAGTGTACATTACATACAAGGACGCCCCCGAAGATTCGAGAAATATCTCCGACGAGATTAAATCTCTACACATTATTGTAGTTAGACACAAGACGAATTCCGGGCAAGACACTGAATCCGGATGAAGAAGCACATTTACGGGAGATACTGCAAGATTGTGCAAATGTGTTGGAGGACTTGGGCAATTTGCGCAACAAGTACATGGGATTGGGGTCAGCCCAGGGCCAAGCTCGCAAGCCTTTGGCCGCATTAACTGGAGCTAGGATGAACTGCCAGCAAGGCCTTCCTCTCTCCACCCTTCTCACTTCATTTATTACCAGGTACTTCACCATCGTGGATGTCTTGTATCTCCAAGATCTAATGTTCAGGTTCTACAGTCGTATACGAACCGAGGTGCTAAGCTCGATGGAAGAAATGAAAAGCCTTTTTATTCATGATGTCAGCCGGAAACACAACCATGTCCATGCCTCATTCACCCCCAGTGGAAAGACCAAACAAACAATGAAGCGACTTTGCAGACACCTTTACAGAGATGGGGTTAGAGCAGATAATATTCGCGATCGAGAAGATCAAGCCGTCACTCTTTTCCAAACCCAAAATGCACCTACGGTTCAAGAGACAAAGCTATTAGAGGAGCGGCAGAAAGGGAAAAGTGGACATCCAATTTTACAAATCGATTTGACGTCATTTCGAGGGACGATGTTACATGCGACTGCCGCAAGGGGTGTCAGATAGGGGGTGTAGGTTTTGTTTGCAAACGGAACTAACATGGGGGCCATCAGAAGCGACGACGGATCAACACCGCTTAATTTAGCTGAAACGCGCGCATATTGAGGGTACTAGAAGCAGAGATGGACCAACACCACTTGATACCGTAGCATATAATGGACACGGGAGGCTACGATTGAAAAAGGGGGCAAATATGGAGGCGATGAGAAGCGATGCCCGTTCAACACCCCTTGATTCCGCAGCCTATAATGATCATACTAGCATAGTGGGCGTGTTGTTGGAGGGGGAGGGGGGACAAATATTGTGCCTACGAGACGATAATGAATCAACACCTCTTGATTCCGCAGCCTATAAGGGACATGCGGCTGTGGTGAGGATACTATTGGATAACGGGGCAAATGTCGAGGCCACGAGAAGCGATGATGGATCAACGGCCCTGTACAATTCATCCTAGAGAGGGCATGCAGGCATTGTGAGCCTGCTATTGCAGAAGGGCGCCAAAATTGAAGCCACTAGAACTGATAACGGGGAAGCAGCACTTCACACCGCCGCATCGTTTCTGCAGACAGAGGTCGTGTAGCTACTATTGGAGAACGGTGCGAATATCCATGCGGCAACCAAGCAAGCAGAGACGGCTTTGCTTTTGGTATTTGATGTCCTACACTACATACATCCTACCGGCAAGGGCTCAAATCAACTCATCCCAACGATAATAGTATTTCCTGCGCATGGGGCCAATAGTCTGCAGAAAAACTGCACAGGCCAAACCCCACTCGATCTAGCAGACGAAGGTGGGCATCCCGAAGTCAAAAAGCCCCTCCTATGGCACATCGAGAAACGTAACCTCAATCCTCCATGGTGGTCCAAGCTAAGATCATGTACCCGTGTAGCTCCAAATGAGGCGATGAGCATGAACCTAAATATATACAGGTACATACCAAGTACAGTGGTGTCTTGATATTGTTTGAATGTGGCGAGCGGTGAGTCGTGAATCCAATGAAGGACGTGCGATACGAGAGAGATGAGAAAAGAGATAGAAGCTCTGTATTGATCTAGCTACTGTGATGAACTGAACTGATGTGTGGTATATGTGATGTACAGAAGTAGCAGGCAATATAGGGGCTATATATACATGAACGGGACATTTAGGTGAATGTGCACATGGTATCACATGCAACTCAACGTGAGAGGCTAGGTGAATAGGCTCAAGGCAGGTTGCAAGGTGATGGCAGTATAGCTAGGTATGGGCGGAATGGCATGCACTGCATTCTAACAGATATAAGTAACGGAGGCCCGGTCCCGACAGAATTTGTATGGGAAAATAAGAAACCCTCGATATAGGCAGGCGTCTTAAGTATTCTCTTAGCAATACATACAAAAATGCAAGTTTCTTATATCGAAGGTTGAGCTAACCATTCGCTCAACCGCTGCACATAGAGACTTCGTTAAGGAGAAAAGCGGGATATTGAGGGGCTACTAGGAATGGCTCAAAGAACTCATCGCGAAACAATAGTGTCATCGTTTACTATTTCTACATATTAACTGCTCCTAAGTTGTGCTCTACCTTCGCAATTTTATATTCACTTTACAGGGGAGACCCTGCCTGTGTTCTCATGCAACTAACCTGTCCCCACTCAAGCATACAGTGATGTGTATTGCTTGGGCAGGGCTCACATGATAAGTTGACCCGGTATGATTAATTAATTGTAACTCATTCTCTGGTATTGGGCTTGCGATCGTACCATCTAATCAATTAAAAACATGTCTTTTGGGTTTTAGAGCTCAGGGCACCCCTAATCTAGCGCAGATCTCACTGATAGAGTTCTCTTAGTCGTGGTATCCTCTTTTACATTCGCATAATGTACTAAGTATTAATAGTATCTAATCTTACGATTAGGCCAAAGCTCAGGGTAATTGTGAGTGACTTGTGAACTGGTCCGGAACAACCCAGTATATATATTCCGGGAAACATTTCCAGATCCTGTAAAGAAAGGTGGTGCTGATTAATTTTATTCTGAAGTTATTCTATAATTACCCCAGCATTATTTCACAAGTGTACCTGCTAAATAAGGCAATTCACAGGCCAAGCAAGACACTGCATAACTAGCCCGCGAGAATCGCCAAAGAAATATATATGGTCACAATCCCAAGGAAAGCAATTCGACTCCTAGAACCTTTACCTCGCTTAGTGCAGTAGTCAGATTTTAAGATCGGTTCAGCGTAATTTGGCGGCCAGCAGAATTTAACCTCCCACCGGGTTTATCAGGCACCGAGATTGACTACCATTATACTGGAATGGATTGCGAAAATAATACTTCAGGGCTTGCCGAATACAGAAGGTAGTATTTTCCTCTTTCGGGAGCTGAAAATACTGCCGGAATCTTTACCAAGCATATTCCAGACCCTGGGCTATGGTCCAACATTGGCGCAAGCTTCAGTGGGTAGAAGATATTTTCAATCCTTTCTCTTCTCTAGGAGTGTTTTGTCTGCTCAATAATATAGTTACCTCCTCCGGAGGTAGATATAGTGCCATTCAGAAAGTATCCGGGATCCAAAAGACAGGATGTAGGCTGCATGCAGACCAACGATATGTTAAAATTCGATTCGCATTAGTCTGGGCCCTCCCCATTGGGTTGACTGTCATCTGGTGGTACATATAGTTGCAACTTTTATAATTAGAGGTATAATGTCACTGTATTCCAGCACATGAGGCTCAACTGACCTTGGGCTAATGGCTTCTGTAAGTACACTGTATGGACTATCCCGGTACATATTGCCTGTACCGCATGTACCCATCGAGTAATGTGTCGATCTAATCACCTAATAGGACAGGAGGTTCTACGCCTAATTCAGAAGTGGCAACACTATTTTCTTCAGTAGAATAGAAAAAGATTGGTAGAGAAAAGTCAGTCCAAATTCCAGTTTTAGAAGAGTCGTCACACAAATTTAGTTCTCGATTGCAAGCGGCCCGCCCCTTGATCACACGTATGAGAGCAGAAGTCACATTCACCGGAAGATGAGTAAAGTTGGTAGGTTATATAATATATAGGTAAGATTTGTCATACGACGCTAACTGTACTAGACATGATTTTCGGATTTGGAGTTGGCGATCTCTAGTCTACACTTGCTTTGGATGTGTACACTGTACGTCCCGAATATTTCAGAAACATCTCGGACGAAATTACTGATAAATTTCTCCACATCAACATCGACCGAGACAAGGACATTCCAGGACAAGGATGTTAGGGGGCTTGGACAGATAGCGCATCAAGCACATGCATAAGCTTGGGATCGGCTCAGGGATCAATATTGACCGCATCAGGTGGAGCCAGGAAAATATTACATACTGTATGTAGTTAACTCGAATGCAACAATTCTTAACACATTTATCCAAATGGGTTATCGTACACATATATTTCTACCCATCATCAACACTACACAATCACAAGACCGGTAGACTAGTGGGTAAATCTCTGAGAGCTCAATCAAATCAATAGATATGCATGTTTTAGCGTAACTCAAGTTCAGTTATCGCAATGAAATCCGATACCGAAGAAATAAATCCAGAAATACAAGAACATAAAGGAAATAAAACCTCATGCCAAGCTGGCCACACTCAGATTAATTGCCACAGTAAGTGAGCACAGCAACTGGGCAGCTGTGAGCATGTCAAGGCAAACAAACGAAACCCGATGAGGGGGTCTTGCAGACTTTATAAGCGTGGTTGTCGTCGTAGTTGTATCCACACCAGCACGGGCCCCATACGCTGCTAGGATTATCTACCGCATCCCTTGTTGACCCCTTGTCAGTGCCGTTTTGCGATACAAGGTAAATATAGACACGTGTGCAAAACAGTATATATATGGTGGGTTGGATGATTTACTTACATGCAGCGTTCACTTTTTGCACAGTGAATGCCATGGTAACCTGCCGGGCAACTATTCCCGCAGTGGCCGGCATTGGATAGCAGGCTGTCATCTGTGCCGCAGGAGAATTTGATATCCACGCCGTTAGAGTCGTTATCTTTCCAGCATGCCGCACAAAAGCTGTTGCACCGCAACTCCGCCGCTACCTTGGTGAGACTGATTGCCACAAGGAAGGCGACTCCTCGATGTAGTTTCATTATGCTAAAGTTATCTTCATGGTCAGTCCCATACCGTTCACATTGAGGAGGAGGGATGATGGGTATTCGGGGATTGGTACCCACGCAACTGTGTGGCTTCGTTAATTGAGGGCTAGATAAGTATTAATACTTGATTTCCCGTAAGTAAGCGAAAGATATTGATTGCTGCGCTGCGTATCATCTTGTTGAGCTGTGGCAGTCTTATATAAAACACATGGCATTGGAGCATAGATAATGGCATATTCGGGCCGAGGTTTGAACTTTGACTCTCGGGTGCAATCTGGATATACCTAACCCCTTGCTTCTCGCATTCCTGGTGGGGGCAACAACCTGAGCAGTTCCAAATTGAGAAAAGAAGGGAGGGACGAGGTTGCACCGGAAGCAGTCGGGGGAGATATCGCCTATCTATACGCAGAGGATAGCTTGAACACTGGGTGCGTAGGAGGGAATATATTACACGAATCTCCGTAATTTCTTTATTTCTTGGACAAACGTTTCAATGCCATGGCGTACTAGGGTTATAGTTGTCAATAACACGGTAGACAATATGCAAACAACAGCTTGCGACAACAGAATGCGCATACGACAAATTAAATACAAAAAAATAGCTCCATTATCAGAGATTACACATGAGGATTACGACAAGTGCGAGCATTATGGCCAATTACTTGACATGTTGGACACCGTTGCTGGATAATTTAAGCTTCCCCTGCCTGCACATTCCTATCACTTTGTGGCCCTCGTTGTACCCTTGCATCATGTCGGTACCTTGACTTGCGAGGACATCCCCTTGGTATGCATGTCAAAGGTGCTTGTATCTCAGGGTTATTTGGTCCCGGTGGAGGAGTGAAGCCAATAGGTCGCGTAGGTTTGACACCATGTAGTGACTGATGGGTTATCGGTGTGAGGGGATGGACGAAGCCATAGTGACGGACATAGCCGAGCGGACAGAGCCTATAAATATATGTGTATTCGATGATGATCTCGCTATCAGTCCCGAGCCTCTCTCGGGCGCGCTAGGGGGCTCTAACCTAATAACTACTCTAATACCCAATCTAGTGTCTAATCTAATGTAGTCTAGCGATACGCCATGTGAAGCTAACTTAATCTCCAGGATATGCTATACTATGCCACGCAATCGACAAAGGGAGTGCGCATCTATCTAAAGTGTAATCAAAGAAGGAAATGTATGACTATCTAGTGCCATGCCTTGACAATCGGGAATATATTGTTGTGGGTTTCAATGAATATAGGCAAGAGCATGTTGACACGGAAGTCCGAGGTCTTGATATATACCGATATCAGGCAAGGGTTCGGATGTCAACAGTGCCGGAAGTGAAAAGGGAACAAGGCTTGGAGGTCAACAGACATAAGGCCTTGGACATGAAGTATTCAGAAGTGGGAAAAATCTGCTCGTACACACACTAGTTGTGCACTAAACTAAAGACTTAGCACGGTTAACGTTGTGATATTGAAAACTATAACGTGGCATATTAAAAACGTTTGTCGTATTCCATATTGCGCAGGGTTGGTTACCTGGTTCGGCAATGCTTTCCTGGGCTCCATAGCTCTCCTCCGGTTTGCCCCGCCCTTCTCCGGTTTGCCCCGCCCTTCTCCGGTTTGTCCCGCCCTCCAGATCCTTAATCTCCCCCCTCTTCCGAGGGGCTTGTGCCAACCAGACTATAATCTCCCTGCTTGGCACCCATATAGGTGTATTCCTATCGCAAAAGATAGATGTACTCCGTACGGAGTATCACACGAGAATTCCCTAGCCGACACGTGGATGCCACGCAATTGTTATATTGATATAGGGCTGAAATACGGGATAAAGAGCCCATTTCCTAGCTGGCGCTCCCAAATAATTACGCGACAAAAAGAATCTTGGCACGAGATCACCCATTTCCCACCTTTTGACGCGAATTTTCCTTCTTCTCTTTAATTTTCATAGACTGAATTTCTGTGGAACGCCGATCTAGCCGCAAGTCGGCTAGTCACGTGCAGCTCGAGCCGGCTCGTGCCCAGGCCGCGGGAATGCATGCACTTAGTGAACCGGAGCAATACGGAACAGATACTCGGTAGCCTCCCCAGGCGATAATTGCGACCTAGGCATACCTCCTCCCCAGGAAGGGGTCGAACACGTGGCCCTCAATAAGTAATCCGCTCTCCTCTGCGGTCTCTGTTCTACAACCTACACTCTACAACCTCTGCTCTACAGTCTCAACTCTACGACCTCATCTACTTGCCCCCAGACTTATTGACACTGACTCAGTTCTGGCACCTACCAGCCCTCTATCGTCATAAAAGCTCTCTTGTTGCATAGGACAGGAGACACTCCGTCCCTTCTCAACGTTCTTTAAACTATCTGATGCCTTAGTCACTGTCCTCTTCTACGTTAGTCAACCGTCTAAACTAGTTTCTACTCTTACTTGCTTCCGCTTCCCCTTCAATAAATCTAGTCCATCCATATCCAGACCCACGCTGCCTATTTCTTTTTCATCGCTTCTGCAGACCCACGCTGCCATAGTTTTCATGCTTCTTATCTCAAATGTGCAAACAACCTATTCCTCGACTTAGATCCTGCGAGAACAAGATCTTCATTGGTTTTGGGCAAGTTCCATCACTGCAATCGACTCATTACTAGCTGTTCTCAGCCCAAGCATCCTCATAAACCCCTGGTATTGGTCCTTGGAAGGGGTTATGAAAAGGTGTCTGCAACCATGTCTCTTGTAGGGATATGTGCGACCTCAATACCATCCATCACGGGGTAGTGCACCATCACCGGGTAGTGCATCAATAGTTTTTTTGATGTTTCTCGATGAGTTCGAAAGCAATCATCACAGTAGCGGGCTTAAAACGGATGCTGGACTTGGTAAATGGTGTGGTGAAGTGGGTACTACCCTGGGGGCGGAGGTGAGCACGTGGAGTATGAAAAGCTAGATTCTCGCGTTAGCAGTTTTTGGATGTTAATGGGTAGACAGGAGGGCCATATGAGGGCTTATATATGCAGGAATCGTTGCTTCCATTTGCTATTTGAGATCTGAGTAAACTATACCTAGGTTCTGTGTATGCAGAAGTAGTATTCCGGAGGGTAGGTTATGGGGCAGGGGTCGGTAAGTATATCATGGAATATCTCAGTCAAACGAGCTCCAAACCAAGCCTTTGTTAGGTTCAGAGAATGTATGTGGTTAGGGAAGTCTCCTAGGTACCTTATACATGATATCAACCAAAATTGAATGAAGTCATTCTGAGGGAGGTGCTCTCGGAGCGGGGTACATGTTGAGATAGGCCTACCAATGAAATTGATGTCAAGTAGCCAATAGCTAAGGAGAATATATGCATAAGAGGTAATCCTTTGGGCCTATTAGGAGCCTGTTTCACCTCGAAATGGGGCTAGACATGCTGGTTGTCTAATTCGCGAGAAATGGAAATGCCTAGGGTGTGTCTATCAATATATGTTTAGATCAAGGGTTTGATAGCTCAAAAGATGCCCCACATCATGTATATTGATTCGAGCTATTGAATTCTTGATTGGGGCCTTGTTTGGCCAACCTACTAGAACAAATACCGAATCCCCCCTCCCCCTTACCTTACGCTCCCGAATACTACTTCTGCATACACAGAACCTAGGTATAGTTTACTCAGATCTCAAATAGCAAGTGGAAGCAACGATTCCTGCATATATAAGCCCTCAAATGGCCCTCCTGTCTACCCATTAACATCCAAAAACTGCTCACGCGAGAATCTAGCTTTTCATACTCCACGTGCTCACCTCCGCCCCCAGGGTAGTACCCACTTCACCACACTATTTACCAAGTCCAGAATCCGTTTTAAGCCCGCTACTGTGATGATTGCTTTCGAACTCATCGAGAAACATCAAAAAAAACTATTTGATGCACTACCCGGTGATGGTGCACTACCCCGTGATGGATGGTAATGATCTCATAATACCCTTGCACAAAACAATGCAGGATAACATTCTTGGCAATGTTTCCCAATGTAGATAATTGATAATTTAATAAGGCAGGATAATCCTTAACTGAGTTCGGGGTAACAGCTTTCTACTTATCTTTTACCGAAGATATTTGGCCCAATCATTGCAATGATTGGGCGAGTTCAATGTGGAAACAGGACGACCTGGCAGTCAATGAGGGGGAATTGGGCCCGTAGCAAGGGTTCGTAGGTTTGAGAATTTCATGGAAGACAATACATGGAATTTATGGGTCGGTGATTTCCCAGCAAGGGATGTTGTTTTCTCCTATATAGATTAACTCCTTAATTGGATTATCATCCTCAACATCAAAAGTATCATCATCAAGCATATCATCTCTCCACGTTGATACCGGGTTTGACATCGTAGTGAAGAAAGCTAATTTCTAGTATTCACGGTAATGTGTCCTCTGCAAACTATATCATCCTAGGGAACAAATCAAGCCCAGGGATGCCTCCAATTTACCTCAAGCCTCCCGCTGTATCATCACCTTGCAGAGGTGCTTTAAAAAATACTGCATGACCTATCCCCCGCTACATATATAGGTGTATAAAGCTCCCCTTCCAAGGCCCCATCTTAGTACGCGACAAGTAATGCAATCTATAGGCATATGCAACAACCCAGCTGTACCTAGGGTGGAACTAAATTGGATTTCGGTGAAGTTAGAGGGTACAGCGGCTCAAAATCTGCTTACAAGTTCGGAGAATGATGTATTAAGCCCTGAAACATGTAGTCTGGAGGTGAATCCTGATGTATGGTTAATTCGACGAATTGGACGATGTAGATGTATTCCCGAGTATCACATGTGATTGAGCAGAGCCTGGGTGCAATTTTTAACCCTTTCGCATTGTTCAAAAGCCATGAAGTCAAGCCCATACGTCATGGTATGATTACTAATGCTGCCTTATCCCCCTCATCGTCCTCCCTCCCTCCCCTCCTTCTCCTCTCACCCTCACCCTCTTCCTGTTATTCCTCTTACTACTCCTTCTCCTCCTCCTCTTCCTCCTTTTCCTCCCCTTTGCCCTCCTCCTCCTAATCCTCTTCCTCCTCCTCCACCGCCTCCCAGTCCCTGTCCTCCTCGCTATCCCCGGCCAGGCTGGGCGGTGGTCCCTTGGGGTGTTTGCGGGAGATCCAGCCTCCCCTTGGTACAATCATCCGGTTGTAACCAATTGAACGCCACTGCGTACAACACCTTCTGTACAATACGTACTCACAGCGCAACTACATATTCAATTAGCCATCACACCCCACATTCAATCAGATATGAATAGTGACGGGGGGTATACCCAGCAAATTCGCATGACACACGACCAACAAGCGTTCTGTGGAGCTAGGAGACAACGTCCACTATTCAGACGCAGGGAACCTGCATCGTAATCGGTGGTGGTGACAAGGGTAGAGCACATGGCTCGCATGGTTGCCTTGGAACAACACATCAGGGAAACAAGGTCGCAGTGATGAGCGTATACACTTAGAGATCTTGCAATAGGGTATCGCGAGAGCAGATCTGTGAGGTCAACCATGGGTATTGCTGGATAGCTCCTATATACACTCCGATGGATCAGTACCCTCAAGCTATTTGATTTATGGGGTGTAAATCTACCCTTGGTCGCTTTGTTTTGTGTTTGTTGGCCGCGAGGACTTGGCAAGCTTGGTGCGGTTTCGTACGCTTTGGTGGTGACTGCTCTCGTTGTTGGTGTGTATGTTCTCTTGATATTTCACCCTGAATCGAGGAAGAGATGGTCGTATTCAGTTGGTGGTGGTGGCTCTGGTGGTGTTCTTGTTATACTGGTTGAAGAGGAGGTGGAGATAAGGTTAAAAGCCTACTGTGCCATGGGTGTGGGGTAAAAGTGCCAAGATAGGATACCAAATGTGCACTGCAAGTCGCTAGGTAATGGACGATCATCGCAGGGGCCGATTTCACCCGTCCTCCATTTCGAGGGAAAATATTGCTGGGACTCTAGGACTCCTCATCAAAGGAGGATGTGTTCCCTGTAGCGTATTACAAGCGTACCAAGTTCATATTTATGTTACCTTCATGGTTTATACAATGGAGGTGAGGCAGAGGACGATATGGAAGTCAATTCCGTATGATGTAGCTTTTGGGGCAATACAACTGGGCCATGGGGCTTGTAAGACAGGGATTCCGATGGCCACAAGTATATCTAGTTGTTGTTTGGGCTCATACAAGTAATATGTAACCCCGAGTATGCCCCTCTGAACAACATGGATACCACAGATCAAATATCAACATCGAAAAACATATCTCATTAATCAAATTTCAACAATTTAACAATATTCCCGCCAATATCCCAAATCCAACTAGCAGCATGCAAAATTCCTACAGCCAACGTCGAGGGAATCTCTCTTGGGTATCTACTCAATTCTGAAACCAACAATACGTTCCGGCCACCGCTCAGCATTGCTGATTTAGGAGAAACGTGTCACAGCGTACGCAACATTCTTATTGTCAACATTAGCCCTCTAGCTACACCATTCAAATTGTATACGCAAGACTTGAAGAAATGTACTCTGTGTTACACGCCTGCGCTTAACCTGCTTGCGCATGACCACAGAGTTAAATTACGAAGTTGTTTTGATGTCTCTCGATGGGTATATCCATACTCTGGATGTTGAAAAGGAAGCACTCTTGGGCGCAATGGTTCATGCTCGTGAAAAAGGAAAGGTTTTCTGGTATATGTTTCCTTTGAACGTGTTTTTATCTCTGGTATTTTTGGTGGATTTTACTTGGTTACATTGGGCACGTTTTTGGCCTGTTTAGGCATCTACTGTTTTAGGACAAGTATTGGATAAGGATGGATTATTAGGGATTAGTCTTGTTGTTTTCCTTGCACGTTTTCTCGTTCTATTAGTATGTTGCTACCTGTCATATTTGTTATGATTTAGGTTCAGGTATGTCAGGTTGCTGACCACCATCTCCTGTTATGCCTGCATAGTTTGGCAGTGAGTTATTCTGTTTTCTTCTTGGTTGTTTATCTCATTGGCAGCCTTGTTTCTATTACCTTGTTAGGCATCGTTATGACATAGAACGTGTCCGTAATGAGCCTTCATGTATTCATAATGATCTGGTATCATTATGAGTCCTTACTGTAGCCTAAAATGAGTCCAAATAGACTCATTGCCTCAGAACTCGGTATCTGTTAAAGATCTGTTTTATGCGGCTTTAGATAGGACAGTTCTCGTTCAGCACAGTCTAGTCTAGCTACTCCAGGAAATACACAAGCTACACTGGTAATTTTCTTGTCCCCTAGTCACCTCTTGATCCCCAACAAAACCTTACAACAAAAACCTCTTAGCCACCTACTGTGGTCCTGAACAGGACATAGTGGGCGTGCTCAAGACCCCATAACCACGTTGGTAGCGCCGAGCTCCTTACAGAACTCCTCTGCTAAACTTGGCCCACACTTACACACCTTCACGGTCGGACTCATTTCTGTCAGTCATGTTTTCCCAACCGTGGCCCAATTATGGGCAGAATTGTCTCAGGTTCGGAACAGGACTCTGTTGGGGAAAGGGTAATGAATCTCGACCAAGTTGACAGGGTGGATCCCGCGCCTAAACTACGTATAAGTGACCCTGTGTGGATACGTACCGCAACCAGATAGTGGATGCGCATGCCCAGAGTTCAACCCTGCGTCTGAGGCCTTGTTGCACCTTGCCAGGGTTGAACCAGTGATGAAACCAAACATATTCGAGTGGAAAGGGCCAACCTCACTCATCAAAATAAATTGATTAGGCACTCATGTGGAAGATTACTTTAACTGCCAGTGGAGAAATGCGGGAGAGTAACTTTCTGAAGGTGGTATGCCAACTAGATATTCAGACTAACTTAGGACTAATGTATATAGGCAATAGCTATCTCTCATTGGCCAATGTCATTGCCAACATGAGGTACTTATCCCTTTTCTTGAAACCCTGCTGTATTTCTGCTCGTCCATTCTTGCTGTAAGCCTGAGGCCTTTCGTTGCCTACCTCATGGTAACATTGGATCTGTAATTACCCTGAATCATCTTGGATGCCCTACGTATATGCGAGGGCTTACCTGATCTAGCATTATTGTGAATTGTTTCTATAGCTTGTCGCTCTCGCGCAGTCGAGCATTCATGTTATTGACTATTACTCATAATGAGCAACTAGGTACGGAGGCGCAGAACAAAAGTCATGTCCCCTTTCCTATCCCGGGGTTTCATATGCAGGGCTATGCATGCATGAATGCTCAGCATTGGCATGGGTATTTAGCATATTCACTGATATGGTCTCAGCTATGGCCTCCCACTGGCTCAACCACCTCATCGCTTGTCGTACTCTGTCTTACTGTCCCAACCTCTCAATTCAGAAAATTTCGCGGACATGAAGTCTGTGAGATGGACTGATGAGAATTCTATCCTGTTAGGCCACCGGCAGGGTAGTTATCCACTTTGGCGACGTCCTAATGAGCGGTGTGTGTTAAATCCTGCATAGCTAGAGATGGAATAGGTATCCCGAGTTCCTGTGCTGGGGTTGTTTTACCGCTGACTTCAAGGGGCCCTGTCACATTTGGAAAGACTGGAACACCCAAAGGGAAGGGAACTACCACGGAGGATATCACCTGTATGGGTGGTGCGAGTGAGCGGGGGCCTAAGGCTGAATAGGACCAAAATATGTCACTTTGGGGCACCAGGCCTGGTCCAAAGCCCTGGTGGAGGTTCAATCAGGCAATGACGTATTTGTCCGAACCTCTAAAGGTGGCATTGATTGTTACAGATATCCCAACTGCATTCTTTTGCAGAACCTTCCGCCTTTCGCTGATTTAAGCATGCTGGTGTCCCTAATGCTGTTGTCATGGAAGACAAGGCGCCATCTCATGCATCTCAACCCCAGCGGCCACACTTTGACGGCGCGAGTGTAGGTCGACTTGGTTGGCCAAGAAACTCAACTGGTATGGTAAATATCTACCCGCGAACACCCCAACTCCGAACGCCCCAATCCTGGACAGTGGTCGTTAGCCAAAGATATTGCTAATTATCGAAATAGGGACCTCTCACTTCCCGCACGGCAGCTGAGTAAACATGGAAGAACGCATGGCGTGACCTTGAGTAACGGAGGATTCAGCGTTGGATTGAACGCATTCCCTACCATTTTCCAGAGGTCATTAGCCTTGAGGGTGAAAATGAATATTCTGAGGGACACCCTCTTGTGAGAAGGTATAAAGAGCACTGAATTGCAACCAACAAGATCCACAAGAGTGTACGGTTGCTCTTCGCATGAGCTTCGCTGCCAGGACTCCTTTCGTGAATACCTCGGGCGTGGGTGCGAAGCCTCCCCGAACTTCTTTACTAACTATCATTTTTTGTTTCCCGCCGAAGCCATCTAGAGGGAGATCCACCAATGTTATCTTGGTGTTGGTAGACCCCGGTGGCGCTATCTGCTCTTTGGCTGGAGCCTTGCTGGCGTGTCGAAGGGTGGCGCTGGGGTGCGGTGCCTGCGATGGATCCCGTTGTTATGGTTGTAGTCTGATACTACAGGTTCATTATGTCAGAGGGCTCGGAATCGTATTGGTCGAGTCCTGGATCTGGGGTTGTATGATTTGGGGCTCCGTATTCGCCGGGACATTGTTGGTGATCTGAGTGCCTACACCGGGCTCAGTGAAGATTGGAGGTGTGAGTTGGTCTCTGGCCGCGCTCGTCGGTTGGGCGGGGTTACCTGAACCTGCGCACGTCGACTTTGTACAGGGTATTGTGGGGGGGGATATGGTAGGAGAGGCCTTACCAAACGGTAGCGGGTCTAGGGGTAGGATAGAAGCCAGTGAGAGGTGGGGTGGTTGTTGTCTTTCGCTGGTTAAACGACTTCGCATCGAGTTCGACGCAACGGGCGTGGTGACGGGGCGTGGTACGGTCTTAGCTGGCTCGGTGAGTTGTCTCTTGATGTTTCCGTCATCGCGAGTCACCTTTTCGGGATACTGGTGCATCTCCTCTGGACCCTCTTCCTGTGTCTTATGGAAATTGTTGACGTTCTGGAAAGTGTCCCTAACTGCTTCAAGTTCTTGCTTTGGGACGCGGCCCTGCGCTCCCTGGCCCCGGTGTGAACACCCGAGAACTCGGTAATGAGACAGTTTTCAATCGGAATGGCAGTCCTTGGGGTTTAGATGGGCTCGGAACCGGACATTGCGTCATCTGAATGACCTAGGACTGGGATATCTGGTTGAAGGCTTTCTGATGAGATTAGGTGTGTTGGGTAACGTATTGACGGTGGGTGGGAGGAACTGGACCTGCGTCTTGGTGATTGGGGTCTATTGCTGGAGGGGACAAGGTCCAGGGAGATTACGGGTGATGGTGGAGACGGACGGGTATCGTCCCCAATGGATGCTACGGAGCATGGCGAGGCATGGGGACTAACCCGGACCGATTCTCCGATTTGATCGGCTAAGGGTTCCTCGCGGACTATCACGGCGTCCTCGCCTTCTAGGTCTAGTTAGGATTCTGAGTCTTGGATCTGATAGGGGTTTACCTCTGGTATCGGTTCGCCGGAGGGGATGCGCTTGTCCCCGCTAGCTGGTGCGAGGATTAGGGATTTAGGACAGAGGTCAGGCGGATTCCAGGCATATGACCCCAGCGTGCGGTATGTAAGTTTGCCTATGACCACCAGCCTCGGGCACTGGCGCTAGTTGCGTACGGCCAAACATTGGGGTCCGGGCGCTTCATCATCATGTAATGCGTGTGGTGTGGTGCGGGAGTTACAGTTGTTCTGGTTCGGTCGATAGGTGGCCAGTTCCTCTGTTCTGAATCAGGCAAGTTGGGAGTGATAATAATTCGGAGAGGAGCCGACCGCGGATTTGTGGGTTGATATCCGTAAGTCTGACAGGGCGTAATTAGCGAACCTGAAATGTATGCGTCACATGTGATTGCCTAACTAACTGACAATTGATCTATCACTTGGCGATAGGCGGATCACAAGGCGAACCACTAATATTTGACTGTGTCTTCGTCGGGAAGTATGTCTATGGTAGTTGAAGGTTTTCCCTCATCGACTGGATAATACACTCGGGAGTCTGACATCACCCATTCAACAAATGAGAGCACAGAAGCCAAATTCCAGCGCAAGAATCACTCACCCAGTGAAGCAATCAGGTGAAATACCCCTGCTGCTCCCCCTCCAATGGACTCTACAACACACGCATCTACCATTCATTCCCCATCCCAATACTTGCGCCAGTATGGCAAGGTACCTTATGTAGGTGAACCTCCATCCTACGTATCCCTGTACTATTGTTACTGACCTGGTACTGTAGCCAGTCATGACCATGGCCAACCCTGTGTCTAAAAGAGTTTTCAGGGTCCCAGAAGTCTCAAACGATGCACTTGCAGGCGCTTAGTCTTGATGCGCTCCCGATCGCTTCCCAGACCACCTCCGCTACCGATGCTCATGTTGATACATGGTGGGGGCATTTTTACTTAGTGCACTAGGTCACGGAACCTTCGCCTGGTTGAGCTGAACCCTCCATGGGGAAGGCTGGGTAGGCTTCTACTAAAGAATTGGACAATGGGAAGACAGATGGGATTATAGGGAAGTTTAGGCCGGTGAGCTCAAGGCTCTGGTTCTCTTAGCCGTTCTTACTTCAATTGAGCCCCCGATCGAGCTCCTCGAGGGGAAATTGAACAAAGGCTGATCGAACATGATCGGAAGGAAGGATGGGCCTACTTCTAAAGTACCTGAAAATATATCCTAGCCTATATGATTGTGAGGATGGCTTAGGTATGCTTCTACAGGTTATGAGCTCGTGAGAGAAGTAGGTCGGAGGCGGTTGTGGAAAGGACATCGCCAGCAATCCAAACGTGAGGTGACAGACAATAACGGCGTTTCCGTTCATTGCGGAAAGACTACCAACATGAATACCACCACCCTTGTCCGCAAACTACAGGTTATGAGCCCGTACGGCGAGGGAGAATGACCTTTGATTGAAATGTGAAGACTAACTCGCATCGTTCCAATGGCCCCGTTCGGTCCCCCGGTACCACACAGCAACGCCCATGCAAGAACTCAACGAACCAACAAAAGGAATAAAGCAAAGAACGAGGATTCAGAGTTCTTAAAACGATTCACTCGTTACACGGGGAGGTAGAATCGGGAATTGATACTGCCAAATACACCACGTTGAGTCCTGTTATAGTACTTCAGTTCCGCCTTGGTATATCCTGAAAAGATGTGGCACTGCTACCACACGATTCCTAGCCTTCTCCCAATGAGGCTCCCAAGGCTCAGGTAGCCCGATCCGGTCTTGCTAAGCCCGACCCACCTCTTCGAGCTCCCTCTTAGGGACGATACCCCAGCAGGACAGGGGCCGTTGGGTGAATGATACGATCCCCAGCCTTCCCTCAATAAGTACGGGAAGGCTCCAGCTCCGGCTCCCGATCTTGCTTAGATCAAGCGACCCCATCGACCCCCCCTTCTTGGGACGGATGTCCTAAAGGTATCCTCGTTGACCCTAACGTTGGCTTGCAAAACACGATTACAATCCCCTCTATAGAGCAGCGCCCGCCTTATTTCATTGTGTAGGCAGAGAGACCTGTACTCGTACATTGCACGATATACCTGATCACCTGGCCTCTACATCATACATTTCACAACGTTCAATTAGGAGACGTCGATCGGCGCCAGAGACCAACTGAACGACGATGTTTGAGGAAATTTACTGACCTCAATGTGGTCTATCCTACGACGAATCGGGGCACGGTCGTCACGAGGAATAGGATCTTTCAGGCCTTTCATCTTCCTGGTGGAAGCCCCATTTATTGCTACACATATGACTCACTGGCATATGTTTCTTCGAAACTCCCGATAGAAAGCGAAGAGTTAATTACCAGCGTCGTTCATGGGCGGGATATTGTCCTCAGTGAGCAGTCCCTGTTATACCTTATACGAGCGTGGAATTACACAGGCCATGAGCCCGTGGAAATTAAACTTGAGTTTGTAAATGGTCCGTGGTGGCATGGATTGCAATACAAGTCCGTGAGGACAACGAAGGATCGGAAGGATTCTGTATTATGTTGGAATACTTCACATCACGTCCATCAGCGCATCCAGAAGGGGAAGCTCATGAGGAATCGAGTGCTAGGGTCGCTAATGTAGGAAGTCGAGAAATCGATTAAGGCATATGAGCGGTGCATTTCTCTTCATTTTGAGGGATTTCTTTTACCAGAGCACTAGCACTAGAGAACTTTTCCAGTTATACCTCAGGTTATATCTCTGCCCCGATTCCTCCTGCTCATGGCTTCGTTGTCTTAGGTATAATGAATGCAAAATACCTAGATGTATTGCAAATACTCCTCAAATTCGTAGGGGTAGCACCAGAGCATCAAGTGGACGGAGTCGAACCTAGGGGATAAAAGTGGTTTAGATCAAGATTGCCATTATCTTCTGTGATTGACAGTGCCGGGGAATTTGTAATGTTGCAGCGTGCTGATGAGAACTGTAATTTGGAGTCAGTATGACTATGTCAGTATGACCATGTCAGAATAATGATGTGTGATGATAATGGTTTCGCGTGAGAATATGTCGCGTGGTGTTGCAGGATGTGCGAAAATCTTTCATTCCGTAGTACCCTGGTCCGATTGGAAGCCAGTCCATTCCGGTATAGAGACCGAATTCCCCAACGGACAAGAACATATACATCTATGGACCACGAGAGTCCCACGGATTCATTGAGACTTTTGAATGCAATGGGCTTTAATTATAAATGTAACACTGCACACACCCCTGTAATGAAAAGGCTTTACTGGATTCTAACTCCTTTACCTAACGATAACATGAAATATTAGAAGTGGACAACATGTGTAGTGCAAGAAAATAAGTATTGAGTGATATGTAGACAAGATTTACCCCACCATATGTTTATATGAATCTGTGATTGTTTTATTTTGCATTTTATAAAAATGGAGGGTGCTCATACGCACGGGGGCAAGACGAGCATTCATGGAATATAGCGATTAATTTCCAAAAACAGTAAATTCAGTTTTGAATGGCGAATCGTCCCAATTTCAAATAAATGGCATTAATGCAAATCTGATGGCCCATTGCTTTGGGCCTTGTGATGTGGAGATCCGTAGGAGGTTTGGAGAGATTTCGGAGTTGACATGACGAAATCTAAGAGCCAAGACTCTAATCCCGGAGTTGAACGTTACGCTTAGTAGCCCAAATATACAGAGCTCAGATTTTCATCCTGCATCCGAAAAGTTATGATCATTTCTTCTTTAGTCTGGATATTTGAAGTTTTATGACAATGTGCCGGAAATAGTGCATCTATGTAGAGTACATTGCCTAGGTCCATTGTTTCATGTATATATTCCAAGCCATCCTCGAGAAGGCAAACTTCGCGGGAGACCAGGGCCCCGGGGGAGAATGTCGCAGGTGGTCGGAGTACATAATTGCCTCAATTGGGAAAACTTGGGCGGATCTACGAGAGTGAAGTACAAAATGGGTGTCAAAACGAAAAACCTAGCTCACCGAAACCAATAGAGCTATTAGTGTGTTCCGAAGAAGGCTCGAAAACAACCAGACTAGCTCGAAAAGGGATGGAGGGATGCCAGCTTCCCATGATGACTAAGATGAAAACAGTTGATAACAAACATTGCTTCAGGTGCAATCTATACCTGCGAAACCTCATCAACAACCTTCTTCACCGAAAACTGTAGGGCTTGCACAAGCTCGTCACACCCACCATTCAGTCTTCTACACATAGCTTTAGCTCGTACTGTCATTCCACCATCAAGTACCTAAATCCAGCCTGCCCCAGAAGCCAGAAAATACGATACGCGAGCACAAAGCTACCCCTATCATCATGGAAGGGTCAGGTAGCATGCTGCACGAAACACCTTTCGGCAATGACAACACACCCACTCGTGTGCTAATGGAGGATGTAGGCACTGATCTGCTTGGGGCTGGTGATCATATTCCTACTCACGCACAAACCTCGGCAAAGGAAGTGGAGAGAGCTATTGTTATTATGAAACTTCAGAAACTAGGAAAGACACTCCTCCACAAGCTGTTCGGGGTACCAGGAGTTGAATTTCCAGGAATACTGGAGCACCAACCACATTTCCAATCGTGGTTGGAGTCATTGAGTGAGCAAGACCAACGCATCTTCACCTTTACGGACCAAAGCATTGGGAGCTTGACCGACCCCCTGGAACCACCGTTCACACCTACCCAGCTGTACGCCTGGGAAACTCGCATTACTATTGGTCAGCTGGCTCGTGTATTTAAAAGTTTGTCTTGTCAAACCAACGCCGACAAGGTGCTGCTGGATTCAGCGGGATTACGGGTTCCAACGCTTACAGTGGAGGATGTTCTGAACCTTCTATCTCGTCCCGACATGGAAACTACCCTTGGGAAGGAGCCTTGCGCAAATATTAAGGCCCTTGTAGTCGCAATCCTGCGAAAGCAACTCCTGCCTCCCAATCATCCCCAGTTATATAGAGATTTCAAGGAATTGGTTACGGAATTTCGGCGACAAGTTGAGACCTCAATTTTCATTGTGTGGATGAAACGGGAGTGGAGGCGGGCATATGACGCTGCACTCATGACGGCGGTAAGGGAGTGGACCCACGCTGAATTGAGAACGGCGGGGATGGAGTTCCCACGCAAGATAGTTTCCATGCCTGAGGTAAGTTCCTCCATTTTCATTTTCAACGCACCACGTGCGGTGCTTTATGCAGTTCACCGACTAAGATGCTGCGAATGGTGATTTGAAAAAACAGAATAATGAACAAGAGAGATCCACCGACGTGCACACAGTAGCACTAGACGAGTCCATCGAAGCGCACACAGCAGTAGACCAACCCACCAAAATGCAGTCAGTATTAGACGAATCTATCGGGGCGAACGCAGCGGAGCGGACCTCATTGATCAAATCCATCAACGAAGCCCCAGCGGGGTCAGTCGCATTACTGGAAGTCATCACAGCAGACACAGGGGATCAAAACCAATTGCACGCATTATGGGATGTCATCCAAGAACGCACAGCGGAGCAAGCGCTTTAAAAGAATCCATCGAGGCGGCTTGGCAGTACGTTTCCTCCCATACATAGTCCTGTCAAATAATGATACTAACTAACTCAATGCCCCAATTCACTAGCCAGTGGACACATGTGGAGGATGTTCTCGTTATATTGAACTGTTTGTGTGTGAGGGGACGGAGCACCCCGTGCTTGGGATATCAAATTTAGAGGATCAAGGAGGGTTGGGTGTTTTCGTTTCCTAATGGTGGTGGTTGGTTTACTGTACGTTCATCTGCACAATAACATTCGGATCAACGCTCCCTACGAGTTAAACTATAAATCTCTACACGAATGTTTATGTCAATCACCTGTTGTCATCACATCGTCTGTAGTCCGGCAGTTGATCATCCTGAATAATCAGATTCGGAATATGCATTCTCATCTAGGGCCCACATCCAATGTAGGAGAAGGCTGTGGGCGGAATGTGAGTTGAACCCGACACCAGCCTACACCACCAACTAACCCTATGTATTCGCAAGAACTAATAGCGTTTTTCCACAAGAGGTTCCATGTGGCTCCGAAAAAATAGAGGGAATACTAGGGCTTTGCACTCACTTGCGTGGCGCGTTGTACCTCATCGGAAACAACATCACTTATCTGTTGACTGGAAGGGACCTTTGCAGGTAAAATAGGGGCCCTTATATTTTGAGCCACTATTTGATAAATACATCCAGTGACAACTTCTGAGAACCTCTGTTAGTTTGAGTCGAAGAAGGAGCGCAAAGAAATCTAGTATCCCAAGGTTCAAGCGTACATAGGATGAGTGAGATTAAGCTTCATAAGTCAAATAATTCTACATGCCCCAAATATCCTTGGAGCTGGTGCGGTTCCCAGGCTGGCCCAGACCAACCCACCGACCTCGATGAGACTGAAGCTATATTGGAGCTGAGGGTGGGGGTCACCCCATTTTAGGGCAAGGCAATATCGACCAGGATGTGGGTTGTAGGTTTCAAACTCGAATATCTCGTATAGCATAGCTAGCTGTACAGCATACACCGACGTGAAGATAGAATCTGATAAGATTCGACCCAGTAATACAGTCACGTTACACTGCCTGAGATAGAAGTCCTTGGGCCTAGGGCTTGGCGACGTGTAGTGACGTATATGCTGTGCCTCCCTCCTCCGAGGGGCTTGTGCCAACCAGACTAGGTACTGTGGGTGGGGGAAAGTGGTGGAACAATCCCTTTTTTTTTCATGAAGCGATCAGCGCCCAGTGAAACATGGGTGATATGTATTGCAAGTGTGAGCAGTAACCAAATTGAGCACAACGATGGAGGTATTTACACATCGCCAGACTAGCAACATGTACAAGATAGAAAGCTCATCATATTGGTGCCAATCCTGTCTGCGTGGAACATAACTCTGTAATCCACAATTGTTATCGTGCTTCAATGTGGTTGCAAGTGGCAAGATGGCAGATAGCGGATCATCCAGCTTGCGCTCCGGATCTTAATCCTATTGAGCATGTCTGGTGTATAAATATGTGGTCCACAAGAGTTACTTAACCCAATAATATGAAGGTGCAGAAAACGTTGTATGTGTGTTCAGGGATATAGTGCAGACTACCGAAACAGATCTTGTTGGTTATCCGGTGGATAATTATCCTACAGTCAGCGCATTTGTAGATGCCAAGATAAGTAGAGTGGCGGGAACTAGAACACGCATTTACTTGTTTCCTGCACTTCTGCTGCTTATGTTCGTATGTAATTCTAACATAACGGCGCTTTCCTAGCCACTTACCTAACGTCAGCTCAGCTCATCTCTGTTTTACCCGCTTACTTTTGTTGTCGCCGTTTCGGTTGCTACTGCTTATTTGTATTTCTCTTGCTTCTTATTGGGCGGTTAAAATCCCTGACCAGGTATGTCCCACATTGACTTTCGCAACTTCACTGTATTTAGAGACACCCCGCTGCGCTCCGAACACCCCTGATAATCAAGCGAGCCTTCACACACATCTAGTGTCGCATTCATTGCTCCTTACATTGGCACGCTACTCCACTAGAACTTCCGTTGAACCAGATCGCTACTATTTGCACTACCTACTACCACTTCCGCTGCCTCTCGGAATATTTTGTCAGGTTGTGAGCCCGGCTCAAGCCAGATTCAAGGTCCGCATTTATTAGCACAATCTGCTGCTTCACCTCCGGTTGTCCTAATCCTACAATCTTCGATTCAATCCGAACCTCCGTTGCATACCTACCAAAGCATCCAACGCTCCTCCCTTTGCACAATGGCAGAATCATCATCAACCTCTAGCTTAGCGCCAGACGCTGCTATTTCTGCTGCCCAACATCAAATGAGTCTTACCTGTGTTACATCTGCTACTCCTTTAGTTCAACTAAATTCAATCTCCTACACTCCCCAGCACTGACAACTACGCACCCTAGTGCCTTGAAGCCCAGACCCACCTTGACGATTCTGCAGTATAGTCTGTTGTCAATAGTACTTATATCAAACACCATACATCACGGGGAAATGCATAATTTCACATTAACTTCTAGCCGACTGAGACCTAGTTACACGACGGACAGGAGGTCCAACGCTTCGAGGAGTTGAGGAGTGGAACACTGGGACTACTATGGAATATGCAAACCTCCATTCACAGCATTGTCTCGACCCCTGAATATTTATGGAGTCAGTATCATACCATATTGCTCATCACCACTCATGGGGCCCAGAACAGAGTATACAGGAGGGTCATACGAGGGCTTCTATATGCAGGAAACTTTGCTTCCACTTGCTATTTGGTATCTAAGTAAACTATAGCTAGGTCCTGAGTATGCAGAAGTAGTATTCCGGAGCACCGACAACCACTTTGACAGGACGAGCGCTTGGTCGGAACTCAACAACCAGAGCAGCTACAGACAAGCGGACGGTACCACGAGATAGCCCTTGCCGCCCACAACACGAATATCTCGTCAGATCTCGGGGGAACAACCATCGCGACCCTTTCCCTCTCTTCTGAAACTTCTCCCCTTCTCTTCCCCGCTCTCTTCCTCTTTTCTCACGAAAAACTCCCTCGACGAGCACTGGTCCACGAGTTCACCCACCCCGAGCAGGTACCCATACATTACCAACCTAGCTAATAGCGGAATTTGCAATTCCCACACCACTCCCCAGCCAATCAACGCTCACCCCAACCAACCATGCCGCCCAAAGGAAAGAGAAAGAACAACCCCGGAAGGGACGACTGGACCTGCCCTCTACTCAAAACTCGCATTCTGGTCACCGACTACCCCGAGCCACCGGTGATCACAGCGACACTACCACTATCGTACATGTGCACCTGGTGCTACAGCCCCAGCCACAGGCAAGACAAGTGCCCCGATGCACACAGGCCACCGCCACCAACACTACTACCCGCGCCACAGGAACCCCAAAGTT
>Ga0307511_10001356_pt1 | contig 25940 bp, 18 predicted proteins | sample 13_EM_MG_FD_200266 | JGI IMG/M metagenome (GOLD analysis project Ga0307511, IMG submission 200266) | Populus trichocarpa ectomycorrhiza microbial communities from riparian zone in the Pacific Northwest, United States - 13_EM | ecosystem: Host-associated > Plants > Roots > Unclassified | place...
CGATCGAGTTGCCGGCGGGCACGGAGATGATCATGCCCGGGGACAACATCAAGATTAACGTGGAGCTGATCAGCCCGATTGCGATGGAAGAGGGGCTGCGCTTTGCCATCCGTGAGGGCGGCAAGACAGTCGGCGCCGGCGTAGTCGCCAAGATCCTGAAGTGAAGTCCCCTGAAGTAGTCGAACGAAGAGAGGTTTTAACTCGGCTCGAAGAGCCGAGAAGCAGTGCGCAGCGGGCAAAAACCACGCTTTTTGCCCGTGTGCGACGAAGTAAGGTTCCGCTGAAATTGCCTGGAGCAATTTCAGCCAAATAGATTAGGCCAGTAGCTCAATTGGCAGAGCGGCGGTCTCCAAAACCGCAGGTTGGGGGTTCGATTCCCTCCTGGCCTGCCACGATCAAGAGTCCATGACAACTTCAGTCGATACAAAAGCGCAGGACGCCGGCGCGGCGGACACGGTGAAGCTCGCAGTCGCGATCGTCCTCGTGATCGCCGGGGTGGCGGGTTACTACGTTCTCGGTACTCAGGCGGCGTGGTTGCGGTGGCTCGCAGTCGCGGGCGGCATCGTGCTCGCCGCGGTCGTGATCGCATTTTCGAAGTACGGCACCGCCCTGAAGCAATTCATGGCCGACTCCCGTGTCGAGTTGCGCAAGATCGTGTGGCCGAACCGGCAGGAGACGGGAATGACCACGCTGGTGGTGTTCTTCTTCATGCTCATTGCAGGATTTTTCTTCTGGGGCCTCGATCTCGCGCTCGCGTGGGCAACGCGGGCACTGACCGGACAAGGGGGTTGATCGTGGCGCTGAGATGGTACGTGGTCCATGCCTACTCGAACTTCGAGCACCGCGTGCAGGAGTCCCTCAAAGAGCGGATCCGCCGCGCGGGATTGGAGCCGAAATTCGGCGAAATCCTGGTTCCGACCGAAGAAGTGGTCGAGATGCGGGATGGTGTGAAGCGCAAGAGCGAGCGCAAGTTCTACCCGGGCTATGTGCTCGTGCAGATGGAGATGGATGAGGACACGTGGCACCTGGTGCGCGATGTGCCGAAGGTGCTGGGTTTCATCGGCGGCACGCCGGAGAAGCCCGCTCCCATCACGGACAAGGAAGCGATGCAGATTCTGCGTCGCGTCGAGGAAGGTGTGGACAAGCCGCGGCCCAAGGTGCTCTTCGAGCCGGGCGAGGTGGTCCGCGTGGTCGACGGACCGTTCAACGATTTCAATGGCGTCGTAGAGAACGTGAACTACGAAAAGAACCGGCTGCAGGTTGCCGTGCAGATCCTCGGGCGCTCGACGCCCGTCGAATTGGACTTCTCGCAGGTCGAGAAGGCCTGACGAGTGATGCGTGGGCAGCCGCTTAGTGGCTGCTTGAAATAATCCAACGGGGAGCCGCAAGGCGCTTGGACCCGGGAGAGTCGTAATGGCAAAGAAAGTACAGGGCTACGTCAAGCTGCAGGTACCTGCAGGCGCGGCGAACCCTTCGCCGCCCATCGGGCCGGCGCTGGGTCAGCAAGGCGTGAACATCATGGAGTTCTGCAAGCAGTTCAATGCGCAGACTCAGAAGATGGAGAAGGGTCTGCCGATCCCGGTGATCATCACCGTGTACAGCGACCGCAGCTTCACCTTCGTGATGAAGACGCCGCCCGCCGCGGTATTGATTCGCAAGGCCATTGGCATTGAGAAAGGCAGTGGCACACCCAACACCAGCAAGGTGGGCAAGATCTCGCGCAAGCAGCTCGAAGAGATTGCCAAGCTCAAGACTCCCGACCTGACCGCCGCTGATCTCGAGGCGGCTGTCCGCACGATTGCGGGCAGCGCGCGCAGCATGGGCGTCGATGTGGAAGGAGTTTGATCATGGCCATCAGCAAGCGTGAAAAAACCTGGAAGTCCAAGCTGACGCCGGGCAAGCAGTATCCGGTGGAAGAAGCGTTGAAGCTCGTGAAGGAATTCGCCACGGCGAAGTTCAACGAGACCGTAGATGCCGCCGTGAATCTCGGCATTGACGCCAGCAAGTCCGACCAGCAGGTGCGTGGCTCGACCGTGATGCCGAACGGCACCGGCAAGACCGTGCGCGTCGCTGTGTTCACTTCCGGCAAGAACCAGGAGCTGGCCAAGGCTGCCGGCGCCGACATTGTCGGCCTCGATGACCTGGCGGCACAGGTAAAGGCCGGCCAGATCAACTTCGATCGCGTTATCGCGAGCCCGGACGCCATGCGCGTGGTCGGCCAGCTCGGTCAGATCCTCGGTCCCCGCGGCCTGATGCCGAACCCCAAGGTGGGCACGGTGACCACGGATGTGGTCACGGCCGTGAAGAATGCAAAGGCCGGTCAGGTGACCTACCGCGTCGACAAGGCCGGCATCGTCCACTGCACGATCGGCAAGGCGGATTTCGAGGTGCAGGCGCTGAAGGAAAACCTCTCAGCGCTCATTGCCGACCTGCAGAAGGCCAAGCCGGCAGCATCCAAGGGCCAGTATCTGAAGCGCGTCGCCCTCTCATCGACGATGGGACCCGGAGTCGTGGTCGATCAGGCAACGCTGGGATAGAAAGTTTATCCGCGGAATTCGGCTTGCCGAATTTCCGCAATTGAAAGTTCGTGCGGATCCGGGCGCGCTTTTGCGCGCACGGGTTCCATCGAAGACCGCAGGTGAGGGAACAGGCTGGGTAACCGGTCCCATGCCCTCTTAATCGCACGCCTGCGCAGATGGTGAACCGCTTTTCGCATCGAGGAGCTCCTCGAGGCGTAGAGGTCGCCGTCAAGGGCGAAGTCCGGCAGGAAGCCGCAGGACTTCATTTGTAGTGATCTTCTATGGCTTGAAGGAGATTAAGGAATGGCACTCAACCTGGAAGACAAGAAAACGCTGGTGGCGGAGGTAGCCGAGGTTGCAGCGAAAGCTCAATCCGTGGTTGCCGCCGAATACCGTGGGCTGACCGTCGGACAGATGACCGAGCTACGTGCGAAAGCGCGGACGCAAGGCGTGTACATGCGTGTTGTGAAGAACACGCTGGCGCGCAAGGCGCTCGCGGGCACGTCGTTCGAATCTGTCGGACCGAAGCTCAAGGGGCCCCTGGTACTCGCTTTCTCGAAGGACGATCCGGGCGCGGCCGCGCGCGTGGTGAAGGACTTTGCGAAGGCCAACGACAAGCTGGTAGCGACACTGGTGGGGATCGGCGGGCAGGTATTGCCCGGCGGTGATCTCGACAGGATCGCGAGCCTGCCGACGCGCGCACAGGCGCTGTCGATGCTTCTCGGTGCGCTCAAGGCGCCCATGCAGAAGCTCGCCAGCCTGCTGAACGAGCCGCCGGCCAAGCTCGCGCGCACGCTCGCCGCTTATCGGGACCAGAAGGCCGGCTCGGCCGCCAACGCTTAGAACTTGTCTTGAATTATCTATTGGAGACCCAACATGGCTGTCAGCAAAGACGAAATCCTCGATGCAATTTCCAAATTGACCTTGGTCGAGGTCGTCGAACTCATCTCTGACTTTGAGAAGAAGTTCGGCGTCACTGCCGCCGCTCCCGTTGCCGTCGCTGCCGCGCCGGCCGCTGGTGCTGCGGCTGCTCCTGTCGAGGAGAAGACGGAATTCACCGTTCTCCTGAAGGAGTACCCGGCGGACAAGAAGGTAACCGTCATTAAAGTGATTCGCGAGATCACAGGCCTGGGCCTGAAGGAAGCGAAGGACCTCGTCGAGGGCGTGCCCTCAACCGTCAAGGAAGCAGTGTCCAAGGCCGACTCGGAAGCCTTCAAGAAGAAGCTCGAGGACGCCGGCGCAAAAGTCGAGGTCAAGTAGCTCTGCAAGCGCATAGCGCAACTGTCTACGGGGTTCGTGCGAAAGCACGGACCCCGTACATCTATTCTGTTTTGAGGTGACCCGATGGCTTATTCCTTCACCGAGAAGAAGCGTATCCGCAAGAACTTCGGCAAGCAGCCGAGCATTCTTGAGGTGCCGTACCTGCTCGCCATCCAGCTCGACTCCTACCGCTCGTTCCTGCAGGCAGAGAAGCCCGAGGAAACCCGCGGCGACGTTGGCCTGCACGCTGCGTTCAAGAGCGTGTTCCCGATTTCGAGCTATTCCGGCAATGCTTCGCTCGAGTACGTCAGCTACCGCCTCGGAGAGCCGGTATTCGACGTGAAAGAGTGTCAGCTGCGGGGTCTCACTTACGCAGCGCCGCTGCGTGTCAAAGTGCGCCTCATCGTCCTGGACAAGGAAGCTGCTGGCGCCAAGAAGCCCGTCAAAGACGTGCGTGAGCAGGAGGTTTACCTCGGTGAACTGCCGCTCATGACGGACAACGGCACCTTCATCATCAACGGCACAGAGCGCGTCATCGTTTCCCAGCTGCACCGCAGCCCTGGTGTGTTCTTCGATCACGACCGTGGCAAGACGCATTCGTCGGGCAAGCTGCTGTTTTCCGCGCGCATCATTCCTTACCGTGGCTCGTGGCTCGATTTCGAGTTCGACCCCAAGGACTGCGTGTTCGCGCGTATCGACCGGCGCCGCAAGCTGCCGGTGACGATCATTCTGCGTGCGCTTGGTATGAACGAGGCCGAGATCCTAGCCACGTTCTTCGACACGAACACCTTCTTCATCAGCCGCGACGAAGTGGCCCTGCAGCTGGTGCCGCAGCGCCTGCGTGGCGAGACCGCTACCTTTGAGATTCGTATCGGCGAACAAGTCATCGTCGAAGAGGGCCGGCGTATTACGGCTCGTCACGTACGTCAGCTCGAGGACGCGAAGGTCACTCGTCTGCGCGTGCCTCGCGAGTACGTCTACGGCAAGGTTCTTGCTCACGACGTCGTGAACACCGACACCGGCGAAGTCATTGCCAAGGCGAACGAGGTATTGACCGCCGCGTCCGTCGAAAAGCTGATCGAAGCCAGCATCACCGAAGTCAACACGCTGTACACGAACGACCTCGATCGTGGCGCGTATATTTCCGACACACTGCGGATCGACCCGACCAAGACGCGCCTGGAGGCATTGGTCGAGATCTATCGCATGATGCGTCCCGGCGAACCGCCGACGAAGGACGCTGCGGAAAACCTGTTCGGCAACCTGTTCTTCAACCCGGAGCGATATGACCTCTCGGGTGTTGGCCGTATGAAGTTCAATCGCCGTGTCGGGCGAAAGGAAATTCTCGGAACGGGCATTCTGTACGACAGCAAGTACTTCAGCACCCGCACGGACGAGAACTCCAAACGCCTGGTTTCCCAGTACGGCGAGACCTCGGACATTCTCGATGTCCTCAAGGTGCTCATCGACATCCGCAATGGCAATGGCCAAGTGGACGACATCGACCACCTCGGCAACCGTCGCGTTCGTAGCGTTGGCGAAATGGCCGAGAACGCCTTCCGCGTTGGTCTCGTTCGCGTGGAGCGCGCTGTCAAGGAGCGTCTGACGATCGCGGAGTCAGAGCCCCTCATGCCGCAAGAGATGATCAATGCCAAGCCCGTGGCCGCTGCGGTCAAGGAGTTCTTCGGCTCCTCGCAGTTGTCTCAGTTCATGGACCAGAACAACCCGCTGTCCGAGGTCACGCACAAGCGGCGCGTCTCGGCTCTGGGCCCAGGTGGTCTGACGCGCGAGCGTGCGGGCTTCGAAGTGCGTGACGTGCATCCGACGCACTATGGTCGCGTATGCCCGATCGAAACGCCTGAAGGTCCGAACATCGGTCTGATCAATTCCTTGTCCGTGTATGCCCGTACCAACCAGTACGGCTTCCTCGAGACGCCGTATCGGCGTGTGGACGGAGGTCGCGTGACCGACCGTATCGACTTCCTGTCGGCCATCGAGGAAGGCGAATTCGCGGTCGCTCAGGCGAATGCGCAGTTGGGCCCCAACGGAGAGCTCTCTGACGAGCTGGTGTCGTGCCGGTTCCAGAACGAGTTCACGCTGATGCCGCGCGAGCGAATCAACTACATGGACGTCAGCCCGAAGCAGATCGTCTCGGTAGCCGCCTCGCTCATTCCCTTCCTGGAGCATGACGACGCTAACCGCGCGCTGATGGGTTCAAACATGCAGCGCCAGGCTGTCCCGACGCTGCGCTCGGAAGTGCCGCTCGTCGGTACGGGCATGGAGCGTCCAGTCGCGATCGACTCGGGCGTAACCGTGGTCGCCAAGCGTGGTGGTGCCGTGGACTCCGTCGATGCCTCGCGCATCGTGGTCCGCGTGAACGACAACGAGACGACGGCCGGTGAGCCGGGCGTGGACATTTACAACCTGACGAAGTACACGCGCTCGAACCAGAACACCTGCATCAACCAGCGTCCGCTGGTGAATGCCGGTGACGTGATCGCGCGCGGCGACGTACTGGCAGATGGTCCATCCACGCACCTGGGCGAGCTCGCGCTCGGACAGAACCTGCTCGTCGCGTTCATGCCCTGGAACGGCTACAACTTCGAAGACTCCATCATGATCTCCGAGCGGGTCGTGCAGGAGGATCGCTTCACGACCATTCATATCGAAGAGCTGACCTGCGTCGCTCGCGATACGAAGCTGGGTCCTGAGGAAATCACTGCCGATATTCCGAACGTCGGTGATGCTGCGCTCGCCAAGCTCGATGAGGCGGGTATCGCGTTCATCGGCGCTGAGGTGAAGGCGGGAGATATTCTGGTAGGCAAGGTCACGCCGAAGGGTGAGACCCAGCTGACGCCGGAAGAAAAACTGCTGCGCGCCATCTTCGGCGAGAAGGCGTCCGACGTTAAGGATACGAGCCTCCGTGTGCCGCCCGGAATGGACGGTACGGTCATCGACGTGCGTGTGTTCACGCGCGACGGTGTGGATAAGGACTCTCGGGCCCTGTCGATCGAGAAGGCGGAAATCGAGCGTGTCCGCAAGGACTTTGCCGACCAGCAGCGCATCCTGGAGGATGACCTGTACCAGCGCGTGCGTGGAATGCTGATTGGGCAGACGGCTGCGGGCGGTCCTCGCAAGCTGAAGGCCTCAACCAAGGTTACCGTTGAGTACCTCGACGAGGTGCCGCGTGAGGAATGGTTCGAGATCCGCCTCGAGGACGAGGACGCCAACTCGCAGCTCGAGCAGACCTCAGAGCGTCTGAAGCTGCAGAAGAAGGCGTTCGAGAAGAAGCTGGACGACAAGAGGGCCAAGATCACCGCAGGCGATGATCTCGCCCCTGGCGTGCTGAAGATGGTCAAGGTGTACCTGGCTGTGAAGCGCCGCGTGCAGCCTGGCGACAAGATGGCCGGTCGGCACGGTAACAAGGGTGTTATCTCCACGATCGTTCCAGTCGAGGACATGCCGTACAACGCGGACGGTACGCCGGTCGATATCGTGTTGAATCCGCTGGGCGTGCCTTCGCGAATGAACGTCGGACAGGTGCTCGAGACGCACCTGGGCTGGGCGGCGAAGGGCGTTGGCTTGAAGATTGGCAAGATGTTGGAGGCACAGGCAGCGATTGCCGATGTGCGCGCCTTCATTAAGCGGATCTACAACGAGACCGGCGGCCAGAAGGAAGACACCGACAGCCTCAGCGATCCGGATCTCCTGCAGCTTGCCCGCAACCTGTCGAACGGCGTGCCGATGGCGACACCTGTGTTCGATGGTGCGAGCGAGGAAGAGATCAAACGTCTGTTGAAGCTTGCGGATCTGCCGCTGAATGGTCAGACGCATCTGTTTGACGGCCGTACGGGTGAGCGCTTCGATCGCCAGGTGACGGTGGGCTACATGTACATGTTGAAGCTCAACCACCTGGTCGACGACAAGATGCACGCCCGCTCGACCGGACCTTACAGCCTGGTCACTCAGCAGCCACTCGGAGGCAAGGCCCAGTTCGGTGGGCAACGTTTCGGAGAGATGGAAGTCTGGGCTTTGGAAGCTTATGGAGCAGCGTACACGCTGCAGGAGATGCTTACGGTCAAGTCCGACGACGTGAACGGCCGCACCAAGATGTACAAAAACATCGTGGACGGCAATCACCAGATGGATGCCGGTATGCCCGAGTCCTTCAACGTACTCGTGAAGGAAATCCGGTCACTGGGCATCAATATGGAACTGGAGCAGGATTAATTCATGAAAGACCTACTCAAGCTTTTCAAACAGCATGCTCCGGTCGAGCACTTTGACTCGATCAAGATTGGTCTCGCCTCGCCGGAGATGATCCGTGCGTGGTCGTACGGCGAAGTGAAGAAGCCGGAGACCATTAACTACCGTACGTTCAAGCCCGAGCGTGACGGACTCTTCTGCGCGAAGATCTTCGGGCCCGTGAAGGATTACGAGTGCCTTTGCGGTAAGTACAAGCGTCTCAAGCACCGCGGCGTTGTCTGCGAGAAGTGCGGCGTTGAAGTCACCCAGTCGAAGGTCCGCCGTGAGCGCATGGGACACATCGAGCTCGCGAGCCCGACAGCGCACATCTGGTTCCTGAAGTCGCTGCCGTCGCGTATCGGCCTCATGCTGGACATGACGCTGCGTGAGATCGAGCGCGTGCTGTACTTCGAGGCCTTCGTCGTCATCGACCCAGGCATGACGCCGATGCAGCGCGGTCAGCTTTTGACCGACGAGATGTACCTCGAGGCGATCGAGGAGCACGGTGATGAGTTCGACGCTCGCATGGGCGCCGAGGCCGTGTTCCAGCTCCTGCAGACCATCGACCTGGCTCAGGAGATGATCAAGATCCGCGAGGAAATGGCTGCTACGTCTTCGGAGACGAAGCTGAAGCGGCTGTCGAAGCGACTGAAGCTGGTCGAGTCGTTCATCGAGTCGGGCAACAAGCCCGAGTGGATGGTGTTGACCGTCCTCCCGGTGCTGCCGCCGGACCTCCGTCCGTTGGTGCCGCTGGATGGTGGCCGCTTTGCGACCTCCGATCTGAACGATCTGTATCGCCGCGTCATCAACCGCAACAACCGCCTGCGCCGCCTGTTGGAGCTCAATGCTCCCGACATCATCGTGCGCAACGAGAAGCGCATGCTTCAGGAAGCGGTCGATGCGTTGCTGGACAACGGCCGCCGCGGCCGTGCCATCACGGGCACCAACAAGCGCCCGCTGAAGTCGCTGGCCGACATGATCAAGGGCAAGCAGGGCCGGTTCCGTCAGAACCTGCTCGGCAAGCGCGTTGACTACTCTGGCCGGTCGGTCATCGTGGTCGGCCCGCAGTTGCGCCTGCACCAGTGCGGATTGCCGAAGAAGATGGCGTTGGAGCTGTTCAAGCCCTTCATCTTCCAGAAGCTGCAGTTGCGTGGCGAGGCTTCGACCATCAAGGCTGCGAAGCGGCTGGTCGAGCGGGAAGGTCCTGAGGTCTGGGATATTCTCGAGGAAGTCATCCGCGAGCATCCCGTGCTGCTCAACCGCGCACCGACTCTGCACCGCTTAGGGATCCAGGCGTTCGAACCGTTGCTGGTCGAGGGCAAGGCGATTCAATTGCATCCGCTCGTTTGTACCGCGTTCAACGCGGACTTCGACGGTGACCAGATGGCTGTCCACGTGCCGCTGTCCCTCGAGTCACAGCTCGAGGCGCGCGCGTTGATGATGTCCTCCAACAACATTCTGTCGCCCGCGAACGGTGATCCGATCATCGTGCCGTCGCAGGACGTGGTTCTGGGTCTGTACTACATGACCCGTGAGCGCGTTGGTGCACGCGGTGAAGGAATGGCGTTCTCCGACGTTGGCGAGGTACATCGCGCCTACGAGAGCCGTACGATCGACTTGCAGGCGAAGATCAGAGTGCGCCTTCGTGAGCACATACGTGGCGAGGGTGGGGTGCTGACGGAGCGTCGGCGTCTCGTCGAGACGTCGGTTGGTCGTGCGCTGTTGTCTGAGATCCTGCCGAAGGGCCTGTCGTTCGATCTCATCAACATCGACATGACGAAGAAGGCGATCTCCGCGACCATCAACGCGTGCTATCGCGCGTTGGGTCTCAAGGAGACCGTCGTGTTCGCCGACCAGCTCATGTACACGGGCTTCCATTACGCAACCCGTTCGGGCCTCTCGTTTGGTATCGACGACATCGTGATCCCGGAGCAGAAGACCAAGATCGTTGCGGCCGCTGACCATGAAGTGAAGGAGATTCAGAACCAGTACTCGTCCGGTCTCGTCACCAACGGTGAGCGCTACAACAAGGTCGTCGATATCTGGTCGCGTGCCAATGACCAGGTGGCGAAGGCCATGATGGACAAGCTCGGAACCGAGGAGGCCACCGATCTGAAGGGCCAGCTCAAGAAGCAGAAGTCCTTCAACTCGATCTTCATGATGGCTGACTCAGGCGCCCGCGGTTCGGCCGCTCAGATCCGTCAGCTCGCCGGTATGCGCGGCCTGATGGCCAAGCCTGACGGCTCGATCATTGAGACCCCGATCACGGCTAACTTCCGTGAAGGTCTCAACGTTCTGCAGTACTTCATCTCGACTCACGGCGCTCGTAAGGGTCTCGCCGACACGGCATTGAAGACGGCCAACTCCGGCTATCTGACACGCCGTCTCGTTGACGTGGCTCAGGACTTGGTCGTAACCGAAGTGGATTGCGGTACTTCATACGGCCTCAGCATGGCTCCGCTCGTTGAAGGTGGTGACGTGGTGGAAGCGCTCGGTGAGCGAGTCCTCGGTCGCGTAATCGCTGAAGACATTGTGAAGCCGGGCACCGAAGAGGTGCTGTTCACCAAGAACACGCTGCTCGATGAGAAGGCTGTTCGGACGCTCGAACAGGAAGGCGTGGACCAGATGTTGGTCCGCTCGCCCATTACGTGCGAGACCCGGTACGGCGTGTGTGCGTCCTGCTACGGACGTGATCTGGCGCGTGGTCGCTCGATCAGCATCGGTGAAGCGGTGGGTGTTATCGCCGCCCAGTCGATTGGTGAGCCCGGTACACAGCTCACGATGCGTACGTTCCACATCGGTGGCGCGGCGTCCCGAGCCGCTGCTGCACACAGCGTCGAAGTGCGTAATAAGGGCGTCCTCCGGTTCCACCACATCAAGACGGTGCAGCATGAGAAGGGGCACTTGGTGGCGGTGTCTCGCTCCGGTGAAATCGGTGTGGTCGATGAATTCGGCCGCGAGCGCGAGCGTTACAAGATTCCTTACGGTGCGGTGATCACTGCGAAGGAAGCTGACTCCGTGGTTGGCGGTCAGGTCGTTGCGACCTGGGATCCGCATACCCATCCGGTCGTCACTGAAGTGGCCGGTATGTTGAAGTTCCAGGACTTCGTCGACGGCATGACCGTCACGACACAGGTGGACGAGGTCACGGGCTTGTCGAGCACGGTGGTGCTCGATACGAAGCAGCGTGGCGGCAAAGACCTGCGCGCGACCATGAAACTGGTGAACAACAAGGGCAAGGAAGTGACCTTCGCGAACACCGAGATTCCGGCTGTGTACACGTTGCCGGCGGGCGCTCTCGTGAGCCTCGAGGACGGGGCTCGGGTGTCGGTTGGTGACGTTATTGCGCGTATCCCGCAGGAGTCTTCGAAGACTCGCGACATCACGGGCGGTCTGCCGCGCGTGGCGGATCTGTTCGAGGCTCGCAAGCCGAAGGACCCGGCCATCCTCGCGGAGAAGTCGGGTACGGTCAGCTTCGGTAAGGAGACCAAGGGCAAACGGCGTCTGATCATCACCGGCGACGACAGCGAGAAGTACGAAGAGCTGATTCCGAAGTGGCGCCAGCTCAACGTGTTCGAGGGTGAAACCGTCGAACGCGGCGAAGTCATCGCTGACGGCGAGCCGAACCCGCATGACATCCTGCGTCTGCAGGGAATCGAAGCGCTGGCCAACTATCTCGTTCGCGAGATCCAGGACGTCTATCGTCTGCAGGGCGTGAAGATCAACGACAAGCACATTGAAGTGATCATCCGCCAGATGCTGCGCAAGACCGAGGTGCAGGAAATCGGCGAGACCACGTTGCTCCGCGGGGAGCAGCTGGATCGCGCACGAGCCCTGGACATCAACGATCGGGCACAGCAGGACAGCAAGACGCCCGCACAGTTGCAACCGGTGCTGCTGGGCATCACCAAGGCGTCGCTGGCCACGGAGTCGTTCATTTCGGCGGCTTCGTTCCAGGAGACCACTCGCGTGCTGACAGAAGCAGCGGTGCGCGGTCTGAAGGACGACCTGCGTGGCTTGAAGGAAAACGTGATCGTCGGCCGGCTCATCCCGGCAGGCACGGGCTTCGCGGCTCATGCCTCCCGCCGTCGCAAGACGGAGGGCCCCAATCGCCGCAGCTTCATGGACGTGGGTGGTGGCCTGCCCGACATCGAGGAATCGAGCGTCGGAGCGGAGTCGGAGAGCGCCGAAGGCTAGGGCGCTCGCGGCTGACGCCAAGTCGTCAGTGCGTAAAAATTGGGCCGGCGAGAGTGCAAGCTTTCGCCGGCCTTTTTATTTGATTTGGTTCTCGCGTTGGAGAAGGCGGGCTATCAGGTCCACGAGCGATGGGTTGTCAGGAAGCTGTGGGAGCTTCGCGAGAAGAGCCCGAAGTCCTGATGGTAAATGTAGCGGAAGCCGCGCTCGCAAGGGAGAGCACGGCCGCGATCAACATCACGTGGCGAATCGTGTCCGCAAACGAATCGGCTACGATTGCGTGGGCGGCTTGTCGGGTTGGCTCCGACGTACCTGCCGGCATGTCGGGCATCACGAAGCCGTTGCGTGCGCTATCTACGATCGTCTGAACGTCGGCGCTTGCCCGACTACGTGCCAGATGCTGATCGAGCGAGCGATTCAGCGTGGCGATGCCGACGGTTCCGAGGATGGCAATCATGAGCAGGCTGGCGACCTGGGCGACCGCATTGTTGATGCCTGAGGCCACGCCCGTCTGATGCTGAGCCACTGAGTTCAACACCGTGGTTGTCAGCGGCGCCACGGTAATGGCTATTCCGAATCCCAGGGTGACCATTGGTGAAAAGAACGTCGTCCAGTAGGTGCCCTCGGTTCCCGGCATGCTGAGCAGCAAGAGTCCTACTGCCGCGATAGTGGGTCCCACGATGAGCGGCAGACGCGCGCCGTAGCGGTCTACGAGTCGTCCGCCCCAGCGGGATAAGAGGGCCAGGATGATCGTAAACGGCAGGAACGCCGCACCGGCCTGGGTAGCCGTATAGCCGTGCACCTGGATCAGCAGGAACGGCACGAAGAACATCGCACCACCCAGGGCTCCGTACAGGAGCAGGGTGAGAAGGTTGACTCCGCTGAAGGTCACCGAACGGAACACGTTCAGCGGCATCATGGGTGCGGCGCTGCGCCGCTCGGCCGTGACGAAGCTCACGAGCAGCGCTGCGCTCAACAGCAGTGAACCGATCACGATCGGACTGCGCCAACCCTGCTCAGAGGCTGCAATCAAGCCATAAACGAGCAGGCCCAGCCCGAAAAACGCCAGCGCCGCGCCGAGTCCATCCAGGCCCTTCTTCGCATCGGGATCGACGCTCTCGGGCAAGTGCCGCAAGGCGATCAGAATCGTCGGCACCGCGATGAGCGGGTTGATTAGAAAGATTGCCCGCCAGGACCCGTGATCGACCAACCAGCCTCCGAGCATGGGCGCGGCGCCTGCTGTGATGGCAGAGGCCCCCGACCAAACGCCGATGGCTGCACCCCGCTCCTTTTCATCGAATGCGGCACCTATGATCGCGAGCGAGCATGGAATCAGCAGCGCAGCCCCCACTCCCTGAACAGCTCGCGCGAGTATCAGAACTTCCACTCCCGGCGCGAGGCCGCATCCGATTGAAGCGACCGCGAAGACACTGAGGCCCGTCAGGAAGATCCGGCGCCGTCCGAGCTGGTCAGCTGCGGCCCCGCCGATGAGCAACAGCGCCGACATGCAGAGTGTGTAGGCGTTGATCACCCAGGTCATTGCCGAGAGAGTCGTGGCGAGGTCGGACTCCATCTTAGGCAGAGCTACATTGACCACTGAAGAGTCGATGAAAGCCATGCTGGATCCGAGTACCGAGGCGATCAGCACCCACGTCTGCTGACGCTTCGTGCACGGCGCCGCACTCGGGGTCGCGCGGATGACCAACTCGTCACAAGGGCGGCCTTTGAGGGTGCTCACACAGATTCACTCCCAGTGGCTGGACTGCCTACTGTGTCAGCATAGTCCGTCGCGATCGCACAGGGGGAGGCAGTTCAGCGCGCGCGCCAGCGCCAGCGCCAGGCTTGTCACTCCGCTCGTGGTGACCTGCTACGCCGACGGCGGCGAATCGCCGCGGCGTCAGCTGGCGGCGGGCCGGGCGCCAGTTGGGGAGATGGCGCCGGCCGTTGCCGGCTGAGGGGCAGTCGAGGCTCGCCGCCAATCAGCCGCTGCCGCAGCGAGGCAGCTAGCCTGCGGTGTTAGCGAGCGACCGCTGCGAGCGGCCATCGCGGATCACGTTCGCCAGCAACACATCTACCAACGTGCCGCCTCCGCTTGTACCACCTGCAACGATGTCGGGGACCAGTTTGACACCCGCTTTGGCGAGCGCCTCGGCCACTTGCACCATCGCGTAGTTGCCGGACTCCATTGAGGAGATCTTCAGTTTGATTACCTCGGCCTCGGCACCACCTACAGCGTGAGTTTTGGCTGCTTCGGCGTCGCCGACTGCTCTGAGTACCATGGCATCCGCTTCGGCGTTGATCCTCTTGGCTCGCGCGTCTGCCTCAGCGTTGATCGTCTTCGTCCGCGCGAACCCTTCAGCCGACTTCACCCCCGCCTCGGCATTGAATTGGGCGATCGCCACCTGCCGCTCGGCATCGACCACTTTCGCCTGCGTTGCAGCCAGTGCCGTAGCTTGCTCGAGCTGCTGCTTCACTTCCTGAGCCTGCCGCTGGGTCTCGTAGGTCACGCGCTCCTGTTCCGCGATCTTGCGATCGGTCAGGGTCTTCATGAGCTCATCCGGCGGCACGATGTCACCGATCAAGGTATCCACCGCACCCACGTTGTACTCCTTCAACGCCGTCGAGATTGCATTCCGGGCTTCCTCCTGGCGCGAAGAGCGATTCTTGAGAAAGTCGATGATGTCCGATCCCTGGGCCGCGTTGCGGAAGTAGTTGCCGATCGTGGGCTCGAGGACCTGCGTGACCAGTGCGGACATTCCGCCGAAGCGCGCGATGACCTTGGGCGCATCGTTGCGCGGTATGTGAATGATCTGCGACACGTCGAGGTTGAATTTGAACCCATCGGCCGACCGCACGCAGATGGTGGACAGATTCGCATCGAGCTTGTGAGCCTCCGTCTTGCCGGTCGCCCAGTTCAGGACGACGTTCGCGGTGGGAACGTTACTGACTTTGTGTGTGTAGGGGTTGATCGGATACTTGCCCGGATCCAGCGGCTCGACCCACACTCCTTTTTCACCCTTGCTCACGAGGTTGCCGTGCCGGAACAACTCGCCGGTCACATCCTTACCCTCGTTGCCCACGTAGGCGATGACCACGCCCACGTGTGCGATGGGCACTTCAAACATGTCCACGATCTCGATGGTCGCAAACCGCGGGTTGATGAAGTACCGGCCCGCCAGCAACACCTGCTCCTGCAATCCCTTCGTGCCGTGATTGTCGATGAAGGCCTGTGGGTCCTGGAACAGGTTGTGTCCCTCGACCGTGAGCCCCGCAATCTCCCCTTTTGCCAGGGCGCATCCTTCGCGCGTCGTGACGACGCCGACTTTGTTGTCCGGAATGTCGATGGCGCTCGCCAGCTCAACCCGAAAGAGCAGTGGGTTGATCCGGTACGTGCCCGGGCCTATCAAGGCCATCTGCGGGCCGCGTTCTCCGCCATTCTTGAGGAACGCCCGCGCGTCCTGAAACGCGTCGCAGGCGACCTGGCGCGCGATGATCCGACCCATTGGCAGCGGCCTGCCATCGCAAGCCTCCACGCAGCCGACCTTGCCGGGCGGTACGGTGAGGAACTTGACCAACTCAACTTTGAACTGCCAGGGCCACAGACCCAGGTGCAATCCGGGTGTCAGCGTATCGGCCTGGTAGCCAGCCTCACCGCTCAGCGCAATGATGCTGCCGTCGGGGAGATTGCGGTGCGTGCCGAAGACGCCGAATTTCTTCGTTACAGCTCCAATGCTGTCGTTGGGTATGACGATGACACCGCATAACCACAGGATCTGCCGGTAGGCGAGCGCCAGCAGGATGAGGCCGATCACGATGATGAGACGCTGATGCGCGAGCCAGATGTCAACTAACCATGTGTCCATGTTTGTTCTCGCAGTTGTTCCAAGCACGACGTAAATGATACGCCGCAGAACCAACACCAGAACGCAATGGAAATACGAGTGATTCTCTTTTCGCCCGGCGCCCCGGCAAAGGCGCGCTGAAGGGGCGAAAAATGCAGTCCGGAAAGAAAAATAACGCGGTGCTAACGGCGGCCGTGGGTGTAGTGGCTACCTAAGGATGCGCGCAAGGCCCAGCTCCGGCGCGCTCGATGAGCGCGGCAAAAAAAGGAAGCGACGCAGTCTCCACATCGCCTCGATGCCCTTGCCGGTCGATCAATGCGCTTGCGGGCGCTCCTGCGTCTGCAAACGTCCGTGGCGCCTTACTTGGAAGCGGCGGCTTTGGCTTGCCACACTTCCAACATGTCAGCAGAGCCCTGCGCCCGCACGCCATTGTCGGTGAGGATTTCGTCTGTCGCGGCGACCATTTCCTTGCGTGGAAATACCAGCGCCTCACCATCGCGGTGATCGAATTCGAACACCACGAACTCGTCCTGCAGATCGCGCAGGATCGCGACGAGATGCTTCAGGCTGCGCACCTGCATGCCGTTGACCGAATAGATGACTCCGGCGGACTGGTTGCTGTAGCCGGCAGCGAGCTTGTGGGGGAAAAACGGCGAGGAGATTACGACCAGCTCTTCGCGGTCGGCACTCGGGGTATCGCCCAATCGGGTGATCAGCGGGCTCCCAATGTAACCCAGCGACGTCATGACGCCGGGATTGTTACGCATGAACCCGAGAAACTGCACGGTCGCCCGGGAAAACACCAGCGGCCCGTAAACGAAATACGAAGGATACTGGCCGCGCAGGTCTGACATCAGGTTGTGGCGGTCATTGGCGACGGGCAATTGAACGTCCATCGCCTTGTTTCCCCTGACGATCGTCAGGTCGACTTTGTTGTTCTTTGCAACCTTCTGGATCAGGTACTGGAAGTTGACGCGCTTGTCCGTTCCGAGCTTGATCATTCCCTGGTCATCGATCGGCGTGCCGGCGATACGGGTGATCACGTCCCACTCCTTCAGGGGAGAGGATGGGTTGGAGAGGTCGGGCCGGTGCACCACGATGCCTTCGACCGACTTGTCCACTTTCAGGAACGCCCGCAGCGCCGGATTTTCCAGTGTCTGCAGCTCATCGAGCATTGCAGGCTTCCCGTCGTAGTGCCCGTCCGCGATGTCCTTGAGGAACAGGTCGACTTCCTCGTTGGGAATGATGTAGCCGATGTTCTGGGCCTGGTCCAGGTGGCTGAACGCCAGGCCGATCATCTTGTCGCCGGCGATAGCGGGTCCACCGCTGTTGCCGGGATTGATGGCCGCATCGATCTGGATGCGCAATCCGGCGACTGGGTAGTTGTACGGCACAAACTCGATGCGCGAGATGATGCCCTTAGTGATCGACAGGGCATTGCCCCCGGTTGGGAACCCATACGCCAGCACCGGGTCCTTGATGTCCGGCAGCGCAGTCGCGCGGTTGATCGGCGCATGCGTCTTGAAGAAAGATTCGTCATCGAGCTTGAGGACAGCGAGGTCAATTCCAGGCGCGACACCCACGACGGTTGCCGAGATTTTGTCGCCTGCCTGGTTGGCCTGGATCTGCACCTGGCTGGAATAAAGCACGACGTGCGCGTTCGTCAGGATGCGGTTGCCTTCGATGACCACGCCCGAGGCGGTCACTTCGCTGGGCGCCTGCTTTGTCCACGGTTTGAACGGATCGGGATAGCGCAGCGTGGAAAACACCTTCACTACGGCATTTTCGACATTCGCAGGAACCGCTGCGACGGGCTTGGAGGAGCCCGATCTGGCGGTGGCGGGTGATTCTGTCGGTGTGACGCCCTCTTGCGCCGCCGTGCCTTTTCCCGCTGCGGCGACACATGAACCCGATAGAGCGGCGAGCAGTGGCAGGGCGAGGAGTAGCAATGGGAATGCTGGGCGGCGGCGCGCAAAGGGCCGCAGATTGGGGCGTGTCATATTGATGCGCGGTCTCGTCTTTCGAGGTAGGGCGATGCGGCCGCGATTCTGGCACAGTTCGGTTGCGATCACGGTTACGGCGTCGATACTTGCTGCCGCCCGTTCCCGGAAACCGAGTCATTGCAATAAGTCAATTTGCAGGAATGGTCATGACGCTCACGAATCTGTATGCGTTTGCCGGAGTGGCCTTCGCAATGGTCATCACACCCGGTCCCAACATGGCTTATCTGATCTCGCGATCGATCTGCCAGGGCCGCGCGGCCGGACTGATTTCCCTGACGGGTGTCCTGTCGGGATTCGTGGTGTACATGCTGCTCGCCGCGCTCGGGATCACAGCCTTGCTGTTTGCGATCCCGCTCGCCTATGACGCGCTGAGACTCGCAGGCGCCGCGTACCTCGCCTGGCTCGCCTGGAATGCACTCCGGCCGGGCGGCGTGTCGCCATTCCAGGCGAAGGATTTGCCCCTTGATTCGCCACTGCGTCTTTACGGGATGGGATTGCTGACGAACCTGCTCAATCCCAAGATCGCAATGCTGTACCTGTCGCTGATGCCACAGTTCATTGACCCGGCGCAGGGTGACGTGCTCGGCCAGAGCATAGAGCTCGGTATGACGCAGATCCTGATCAGCGCATCGGTCAATGCGGCGATCGTATTTACCGCTGGCAGGGTGGCCGGCTTCCTGGCTCGCAAGCCGGTCTGGGCCCGCGTGCAGCGCTGGTTCATGGGAACGGTGCTCGGCTTTCTCGCTGTCCGCATGGCGCTCGACTCGCGACGCTGAAACGGGGCAGTTGCCAGGAAGGCGCCGGATCGGCGCCTTCGGTTAGTTCGTGATGTACGAGAACGCGGTGCCGTTGCCGATAGCGAAGACGCCCGCACCTGCAAGGCTGCCGCCGCCGGCGAGCGCAATGGTGATGGTGCTGCTGGCCGAATTGAACTGGAGCTCCAGGCTGGTGCCCACGCCGTTGTTGGAGCCCGAGGCCCAGCAACGCTGCTGCCGCACCGGTTGATAGCCGGCCGGGACGGCGCCAGTCAGCGTGACCGAGGAGGCGTTGTTCGTGCAACTGAGCTTATCGATACTGCCAATCACCATATTCCCGATTTTGGTGTAGCGAATCGTCGTCGTCGTGGCGGTCGTACAGCCGGTGACCGTCCCCGTAGCCGTTGTTGTGTTGGTCGTTCCGATAAAATTGCCGGAGTTGTTCTCACAGAGAAGTCCGGTGGTACCGGCAGTCAGGCAAACCTGATTGTATGCGCCAATCGCGGCGACCTCGCCCGACGGGCCGCCCGTGATGCCGAACGGGGCGCCGGCGTAGTTCGTCGAGGTGATGGCGACGGTGATCTCATGCCCGGTTGTGTCGTTGCCGACCTCCAGGCCGAAATGCTTGGCGTTGGTCGCGGTGGACCGGTTCGCTGACACGAAACCTTGGGTTGCGCCACCCGCCACGCCCTTGCCATCGACAATGAGCGCAATTGCGCGTTGCGAAGGACCAGCGCTGCTGCTCGCGGGACTCGCGATGGTGCCAATGCTCAATGCGCCCGTGCCGAAGTCACCCGCTCCGGATGCATTGAGGGTGATCGGCGCACTATCGGTCGCGTTCGCCAGGTTGATGCCACCGATGGCCGTACCGGTGCGCTGGATCTGAATCCCGACCTTCTGGGGCACGAGCAGTCCGACGAGGAGTCCGACGAGCAGTCCGGCGAGCACCAGGCCAGCCCCATTGCGAATCCGCTTCAACATCACAGTTCCTCATCCATGTGGAGCTTTTGGCCAGCACCTGGATCGCGGTAGTCACGGGCCGCATTTCCCGGCGCGGCCTACCCCGCCGCCTGCTTGCGAAATACTAGTACGAAGCGGTCGGTCTTGCCCAGGATTGGCTCCTTGTAAGACACCTGGGTGCGCGGGTCATCCGGCCTGCGCAGCGCATCGCTCTTGGCGACCAACTTCAGGCCACGTGATTCGAAGTCGTGCAGCGCATACGCCTCGTCGATCCGATGCAGCGATGATGCGACAGAGGTCCCGGCGCCCGCCTGGGACGAATGATCCACGATCACGAGGGTGCCGCCGGGTTTCAACGTCTTCACGAGCTTGTCGAGCACGGCCGGCGTGTCCACTGTCGGCCAGTTCTTCTTGTCCGTGTCCACCCAGTACATATCGTGGTACACCTTGACGACGAAGAGGGCATCCAGCGAGCCATCCGCCAGATCCATGTGATTGAGATCGACGGTCTGATGCTCCACGTTGGGCAGGCGGTTGTGGGCGATTCTTCCCTGCCAGGCGTTATTGGACCAGCGGTCGAAGGAGGGGTTGTTGATCAACAGCACGTGGCCCTTGGGTCCTACGATGTAACTCAACAGCTCGCTGTAGTACCCGTCGCTGGCCATGAAATCGGCGACGCGCATGCCGGGCTTGATGCGGGCGAGGCGCAGGATTTCTGCCGGATGATCGAGTGTGTCGCGCTTCGTGTCCTCAGCGGTGCGGCCGGGGTGTTGAACGGCCGCGTCGTAGATGTCAGCCGCCCGGGTTGGGCCGCTGGCGAGCAGGCCAGCGCCGGCCAGCGCGAGTCCTAGCGCAAAATTGCGAATGTTGGAAAGAGCGGGGGCCATCTGCTGTTCTCCTTTTGCGCGATCCGGGGCAACCATCGTAGGGCGCGGGCAACGGGTTCACAAATGGTTGTCGGGATTACAGGTCCTCTACGGACACGGGTACGTCACTGAAGCGCCACGCGGCTTGGAAGCGAGCCTTCTGCGCGGCAGCGTCGGCCTTGCGGCCCTGGGCCTGCAACGCGGCCGAGAGGCCGAGCAGTGCCCGCGGGTCGTTGGGTGAGCGCCGCAGGTTTTCCCTGAACATCGCTTCCGACTCCGTCGGCGATCCGTGTCGCAGCAGCAATGCGCCCAGGCTCTCCCGAACAGGATAAAACCAGGCTGGCGGCTCGCTGTAAGGCATTTCGTCCTGGAGTTTGACCGCGGTCTGCATGAGCTCGATGGCCGGCGGCATCCGCCGCCGGGCTTCGGCGATGCGCGAGCCGAGGATCGCTGCGGCGATTTTCAGAGCGTAGGCATCAGTGGACTGTGTGAGCTTGACCCCGGCATGCAGGACGTCGGGTGGTCCGTCAAAACTTGCAGCCGGGGGTGCCAATGCAGTTTCGGCGAGCAGAGCATCTAACTCAGCCTGGGATTGACCGATGCGGCGCTTGGCGGCGAACGCCAGGCCGCGCGCAAAGTGCCAGAATCCACGCAGCGCATGCGCATCGTGCGCATCGGTCTTTGATTCTTCCCCGGGTTCGGGGAACGAGAGCAACTCGTCCCACTTCCTGAATCTGACGAGCACGGCGATGGCGTTGGAGGGGTCGTCATTCATCTTCTGGTAATTCTCGGCAGCTTGGCGCGCGCGTGCCTGGTTCCCCCGCATCATGTAGGCATATGAGAGAAAGTCCGCGCAATGACCGCAGGCGCGCTGCGCCTTTGGATTGTTGCTGAGCCGGTAATCGAGCGCGTGGTGAGTGGCGTGCTCGTTGGCGTCCACGGCGGCCTCCCAGTCGCCGACCCGCATATATATATGGGCGGGCATGTGTACGAGATGCGCTGCGGCCGGTTCCATCGGAAGGGCCGCCAAGCGGCGGGCGGCTGGGAACGCCCGCGCCGGATCATTACTGGCCTCCACAGCGTGTATGTAGAAGTGGAGCAGTCCGACGTGGTTGGGGTAGCTCGCGAGGCCGTGCTCGATGTTCTCGACGAGCTCTGGGGTGCCCGTTTCCGGGTTACCCGAGGCGTTCCACAAGTGCCACGGGTGCAGGTCCATGATGGCTTCCGCGAAAAGCGCCCGTGCGTCGGCGTCCTCGGGATACTTCCGAACCAAGGCCCGCATTGCGTCGCGGTAGCTGGTCGCAAGCTGGTCGAAGTTGGGGTCCGGGTACTGGTGTAGCGGGTGCTCAGGGCGGCGATGTAGTCGCGCTCACTCTCGGTGGCCCGCTGGCCGGCGAGGAGCGTAGCGCGCGCCAGGGCTTCCGCTCCCTTGGCCACCATCGCCGGGCCGGGTCCCACATTAATATTGGGCCCTACGGCCACGCCTACGCCCCACCAGGCCATGGCAAGGCCCGGATCCAGCCGCGCGGCCTGCCTGAATGCCAGTTCGGCCTCGTCAGGTTGGTACGCGAAGAACATCGTGAGGCCGCGATCGAAGGCGAACTGTGCGGCCGGGTTGTCGGTCGAGACGGGGTGGTGCACGTAGGTGTACCCGCTGGTTGCGGAGGGAGCCACGCTGGTCGCGGCGCCTGTTGCGCTGGCTGCGGCAGTGGGCGCGCCGGCTAAAGAGGGAGCTTGGGGCGGCTGCGCCGGGGCCGTGGCTGTACTCAGCGCGAGCGTTACGGCCAATGGACGCAGGAATGCGGGGACGGCACGACGAATCGCGTTCAAGGCGGCTCCGGACGGGTCGGATTTCTCTTAGCCGGCGCCGGATACGACGCCCGACGGGCCGATTCTATGCCGCTAGTCCGTCATAAGGTTGACACTCCAGCGCCTCAAACCTAGAATCGCCGGCCTTTATCGATCCGGCCCGTACTGCACGCTGGGTCGAAAGCAGTGACTTTCAGCACCGGGCCGCCTCTCGAAGGCGGCCCGGTCGTCTAACGAGCGAGCATGCTCGGCAGGATCTTGGAGAAAATCTCAGTATGGCGACCACTGGTCAGCTTATCCGGCAGCCGCGCCGGACCAGGGCAGAGAAAACGAAAGTTCCGGCGCTCGGGGCATCCCCGCAGAAGCGCGGTGTGTGCACGCGCGTGTACACCACGACGCCGAAGAAGCCGAATTCCGCCCTTCGGAAGGTCTGCCGTGTCCGGTTGACCAATGGCTATGAGGTCACCAGCTACATTGGTGGCGAAGGCCACAACCTGCAGGAGCACTCGGTAGTTCTCATCCGCGGTGGTCGCGTAAAGGACCTCCCGGGAGTGCGTTACCACACGGTGCGTGGGACGCTGGATTGCGCCGGCGTAGGTGAGCGCAAGCAATCGCGCTCCAAGTACGGCGCGAAGCGCCCCAAGAAGTAAGGCTTCTTTTGGTTTTCGCGGTTCGCGAGTTTGCGCGAGCCGCGTGGGAAGTTCGGGCCGCAGGCCCGTAAAGAAGGTTATATGTCTCGTCGAGCCCAAGCTCCGGTCCGCACCATTCTGCCGGACCCGAAATTCAACAACGACATGCTCGCCAAGTTCATGAACGTGATCATGAAGAGCGGCAAGAAGTCGGCGGCTGAACGCATCATTTACGGCGCTCTGGACCGTATTGGCGAGAAGACCGGGAAGAAGGGCCCCGAGTCAATCGACGTGCTTTCCGTTGCGCTGGACAACGTCAAGCCCGTCGTCGAGGTGAAGTCACGCCGTGTTGGTGGCGCCACCTACCAGGTGCCCGTTGAAGTTCGCTCGACTCGCCGCCAGACATTGGCGATGCGCTGGGTGATCGAGGCTGCTCGTGACCGCAGCGAAAAGTCCATGGCGTTTCGCCTCGCTCACGAACTGATGGATGCCGCGGAAAACCGTGGCGCCGCTGTTCGCAAGCGCGAGGACACCCATCGCATGGCGGAGGCTAACAAGGCCTTCGCGCACTACCGCTGGTAAAGCCGGCGGCCAACTCGGCCAGTCAGGCCTCTCTATAGGATCGGTCAGCTACTGTGGCACGTGCGACGCCAATCGAGCGGTATCGGAACATCGGAATCTCCGCGCACATTGACGCGGGGAAGACGACGACGACCGAACGCATCCTGTTTTATACAGGGGTGTCGCACAAGATCGGCGAAGTTCACGACGGCGCGGCTGTCATGGACTATATGGAGCAGGAACAGGAGCGCGGCATCACCATTACGGCGGCCGCCACAACCTGCTTTTGGAAGGGGATGGACAACAGCTTCCCCGAGCACCGGATCAACATCATCGACACGCCGGGCCATGTCGACTTCACGATTGAAGTCGAGCGCTCGTTGCGTGTGCTCGACAGCGCGGTTGCGCTGTTCTGTGCTGTGTCGGGTGTGCAGCCCCAGTCGGAGACAGTCTGGCGCCAGATGAATCGCTACGCTGTTCCGCGTATCGCGTTCGTCAACAAGATGGATCGCGCCGGCGCGAACTTCTTCCGCTGCATCGACCAGATCAAGAGCCGCCTGCGCGGCAACCCGGTGCCGATCCAGATTCCGATCGGTGCGGAAGATGCCTTCGAGGGCGTGGTCGATCTCATCCGCATGAAGGCCATCTACTGGGACATGGAAACCCAGGGGATGAAGTTCGAGTACCGCGACGTCCCCGCGACTCTCCGGCCCCAGGCCGAGGAATATCGCGCGAAGATGATCGAGGCGGCTGCCGAGGGCAACGAGCAACTGCTGAACAAGTACCTCGAGGGTGACGAGCTGTCCGAGTCGGAGATCCGGCAGGGACTGCGTCACCGCTCCATTAAAAACGAGATCGTGCTGGTCATGTGTGGCACGGCGTTCAAGAACAAGGGTGTGCAGGCGCTGCTCGATGCTGTCATCGAGTTCATGCCGTCGCCGCCTGAAATGCCCCCCGTAAAGGGTATGGACGCGGACGGTGAGCCGACAACGCGCAAGGCCGACGATAATGATCCATTTGCCGCACTCGCCTTCAAGATTCTGAACGATCCCTTCGTCGGCAACCTGACGTTCTTCCGCGTGTATTCCGGGACGCTCAACTCGGGCGATACGGTCTACGTGCCGACGAAGGACAAGAAGGAGCGGATCGGACGCCTTCTGCAGATGCACGCGAGTGAGCGCACTGACATCAAAGAAGTGCGAGCGGGCGATATCGCCGCGGCCGTGGGCCTCAAGGACGTCATCACGGGCGACACTTTGTGTGACCTCGATAAGGTCATCACGCTGGAGAAGATGGTTTTTCCGGCGCCGGTCATTTCCGTGGCGGTCGAGCCGCGAACGAAGGTCGACCAGGAAAAGATGGGCCTGGCGCTTCAGCGCCTCGCGAAGGAAGACCCTTCGTTCCGGATGGCTACGGACCAGGAGTCGGGCCAGACCATCATTTCGGGCATGGGCGAGTTGCACCTCGAAATCATCGTTGACCGCATGCGTCGCGAGTTCAAGGTCGAGGCGAATGTCGGCAAGCCGCAGGTGGCCTACCGTGAAACGATTCGCGGCAAGGTTGAGTCCGAAGGCAAGTTTGTGCGTCAGTCGGGTGGCCGCGGTCAGTACGGTCACATCTGGCTCAAGCTCGAACCCAATCCAGGCAAGGGATATGAGTTCGTGAATGGCATCGTCGGCGGTGCCGTGCCCCGCGAGTTCATTCCGGCTGTGGACAAGGGCATCAAGGAAGCCGTTGATACAGGCGTCATCGCCGGTTACCCGATCGTAGACGTGAAGGTGACGGCGTTCGACGGGTCTTACCACGACGTCGATTCGAACGAAATGGCGTTCAAGATCGCCGGCTCGATGGGTTTCAAGGAAGGGTTCAGGAGGGCCAAGCCGGTTCTGCTCGAGCCCATCATGAAGGTCGAGGTTGTAACGCCTGAAGAGTATTCCGGTGACGTCATCGGCGACTTGAACCGCCGCCGCGGGCAGATCACGGGTATGGATGAGGGCCCGTCGGGCAAAGTCATTACCGGCGAAGTGCCTCTGTCCGAAATGTTTGGTTATGCCACCACGGTTCGTTCCATGAGTCAGGGTCGTGCGACCTTCACCATGGAGTTCGAGAAGTACGTGGAAGTGCCGCCCAACATCGCTGACACGATCATCAAGCAATAACTGCAAGCACTAACAGAGAATATTCCGAGGAAACCTGGTCATGTCGAAAGAGAAGTTCGAACGCAGCAAGCCGCACGTGAACGTGGGGACGATTGGTCACGTGGACCATGGGAAGACGACGCTGACGGCGGCGCTGAC
>Ga0307511_10001357_pt1 | contig 25926 bp, 26 predicted proteins | sample 13_EM_MG_FD_200266 | JGI IMG/M metagenome (GOLD analysis project Ga0307511, IMG submission 200266) | Populus trichocarpa ectomycorrhiza microbial communities from riparian zone in the Pacific Northwest, United States - 13_EM | ecosystem: Host-associated > Plants > Roots > Unclassified | place...
TCGAATTCATGGACAACTGCCATCAGCCCAAAACTCTCGCAACCCGTGTACACCGAGCCGCGAAGCCGCTATCCGTCACCCTGCCCCACAATCGTCCGTCGACTGTCCAGAACCTGGATACGCGGGGCAGGCTGGTGAACCAACTGCCGGCATTACATCTGTAGATCTGCCGATTAGACCGACGTAACAGACGTTTGCACATCCGTATGTAGTCGAAGTGAACGATGATGATTGGTCATCGGGTTCCGCCAATGGTTCACATATTGCCCCGGATTCTGCGGGGGTTATTGACGATGTCTGGGGGTATCGTGGGGGCGCGGGTAATCGACGAAACGCACTCACGCGATTAGAGTGTGACGGAGCATGGATTTTGAGGTCGTGAGAGGCTGCGGGGAGGGTCGAAGAAGCTGGTGGTGATACTGAAGTTCTGAGGTGTCGGTGATGGAGTATTTGGTACGAGGTGTCAAACGTCCGATTTGCAAGGGGTCGTCAGTCCACCCCGTACCGCAGCGGGAGAGTCAAGTATCTAGAACTCTATAGGTTCTAGGGCTCATCGGTTCGCGTTGGTTAAACCACAGCCGGTTTGTCGCAGTACCGCCGGATACTCTGGAGAACGTATGAGCCGGTAAAGTCATGGGCGATATCCAGAATTTAATCAAGCTACTTGGGGTTTCCCGTCTGACACAAGGAAAATTTCCAGCGTGTGGCCGGTAAGCCCGTTCCTGTCAGGTTTTCAAAGCGACGCGACCCTCGGAGGAATCGGTCAGCTCCAGGAAGCGCGGGACTCGGAAAAGACCCATGCCGGAGGCCGGGAGCCTAAAACGGCGGAGTATTTGTGGGCAAATATTTCCACATTGGCCTTGTGAAGGCATCTCCTAAATGGGCAAAATCGTACTCCTTGATGGATAACCACTTCGAAGCCATGGATGTCATTGCTGAGGAACTATCTGACAAGTGTGGCTCACCCTCCATGCACTTCTTCTCTGGGCGGGTGGGGGGCACATGAGCTCTGGTATCGTATTCTTCGACAATTCGATGGCACCTGCGAATCGTACATTTGAGGATACCGTGAAGCTGGTAAAACTGGAACGGCTCCTGGAATCCATGGGTATTTCGAAGACACCAAAAGCGAAGTTCGGGCTGTTCTGCTCTGCTGAATACGAAGGTTATCCGGTCGAGCCTCCGGAGATGGCCGAGCGAGAACCCCCACCGGATTGGGAACGGGACAGAGGTTACGAGATCGTATCCTTCATACGAGAATTCAGGAAGTGTCCGCATTACGGACAAAAGAGCAAGAAGCGATCCCAGGAGGAGAGAGGTTCGGGCGATGGGAAACAACCCCCAGTGAGGAAACGAGGGGGTAAGAGTGAAGTGGAGCTTACTTCTAAGGGAGTAGGTCATTCAAGGTGCGTACTCTCGTGTTGGGTCCCGTTTCGGAATCACATTTGACTGATACCAATATGATGAAGCATGGCGGAAGAAGGCCGATAGGATGTCTGAAACACGCACAGAGCCGACGGGCATAGTTCCAGCTCCGAGCACGGGGACGGTGCAGGGTGAGTGCGTTACCGTTTGAGACTTGGGGGGGGGTGGTTCTCGTGTGCACTGTCTCAGGGCCGGCCATACAAGAGATCGTGGACGCGTGGAGCGAGCGAGCAGGAAATGTTTAGACAGTGTTCAAGTTCGAAACAAACGCTTGAAACTTGTTTCTCTGCGTTTTCAACTGGGTCATTGGAGATTCGCCAATGGATACAAGCCGTCAGATGAGAGTTTGCAAAACTCGTCCGCATACCCGATCCCACCCTTTCGCAATGCATTCCCTTGAGAGTTAGCCTGCGCCGCCGTAGACTTGTTTGGAGAGGAACCGCGGTTTGTTTCTAAGTCGTCCTTCGGTTCACGAAGAGGGGGATATCAGCTCCACATGCTTAAGCAAAGAACCCTATCGGCGACGAGGCATCGGATTGCGAGTAGCTGCAATTGTGGGGAAATATTACCGTATCCAGACAGGTCCGGGAGGATTTAGCGCTGAGACCGGAGCGCGTCACATGTTCCCGCGGCTCACTCGACGACCATGGCTTTGAACGTTCAGTCGAACCCGTTGACGGGCCCTTCACCGCTTCGGGACATCGTTAGGCCTCAGTTTCATCAGAACAACTTCGACCAGGAACTTTTTATCAAGAACGACCTGGGTCTGAAGCTGGATAAAGGTATGCATTATCGTGTTTGTCACCCTCAAGCATGTGTGTGGCTGACCACGATCGGCCGATTTGAATCGCGAAATTGCGCCTTTGGTTGTAGATGATCAGATATGTCGACTAGCGTTAACACCAACAGGTTGTCCCCTCGGGCCCTTACTATGCCCGCTTCGACACACGGCGCCGTCTCCCCAAAACTTTCAACCGCCAAAACAACTCCCCACCCATCCTCGGGACCGAGAGCGTTTAGCGACAGTTTGCAAACACTGGCTGCGTGGGCTTTGTAAGAAGGGTGACGCGTGCGAGTTCCTGCACGAGTACAACCTTCGGCGTATGCCAGAATGTTGGTGGTTCGCGAAGTACGGGTACTGTTCAGCCGGAGACGAATGTCTATACGCTCATCCGAAAGAGCGGAAGGTTGAATGTCCGGACTATAACCGAGGGTTCTGCAAGTTGGGTAAGGTGTATTTCTCCGCCGGGTTTAGGCTCGCGTGTCATTCCTGTCGACTTAATCCATGTCCTGACAGGTCCAACTTGTCCAAGAAAACACGTCCGAAGAGTGGCCTGTCAATTGTTCCTGACAGGGTTTTGCCCAATGGGCCCGGATTGCCCGCGAGGACAGTGAGTGATCTCGCTCATCTGCGCCCGTCACCCTACACCCTCTCACGTCACGGATAGCCCCAAGCCGAACATCCCTCCACCAAGTGCGTATGATCCCCTTCCCCCGCCTTCGCCGAGGGACTTGGGGCCTCCTCCACCCGGCTATGGGAGATACGCGGACTTCGATCACGGGCCTGGGTCGGGGATACAGTCTGGAGGTGGGCAGCCCCCGCGCCGGAACCTTGACGAAGTCATGTGTTTCAAGGTAAAGCGATTGTTTGCGCGCTCTACGTGCGCCCCTGCTGACGACAAATTGAATTTAAGTGCGGTGAGAAGGGACATTATGCCAACCATTGTACGAATCGTAATAAGCCGGGAAATCGGGGAGGGATTGATAGGACGACGAGGCGGTTCGACGACTAATGACGATGTATGTTACATATCTTGTGGTCGGCTCCCGGCTGGTCAGGTACATACTTAGCCTGTGTGAAATAACGACTTGGCATGCCTTTCGAGTCATGATCGGATGGGAGAGACTTTGCTTAACGGGTACAGGTTTGAGTAGAGGATCGAGGACGATCGTCCCTCCGTATTTGATTTCCCGGCCATCGCGGGTATCAGAATCTAGCTGAAGGATTTTGAAGCTGTGCAGGGGAAAGTGATTTCGAACGAAAACAAAGGGAGACGGAGAAGGATGTACAGGTTGGTTGCCGGCTGCGACTCCCCCCCTGTCTGAGTCGGGTCCTGCCTGGCCTTACGAGATGCAGAAGGTGATATCTCATCGTTTTGTCACGTGGCTGTGTGTGCCCTGACCCGTAACCGCTCGTCGCCAAGAGTGATGATTTAAAACTCACGGAATCCACAACACCTCGCTGCTCCCCGTCCTCCCGCTCACCCTCCCTCATCTCCCGATGCCGAAAGCACAGTCTTCTACCCAATCGTCGCGGCCGGCCCTTCGTCGGAATCAGGCACGTCTCCCCACGTGTAACCTCCGTTTCCCCTCAAGTCCTGATCTCGCATCTTTCCCACTGCGCAGGCTTGTCTTTCCTGTCGGAAGAGAAAACTCGTACGCGTGCTCCCCTTGCTTCGGAGCGCATCTGATCACGGTCTGCCCAAAGAAATGCGACGCCGGTCGCCCTCACTGCACCACCTGCGTGAAGTATGTTTTCTAATTCCCGATACGCGCAAGCGTTGTCTCATCAGTCGACGTGCGTTCCTCCTCGCAGGCAGTGGAAAGCTACAATCAGCGTACCCCCTCCGGTCGGCTTTGCGTCAGTCTCCGTGCTCTCCTTCCGTCTGGACGAACCCTTGCTTACAATCCGTAGTCACCCCACCGAACCGCTGTGTACATACGACCCCATCGATGGTCTCCCCCTTGCGCCTGATACAGAACCCCTGGAAAAGATCAAAGCGCTGGAAGAGCAGCTCAGTGAGTCGGATGGTCCTTTCTTCCGATTTTGACCCACCGACATCCATCACCCGCGTCTTTAGACCAACTGAGGAATCAACTTCGTGAGTCAGGGTCCGTACCGGCGCCGCCAACGACACCGAGCATCCGAACGCCAGCGGTGCAATCATTGTTTAGTGCCTCCCCAGAACTAAGCCCCGGGGTCATCGTCCTACCAAACGTCTCATTGACAACCGCGGGTGCCGGAAGCACTCCTGGATCGAGTCCGATCAACAATCATTCGTTCCCCATCAAATCCAGTCCTAGTCCCCCCCAAGAGTTGCTCATCGCTGGGTGGAACCCAGATTTACCCCCACCTGCGATCGTGAACCACCTTATCGAAGTATTTTTCAACTGCGACCCATGCGGTTCGAGGATTCTGCACCGGCCGTCATTCTTGGCTGCCATGCAACTACCCGCATACCATTCCAAATTCCCTCATATTGCTTTGCTGCATGCGATAGTAGGCGATTTAGTCATAACCCACGAATTGAATCGCTAATCCTCTCGCAGTGTGCCTCAGCATCAAGGTGGACTTCAAACGCCGTCACCATAACTCAGGATGGCACTCGTCGAGACAAATTTGCCGAGTTCCATGCCAGCAAAACTAGACAATACATCGATCGCACAATGGCCAGCGGAAAAGATATTTTTCAAGTTATGCAAGCGTGCATCGTATTGTCTTGGTATCTATACCAGGAAGGACGATGGGTCGAGGTCTGGATATATGCTGGTTTCCAGACACGTGTTGCGGTCCCATTACGGTTGAATTACCCTGGCACTTTTTCCGTCCACGCCGCAAATGGACCCGGAGGATATCTCCCACCCCCTCAAGACACGCTGGAACAGGAGATCAGGCGCAGGACATGGTGGATGACGATACTTTTTGATCGAACCGTGTCCATTGGCGGTTGGGTACACGCGGTTGGTCCGTCACTCATCATTCTCTCACAAATACAAAAGATTGACAGTTGTTTTGGCAGATGAGCGAGACATGGGTACTGAACTCCCGCTCACGGCGGCGGATTTCGAGTTCCAGGTGTGTTAATTAATCTGTGAATGTATGTTTGCCGCCGAAAACTGATCGTTGGTTGCCACAGCGAAACGTCCCACTCAATCCACAGGATATATCCCAAGAGGACCTTTTCATTAATCACCCACCGGAATACACCGACTCCTTCTTGTTGCTCATCAAGTCCATCATGTTGTTTGGCCGAGTGACAGACTACAATGTCCGCAGTAACCTCCGGGCGCCCGCAATTGTCCCACGCAACCAAAACCCGTTCTTCAACCCTGCATTTACGGAGCTTGACAAGCTGGTATCTGTGGACTTTTTGGAGAACTTCCCACCAGCTTACAAACACCTCGGACTGAGCGAGGACGGTTCTATGGATACGGACCTGTATCTTGCTCACCTGCTTCCTCACGCGTGAGTGTTACTTATGTTCTTCCTCATGAGTCTAGCCTCTAATCCCACGTAATTTCAATCCGATGTAGCACTGCTATCACGTTGCACAACCCATATGTCGACTTTTCCGACTCACAATCTGCATCTGCATCGAGATGCGTCCAATCCGCGCGGGCTATCCTCACAGCCTACTATCGGTTGTACGAGACCTCGCTTGACATCACAAGGCTGCACCCTCTCGTGGTGGTGGGTATTCATTCTTATCATCTATTTGTGTCTCCCTTATACTTCTTCTCCTAGATCTGTTGGTACTTGGCCGCTGTCGTACAGGTCCAGCTGTGCAAGTACTTTATCGAAATCGGTGATGTCTCAAGGGAGACGACCATCTGGGGTGAGATCAATGTTTTGAGGTACGAACCAACTCTCCGAAAGATGCTTCTTCTCGTTCTTTGGTTGAAACCCATCCCCGACCGTCGCCGACTTCACGCCTCACTCCACTTGGCAGCTCTCTGTTGTGTGAACTAAATGTACTGATGGAACTCCCCGATTCTTCCCAATAGATCAGCTATGATGGCGTACGGAGAGAGATCACCCATTGGAAGTGAGTCCCCTATACCTCACCCCAGGCCTAGCGTGACACTGAAACTCTTTCCAGCGCGACAGGAGAAGCTTCTGCAGGGCCTCATGTCTGAGATCGTCCGACTCACCAATCAGATGCAACCTCTGGACGTAGGGGTACCACTCTACCCATTCTCGAGGGAGACCGCATTTGACAAGCCCTCTCCGACAAGTGCCCCCCTCCCGAGTGGATCGCCTTTCGATGATGAAAACGGTTCACCAAACCTTAGGAGCAGCTCCAGGGCTGAGACCGTGAACTCGCACTTGGGGATAAATGTTTCCAGTACCGGAACGAACGGTGACCTGTGGTCGACCAGCCCTGGTGACATGTCACCATTCTCGGCAGAAATCCACAAAGTCGGTTACCCATAAACGCTTTCCCTTCGCCACCTCGCTGGGTCCTTGTGCCTTTGTTTCTTCTCTGCGCAGTTAGTTCCGACTCTCGGCAAGGCTACTATTATGTCGTAAGGGTCCTTCGCCTCACGCCGCCACCTTTTGTTTAGTGGTTTCGTGCCAGCCACTCCCTTGATCGTTTGATGAGCCAGGATTACCGAATGTATCGATCCTTTCCCCATTACTTCCCCTCTGCTGTGACCGTTGTAAAATCAATGTTCTCTGTGTTTTTGTTTTTGTATTCCTGGGTCTTCCATTTTTACCACGTCCCCCTTCTGTGTGCTTGGATACAAACGGGCGGCCAACTTTTTGTTTTGAAATTTGTTTTCGAACCCTTGAGTAGCGAGACCCCCTCCCGTACATACCGCTACCTGCTTGATCTCCCCTCGAATTTGAAGAGCTGTGTGGATCACGATCCTAACCTCGCGTGTAACCCGCTCCGATCTTTGAAACCCTGGGCGTCCGCCTCAGAATCCTTATGCACACGGTGAACGATGGCCTAGAACTGGTATCGTAGAGCGTTTGTGCATAGCGTAATACAGTTCAGTCTGGTAATCTACGGTAGCCCAATCCGGCAAGCCCACCCGTGAGCTTTGTCGTTGCGTTCGATCGCGAGTGATATGCGTTTATTTGATGGATCGTTTCAGAGGCTGCAAGTCTTGGGTCGGGTTGAGTCCGGCGGATCGAACGCCACTGATGCAAGCTGTGGACTTACTCGAGGTCCCGAGTTTCAATGTTTTCGCGATGGCCTCGGGGAACCAAGTCCCGAGAGGTTTGACGAAAATCAATGGGGAGGACTGCGTTCGGCACGCTGGAGGCTCGCGTCAGGCTGAGAGGCTCTGCGCCTTTCAGCCTCCAGTACGGCGCTAAACTGAGCCTCATCAGCCGCGCGGTTGTCCCATTGTTTATCACTTTTGTCGATTGCGATTGACGAATCTGGATCGGGAGAACCACCGTGGTCGGAGGTCCCGTCCATTCCATTTGCTCCAATTTGGCGGGTAGGTGGTTGAGAAGACGAAGGCGATGCAATTTGGTTTCTTTCGTGGCTCTGTCGTATGAGGTCCCATGAAGAAAGGGAGCCTCCTTTGCTGTTGACCGCCCGAATCTCGCCCCATTTGCTTGGGGGTCTTTGAACACTCGGTTGGCTTGTCTGCCGCGCTAAAACCCAACGTTTAGGTGAGACCGTATGGTTTCGGAATCAAGCAAAGAAGATCAAAGGGTAAGGTCGTTCGAAACGCCTGCGGCAGGAATGATGGGCGGAATGCATTTATCATTATGACGTAGAGGACCTACCCCGGTTCTGATCTGGGTCCTGGACCGGAGAGGCGGCCCAATCCTCCCCGGGTTCCGTGGTTTCGAGGGGCGACCCATTGACGCCAGGATCTTTTACGACGCGAGGTCCGATGGCAAAACCCATCGGCTCCTCCTGCCGCTCCGGAACACCGTACGGAAAATGTTCCGAGCCGCCAAGGCGGGCATATATGTTCCGCAAGGCCTTGTTGAATCCTGCAGGATCTTCCAACGTCCGGGCAAACCGGAAGTGGGCAGACAGTTTTTGGTTGAACCCAAGGGTGTAGCTGCCGAAGCCCAGGCAGGTGCTTATCGCCATGAGCTTGGTGAGGCGCCATTTTGGTCTGGCAAACCTTTGGGAATACACGACCGTGCCAAGGAATGCGAGGTTCGAGTAAATGAACTGAGATGGTGGGATTGGTTATGAGATCGAACGTGTGTACCGGAGTGAGGGGGCCTCGGAAGGAAAGACCCACTGGTAGATATCGTTTCTTGCTCGAGAAGAGAGACTGTAGGGACATCCGGGGTTACTCCCGTCCCCAGGTTGCGTGAGCAGGAGAAAGTAACTCGCCTGGGCGAGTTCCATATCGTGATAAGTAACGTTTCCGTTCTCGACCTCGGGTCTAAACAGACTCTCCGTCTTTTCCTTCGAGTTGAACGTGTCTTCTATCCATTTGAGGGGATACGTTCTTGTGGGCTGGACTGGCTGCGTCGAGGAACGAGGTGCCGCCATTTCGGAACAACCCAGGGTCGGTTGTGAGAAACCTCACGAGACAGGCAGGCTCTTGATTTCATCATCACCGCCGCGGTTGCCCCCCAACTACGACAGGCACGCCGCTTGTCATCTCACACCCATGAACGTAGTAGGCAACAAGCCAGATGACGAACTGCCGCCGCCCCCACCCCCACCACCGCCAAAGATCCTAGAGGAAAAGTCCGAGCTGCCACCGGTGCCGCTGGACGCTAACGGCTTGACGCCTCCCTCATTGAACCCAAACGGTCCGCGTCTCTAATTCTTTCTCCCGCTCTGTGCCACCATTGAATCCAAGTTTTTACCCTAGACCTCCTCACTACACCGATGACACCAACGAGTCCTGGCGGTTCTCCCTCCCACACACCACCCCCACAACCCGAAGCCAAGTCGAAAAAGACAAACCCGCTGATGGAACTGGTTGAGACGGAAAAAGCTTATGTTGACCAACTAGCTGGTATTATTAGGGTAACGTCCACCGATGACCTCTAGCCTGCGTTTTCTCAGTGTACTGATGGCCTGTACTCCCAACGTCAGAAAGTTGCCTCTGCATGGTCAAGGTCGAATCTACCGCCCCAGGAGCTGGACCAGATGTTTAGGGCGGTTGAGGCGGTATACAAAGCGAATAGGTCCCTACTCTCGGTACGCAACCACACATTCATTTCCAGTGTATTGGTATCCATTCGTATCGTATGTTTCTAGAAATTGAAGGAGATCGGAACGAGTCCCTCGTCGCCCAAGGCATTAGGTGATCTCCTCATGCGTTGGGTCGGTGGATATATGCTATCGTCCCGAGCCCCCACTGAGGTCGCGTTTTAGGTTGACGATCTCGAACCCCCATACGCAACGTACTGTAACAAGTATATCACTGGATTCGACACCTGGGTGCCTGTATCCAGTAACTCAAAGCTACCCGCGACTCTGGCGGCATTCTCTGCCTCGAATCCCCCTCCATTTTCTCCTTCGTCTCATGGCCACCCATCGGAACCGCCCTTGTGGACCTTGGACAGTTTGTTTTTGCTCCCTCATGGTCGGCTCAAGTACTACAAGAAGTTATACGGGAGGCTGCTGAAGAGCACTGCACCAGGGCGAAGCGACCACAAGTTACTGATCGGCGCGATGGATAAGCTAGAAAGGCTGCTGGCAACCGTGGAAGGGAGATTCAATGTCAGACTCCAGTCATCTTCGCCCATCGAAACCGAGGACGAAATTGTGGTTGGACCTCCACAGTACTCTCCAGTAGAACCCGGTATTCGGGACACCCTGTTATCGGATGGAACCAGCTCCAGGCATGCAAGCACGTCGTAAGTTCTGGGTTGCCTTTGAAGAAGGGAGGGTTTTAACCAGCGATTAACCCTTCCAGCAGTGGTGGGAACCAATCTCAGACGACAGCGGCGACCTCGGTTGATCGGCACTCTGGGCCGACACCACCTATGACGATCGCTGATATCGAGAGGCGATCGTCAACCGCGAAGACACTCGACTTGTTTACAATGACCCCGAGGGTGAGGGATAGCCTCCATATCTGCCCTAAGCACGAATCCTAACGCTGCGCCTGTAGGAAACCAAGTTGCAAATAGAAACGCCAGGCTTAACATATACCCGTGAGTTGCGAATGTCACTAGGCGTTCACATCGACTTCACTCCCAAATCTACTGGTACACCCATACGATACCCCCGCGGACACATCTTCCTTCTTACGGACCTTTTCCTTATCTGCGAATGGATCCTGCCTTCGGAGAGGGCGGAATACGGAGGCACGGCCGACATCTCATTAATCTTCCCTCCTCTTGCTGGCAAACACTTGAAAGTCTCGGAAGTCCCCGACTCAGGTGAGTAACGAATCCCATCGTCCCAGATTTCGTCTGATATCTGGGATAGATACCGCATTGAGCATCCTGATCCTGAGGAAGGAAACTATGATCATCAACGCCCCTTCACCCCAGGTGAAATTAAAGCTACTGGCAGAATTCCGAGATTGTATCGACGCGGCAGCGAGTCGTAAGTTCGTCCGGGTTTAGGTCTCCTTCGTTAATCTCAGTCGGCCATCTAGTTCATCAACGGGCCAAAACCGCACAACCACCACCCCCTGTTCCAACCCTCCCACGCTCGATCTCCTCCCCTCTTCCATCACCGCCAGATGGGCCGTTTCGTCCTGACTCTGGTAGTCTTGGAGGTCCACCAATACATGGGATTTCGCCCAGTCATAGCCTCAGCCCGAGCGACAAAAGGTTTTCACCACCCTCACGAGTTGAACCGACCAACTTCGAGAAACGTTGGTCCCCTTCCGGCCCACCCGATTCGCTTGCGCAACGGAGACTTTCACCAGAACTGCAGCTTCAGAATGGACCCCACCGTGTTGTACAGGAACAGTCGCCCGATCCATCGAACTTACAGAGGACATCGTCAACTGCGGAGACGGTGATGGGTGGACCGGGTCAGCTTGGTAGGCAGACTTCGCAGAATCAAGGTCCTGGGGGTCCTGGACCTTCATTCCGACCTGGACCAGGACAGGTTATGCCCTCTTCGTTTGGCCCGGGCCAGCTCATGCGTCAACCGTCGTTCAGCCCTGGGCAAGTCCTCCCCCGAAGCATGAGTCAACGAGGGCCAGGACCTCCGCCTCGGAACATGATGAGCCCTCCGCCTGGACACGGGGGACTACCTCCACCCCGAAACATGATCAGCCCTCCTCCTGGACAAGGGGGGCCGCTTCCACCACGTAATATGATCAGCCCTCCACTGCCTCGGAACATGATGAGTCCTCCCCCTGATGTTGGTCCGCCGCTTCCAGGTGGCCCCAGTGGACCTCCTCCGCCAGGTCACATGAAACCTCTCCCTCCCGGACACATGGGACCCCCGCCTCCAGGCTACCCAGGGCCTCCCCCTAGAGGCCTCGGTCCACCTTCACACCCCGGTCCAAGTCCTCCTGGCCCTAACGGAATGGGCCCTCCACCCCCCGGCACGTGGCCTCCAGGACCCCATGGACCAGGGCACAATCCCGGAGGACACCCTTTGCCGGGTCAACCGCCCTTCCAGTCTGGTCCTCCTCGTGGCCCGCCACCTATACAAGGACACCCCCAGATGGATCCTATGCGTGGACCACCAGGACCTAACGGCCCCAACTTCAACATTCCACCCCACCTATCCCGACAGCCAACTATGGACTTGTTACATCCACAGCCCATCGGTCCCCCTGGCCCGGGGCTGAACGGGCTTCGAAGGGCGCAGTCGTCTCATTCGTTGAACTCACAGATGGATCCCAACGGAGGACTACCACCCGTACCGAGGATGCCCGGAGCACAGATACCAAGGAATCATTCGGCCGACTCGTTACCCTTACCGCGCTCCAGACCTTTGTTACCCTCCGCACAGAGGGCTGTTTCGGTGACCCCTTCGTCACAGTCCTTCTACGAGATCAGTCCCCCGACTTCACCAGTCCAAGAGACAGGACCGTACTCTGGTCCGGTGTCCTCGACAATCTCGGCTCAAATGAAGTGCAAGGTCTTCCTCAAGCAGCAGCATGCGCAGTGGAAGTCCCTGGGTTCGGCGAAATTGAAGCTCTATCGCGAGAGCCCGACGAACGTTAAGCAGTTAGTTGTGGAGGCGGACAACAAGGATAAATCGGTCTTGATTTCAACGATCGTACTGACGGATGGTGTGGAAAGGGTGGGGAAGACAGGTGTTGCGATAGAGTTGAGTGATAAGGGGGTGAGAGCGGGGGTGGTTTATATGCTGCAGTTGAGGAACGAGACGTCGGCGCAGGGGTTGTTTGACAGTTTGCTTGCTGGATCGGACCGGTCGTGATTCATTCTTCACTCCCTCCAATTCGTGAGTTGCCTCGAGGTCTTTCCCTTGTCTGTTTTCGTTACTGAGAGACGGCTGGTTTGGGCGGTCCTTTCATTCAGAATACCTTATGGAATTTTTGGAAGTTCTTCGTCCCCTTTACTTCCGCCCTTAAGTTACTCATCCCCCTCACGTTTTCGCCGCTTTGACTGCCTGTTGCTCGATTGGCATGTTCCTCCTTCATCCTTCGTTCGTTTCTGGGATTTTGTCATTCATTGCATGCGTCCTCTCGTTTTCTACGTTCCCCGAGTAGGCTCTATATACCTCTAATTTGATGAAACTTGAGACCGGCTAAGGGTGGGGCATCCTGCAGGACACGTGTGGAGTTCTACGAAGGTATCACCTGCTTCCCTCCATCCACCGGGCTCGTTGAAGCTTTATCTATTTCCGTAGAAGTCCACACGATTTCGGAGAGAAGTGAGACATGATCGCTCCCGCATATACCCTTTTGCGGGAGACCTGGTTCCAAATCCTTGGTGATATGCGGCTTGAGAAGCCCGACTACGTGTGAAGTACGTGAGGGGGGATCCAAGATGAAGATGTAATCTAGCCACAACGGTTTCAGTGACGGACAAGTGTTGCGAGTGAGTGAGCTAACCGAGAACTGTCTTCCAGAAGTGCGTGTAAGAGGTCCACTCTGGTTCGTGGCCGCCTAGCCTCGGCGGAGCGACCGAGGTAACCCTGTCGCTAAAGGTCCGAACGTCGGAGTCGCTAGACATCTTAGCGATCCTAAGTCCTCTGTCGTATGAGCTCTGAAGGTTGGCAACCCCGAGCTTTTGGACCGCTTCGACGAGCTCTTCAGTTGACAGAAGACCGTCTACAGGTGTGGCCGTACGGGCATTCACTATGACCCGGTCCGAGTCCTGCTCTGCACCATCGTCATCTTCGTTCTTGGCCTCCTTTGGTTCGGTGACCGGAACGCCCTCGGGGTCGACAAAGGCGTGTACGACACGAGAAAGAGCGAGAAGTTCTTCTTGAGGTGGTATGATGGGGTCTCCAACGAGGAGGGAATAACCAGGGTCCTCTGGGGTGAAATTGAAGTCTGGGCATTCATTTCAGCAGGAGTGAAGACGCTATGCTGAAGTGAAAGGACTACCGCCTGCCATAATACAGGGCCAGTTAGAGTTTACGGTGCTCCGGAACTTGACAACTTCTCGAAAGAGGATGGCGGCTTGCCTACCTGTATGGATCAGTTGATTCTTGGGATAAAGCTCCGGAGAAGGGTGAGCGAGCTGACCTTGTCCGTTCGTAGGTGTATCTTGGATGCCAGAACAGGTGGGTCGTTGCGATAATGAAGCCGTCTCCTTCAGAGTCCACGGATTTGAGGGCGACGAGAGACCCGATGTTCCTTGTCAGGATACTGATTCCTCGTCTGTACCTCTCTCCTTCACCATCCCGAACCTCCTCTTCGTCATAGATAACAGTGTGGTCTGCGACTTGAGAGTATTTCTTGCCACGGTAGGCGATGAGCAGACCGTGCTTCTTGCGATAGCCAGCTTTGTAGGTCGTGGTATAACCGGCCTTCTCGATGACGGGGATGAGCCTATCGAGTCTATCGACTTCCTATGCGTGTAATCAGATGGGAGATGACGTGCAGGTAACTTCGGTTACCTGAAGGCAGATAATATCGGCGTCAGATGAGGTGATTTCGTTGTATAACATGCGTTCTCGCTGGTGCGCCTTCAAGCAGTCGCTGGTCGGGAATAATTCACGGCCTAAAACGTAACCGTGAGTCGGCTTCACCGGTGCATGCTGTGTTGGTCAACGCACGGACGAGAGATTGCGCTAGCAGCTGGATTTCGAGTTGAGTTTCGACCGAGAACGTCTGGACAAATGGGACATACATTCCAGGTCATCACCCGCACACTCCCCTTTACCTGAGCCCCGTCAACCTGTGGTAAACTAATCCATGGCCTGACGAGGAAGGCGCTATTGCCCTGTTGTTGTTCTGGCGCAGGCTGGGATTTTACTTTGGCTTGCTGCTTGAGTTTCTTCTGTTCCCTCCGCTCCTTCCGTTTCTCGGATACAGCGAGCCGCTCCGGGGTGGGTTCGCGTGTCTCGTCCTCCATAACCAGTGACAGTCTGACCCTGTAAATCCGAGGCCTGGCAGATGCGCGGGGAACAAAGAGACGAGTGAGTGAGAACGGGGAGTGGATCTTGTTTTCGGCTGTTTGCATCCCGGACCCGCATTCCTCTTCCGCTAACCGTCACCGACACCGACTCGACTTACGGGGATATTGGGCAGGGACCTACCTGGGTTCAGGAACGATGCACCTACTGAGGCGCACGGCAAATTCTTCTCTCTTCCTCCGCCGCTGGGCACCCCGGGCGGCGCAAAGGGCTTCACCCTCGCGTAATCCCTGCCCACCCCAATTTGGTCTCAGCGCGCTCCCGATCAGCCGCGTCTTCGCTACTCACTCGATGGCGACCACGTCTCCTCAACCCTTCTCATCCCCGGAACTCCCAAAGAAGTTTGGAAACTTTGATCTCATTCGCACGGAAAAACTTGGATTGGCGGATATCGTCGTCTCGAAATATCGGAGCAGAGAAACGGGCTTGACCGTCGTACATCTCGACTATGAAGGTGCGCGGTGGAGTTATATGCATGAGCGCGAGTGTGCCAATCATCTCGAACGTTAGCACCCCTGGTAAACGGTTACTTTATCGTGGCAACCGAAAGTATGTCTCGATCTTACTGCGCTGAGTGATCAGTGACTAAGGCTTTGTGTGTCAGTCTTCAACGACAGCGGGTGTCCGCATACACTCGAGCAGTAAGTCCTCAACTCGCTCCTGTACTTCTCTCACTCACCGTTGTTGCAGTCTGATTTTCATGGGCTCGGAGAAATACCCGTATAAGGGCATCATCGATCATTTTGCAAATCGAGGCTTCTCCAATGGCACGAACGCCTGGACCGATACAGATCACACCGCCTACACTGTTTCTACCGCTGGAGAACAAGGTTTTCTTCAGATATTACCGATCTTCATCGACCACATTCTTTATCCCACAATCACCAATGCTGGTTTTGTCACCGAGGTACGCCCACCTTACCTCGCGAGATGACAAAACCTAACGTAGCGGTAGGTCCATCACATAGATCCAAAGGGCGAAGATTCTGGCGTAGTTTACAGCGAGATGCAAGGGAGAGAGAATGGCTCTGGTGACATCATGGCCCTCAAGTCAGCCAGTTTGTTGCAACCGGCCGACAGAATCTCACCTTAACTTTCAGGATGCAGCGGTTACTGAACCCCCCAGGCAGTGCATATAGTAGCGAGACGGGTGGACTCATGGAGGCCTTGCGCTCCTTAACCGTGGATCAAAGTACGTGTCTAGTCTCTAGATGGACCCCAGTACACCCTTCTGAGTCCACATCTAGTTCGGGATTACCACAAGCAATACTACGTTCCTCACAATTTGTCTCTGGTCATCTCTGGAAAGATGTCCAAGGGGACACCTTCCATTCTTTCGGTCCTTCAAGAGCAGGTGGAGCCCAGTATTGTTGCCCATGGACAGAACCGTGGACCAAAGCCTGTCGGTTGGAAGCGGCCATTTTTAGAAACTCCTAGCGCCAACCGACCACCGATTAAGTCCCATCAAGAGACAGTGACTTTCCCAGAGAAGGATGAAAGTTTGGGCGAACTCGTCATCTCTTACCTGGGACCACCACCTTCTGAGTTTTTGGAAAAAAAGGTACGTAACCGTAGTTCGTCGGGTTCTCCCTGCAGAAATGACCGGGTATCTTTTTAGGCTCTCGATATCCTATCCGTTTACCTTACATCATCTCCAGTCGCACCACTGAACAAGGAGTACATAGAGGTGGAAACTCCCTCATGGTAAGTTCCATTGGTGGAGCGTCTATGTGCAGAGTTGTGACATTTACCCAGCACCTACATCTACTTCTACGAAGACGAACGGGCCACCAGGGATGATCTGGCCATTTATGTGGGTTCTGTACCGGTTGAACACCTCGCCAGCTTTCCAAACAGACTCCGTGCCAGCCTCGCCCGCATCGCTGAGGAAGGTCTGGACATGGAACGCGTAGCGATGGTAATAAACCGCGACGAAAGACAGCTTCGAAGCAAGATAGAGTCTTCAAAAGGCGACGCCTTCTCAACAACCATCATCACAGACTTCTTGTATGGGAAGGAGGACGGCTCAGAGCTTCGTCGGGCATTGAACGAGGTCGACAATTACAGGATCCTAGAGAAATGGTCGAGCAAGCAATGGGCTGATCTTTTGAAGAAGTAGTGCACGGCTATCACGCCCGCTGGCTTCTAGACTGACGACCCTTTGTTTCAGGTACTACGTCAACCCCCCTTCGATTGTCGTCCGTGGCCGGCCCTCTGCCGCTATGGCTGAGAAGTTGGAGAAGGACGAAAAAGCCCGTGTCGCTGCCCAAGTCAAGGCCATCGGTCCCGAGGGATTGAAGGATGCCGCTAAGCTCCTGGAAAAGGCGAAGGCCGAGCACAACAAACCCATTCCTGACGAGATTATCAAGGCTTTCCCAGTGCCCGACGTCAAGAGCATATCTTGGATACCCGTGGATAGCGTCCACGAGATAGGAAGGGTGGGTGCCGTGAGCGAGAGCAGGCTGGGGAAACATCTTAGGGATGACGGGGACCCGCTGCCATTCTTCATTGCGTTCGATCACGTCCAGGTTTGGGAAATCTCGAGCTCTACAATGATTTTCGCCCTTCTGACCTGTGATCCCAGTCCGACTTCGTCACCATCTCAGCGTATATCTCGATGAGTGCTGTCCCAAATCACTTGCGCCCGTTCGTCCTTTTCATTTTTCGTGCCGAACCGCGAGTTCTGACGGATTCCGGTAGGCATGTCATGACATATGTCTCTTCCTTTTTCTCCCTTCCCGTGAAACGTTCAACCGGGGAACGCTTGTCCCACGAAGAGGTTGTAAACAAGCTCGACAACGAGACTGTTGCATATGGAGCCGAACTGGGCACGGGTAGCACGTTTGAGGAGTTACTCCATGTTGGCATCAAAGTCGAGAAGGACCGATATGCGGCCACAGTGTCGTGGTTGAAAGACCTGTTCTATGGCAGTGAATTTGACAAGGAACGGTGAGTGGCCTGCAAACCGACCCCAGCTCCCCAGTGATGTCACTCACCCTGCGGTTAACAAGCCTGCAAATCACCGCTGCGAAGATACAACAGTCCCTCCCTGAGATGAAGCGGAACGGCAACACGGTTTTAAGCGCTATCTCATCGGAACAGTTGTACGACGAAACCTCGACCCCCAGGGCGGGAAGTGTCCTCAATCAGGCCGAATTTATCCCCGGATTGATTCAGCAACTGCAAGATGAACCAAACAAGGTCATTGAAGCATTTGAAGTCATCAGGAGGACTGGTGAGTCAGACTGTATCCTCACTAAACTGTTCATTGATAAACCGGTCATTCCCCAGTAACAAGGCCTGACGGAGTTAGGTTCTCGGTCACAGGAAACATTCTTGACATCCCGAACCCTAAGAAACCGTGGCGGGAGTACTTCGGTAATCTGGTAAGCCCTCAAGGCCGATTCCAGGCCCTCGCGGTAACGACGGTTTTCCTCCTGTCCGCAGAACCAAACAACTCTCCAACCCGTTCCCTTCTGCAACAAAAGCTTGAGCGCCATCGGCAAGAAACCCGCGGAAAAGGTTCAGAGGATTCTGTGTGGTCAAGGTTTCGACACTCAATTCAAATGTTGTTATAGGCCCTCGTCGTTTCCCTGTCAACAATCGAGAGCTCTTTTGTGTATCACACCTCCAGGGGTATACAGGGCTTTGATCACCCAGACCTCCCTGCGCTGAGAATCACCCTGGCCGTAATGAACGCGACAGAGAGTTACTTATGGGTATGTCCTCTCGATCGCGAAGCCGTTCATTCTCACCTGATTGATGTGATCTCAGCGGTATATTCGCGGTTCGGGATTGGCTTACGGGGCGTACATCTCGAACGACACAGAGGCGGGCTTGTTAACCTTCTCGCTTTACCGGGTATGTTTATGGTTAGGAATGTCTCCCTGGGTCCCACTGAGTTATTCGACAGAGCTCGAGTTATATTGCTGCTTACGAGCAAGCCGCGAAAGTTGTGCGGGGGCTCGTTGATGGATCCGTAAGCACTGCTCGGCCCTCACCATTGACATTGGTCCCACCCTTCCCTAGATTGCTTTAGATGACATTGCTCTCGATGCGGCGAAGAGTAGCATCGTCTTCGACGTTGCTCAGGGCGTCTCTACACCCGGAAGCGCCGCCCAGACTTCGTTTGTGAACCAGGGCCTGAAAGGGTTGCCCTCAAACCACAACGTCGAACTCTTAGAAAAGTACCAAGCGGTGAAGAAGGAAGATGTGATGCGGTGTCTGAAGGACCACATCCTCAAACTCTTCCAGCCGGAGTCCAGTGTTGTCCTCGTAGTTACGGCTCCAGGTAAATCGGATGAGATCTCGGAGAAGTTGGGTGAGAAAGGGTTCAAGGTAGAGAAGAGGACGATCGAAGTCCAAGACAATGAGGGAGAATCCGAGGATGGGTCAGGTACCGACTCGGAAGGCAGTAAGAGGTAATGATTTGTACACGATAACATCTACGGTATAATAGGAATAGTACGCTCCACACTCATCTGCCAGCGGACACACGGGTCCCCTCAGTCCTTGGGTTGAAGGGACACCGTCGCGTCTGATTGGCATCAGCGTTCCGGCCCACGATCATTCCTTACCTTGTCAATTACCACTACCCAAACACAACCGGATGGCAAGAAACGAATACACCCGCGGCCTAGTTTCCGAAGTAAAAGATCAAGCGGTTGCGTTGGGGTGAGTGTCATACGGTCTTGTTGATGGAGCCGTTCTGACTCGTCGCCCCTTGAAGTGAGCGTTCTGGCCCATGGCCAAAGGATTCAGTGAGATCCGCTCGCTTTGGCACTTTGACATGCATACTGAGTTATTCAGGTCGATTCTCTTTGTAAGGCGTTACAAGCCTGCGCCCTCGCCTTGCGGCTGGATATCAACAGAATGCTACCTGTCAACGGACTCCCCCCCGAGGTGCTTTCGCACACCTTCGAACTGGCTTGTTCACCACCTTCCGCGGCGTCCACGGCCCTTCTGGTCGCGCTAACGCACGTTTGTCGTTATTGGCGCGTCGTGTTACTCTCCAACCCAAAGTTCTGGACGAACATCTTCACGCGACGTGACACGGTCGATTTCTTTGCCGAATGCCTGCTCCGGAGCAAGGCACTTCCCGTACACTTGAACCTGCACTACCATATGCGGTGGGACGGATCATTCAGTTGTTCCTGCGAGGATCACTTCCCACTCGTTTCCTGCGGTGTACGATGCCCCCACACCCGGGCGAGGAAAACCGTGGAACTTTTAGGGCAACGTTTACTGTCAGGACGTTTACAATCCCTAGACCTGCTAATCTTCTTCCCCGACCCGGTGACGCCAGCGACAACCTTTGACGAAGTCAGGATCGCCAATTTTTTCAACCATCCCCTCCCGGAGTTACACTCACTCCGACTTGTCTGCCTCGACGCTGCCCAGCTGTGGGAGGACTTCCCCATTTATGATGGTATATTTTCGCGGTCGTTGCCGAAACTCAAACATCTATCGCTTGTTCAATGTTGGGGCGGTTTGACTGGCTGGCTCGTCGGTCTGACCTCTTTCCACCTCGAATTCAGGGACTTGTGGGATTTCCGGAGCGATAAATTCCTCGCATTCTTGGAAGGCAACAGGGGGACGCTGGGGGTCCTGTCACTCGACAACGTCGGATTCGACAATTACGGTGGCAGACCCGTCACCCTGTCCAACCTCAAAGAACTCAAATTGAAGAGGATCGCCGATCCCGTCAATTTGTTTCTACACCTCACCCTCCCCGCGTTTGGGAGCCTGGAGAGGCTCCGCGTGAGGTTCTCCGACGGCATAGCCGCTTTTTCTGCCACCAATACCTCCGGAGCGCTCCTTCAAATTGTCGAAAACCAGGGGGATGTTTTCTCCTGTTGTGCCAACGGTCTTGCGCTCTCGTGGTGGACGCAGATCTCGACCCTAGATCTGGACCTTCACGGCTCGCAAGAAGTGTCGGACTCGGATGTCGAGGACTTTTACTGCAGCATCCCATCATTGGAAACCATGGAAATACGTACCGTATCCCACCTTTATAGGATATTCCGCCCTTTACTCCCGATCAAGCGCGCACTCCACCCTTCCTTGAAGCTAGTGCGATTACCGGTCCCTCAGGAAGCGCGGGACGCCTTCTTCGCTGTGTTAGTGACCACCAGTCACGGGAGGAAGGCGATGGGATGTGCGATCTGGAGTATGGAGTGCATTTGTGATGAGAGTTGTGAAGAAGTTTCCAACCAGTGGGCGATTTACTGCGAGAAGAACGGCTTTGGTACCCCCTGGATCGTCAAATTTATGAGGGATCCGGGATTCCTCGACCGGCAGAGGAAGATTTTTGACGATCATCCCACGGAAACCACATTGATTCCCGAGGCGAGCGATGTGAAGGCGAGTCGTGCGCCCTCCAATTTTCTGCCCCCTAACATAGCCATTAGGATCCGAACGCAGAAGTTCCCGAACGCATCCTTGCCAATCGAGAGAACATTACATCACAGGCAACGGAGCTAATTCAACTCAGGTGAGCTGCTACATGCCTCATCTACCGTGCTGGGTCTGATGTTTGAGTAGCAAATCTCGCCATACCAGAGAAAATCTCTCGGTAAGTATACCTATAATGGAGTGCAACTCACGAATTCGGCTTACTCTTAGGTATTCTAGCGGATCTATGAGCATGTTGAAAACATGAGAGCCGGAATAAGTCGTATACAAAACGGGACATCCTCCTTTCACAAACTCCCTTGCGACTTATTGCAAGAGATCTTCCACCACTCATGCTGGTCGGACCAACACAAGGTCTCACGCTCTGCTGTGACACTATCCCACGTCTGCTGCCGATGGCGGGTCGTCCTCCTTTCGACCCCGCAGTTCTGGTGTAGTATTACGGTTGATGGACACGATTCTTCCTTCGCAGCTGCGTGCCTCGCACGGAGCGATAACCTTCCACTGGACGTCACAGTGCAGTTTAACTACACCGCGACCCCGGATGAGGACGAAGTTGGCAGTGGGTTCAACTTCAGCATTCTCGAAAACGAGGACGTGCGGCGGCGGTTAGATGAATGTCGAGAGGGGTTAACATTGTTGGTGGCCGAAAGGGATCGCATCCATCGGCTCTACGTCAACTACATCATCCTCGGTTCAGACTGGATCGGGAGTTCCGTCCCAGAGCACGAATTTTTTGGGTACGCCCTGAAGAACCTCCAGGAACTGTGGTGGTATTACGACGACAAGGAGGTGATTTGGCCGCTTCCATCACGGTTCCTTGGTGGATCCCTCGAGTCCCTGGGACACCTTCGACTGGAGAACGTTGAAGCCTCGATAGGGTGCATTCGGAACCTCGCGTCGCTGGAGTACATAAGCGGGGGGAACCCATACTTCGCGCCTGGCGGAATGCCGGAGTTCTTCAGCCAGAATACGTCACTCCAATCTCTCAAGATTTCCGGATTCCGGATTTACAAGGCAGAGTCCCCCGGGATTTACATGGACAACTTAACATCGCTCACATTGGACCGCATAACCCATTGGTATCTACTCTTCGACCTTCTGCAGATCAAGAACCTCGATGGTGGTACCTTTGCGGCGATCAGCCTCTCGGAGCCCGAAGGATTGATCACATTCTCGTCCGTTAATTCGGTTGGATTTTCTCTCACAATCGCCATATCCCCCCGCGAGGACTCAGACTCGCGGGAATACGATTTCATCCGCCGGTACCTTTCTGGAGTCACCTTAGTCCGTTTGGAGGATTTCCAAGTAATCTTCAACACCGAGCGTCTCTTCTCAATCCTCCGTGTTTTGGGTGACTCGGGGGGCGATACGAGAAGGTTGGAGCTTCACGTAGAGACCGAATATCTCGACACCGACACGGAAATCACGATCTTCGCTAAGCCGTTTTTACCCCGATTAGGGACTCTGGTGGTGTACCTTCCTGAGTGGACGGAACCGTGGGGGTGGGTGGAGGTTATGGTCGAGGACCTGTTCAATCCTGACCACCACGCGAAGTTCCCCGATGAATGTATCTTCGAAGTTTACTATTTTGACTCAGGGCTTTTCCTATCGGCCAACATGGGCGAGCTCAGAGCCAGGTTCGAAGATGGGGAGTCGTATGATTCCCTTATTTCCCGTTCGCAACGGTCGTCACTCGTGTAGAAATAACACTCGTTGATATTGCCGAAATCTTTCTCCGCGAAACGAGTGGTGTTGGGTGATTGTTAGTGACACCGGGTACATCCACATCCGCCTCAAAAGCGTCCCAGCTATCGAGGTATATTCCTAAATGTCCGAGACCCTCCCGCGTAGCGTACGCTGATGAACCCGTATACCCAGCGTGGGGGTGACGAGGGCAGCCAGTGGAGGGGGATGTGGGGGAAGTGTATGGTGTTCGCCGCTTCAAGTGGTGATGTTCCGACTCTTTGTCTAAATGTCGTGGTGCGAACGAGAGAATCCCCTCCTGTTTTTGAAAGGTGGTCTATCACTTTGCAACCAACTGCAACTGTATACTTACCCCACGGGAATCGAGCGCAAGATTGGGGTTGCTTGCGCGTAGAGTGAGGGCGAGGAGGGAGTCCTCCAAATCTCGGTCCTCGATCGCAGTGATGGACATCAAAGCTTTTGGAAACCTCCGAGTCTGTTTGGGGGTCGTCCGTGAATTCTGCAAGGACTTCGAACGAATATGGCGGGACAGGACGTTCATCACGCACGAGGAGTTGTGTCGCGACGCCGCCCGAGACCGTCGACACGAGCGCATGCAGCTGCAGTCCATCTGGATGGCGCTGGGGTATATTGTCGCGGAGACTTCACATCTCAGCATCTCGCTTCGATGTGGGGTTTTTGGCGTCCTACATTTCCGACGTCGGAGCTACCACACGAGAAGGGGCTGCGAGAACGCGGTGGTATTGGCGGACCTCGAAGAATATTGAAGAGAGGGGGAAGATGTCTGCTGGTGTGGCGTGGCCTCCACGCACCTCCCCAGGAGGAGGACCCAGAGTCAGGTTCTGCGTGTTTGTGTTCGACCGCGCGCCTCCGGTAGAATGACAGTCCGCCAAAGCGCTTCGGGGTCCGGGCAATTCGGGGCGGTTCCACTAGAATGCTCGTTCACAAATGCGCCCCCTGAACAGATATGTGCTTATCCCGAGCACAAGAGTCGCCAATCTCGGGTCGGTGCATACAAGTAGTGGAAGGGAAAATGTTCAGCCATGATTCCACGGGCCCCAACATGCTTGGGATAGACTGTACAACAGGAGCGCTTCGAAGCGCTTGCGTGGCACTCCAATCGTTCCAAAAACTTCCTTGATGGGGGTCACAGTCCCTTCCGACCCCCGGGTGATTTGGAAGGATAACCGGTTCTCGAGCGAAACGGATCCGATGGTACTACGATCTCGGACCCTCCATTCCTCCAACCCGACGCAACGTACGGAGCCTTGGGGTTCATTAACAAGTCGCTGGACGTTCGTGTGTGTGCGGTGTAGCCTTACGGATAGCTATCCAATAACAACACCCCGGGGGATGCCATCAGGCTGCCCCCTATAGGCGGCCCGGATCCGGCATTCAGGAACTATATACGTTCTCCCACAACTACCATCGAGCATATCGAATCTTCAGCCATGTCTGCCGTTCAACACATCGATGCGGACGGTCGTCCAAAGTATCCGGGTATCCTCTGTGGGTATCCACCATCCGTCCATTTTCCACTCTCTGGGGTTGTCGATATCCAATCTCGGACTGACTTCCATAATCTTGATCGGAAATGGATCAGCCCACGCCACGAAAGTTCCAGGTCTTATCTTCTTGAGCGGTCAAGTCCCGGTAGATAAATCTGGGAAGATCGTCGATGGTGGGATCCGAGAACACACTGTGCGTCCTTGATATGCATTCTGCGCGGAGGTTTATAGAGGTCGGTTAACGTGGGTGTAGGCGCAATGTATCTCCAACCTCGGCGAGGTCTTGGAGGCGGCCGGATCGTCCTGGGAGAAGGTCCTCAAGGTGAACGTGTACCTCAAAGACATGGACAATTTTGCCGCCATGAACGAGGTGTATGAAAAGGTAAACTCAAAATAGACTGACAACGATCCGCTTTTTAATTTCCCATGCGCCCGGACAGTTCTTGCCTTCACCAAAGCCGGCGAGGACCTGTATCCAGGCTGCTAAGCTGCCCATCGATGTTGATATAGAGATTGAGGCCATTGCGGCTTGCTGAGGGAGTCTGGGGGAGAAAATGTAGAGCAAAAGTGTTGTACGATCCCCTGTAACATTAGCCGAGCGAGTCCGTGGGAGTGACGGAAAGTAACGGATGTGTGACGTTACGTTATCCATCTCCCCCGTTCAGCCGATCCCTTCAGCCACAACCCCAGATTCGGACAAGCCAGGTCTTCACCTACGACAGCTTCTGGCCCGCAAAAATTCGAGATTTTAAAGCTCGACCCCTGGAACTTTCCAGACCACGACATGGTTCGCGCCCATTTAAAACAGACCGTGAGTTTCTGCAATCCGCAAATTTGTCGTGTACCGCTTCAGCCACAACCTGACAATCACCGGACCATTGTGGCTGGACCAACCCCCTCACCCCGTCTCCGTCGTACAATGTCCTTCAGCCCGAAGACAAGAAGAAAGCGACAGTGAAGAAGAAAGCGGAAACTGGATCATGGCCTTGCAAGATCAGCGGGTGTAGTAAAGTCTTCGCAAGGGAAGCCGATCTTAAGAGACATCAGAGAACTACTAAACTTCATTCCATGCCCGGATTGTGAGTGGGAGTGATTTTTTCCGCAGACGTGTGGGGGAGAACCGACACTCTTTTTAGTGCTTGCCCACAATGCGAAGCCACGTTCACAAGGGTACGTTTCGGTTTAGAAGGCAGAATGTACTTGGATCGGCTAACGGTTCTCCTCAGACCGATGCCCTCAGGCGACACCAGAAATCCAGGTCAGCACCGAATCCATACCACCCTTTCATTGTGCTAAATCGTCCAAGGCATAACGGAGTTGTGATTGAACCTGCAGATCAGGACGGGGCGAAATCAGAAGCGGGTTCCGACGAAGAAGGCGCATCCCCCAAACAGAAGCCACAATCACGAAATGGTACAACGCCAGACACCCCATCGGCGACGTCTCATCCTCAGGGTATATCACATACGTTACCATTTCCACCAAACTCGCACTACTATCGTCAGCACACAATGCCTACCGGTAAAGCGCACCATTGGGTTTTTCGGCGCGTACTCTTCCACTCACAACTTGGCGGCTAGGATACCCCCCACCTGGTGTTATAATGGATCCACATTACCAAC
>Ga0307511_10001358_pt1 | contig 25916 bp, 9 predicted proteins | sample 13_EM_MG_FD_200266 | JGI IMG/M metagenome (GOLD analysis project Ga0307511, IMG submission 200266) | Populus trichocarpa ectomycorrhiza microbial communities from riparian zone in the Pacific Northwest, United States - 13_EM | ecosystem: Host-associated > Plants > Roots > Unclassified | place...
ACCGGAAGAAACTGGACCACCCATAGCTATCGTGGAGAAAACAAAGGCAAAGGCTTAATTCACCTTTAGCTCAGTGTGGAGAGCTGGAGAAACGTGCTTCAGCAGAACGCGGGGACCCAGTGCGGTATATATGCTCTGGGCACAGGTCGCAGCCAACCAGACTAGAATTTGAATCCGCCTAACATGATAAACCTGGATCACGCAGAGATTCTGGAGTCGTGGAGACCCCCCTGACCTTCGACCTGCGACGGCATCAACTGGCATATTAGCGTTATTTACCCAACTACCCTGTGGCCGTTAACCTGTCCGGGGGGCGTCCGGGGGGGCGTCCGAGTGGCTTTCAGGCTGAATTTTTTGTCAAGATATGCAACGGCTTTATCTCATCAGATGCTCACTTGCCTAGGTAAAACTGTTGGGGCTCGAGGCTAGTCATGGCAAAATGGATAATTTTATTGATTAGGCTAATTGTGCAGTGAAAACTCAGGATGGGGATTATCTGTTCTGGATACTGGGGCGGCCTCGGGTGTAACCTCGGAATTGGACGTTAGACTAATAGGCACCTAAAACGACTGTCATCGGGAGAAATAAAACAATGGAATCGAATAGAGGCATTAAAAGTTCACCGACCGAAGTCACTGAATTAATTATATTTAAGAAGAGCTGACAAGAATTTGCTTCCAAGCTAGTCTTATATGATGTCATACAATGCTCCGCGGAATATCGGGGAGAGGGAAATTGCCTTGACTCGGGCCGACGCAGGGCCTTGAGAACATATGTAACAGCATCTTCTTTCCGGAGTGTGCCCCACTCACCCATTCCGGGGACCCCAACCAGATTACTGCAATCCCGACTATGGAGAACCTGGGCCGCTCCATAATCGAGCCAGGTTGGTCGCAGAATCACGGCTGATTCCCACTGACTGAATAACTCTCTAGTGCCTCGGTGGTATGCACATCGGGCCAGCGGCAGTTCAGCTGCCCAATCTCTATTGACTATAGAGACTCAAAAGGAAAGTTTCCAGAGACCCTACCTAATTTTTATACACGGCATTTCTATACTAACCCTACGTCACGGTCAATGGCTGTCAATGCTAGGTAACATCACCAGATTAGGTGCCTCCCAAATTTACCCGAGGGCGCCAAATAAACTTAAAATTCCAGGTACCATTCGCAAATTTGATGCAAGTCAGTGAGCTCTCTATTCATTCCCGGTCACGTCCTTCATACTACATATTAGGTATATATAACGCATTAGATGAAGCAAAACTAGATAAGCCAACTCGATACCAATCATATATCAGAAGCCCTATTTATACAAGTCCAGACCTATTCGGGATGAGGCTTTTTGACTTGGTCTGTTTTTGTTGGACCCCGGTTGTGTATATATACAATATACACATGGCAAATTAAAGAAAAGCACCTTTCTTTCCTCACTCACCGGCGGGCCCCACATAACCTGGCAAGGGAATTTTGGCGGATCAAACAATTAGATGAAACAATTAGATATGCATCGATGAGTTATTAATATTGACGCAGTAAACGTTATATTACTGGGATCTCGAGCAGAAGTTCGTGAACAGCTCGGTACCTTCGATCTACACATCACCCTAGTGAGTTCCTGGGTCTGGGGATCACACCAGATATATATATCGTCGCCCCAGCCTCCCAGGGACATTTGCGAATTTTATAGTTTCCAACAACAGAGACCTTCCGGCCGAATCCAAGTACACCATACCCTGTCAACTCCGGTCATGGCAGGTCGCTTTGCTCGAGCCATTTTTCTCGCTACACTCCAGCGTCAACCGGAATCCCTCTAAGGCGAACCATCTACCAGTATCTTGTTACCAGGACTATAACTAAAACTTGATGTTCCGGGTGCCAGGAAGCAGAGCTGGGGGAGTACCGTGTACCAGCAGATAGATGTACATGTATATATAGATGAGGGTCGGCAACCTAGGACCTTAAACAAGCTAGGCCGCCTCGGTCTCAGGAGATCAGTGGATTATGCCAGCAGCTCTTCAAGATTGATATAGGTAGCTTTTGCACTAAAATAGTCGCAATGAAAAGATCGAACATAGATAGTCTCAAGGAAAGGGTCTTATGCCCTGATTTTCGCGAATTTCTACTATTTTTATATGTATGTCTGCTGCTACACAAAGCATACCTGTGTAAGGCGGGGCTAGCTCACAGATTTTTACGGTATCACTTCTATACTGCAAATGCCTATATATTTGATCGGAGCCATGGGTACTATTTAGTGGTTCGATACCGCCTCCATTTTATTCAGCAGAAAATATTCTTTGGTAGCCCTGCGTCTATACATACACAGTATATTACCTTGCTTCTCGCCAGCCCATAACCGCCCACTGGAGAATTATTAAGAATCGACCGTTCCGTTGAGGCTGCTCTCGTACCTGTACCAGGTTAACAAGTCTACAAGAGCTCACTGCAGTTGCTGGCCTTCCGAGAAAAATCACGGCGTCTCAACAGCGCCTTGATTTCGGGGCCCTCCGATGAGGCGTAGTCCGGGAGTTGATACATATGTATATTGATTCCTCACTACCGATGCTAGTATTTCCGCGCTTGTGCCTACTACCGAAAATGCGAATTGTGAGAAATTCTCCTCAGCCTTGTGCGGCAAATTCGGAGCTGACGTACATAACAGGGCTTCTAGAAGCGTGAGGGGCTTGGGGTTTATAGGTCATATTTCATACTCTAGAAAACAGCCTGGTATCATATGTGTACGATGGAGTAAATTCAATGACGTTGCACCAACTGATAGGTACTGTTCGTATTCTTTGGTACATCCTTCACACCAACTTGGATGGAAGAGTAGTAGCTAATTAACAATGCAAGATCATAATATATGTATATATATATGATACAGGGAAAGTGGAGCCACCATTGTAATATTGGTCGCTGAATAGTGAAACAAAGAAAGACAATTCGGACTTTCGTACATTTTTCCCAACGGTCTATCGTAAACAACATAAAAATATAGGGGTATAATCATAACAAACTAGACAATGACGGACCGGCCGTACCAGTGCCAACTGGACTGGCCATGATCTAGCCTACTTAACGCCCGGCGCCCAGAAAGTAACTCAAAAAAGACAATATCCAACCGCAGCGCTCCTTAGGTCGGTTGGTTTGTGATACATGAATAAGAAACGGCAGAATCAAACAGCGACTAACTTGCCACATCGGAGCGTCTGGGAGATCGTGGACCATGGCCATCATGCGCGTACCCGTCACCTCCGGCGACTTGGACCGAGTACGAAGGCCCGCTATATGCAGTACTGTTATGCTGATTCTGCCTGCCATCGATGCTTGAAGCCAGGCTGTGGCCGTGAGATGCTGAGGTGACCTCCGTGACAACGCTGATGCCTACTATGTTATTCTCCTTTTCTATTTGGGACCCCATAATACGCTCTTCACTATCTCCGTGGCCAAGTGTTGTCAAGCCAGGGATCGAAAGTGGGTTGACCTTCTTCCTGAGTGGTTTTGAGGGTTTGTCACGTTCGCTGAGCTCCATAGCCGCTCCACTACTGGCGCCTGAGCGTTTGGTGGAGCCTAGTCTAGAACCACTGACGGTGTTCCCGGCCTTCTTAATAAGGCGTAAAAAGAGCGGGTATATCATGGGGACGTTTCCGATAATGACAGCGACGAATGTCTCACGGCACGCCCAGCTTCCTGCTTGTTGGGCACCTGTGATAGGACTCTGTGTTCTGACTGTCAATACCCGTATACTTACTGATGCGCGGATGAAATACGTACTGTGACAATCAAGTAGCAACGAAGAATACTACACATCATGATAAATGCACCACCGCTGAACATACAAAGCAGCAGAGCTTTACGTTTTGGAGTGAGGTTCGCACGCCAGAGCAGCTGTAAGTAGCCAATAATGTTAGATAACATGCAATGTAGACCTATACCTATAATTATAACTCCGCCGATTCAATACAACTAATCAACGTGAAGATAAAACTCACCGGCATCGGAATTGTCATCAGATAGAGATCTGTGACAAGATTCAGAACTACTGGAACGTAAACATTGATAGATGAAACTGCAGGATGGCAGTGATCTGTGCCAATGGTGGTTTCTTTAGCATACAATTGAACCACATGAGGAGGTCTGCAGCAACTGAGACTTACTGCCTGGGTCTGGATATATTTGCCAATTCTTATGGAACGGATGGCATCCCAACATGATCGATAAGATAACGACGACATATGTTACACCAATTGCAAAATATGCAATTCGCACACGGCCCCTCATAACAGTCAAACCGTCTCTGTGTATCCATATAAATTGTCAGCTGCATGTTAGCCTGCATGAGAGAAATTAGTGACATACGTGAGACGCGAGTAAAATACAGCCATGCATATCTTTAAGAGCCACAGTGCAGTACTCCAGAGCGACCACCCAATAAGTTGGATCTTTGATCCGCCAACCCGCCAGTTCCATTCTTGCGAACCTGGAGCTAAAGCAGCTCGTTGTTCTTCTGTCATTCCGTTGTTTGCCATTCCACGAAAAAGGGCACCAACACTGTATCCTGCACCCGTTTCAAGCCCGTATACCATCTAGACTCTCGTATTCGTTCATTAGCCAATATGAACTATTGGTGAACCAGAGGAAATTGAGGTGCGGTAAACCTACGCATGCTACTATCATGAGATAGTCATCGACTTGAAATTCTCGTATACCAACTGTTGACCACCTAGCATATGTCCGTATCCCAATCACCACTGCTGATACGCCCCACAACGTAAACACTTCGATCGTAAATGGATCCATTGTCCGGACGTCCAACTCTGCTTGAAATTAGAGATATGTGACCCCTTGGTGGTTGAAAATCAGAGTGCAAATGAGAGAACCGTCAATGTATCCCCAACTTGAAATATCGTGTGGGGTACCGCTGATTGAGGGTGATATCGCAGCGTAACACAAATGCAGAGGAATGTTTGGTATAACGTAGTGAAAATAAGCATCCGCCGCGGCGGGAGCCTAGCTTTATTCTGGATCTCGCCGCCTGAGTACAAGAGATCGTCGTATGTATTGAACATACAAACCAAAAAATAGGTCCCAGATATCCTAGAGTATGCGCCCAGAAACCTAACTGCCTTCCTGAGATCGGGATGCATCACTGTTGAAAGGGGCAGGTTGCGTACGACAATTTGCCATACAACTTGTTACACACTGACCCAACATGTTTCCCACTAACTGAAGTTGCATACTTAATATGCATGTGTAAGGCAATGTCCGTTTGGGATTTGGATTGGCTAATAACGCCTGTTGATCAGCAGTCTCATGGCCCCAGTCTAGTTTCATCTCCACTTGGTAGTGGCCAGAGGGCTTGACAGCCGTGTGTCTGTGCAGAGAGAAGCTACATCTCGCGGCTAGATGTGGTGGCTGACAAGCTTTTGGTCTTTGGTGACATGAAATGAATGCTGTGGGTGAGATATGGCCCAGTTAGTAGTGAAGCCCGCCTAGGAAGCCTGCCTAGGCAAGTGTTTACCAGGCTCTGTGTTGATTCCGGGACAGGAACGGAACATTGGTTGCGCGGAGAAATTTGAGGTAGCCTAGCGTCTACCCGTGGCAAAAGTTGCCGTCCACCGACTTGCAATTGCACGGACAGTTTCACAATCCCCCCCCCCCATAGGTAGCCTCCTCCTACCTCCCCTAGAATACATTTAGTTAAAGGCAAGGGTTTTTGCTGATAGGTACCTTTTATTGATACTTACCGCTACTGGAAATATAGATCCCCGGCATTTCTGCCAAGCCCAATGGTAGGTACCATCAGGAGATACAAATCGCCAGTGGCTTGATCCCGCTAGTCTGGTTGGTACGTGCGTTTCTCGTTCTTGGCAAGTAGTGTGGGGGCATAGAAAAATCGCTTACGTAGTGCTTAGCCTGCAGACATCACGCCAATAGAATTCAGTGAAATATGCATCAACTGAACATACAAACCCCTACCCAAAAGTCTTGGTAAAATATTTGAATCTCTCGCTGCTACACCTCAATGCCTCGACTTTTTTAAAAAAGTCTAAAATGAGCTGCATTTGGTCCTTCAGGTATGCTGGTAAAGATAGAATGCTTTGTAAGAAGTTGTTTCAAAGTGAATCTATATATAGTACATAGCGGTAAGACCTTGGGCTGTATAGAGGGTGTTCATTGACCGTGTTCAAGAAATTTAGTAATTAATATTGCTGTATGGAGAGCATTGTCTTGTTGGAGTCTGCACTTCCAACTATGTAGTTGGTTAGCAACTGATATTGCCAATGACTGAGAGGACCAGCATCTTGAGCAACTAGAGTTGACCAAGTGATCTACTAAAAGTACAAAGTCTCTATGGTTTTTGCTCCAAAAACATTCCTAAATAATTATAGAAACCTCTTTGCCCTTTGGAATGAGATGAATGTAGTCCTTAACTGCGTTTCCTCAGATGTCCAAAATGCCCAAATTTGCGACTGCTCCACCTTGTATTTATCACTCCAAATTCCTGAGGCTACCCCGAACTCTACTCCCAAAATCTTTTGTAGCCTAGTGCTGTTGCTATCAGGCCCAGGCAAGTCTTGTCTGAGCTTGATAGACACTTGCGAAGTCCATTTTCTCGGAGGTAGTAGCTCAAGGTATCTACCAACATATAACTATCATGTGGACTGCAATCTTCTCGAGCTTGCTCTCTATTCCATGTTAGACTCTACTCCTTACATCAAAATATAGTCTTGTTATCTTGGTTGCCGAGTTTCTTTGACCTCTTTGACCTAGTAGCATTTTCAATATATTTCGGCTCAGCTGTTGGACTTAGGAAATTTTGGGTATTTGACTAAGGACCACCAGAATTCTGTAGGATCAAGGTAATTGAACATTGTAGATGCAAGGAACAAGGATGATACTACTCTCAACTACTGTTATCTCTTGTTGTATGCGGGGAGGCATGGTTGTTGTACTATGGAACTTGAAAGCACCAAACAGTCACTGCATCTACACTTTTTCCTTGCGCGATCGGCATGTTTCACTAAGACTTTTGGGTAGGGATTGTATGTACAATGCCTATATTCGCGACCCTCATTTTTATGCAGCGATTGGCTGGTCATTTTCTTAGCACAGCTGTATGTCTCACGCTCAGATTATGCATAGGGGTCGCGGATACTTTCCCTACGCACTGTATATACCTATAGAGGTTTTATTGACGTAGATCAAAACATGTCAATACCTACTAGTTGTCTTATTAGAGAGCCCCTGATATGTGCGTGCAACAGTGCTCATTTTGTTTATCTTGCTGAGTCCTGTTTCTCTACCCAAAGTACATCTTCAATCCTGCTCTTGCTACCAGTATCTTCTTTTCTGCCGGGCCCAGCCCCAAAAAGGAAAGAATTTCATAACAAAAGTTGCATTACCAATGTCTAGTTGGGTTAGCGCGTTTCTTAGATCAACTATCTGTACATCCGTTGACATCGGCTATTGTTTAGAACAATGACGGAACAGGGATGAACAATTGAACAATAGCATTTATGCACGATCTCAGGATCAGAGAATCAAAATGTGACTGAATCCGTCCTCGGCAGGTTGTATTCCTTATTATTGTCCGAAAATTTTTAGAAGAGAGGCAACGCAGCGGATGCCAAGGCTCTGAACCGTTAATTGCGGAGTGGTTGGTCGGCGACCTACATAGTCATTGATCGGAGAGTGCCTTCAGTTTTCAACGCATAAAACGGAGGTACCGGCACTACCTGCACTACCTAATGTACCTAGCACAGTTGTATTGTTCATCCAATAGTTGCGGCACTGTTTTGGGCACTGTTTTGTTGCCAAAACGCTGCCAATAACAGAGCTCCTAGGTAATGTTTTAGGGTCTAGGCAGTTTGGAGAAAAGCGGTTCAGGCAGAAAACGCTAATAATTTTACTATCCTATAAGGGAAAAGCAGCGGCTTGGATATCTAGCTGTTTTAGGATACAGAAGGGGGCTCGTCATGACGAGGCATGATTCCCACCACTGCTATCTACAACTCCCATGGCCTATGTCTATGTACAATATCTTCAGCGCGCATACTCGTAAAACTACCCATTGTGGCTTGTACATGATTAGCCCATTCCTCCATTCGCTGTGTATATTGTCCTCTAAGTCAAGCCGATCCATTAACTCATATGCTGCATAGAGTTGCTGTTGCACCTGCTCGAGGCTTTCCCGCACGCGACTGACAACATTCGCTCTCTCAACATTGTGCTCACTCCGCTCTTCTTCAACCCAGACCGTACCCATAGTCTCATATACTTCCATACCACACTCTGAAAACATCAGTAAATATGCTGTCCACTGTTCGGTAGTAAGGACTTTAATCTCAGTATCAAGGTGGAAGATGTGCCGGCATGGAAGTAAGTATTGTCTATGGAACTTGCAATCATCTGTACCATCAACTGGACGTGAGACCTTAATCCGGACATTGCAAAGGTCACTGTCTCGAATACTGCTATGCCGACGTTTAATAACCTTGCCATCGCTATCGGCAACGCGGACTGTGCTTGATTTCTTGCTTTTTCGAAGCCTACATTCATACTTCTGAACGCGTACTGTACCATAGGCTTGTAGCAGCTCTTGTTCAAGCTTGGAATAAACCGAATCCACATATGGCTATATCTCATCGAATAGTTGGGGGGACATGGTGATATGGTATGTGGTGATACGGTATACGGTGGTATAGGGGGAATCGGGAATCATACCTCGTCATGACGAGCCCCCTTTCTCTATCTTAAAACAGCTAGATATCCAAGCCGCTGCTTTCCCCTTATAGGATAGTAAAATTATTAGCGTGTTCTGCCTGAACCACCTCCGTTTGGAGCTTCGGAAGCTAAATTGTGTCTGACTCTGGCACAAGAGGTTTCGAGAGGGCGCGCGACGGGTGAATAGAGGTTGTAGGAGGTAGTGGTAAGGCGGAAGAGTAGGTACCTAGTATCTACTGAGAACAGTACATACGTAGCGCAAGATAGATCTGCAAAAAGAAGGAACAGGACCAGGGTGCCTTCCCCTGGCCATTGCGTCCAGAGCAACCTCAAACGTCGAGTTGGAATCTGTTCTAGATTGCTCGAGCCCAGGAATGGAATCCTGCCGTATATACTTTCCCCCTAAGTAGCTAAGTAAGCCCCTAGCTAACTATATGTAAGTAAGCCCGGCTTTCAATGCCACGGCGACAGGGATGCAAAGGTTTACAATACCACAGCAGCAACGGAGTAAATATCGAGTCTATATACGCATATCCGAAATTGGGATTATTGTGTTAATTAAACATCTGGTCAAAGAGTGGAGGATATAACGCTACATAGACAACATATTTGGAATAGGGGTTATTGTGTAGCAGTTTAAAGGGTGTGAATACCGGCATGGTGAGGCCCTCCAACAGCACAAGAACACCCTTGTTCTACATGGGGTCAGCTTTGGGCACAACTCATGCACATGTCGGGCCCCTCATGACTGAGCTTTATTTGTAGAGCTACGTTTATTTATTATCTTCATATTCCTCTTATAATTATCAGTATCCTGTATGTCTTTCGCACACTTGCGATGATGCAAGGGTATGACAAACCCTGTCAATAAGTTGTGGTATTGTAAACCTTTGCATCCCTGTCGCCGTGGCATTGAAAACCTGTCCAAAGCAAGGTTACTGGCAGGGAGGCAAATTAGTCCTCAATTGTGACTGCTCGGCAAGCAAGAACTCAATGCGTAGGGGCCGTTGTGCACGGAGCTCATCCGTCAAGGGGGGCCATTAAGGGGGGTACAGCGGAAAGCTTGACCCCCGGGAGGTATGTCTGAGGAAGTTGGGTAAATATGGGTCTGACCACTTAGCAGTAAATACCTCTGTTATCAAACTTCCACCCGTGTCAATCAACCCTTTCTTGATCCTGTCGTCAATCTCTGTGAGCTATTGTTTTTGGGAATATCCATTGAAAATTGATAAAGGATGACGGGGGATAGTAAGGTGGATCTGGTAGTTGTTGGCGCTGGTAAGCTCCCATATCGTCTTTGGCTTTGATTTCTCCTCAATATATCACGAGGTTTGAGGTTTCTCGATGACATTGTTGCCATGAAAGGCTGACAGTTTCTTCGCGATTCAGGGTGGTATGGCCTTATGACAGCTAAAACCTATCGAGATGTCAATCCATCTGCCAATGTCGTCATCTTGGACAAATATCCTACCATAGGTGGTGTTTGGGCGGAGCATCACCTATACCCAGGGCTCAAAACCAACAATATGCTTGGTACATATGAGTACTCAGACTTCCCCATGACCGGAGAAAACTCCTTTGGTGTAAAGCCCGGTGAACACATTCCTGGTCATGTTGTGTATTCATACCTCAAGACTTTCGCCCAGACCTTTGGCATCTATGACCAGTGCCGATTTGGGGAGAAAGTCGAAACCGCCATGAAGATGACTTCGGAAAAGGACGAACAGAGGGGCTGGCTCCTCACGATCCAACGAGGTGATGCAAGTTACACGCTGAGGACGCGGAGGCTGGTCATGGCCACAGGCCTCCACTCCACTCCATTTCTGCCTCAGCTTGTCGGCGCTGGGGATTCGAACATGGACGTAATTCACTGTTCCGACCTCCTTCAGCACTCAGAGAAACTCTTCGCCAACTCAAAGAATGTCGCCGTTTTCGGTGGTACTAAATCTGCATGGGATGCCGCATACACATTTGCCTCAAAGGGTATTCATGTGGACATGATTATTAGGGAGTCTGGGCATGGACCATGTTGGATGGCTCCCGCTTATGTCACCCCACTCAAAAAGTGGCTCGAGAAGCTTGTCTCTACCCGCTTTTTGACATGGTTGAGTCCCTGTGTATGGGGGGATGCTGACGGTTTTGGAGGCATAAGGGGCTTTCTTCATGGCACAGCTGCTGGCCGGAAGTTGGTAAATGGGTTCTGGGGGGTTCTAGGAAATGATGTTATCACATTGAACGAATATGATAAGCATCCCGAAACAGCAAAACTGAAACCGTGGGTTGACGCATTCTGGGTAGCCTCTGGCCTGAGTATCCTGAACTACCCAAGCAATTTTTTTGATTTCGTGAAGGAGGGCAAAATCACTGTGCATGTGGCGGATATCTCCAAATTGTCCGAGAAGTCGATTCACCTGACATCAACTAAAGAAGGCGATTCCACAATCAGCGCCGATGCTCTCCTCTGCGCCACCGGATTTCAGTTCATACCTTCTGTAACATTCCTCTCAGAGAATGGAGAACCAATTGATACGTCCGCAGTCGGAATACCGCATCATGTTGACTCCGACAACGACTTGGTGGAAGAAGCAGACAAAGAGATCTTAACCCGTTTCCCTAGGCTTAAGGATCAGCCAACGCTCAACCCCTCCCTCAAACCCCTTCGCGACAATAATGGGGCAAAGGAACTCAATCGCCCCTACGTGTTATACCGCTTCATGGTCCCCCCTGCCTTCATCAACGACCGCAGCATCGCCTTCGCAGGTTCACTACAGAGCATATGCACTACTTTAGTGGCACAAAGCCAAGCGCTATGGTTGACGGCATACTTTGGACAGAAACTGAAGTTGAAGCTTGATGATGAAGCAAAAGTTAAGAGGGAGGCTATGTTGCACGCAAGGTTCGGAAAGTGGAGGTGTCCTGGGGGAAGCGGATCTTTGTGGCCTGACTTTTCGTTTGATTCGATCCCTTATGTCGACCTCTTGCTCGCAGATCTTGGCTTGAACGGATGGAGGAAAGGAGGTATCTTGAGGGAATGTTTTGAGCCCTATGGAACGGAAGACTATTTTGGACTTGTGGAGGAGTGGAAAAAGACAGTTAATGAAAAGGAGGACTAGTGTAGTGATGGTATAGTGGCTCATTGGGTACGGATGGCTGGATTTCATAATATCAGTCTTCATTTTGTATTTTATATATATCCTTTTCTTTTCACAATAGGTACTTCCTGCACCTAGCACTGTGGTACCCCCTGTACAAATCTGGGAATAGTCTCCATGAACATGAATATCTCCTAATCTCGGCGCCAGACCCCTCCCCGCTAGTCTGGTTGGCACCCTCTCCGCACCCTCTCTGGAGGTCTGGTAGCGAGACAACCTCTCCGCTTGAATGTAACACTCGTGTCTGCAGGGGTCAGTCGGCTAACCGAAAGCGGTTGGCCAACTCTGGAATGGTTGACTACTGTATCAAGTAGGTCGCTAACTAAATACGTACAACAACTTACCTACTTAAGTTCCAACTTCAATCGCTAGCCAGACTAAGGATCCTAGGACCTCATAAGCTCATTTGGCCACAGAAGGCAGGAATTTAACCAACAAAGGAACAATAGATTAGGACCCTGTTACAGCGCGAATACGAACACGCGCACGACTACTGGCAGGCCTGTAGGAAAATAGATTGTTGCTTTGAGAGATTCTAACGATACCATAGACCCACGTGTACACACAAGTATTGGTGTTTGTTTAGACTCGCATGCCCCTATAAGTAAGCCTCAAGTCACGTGGGAAAGTTGACACCAGTGTTTTTGATGTGATTTTTGCCTGCCTACTCGATCTAATTGTCTCGTCTCAATATACACGCAATATACATACGTTGTATCCGTTGTCAATCTGACGTAGGATCCTGGTACGAACGTACACTCATAGAGTGGGCAAATATTGGTTGGTGCAGCTTGAGTAGAAGTTTCGATCGCATGTAACTAGTATGGATGCCGCTTCTAGTTATATACATCGATGGAGAGATACCGGAGCTCACTATAAGCATGCTGTTACTGCAAGTCCGGCTAACTAGTGACTAGGAGCATTTAATCAAGTTTAGCATATATATAGACATGCATATGCATCTATGAGGTGTTGCAGCTAGACTAGTATACGCATAGCACTACCGGGAAAACTGGGCCCTTGTCGGTTTTTGAGACAGCTGCAGCCACCATGCAACTTGACACAACCGGCGACATTCTGAAGATGGCAAGTTGGCAACACGATGCTGTAGGTAGAGGGGGAAGGAAAGGAGAAAAGGTCGGTATAGACTTGATCGGATTATTGTTCAACTCTTCAATGCTAATAATGTCGGTATCTATAGCTACAGGCTCAGCGCAACCTACTAAGTCCACTCAACCGGGAAAAGACAGTATCATTAAGTCCTTTAGGTAGGCAGGTATTTCTATATCTCCTGATGGGACTGAAGATACAAAGCTTTATGTGCGTGGCTTACCGGATATTACAGTTGGGCCAGGGCAGAAGGAAGACTCTTCGGATACGCTGCATTCTGATGAAGAGGTTGAGTATATGGTGGCGGCCGTGGAAGGTGCTTATGCAGAGCAAATCCCTGCTCAAGCAACGGATTTACATAAAATTAGTATTAGTGCTCTCTTTGAATAGAAATGTCTCAAAACCTGACAAGGACTCTTCTTCGCTAGTTTTCTCGGTAGCGGAATGCGAATACACAATGGGTACTGCTTATAATATACAAGCTTGGGACCGCTTTTCGTGTTAATACTAGCATCAGTGTGTGTATGCGCAGCTCTTTGAAAGCGCAAGTTAGTAATATGGCCCTCCGATAATTACTACCAAGAGTATATATATGTTAGACTGGACCATCCCCTTGTGGAGAAAGCTTTCATCCCACCACGGAACAGTTTGCCGTAGAGTGTAAATAGATTTTGGATTCTCCGATTACCAGTTGTTGCTTCATAGAACAAATTTGAAGTTAGCTATTTGGGTATTGGTTGCCGGCTAGCATAGATGGCCGCCTTAAGTATGATCTGGTTTTCATCTCTGGGTTATGTATTCCTTTGGGATTAGAAAGGCTGAGGAATGCCTTCAAACGAGCCCTGGTATTATTTGATAGCCATTTCATTCTCAAGAGATGAGGATTGATCTCGAGAGCAAGAAGAAACTAGGTAGAGTTTTAATTAAGAGTACTCTAGTCCTGCTATAGTAGCACACATTGACATGGACTCCTAGAGTTCCACAGGCTTTAATTTCCAGGTGCGTCTAGATATCACGGTAATCATGGACCATGTGAGCTCTTCGAATTATCATCTTAGGTTTTGTGGTTATATACACATATATAGTAATGGTACTGGAGGTGATTGGCCCACATAGTCTTGCAGCGCGCAGCAAAGTTGACATCGGAGTGATGTGTAGTGGTGTACAGCATCTAAGACTACATAGACAGAGCTATCTTAATTACCAGCCTACATTAGTTGATTACCACAATGAAAGTTACGATCATTGCACATGAAAAATTGTACATACAATATAAAATTGATCTACATGCGCACAGTACGAATGATGGTTCCGCTAAACCATATACTACTGCTCTGGTCCACTTACTCTATGTACTTGGGGCACTACATCCTACTTGTAGTATTATGGGGGTTATCTACTCACCACCCTAGAATTCTGTATGGATGCCGTAAAAGCACTGGTCCTGACACGGGTGGCACCTTCAGCTCATAGGTGGCCCAGAACGTTCTTAGAAATGGAAACCCCAACCGGACCAATAGGAACTTCGGGGTTCGTACGCGGTAGTTGTTACATGCCAATGACTAAACTAAGTAGTATTTGCAAATTGTACCTGAGGCAGACCTAGATTCATCAAGATGCGGTGTTGGTAGAAAACCCCCAAAAGTGCATCAACTTGGGGCGCGGTCTGCCGGTGACCAAAAGCCTACAGCCTTCCTAGAATATTAAAACCCTAGATTCCATGACCCAGAAGGAATCATCCTAGACCTCGCTGCATAGAGTATATGTAATGCACATCGTGAGCCAGTCACCAAGGAGGAAGGTTAAAAACTAAGAGCAATCAGAACGCAGCTACATGTATATAGGCAGACAAACATTTCTTACTATGAGCAGCGATTAGTGGAGATTACGCTTCAAAAATCAACTTAATCTTTAACTCTTGATCGGTCCATTGCTAAGTACAGTAACAGTGCATTCATGAAGCATGTCATGACGAATTCAATAAACCTTTCCAAACTATAGGGGGAAGATAAGCTCGGTTTGAGGCGTTATTCCTATGTAGTAGTACAAGGGTTCAGTTTTCCTTTGCTTAGGATGTATATGACTTGGGGAATAGGTGGCTCCGCTAGTCCACAGCCTCTAATTTCCAGTTTCGGGTATCGTTCAAGATAGTGCTACGCTACCAGCATCTATAGTTTGAGGCACTGATACCAGTGCAGTATAGATTAAAGTTTCGTTGAAGAGCCTTTTGAGCACACAGCAGCCCAATCCGGTTGGGTGACTACATACTGCTCTTCCATTCAACTGTAACTCTGTTTCATGCATGGGAGGGCGTGAGACACTTCGAGTAGTTATATCGTCTATAGGATCTCGGAGACGAAGTAACTTCTCACTGATACAGTAGTATACTATAAAACCCGGTGCGTGGTCAAGGCTAGCTAAATTTACAAATGTTCACTTTGTTTCCGGTACAGGCTTGGAGGCACATTCCAAATAGTGAGTTGAGATAGAAGCCCCTAACCATACTAAATATACTCGCCAGCACGAATCTAAGCCTAAATCCCATTCTTCTTCAAGGCTTGACATAAGAAAACCAAAATATCTCCCCCAATCACCTAAATTCTGCAGCGCCTAATATAGCTACCCCTAGTTTTCGAGAGCCTCTTTTATATGCAATAAAAGATTTCAGCAGACTTTCCAAGATATCATTCAAACTCCAGGCCGCTCCCAGGTACCATCTACCCCCAATATCCCCAATTCATGCAACTCTCTTGTCTTTTCCTCTGCAGCTTGCAAGAGAACCTGACTTTTGTTTCCAGTGACCCAGTGTCGGACTCTAGCGCGGGAAGGGATATGGATACCATGTACCTTCCTGAGGTGACCACCAAGGTTATCAGCTCGTGCAAAATATTTTGGGGGTGAGCGGCGATTTCGGGGGCAACTTTTGATAGGGCAAGGAACACCCTTTGTCGTCCATCTGTGAGTAAGAGGTCCTTCAGAATTAATTGCCGTCCATCTAATGGCATTGTTAGCTGCAGGTTCAGGATTCGGCTGCGGTTGGCTCGTATCGTGAGAGTCCCCAATGAGGTTGCGGTTAACGGAGCCCGGGTGTGGGGTCTGTGCAGTGGTATCATATACCCCACTGGCTGATTCTCTGATGTCACCACTGACGCTACGGTCAATTTGGGGCTTCACGAATGGGGTAGGATAAGGTATGCACATAGGGAAGCAAGGAACATACGAAGAAACTAACCTTGCAGATACTACCATGCAGTTCTGGCTTCTGGGTGCTTGATGTTGGGGAGTTGCCTCTAGAGATGCACCAACCGGCTGGCGTGTACTCATGCTCGGGTGGTGCACTGTCAACACATGGTTGTCATGCCTAGGTGTACCGTGGGCCTCGTGATTCAGATCTCGGCGTTCCGCTGTCTCTGGACCCTGTTCTTGCAGTAAACGGGGACTTTTACTGACATGATTGACATTCTCATTGTTATTGATTCCTGGATCAGTGTTGCAGGGGGAATGCGTAAATTTTTGGTAAAGGGTGGTCACGATATCCCTTAGCGTGTTACTAAGGAAAAATAATTCCCTGAAGGGCTCGGAAGTGGACCCTTCAGTGAGGCACCCTGGGTCTGGACAAAAATGCCCCCCTGGTCCTAGGGTATGCACTATTTGCCGAATCTTCTGTCAATGGTTGTTATTAGCTTTAAATCACAGCTGCCTTGGGGTAGTTCCGTGCCGTAAATTAACACAATGTTGTGGGATGCACGTAAGGTCAAGCCGGGTGTTTGAACTGATGAATTTGAACATACCACCGAACAACTGTCCTCCAGTGCTTGAAGGACCTGATCAGGATCAGCTGTGGTGCTCCACATTGTTGGATTAGTCTTCTCTCCTAGCTGACGTCCTGAGTAGTAGATTTGACGCTTGTTAGTCTATTTGTAACTGTATGATCCATTTGCAGGCATACTATATGTATAGGTATGCCATGAGTGAGACTTCTGAATGTATACTCACTCGTGATCGTTGTCATTTCCCGGACTAGGTAATGGTGGTATCAGTTTGTTTCCCAGCTTGATCAAGACAACTTGGAATCATCGTCTGTTAAAGGGTGCCGTTCGCGTGAATGAAAGGAGGCAACCCTAGATCTGGCTGAGGTGTCAGTTGTCCATGCACTGGCTGATAGTATACGAGCATCTGCATATACGGCGAATCACTGCTTGGCGGGATGGGTGGTGTCAATCGCAGGGATATTCATATTGTAATGTACATGAACAGCTAGGGACAAAACCTAGGTATGGTGATCTACATGTCCTCGAGCACCGTGATGAAGTGCGTATACATTATCTTCTGATGAATTCAGATGCCATGTATATACGGTATATACGCTTGGAGCTTGCCTGGAGTTGTGTGTGACTCTTAATATAAGGCTTAGTGTCGACATTGCTAAGTAGCTAGGGTTGATAACTAGTGCTTACACAATAACTAAAACAAATCAGGAAAGTAAGGAAGTGGATGTGTGAAGTTCAAAGCGCAGCAACTGACCTGGCATTTGAACACAGGAACGTTGGAAGCTTTGCCACATGACCGAGCTCCATTCCGAGCAAGCATAATAATGGGGAAACAACTGTGCATATATATAACTATTGCTAAACAGCTTTTTTCTTCTTTTTTTGTTTTTTAAGGAAGCCAGTGCTCGCATATAGAGTTCATGGCTCCGAAGAGCTCACCCCATAAAACCAAGGATCAAGGGGACTGACACTATTGGATTGATAGATTAATGCGTGGTTTTAGCACTAGTGTGTGTGGCCACACCTACATTAGCTCACACTCCTGGTTAAAATACTCCCGAGCCTAGTGGAAGCACATCCCACTTGGCTTTGGTTTTCTGATTTGACAGTGAGGCTCTGGTAAAATCTGACCTTCGTACAGTGAGGCTGCTTCTGAAGTAGGATTCGCAGCCCATTGGTTAAAGCCCAACATATGAACACTTTCTTCGCACCGGTTGGACACAAAGAGGTAGTTCATTAATATTGCTTGTCAAGCATACCGGCAGAGCATGCGCAATAGGAGATAGCGTGCCACACGGCTGCTGCACATGCAGGTAGCGAACCGAAAATAACTAGGCAAGCGACAACCACAACAAGAGTGAGTTTCTTCTGATCCTTTTCAGTATAGTATGGTGCTCGTGAGATTGAGTCTAAGGCTAGTGAGGTGTAGATTCTCTAAGGTTTTGGCTCAGTCGTGTTTACAATAGGTAGATAAGTTTGTAAATCCTTACTACCTAGTAACGTTCATACCACTTGTGTAGTAAGATCTTAGACATCACGTGCACTCGTGCCAGTGTCTAAATACGGATATGTCGGCATGAATAAGGAGTACCTTGCATGTAATGGAGTGCTTCCCATACCTTATCACGGTTAGTAGCTCTGGATAGACACCTCTGTGTATATAAACAACGGCAGATACCCTACTCCTCTGACAGTAAGATCTCACTATTTCTGGTCCTTTCAAACAATTGCATATGAATGGCTCAAGACCGTAGCTGGGTGTTCTAGCCATTAGAGAGCCATGCCTGGTACTTCACTTTTTATACATGGCCCTGCGTTGAATAATTTTTGGTTAATAATTTTGCGAACAAAGTGTAAAATAGGGGCAAATAGAAACTTTTTCCCGCATACCCTTTACATGTCCTTTGCAGTTGGATAAGGGTATATGTTACCTTATATTAGTGTATTCCTTTGACATCTTTCTCATATGTCTTTGGTAACCAGGCTAGCTTTTGATATACTCTTTTGATGTACTCTTTCCTGTACCCTAAACATATTATTTATATACCTTTCACTGTCTAAGTATACTCTATCTGTCACATAAACTTTAAATTTACCCCTCAGATATACTTTTATTGGTCTGGGTGTTTTTGATGTATCCTTATATATACTCTCTAAAATTACTCATTACTGGGAAGCCTTAAGAGCATCTTGTTTTAATTTGATTCTTCTTTACCTTTGCAATGTTGGAATCCTGAATGCTGCACCCTGGGCGCTGGACGTGGTGATGGAGTGCTTGAGGTGGGCGAGAGTTAGTTGTGGGTGGTGAAGGGCTGGGGGTTTGTGCTCTTTTTCACTCACCCTTTCATTTACCCTTTATTGGGACCCGCTCCCCAAAGGGAGTAGATGCCTACTTATTTCACGCTTTGTTTGGTAACCAGACGGTATCGCGCTGAAAATTGTAAGTCATGGTCTGGAGTTTAAAGGTGTATGTGTAACCTGGCCTAGACACCTAGTGTAGCTAATCATATTGCTAATGTAGGTAACATCTAGTACTGTTGGACCAGGAAGTAGGGAAGCTACTGGAAGCTCAACTGAATGTCGAATAAATTTGTCTTTTATTCATCTCTTGCACATAGCTCAGACCATCAAGCAAGCGGGCCTCAGGATAGGCCTCGAGCAGACCCTCGACTTCAGATCTGGTGCTCACACTGTGATCCTATCTATCACCACGAGGTCTGCTTGTGTTCGAGCTCCAGTCCCTCCCTCCCTAGGTTCTTTACTATTTACTGTTAGCAACCGCATTGGTTATGAGCGTTATCCCCTACCTTTCTTCTGTTGCCTATGTTATCTACCTATATGCTCTATATTACTTGATGTATCTGAACAACTGAACAACTGAACTGGTTGACGAGGATGAACCCGAAGAAGTGCTATTACCAAAAATCTGTGCCGGTGAAGATACAAATACAAGAAGACAAGACTTCCGAAAAGACAAGACCTGTGAGTTGACAGCCTCCGAGAGGACAGCCTAACATAAACCCGCGTAACGGTCTGGAGAATAACGCTCTGTGAGAGAGCATATTGGAAAGCAAGACTCGAACGTGACATAATTACAGAGACGGCAAGACTACCAAGACGACAGGACTACTGAGATGGCGAGAAGCATACGGAGCAATGAGATCTACCACAAGCGAATGAAGCTGTTAGAGTTGGTGGATGTATAGAAATATTATGATATGAGGGATGACGAGATGATATGGATATGAGGGATGAACTGTGAATGAAGGCACTATGCACTACGTGAAGTATTATGGAAGGTGATATACTATGAAGGACGAAGGCACTAAGTGAGTTACCTGGGAGGTGATGTACGATAAGGGCACTAAGTGGGGATAGTTCTAGGTCGTAAGTGTTAGCACGAAGCCCTTTGTACACCAACACTGCCAGTTTTTGAGAAATTTAATCCAGCGCCAATTGAAAGTAGCCAATATAAAAGGGTGGTGAGCAGCTCAGCGACCATTGTTAGATAATAAGATAGCCTCAAAGAGGCATTGGAGCACCGAGATTAGACTACGGAGCAGTGGGTGGTGGGGTGGTGGATTGGAGTGATGAGTGTTCTGTCTAAAAGTCCAAAAAGGATCGTATTAATCCCCCCAAAATGAGGAGCTGTTGCTTAAATTGTCTGGGCTTGGTTGAGATACGTGGGGTCACTGGGAGGGTATATTTGAAGGCTTTGCAGGACTACCTCCCTAAGAGGATTGGACATGCAAGACAATGCGCCCAGTTAAGAATCCCAGGGATATACGGTCACGTGATGGCCACCCTATTCTAATACTTCAAAGAAAACCTCCATTATCATGTTTGCCGATGTAGAGGTTATTAAACTCAAGGATGAAATTATTCACTGCTGGGAGCTTCTTGACTCGTCAATATTTGACTGACTCGCCAGGAGTATGCCTAGGAGCCATTGAGACTAAGGGCTAGTAGAGTATAAGTAGAAGTGGTTATTGAGAGTATGGAGGGTTGCGAGGGTTGCGTTGCGCGAAGACGGAACTATACATCGTTTAGATCATCAAACCTCAGTACCCAATCAGGCAAGTCGCCATATTCATATGTTTGCCAAGACTTGTTACAAGTACCTGGGGCAGGAACGGTCTCCACAATTGCTTATTATTCATTTGTGGGTTACTGCATCAACATCGCCTGCTGGCTTTGATTTGAGGCGATCGGAATCAGGATTAATATTGGTGTGTGATGATTTCATTTTTTCATTTGATAGCAATTGCCAGGTTAACTTGTCTAATTTTGTGACAATACAGGGAGGGCATGGCCACGTACCATACACATCCACTAGTACAGGGCTTTGTTTTGTGCTTTTTTCAGTTTTCCTTTTTCGTTAAGTAGGTAGGGAAAACATAGTCCAGTGAAGAATATATGATAATCCATTCAAGGCCGCCGCCGATCCGAAACTAATCATTGCTGAATTCGACAATTGCAGGTCTAGCGAGTTGAGTCAGCACTGCATTTTATGACTAGTACAAATTGTTTCATACATCAAAGGAGAACTATAGCTTCCACACCACCTCTGATCATTCCGTAAACGTAAAATTTTGTACGGATTCATAGTGCGATAGTACTGCCTTTTTAGTGTAGGTGAAACTCAATACATCCAAAAGCGGCTGTAGATTACCTCCCCACAGGGCCTGTGATGATTGTGAATCAACCGTATTCTCATAGGCTAGCTATGTGAGGTACAACAGCCTCGTGCACGTGCGCTTCTTTACCAAAGCCTACTTAGTCCCTGAATTAGTCAGGTTGGCGCTAGTAAACTGAATAAGGAAGCCACTAAGTAGTATTCAACCCAACCAGGCTAGATTTCGTCCCATACTTTTGTGCTTTCGTGCTGCCGGCCAGGTATTGATGGAAGAAAAAGAAAGGTGTCCAGCGTCAATACTCTCCGATCCATTAGTAACCCAACCCAGGCCCCTCCATTGTACAGCCCCACGTCTCCTGTAAAGTCCTTCCTAAACCACCTTTTGCTTTACCAACACCCACCACCCCCAAGGTAAATTCCTTCCAACGGAAAACAAGCTGAACATCGTCGAAGGAAAGGATCTGCAGAAAGAGATCTAGACGAGGAATAGCATCCCGACAACAGAGCTCTCCAGGAAAGGCCTCTCGGCGGAAAATAAATCGAACATAGTTGAAGGAAGGAAAGGAAGAGACGAGAAACGTTCGCCGTTATGCTGGTCCTGCTGCACGCTCAGTCGATAAAATAGCAGATAGGAAGTAGTGAAAAGGAATATGCCCACTAACTCCCAAAATAATGCCTTGAAGCCCTCCAGTCCAAAAACAGTAACCACAGCGTACGCAGCACAGGTTCTGTATCCACATGCCTAAATACCGATACGAACAAATTACCAAACTAGTGGGGGATGCAGCTTTCTTCCACCTTGCCCATCGCTCTGAAGTACTGCAATCAAGATTTTACTCATGAAGTGAGGTCCTTTATCTGTTTTCTGCTGAGGATATTTTCCAGAGGACGATTGGGGGGATAAGAACTATATAGCTGCCAAAAATGCTCAAATAATTCACTCAAACTCATTTCACTGTCGCCGCAGATAAGATTGAGTGTATGCAGGGGCTCGTATTAGTATTTGAGTGATAGACAGGCTCGAGCCCTATCTTCCGCTTCATCCACTTCGCCTGAGTTCTCAGTGATCCACTTCGGTACCCTAACACCATCTGTTATTGGGAGGTTATGGACTGTTTTGAGATGCGTCTTTAGATTGTCGGTCCTGCCGAACGGCTTCCGTAGAGTACCTTGGTTGCGGCAGCAACTTGGTATAGGGCAGAAGAACCCTGCGAACGGTGGACTGCGTCCGCGTGTACGACGTCGGCGACTGCGATTTTCTCTGGGTTGTCGATCTTCACCGCTTTTCGGTACCTGCTGACAATTGTATATTTCGGGATCCGGAAAAGTATCATGTCTTACGAATGCAGCTGGTGATGCGCTAGTGTGTGGGACGCCCAGGAGTAGCGGTGAAAATGCTAACTGAGAAGCCATGTCCATGTTGATGCACCTATGGATCGACATATGAATTAAACCGTGTAACAAAGATGGTATATATATAGATCTAGTAGATTGATATAAGGATACTTACGGGTGAAGTAGCTGGAGAGGAGCATGATTTTCCGCAGTATTTGGTCTGAAGTCGAACTCGAACGGCACTCTGGAGCTAGGTCCAGCCTGCTGATAATTATAATCTCTGGAAAGTAGAGGTGGATGGAGGTTTGTATTGGCCGGCTCGACATAATCGCTGGCATTCGACGGTGAAGGAAACGTGTAGCCGAGAGGGTGTCCCATAGTTGACAGGTTTTTCGTGAGGAATGAATTCAGGTACGAGAGCTTTCGTATGGCACGGCGCAGCTTAAGTAGCCTTTCCTCGGGTAGGAGACTGGAAAAGACGGAGTGTGATACATCTGGCCAGCTATAGAAAGCTATCGGAAAACTCGCAGTAGTAGCCTAATAAATTACGTGTATCAGTTTTCACCGAACAGGTGCATACGTTGAACTATTCTGGTGAAACGACAGGAGTCAGTAGAGGGAGAAAGTGCGCATGAAGTGACTAAATTTAGTGAGAATATCAATGCAAGGCCTATGTGGAACTGTACTGGGTTTAAATCTCAATATTCAGATGCAGTAGTGCAATTTGCTTCTATCACAGATTGATCTAGATCTACCGGGAACTTGAAAAGATTGGGGATAGCAGTATGCAATAAAAGTTAGAAACTTACTTCGGTATATTGTTGCTCCAGCTGCTCCAACCCTTCTTGACTATCGTGGGAATTAGACTTTGGGGAATTGCCGAGGAGTTCATCAACTTTTGCAGTAGCTTGTCAATACATATACCAACGAAAGAATCAACCGTCATAATTACTAGAGATCGAGGGTCGATATGGGCTGGAAGACTAAGGGCTAATCTAGCTGTGCTGATGATTGTGGCTTGGTGTATAAAAATGTACTGTACGGATTAAGTGGTACATACCTATATAATCAGCTAACGCTGTTGCACAACAACTGCCATATGCTGGAGCTCTTGGGGCTATCACAGAAAAATCACTCATGGGGTTGATGTCTGAGACGAAAGAGCTTCTTGGAGTTGGCATTGTATCCTGCTTGGGAGGAAAATTATTGTTGATATGTCCGTGCATAGACTTAATTCCGAATCAATCGCTAAATGTTGTCTGGCTGCGCTAGAAAATAAAAATGGGGATAATTGCGGAGGTATTGATGACGATTTTGCTTTTATCTGTATAGTAGGCAAACGTAAATGAAGGAAGAGGGCTCTGAGGCCGATTATTTTGTAAGTTGGTGTAAAATTTGCAGCTGGCCTCGCGCTCGGATTCAGAATTAATATTGTGGGTCTTGATAGACAAAATCCATTGTATATGGAATCTCTACTAGTAGATACCCTCTTTCTCGTTGTTTTCAATTGACCCTTATAGACATAGAGGAGAGCTATATACGTAGAAAGTGTTGACCACCAAGACCCTGATGCTGGTCATGGGTTTATTTCATGGAGAAGTAAATCCGACTAGGGGATGCTTCTTCCACCAATAGCAGAGATCACCCGCGTGCGCTGTTATCCGAAGTCATGATCAAGCCCGCTCCTTCGTCGAACCTACTCATGTCCAGCACTTGCACATGCATGAGGTCGTTAAGCAGGTAGTCCCTGAGTAGCTTACGTTCAAATGGATTGAACGAATAGCGATATTCAATGGCCGCTGATACCGTAAAAATCCTCGAATAAGATAAGGCCTCTTGGTATGGCGCACAAGCTAGTAGACAGCTCCTAGGGTCTTATATTCATGAGCAAGATCGACGTATTCGGGAGCTCGAGCTATGAACTTAGGGTATAAAACGTAGCATATGTACTATACTTGGATATATACAACCTCTACCTAAAAGTCTTTGTGAAACATAATTTTGAGCCTCACAACAGGCCTCACTCCAATACCTTAATGCCTTCGGTTTTCCTAAATAACTCAATAACCATATATCGGCACAATCTGAAATTGAAAATGGGCTACGAACAAGTAACAAAGAAATAGGGTCCAAGATTTCAAGCAGATTGGGGGAGAATTGGAGGTGCAGTGGTTAGTTGAAGGTACTTGTGGCGCTTGCCCCTATACCTGTCACCCAGTCAGGCATGCCTCTCCACAACGACTCAAATACAAACTCCAAAATTGCATCCTAGGCTTCATGCAAGGCCTCAGCAAGTTTATAGCACAGTGCATCTAGTCCTCCAGGTGTGTTGTTAATATCAGAACATGTAAGGTAGCTTTTAATTGGACCACATACCTGCTCAAAAGGGTTGAAATTTGGGCTGTAGGGAGGGTGATTGTTGGCTGCACTCAAGGAATTCAGTGGCTACTATTGCTGCATGAACTGGAGAATTGTCTTGCTGGAATCTGGCCCCTCCAATCTTGAGGTTGGTTAGCAATTAATATGGTCAATGGTGGGGAGGACAAGCATCTTGAGCAGCCAATAATAGACTGAAATACTAACTAGGGTGCAAAGGCTCCATGGTTTTTGCGTTGGAAGTATCTCTTAATCAGTATAGACGCCCATTTGCACTCTGGAATTGGCTGAATTCAGGCCTTATCCCTAGTTTTGTGACCCTTATACTGCTTTTCCTGAGAAGTCCTAGAGACTCAAATTTACTGAGGATATTCTGGCCATATCTATCACTCTAGGTTTCGGAAACTGCTCTAAATTGTACACCCCTTGCTTGCTAAGTTCCTTAGACCTAACGTATTTGACGGGGATCCGGCGCACTACTGGGATCCGGTGCACTTCCAGTAGGCATGTATTTAATTGTTAAAAAATCGAATTATAATGTAAATAGGCTCAAATTAAACCCAGAAGTTTAATGTATACTTAGAAGCCATCTGCAAGTGCCGCCCTGGAGTGAGTATTGATATATGAGGTGGTTAAAAATGGAAGGTAGGAATTGCAGCATGTATGGACTAAAAGTTAGTGTGACTGAATTGTTGCCTCAAAGGACTTGTGGGGGCTCAATATACGCTGTACTTGAAGTATAATACATGTGGAATCAGTATCAGGATCAGCGGCCTACCATGTGAAGATAAATAGTAAACTACATAGC
>Ga0307511_10001359_pt1 | contig 25915 bp, 25 predicted proteins | sample 13_EM_MG_FD_200266 | JGI IMG/M metagenome (GOLD analysis project Ga0307511, IMG submission 200266) | Populus trichocarpa ectomycorrhiza microbial communities from riparian zone in the Pacific Northwest, United States - 13_EM | ecosystem: Host-associated > Plants > Roots > Unclassified | place...
AAAGGACATATTACAAAATAACGTTATATTTAGTAACAATGTGGGAGCAATTAATTTTTTTACGACATATTGGAAATTGCACCTAAAATATAAGAATAAGTTGGGGCTTGTTCCTTTCTTTTTTTTGACTTTAGGGTTATTTTCAGTATAATATTAATCATGTATATATTATGTGATTGATTATGATAGTTTGACTGGAAAATGTCATTGGAATGACAAATTGAAATCTCACTTACTTTATAGATACATAATTAAAGATACAAGAACAGATTAGACAACATTATACAAGGATAGGATTTTGTCATTACCCACTCTATTGATAGCATATCTTACCCTGCTTTGCTGCAGCGGTGATTCTGCTTCTCGGTTATCGTTTGCTTAAGAGTCTGTTTCGCTGCAGGCCGTGTCATCATATACAGTTCTAACATAGGATCCTGTCCTAAAAATTACAACGAGTCCATATCCATGCCTGCTGTTAAAACTGTGGTAACTATCAGTGCAATAAATAAGGTTGGAAGTTGAACCAAAGTAGACGAGGAATTCAAGATGGCACGTTCAGCTAATAGAAGTGCAGGCAAAAATTATACCATTCAAACCACCAAATCAATGAATACTTGCAGCTAAACCTGTTCCGCAGCTGCAGCTGATGCTGCTGCACAAATAATGTTCGCTCAAAACAGTTAGAAGTGAAAAAGAAAAGGATTTCTCGATGTTCAAACAAAAGGCAGGTTGACCCAGGAAATTTGCCCAGTAGCTAGCAACAAGTTTTATGCGAAATTTGATGATACAGGATCGGATGACTTCAGTTCTTTAAATTAGCCCACTGTCAACCCAAATCCAAATTTGTAATCCTTTTTCTTATGATCCAACTGCAATATGTAAATTCAAAACTGGTTAGAATATGTACATGACACAAAAACCTCCAAGAAAGAAGAGGAGAGAGGATCAGGCTTTGGGAAAATCTGTTTGAAGGAAGTGCACATATAAATGCAAATAGAAACTGACAACATGGCAGAAGCATCATGCTAAGAATCTAAAGATAAAATGGTCACATACCTCTGCAGAAAGAATAAAATTGAGACCCATATTCAAGCGTTCTTCCAAGAAGGCAGAAGTGCACCCATTGGAATCAATCTTTCCTCTCAGACGAGCCTGAAACAACCACAAAGATCAGTATCAATTTAGTTCGTCTCATATCTAGGCAAGTTTAAAATTTGAGGCCCAGCAGGATTGATGATCAAGGTTACAGGTCAGAGTATGTGTAGACAACCCAGGCAATAATATGTTGACACTCTGAACATGATGTAATATCAATATATCATAGCATAGTGCATGATTTGCTCAAGGAGTTTGCTAGAGCTAGGCTATGTTGGTGGATCAAGTCTTACCAACTAGCAAAAACAGAGGAGGTTTAAATCCTTACTTCAGGACCGTATCAGAGAGCCCAAACCCAGTGAGGAGTCGAGCCATAGTCTGGCCCAGTTGCCAAACTGAGATGCGCAAGCAAGCACTCAACTCTAAAATAAAGCACACGTTAAAACTAAATGACAAACATCCTTTCAACACAGTGACACCACATCCACAGTTCAATTTGTTCAGGCACACTGTTTTGAGAAAATGATAGTTTTCAGTCCAACCAAAATCAACCCTCAGATTTAAGCTAAAGGTTTATTAAGATAAAGCTCATAACAATCCTTAGATTTAAGCAGATGTCTATTAAGATTAAGCACCCAAGACATCTATCAACCTTGTCTGTAGAGAGGGTATAGAGTAGGATTTAAAATATATATTATCTATTGCAACCACTTTTTGTAGATAAATTACTGCACACAAGAAGTATATGAAAGGAGTGCTAAAATGATACAGGTATCTAAGTGCTAAAATTCATAGTTTCTAAAAAGGAAGAAAAATTGGCATCGCTCCACTTACTTGTCTGAGGGCATAATCATAGCCAACACTAACTGTCACATCTCTTGATAAGTAGTTGTACATGAAGTCTGTTGCTAGTGAAACCTAATATTAACAGAAAAGATTATGTAAGAAATTTATTTAGATAACAAATTACAGCTTCCTCAAGAAACTGATTACCTTCTCAGAAACCTTCTGCACATAGCTCAAAGCCATCAATCCAGTGCTAGCAACTTGCCCTGCAGCAACCTGTAGGGAAAGAAGTAATTTTATCCGGTCAAAGCAAGAAATGAACAAGTCCTGGTTAGAATCCCAGTACAAGTTTGTGCATGCATAATGAGTTGAAATATCTCTAACAAATGGTGAATTCACAGGGTTTACAAGCTTGGAGATTCACTTAAACTACCAGCTAAGCAGAGATCAATAGCCTTCTCTCTTTAGAATTCTTGCTCTGCAGAATCATGGCTAGACTAGACATCTCTTTCATTATCAAGAGTTGCATATAACAACATTATATTAAAAATTATGCGTGACATTCAGTTCTACACAGTGTACATAAAAGTAGAACCTGCTCAAGTTTATGTTTTTCTACATCTAATTTCATTCAGCATTTAGTTTTCTCTCAATGAACCATATGATCTTTTGCACATGGAAATCAACTCATTAGGCCCAGTAGCTTCCAATTGTGGAATTGAAAAACAAGATTTTACCCAATTCCTTGAAAAGGGCATGCCAAGTATTCAATGCCACTCCAACACTTAGAAACAAGAAAGCATGTGCCCCTTAGCTCATTGATCAATGCAAGTTACAAGAGCCAAGGAACCTAACATAGTTACCCTTCCACAACAATCGAACTATGATAGGTCAACGAGCTCAAACATGCAATAAAGGATGAGTGCCAAGCCAATTACCATCTTGTCTGTCTCGTACCGACCAGCATATCCAACACCAGACTTCCGATGTTGACCAGCCCAAAATACTTCAGCACCCAAGGACAAGTGAGGGGTCACACTCTGCATTATGAAGATCCAATAAACAAAATAACAATGAGCAAAACAATTAAAATGCAGCTGGAGAGGAGGGAGAAGAGGTGTAGGCATTTGTAAGGTATTGAGAATCACAAAAGATAATGATAACTAACACCACCAGTGATTGAAAAAAAAAACTAGCTATATAAACTGTTTTAAGAGAAACAGTGCATTCTGAATCATAGCAACTAAATTATGGAGCTCGTTGCCAAGAACGATCATATATCCAAACATATTGTTGAAGTTATGCTCTGGTTATTCATTGAGAATGACCCTTTGGCTTATTAACTACTCACTCACAATCACAACGATTACAAATTCATATATCATTCTACTAACAGAAATTGTTGTTACCTGAATGTAACTGGCACCAAATAAGGCACCATTTCCTAGTTGCAACTGGCTCCTGTAGTCTTTACCCTGTATGAAGTAAATCATATCATTATAAACAGGGAAAAAAGCATGATCATTTCATCTTTAAGATGCTTGACACTAATACAGATGCTTAAGGTAACAAAAATGTCTGCCACACCAACTTTCATTGTTTGTGAGGGAGAATGAATATGGAAAGATATGTGCACATTTACATGGTAAAGAGAGCTTCACCTTGTAATCAAAGTTCAACATGACATGAGACATGTGAGGCTCGTTTGTGAGCTGCACAAAAAGAATATGACAGAAGTTAAAAAGCTTACATGCTTGTCCATAAACTTTGCTCACATTACCCAAAAAAACAAAAAACAAAAAAACAGGGGTAGGGAAGAAAAGAAGTCCAAAGATAAGGTGAAATGAGCAAATATTTTACCTGAGCATTAGCCTTCAAGGCAAGATCATCAGTCAAATCACACTTCACTCTTGCATTTAGTCTCCCATCAGTCAACACCCTCCCAATAAGCATTGTCTGCAGAGACCCCATAAAGACACTTAATTGAAATTATGATATGATAACCCCCCAGAGGATCCATTAGTAAATGATTTGGAAAGGAAAATATGGCTGTGACAGCCCACCCTTTGGTCTATAAAGTTAGCACCAAACTCGTAGTGAGCAGTCGGGATTTTGATGGCTTCCGAAGATTGAGAAGGAATTTCCATTGGCCCCATCATTACACTGAGAGATGGTGAAAAATAAGAGCCAGGCTCCAGAAGAAAAAATGAATTAAGCTGTTTGGAAAGAATTTGAAGCATAAAGAAGCCAAAACTACCTGTGACTCAGTGAAAATTTCTGATTCAGTCCTTTGGTAAAATCAAAACGCATCCCCTCAAAATATTCAGGCTTTAAAGACACTGCATAAACATTTTTATGAAATTAAAGTCAAACATATTAAAAAGGAGAGAATTCTCCAGCCTAAACTTCTAAAATGAAATGCATTTCCACAACATACACAATATGATTCAACAACTAAATATTTAAGTGACTATAACAAACACATAACATTCAGCATGTATGTGACACTCTAAAGGAATCAGTCCCAAAGCTTAAAGCATACTGCTCTTTCCACACAGGATTTGCTAGCACAATTGGCCTATGAGAGCACCATGAATGTAAAAGTTTCAAAAGCCAGTCTCTCGATAGCACCAAGAACTAGCCAAGACCTGCTCTTTGTTAAAACAGCAATCTAGTTCATACCAAATTCAATCATAAATCCAGAATCAGACAACTTTAAAAAAAAAAATCTGAAATAAAAATAAAAAGGTTAGTTTCTTTTTCCACTTTTGACAAAACTAACCACAATATCATTGCAAGAATTACAATTGAAAGACATTTAAACATCAAAATCCATTAAATTTCACAACCCAAAAACACTTCAAATCTCAAACTCACACAATCCCACTTCACTTCCCACACAAAACTCTCAACACAAGACCAAAAACCCATATTTAAATCACCTCAACAACAAGAAATAACCAATAAAAAAAACCAAACTTTACAAACCAAATGCCCCAAAAAAGACCAGCCAAAACTTAAGCCTATTAGGGTTTCACGGTCAGATTAAATCACTAAACAACAAAAACAAAAACCCATATCAATAAACAGATCAAAAGACGAATACAGAGAGAGAGAGAGAGAGATTGGAACTGAACTGAGTGCTTCACGATGGAGTTCTTCGTATGGAATTGGACAAGGAAGGTTCATGTAATCAACGTTTTTGTGCACTTCATTGACCTTTTTGGCTGCTGCAGATGTTGCTTCATTGCCTAACAACGTTGTACCTGGAGGTACAAACCCCGCCATTATTGTCTCTAGAGTTCAGTTTAATTGGTCACCAGAGAGAGGCTGCGAAGGGAAAGAGAGGGAGAGAGCGTGTGAGACGGTGCTGGGGGGATTTTGTCTTTATGGGGTTTAAGAAAAGGGTTTTAACCATAGTTTTAAAACCTGACCGGCTCGGGATCCGGCCGCCCCGAGCTAGAAGCGGGCTGGATTAAAAAAAAAACAGGGGAAGGAAAAATCTGATGTGACCCGGCTGACTCGGCGGGTCGACCTGGCAAGACCCGATCAAAAATATGGTTGTAACCCGTTGATTTTTGTTTTTTTTTAACTAAAACAACATCGTTTTGATTTAAAAAAAAAAAAAGAATTGATCCGGTGATCCAATCAAAACCCGAAACCCGGGCCTTGAACCGTGTCTAAAAACTATGGTTTTAACTTTGTGAACTTGTCTTATGGGTTATACCTCTTCTTTTTTGTTTTTAGAATTTATTTTTTTGCTTATTTTTTTTTTTCAATATAGTATTGGCGGGTTGATTTAATGGTTAGATTGATTTAGTGGATTTTGTTGCCAGGAAAGATCGGCAAAAGTAAAAAAATAATTAGATCTGATTGATCGAGGCAACCTAACAAAACTTGGTAGAAAATTTTTTTTTTTCAAATGTTTTTTTTCTCTTAACTAAAGACCTCTTTTTTTATATATTTTTTAGCTGGTTATTAACTATATAAATATTATAATAATGTTTTATTTTTTCAATGTGAAATTTGAAATATTTTAATATATATATTCTATGTTCACAAGATAAAAAATATTTGAAGCCTTTTAGTATATATATACTCTATACTTATAAGGAAAATGTTTTTTTTTTCAACATGGGATAAAAAATCTTTTTGATTTAAATACTTCACTTAAAAAGATAATATAGTATTTTTTTTAATGTGGGATAAAAAACACTTGAAATGATCTTTTAAACTTCACTATTTACTAGGTGTGTTCAAAAAAACTGATCAATCGATTAAACCGATTAAAAAATAAAAAATCATCCGGTCCGGTTCAGTTCCAATTTAAAAGCTTAAACTGATTAAACAGGACTAAACCCCTTCCTTTTTCCCCTTTCCTCCTTCCCATCCACCCCCCCTTCCCCTTTCCCTTCCCTCTTTCCAGCCGCCCCATCCCTCTCTCTCTCCAACTCCCTCTCCTCTATGCTCCTCTCTTATTTTCTCTAATATGTTAACATTAAATCTTATTTTATTTTATCACTCTGGTTTATTTCATGGTCAACTTCTCCTACAATCACTCTTGCTCTCTGGTTTATTTCATGGTCGACTTGCAACAACGGTTGCAGCAAAAACGTTTCCATTTTTTCTGGTTTTTAATGCTAAAAAATTGACCCGAACCGCACAAAACCGGTTCGGTTTGAACCGGTTCTTGGTTCGGTCCGAGTTATATTAACAAAGAATACTATTTTCCAGTTCGATTGAATTTTTGGGTTAAAACCGAACCGTGAACACCTCTATTATTTACAACATGTATAGCTTATATTCACATTGATTTTTATTTTAATTTTTTTCATATGAAATATTAAAATTTCAAATATTTTTTTTAATTTTTCTGGGTTGATTCGGGTTGACCTGGGTTAACCCGTGTAACCCGAGACCCGGTTTCTTGACCGGGTCAACCCCGGGTTGGGGTTGATAAGATTATCTATGATTTTTCAAGTGAAAATTTTAAAGTATTGGTTTGAGCCCTCACTGGAGAAGAAGAAGAAATGTTCGTGCTGTTACTTTAATATAAGTTTTATTTAGACCTCGTCTGCATAAGGTCTTGCAGTTTTATTATTAAAGTAACGTTTGATTTAAATTTTATTTAGCCCTTAATACTGTACTTTAAAACCCGTTAAAAAAATATTGTGCAAGTACCGTATATATAGACTCATTATATTTTTTTTCATTTTTTATTTTAAAATTTGTTGCAGCGTGTTGGGTCAAAGCATGGCCGCCTGACCCAAGAATCTTGGGTCCGGCATGGCCGCCGGACTCAATTTTTTTTAAATAATAATTTATAAAAATAATAATTAGAATTTTTGTTTATAATATTTCAAGGGTAGTTTATTTTTTTTATAAAAATAATATATATATATATATATATATATAATTAATTAATTAGCATTTATGTTTAAAATACTTTAAGGATAGTTTAAATGTTTTTTTTAATAAAAAACACAAAATATTTATAAAAAGGAATTATTTAGGATACTTCAAGGGTAGTTTTAATGTTTTTTTATAGAAAAAATTAAAAAAATATATATAAAAAATTAATTAGTATTTCAATTTATGATACTTAAAGGGTAGTTTATTTTTATATATATATAAAATAGAAAATGTTTATAAAAAAATTATTTAGGATACTTCAAGGAGAATTTTAATGTTTTTTTATAGAAAATAAAATTATACAAAAATCAATTAGAATTTCTGTTTATGATACTTTAAGAGTAGTTTAAATATTTGTTTTATAAAAAATATAGCAAATTTATAAAAAAAAATATTTAGGATATTTTTAATATTTTTTTAATAAAAAATTATGATAAATTTATAAAAAATATATTTAGCATTTCTGTTTGGGTCAATACATGGTCGACAGACGTAAGGCTCTTGAGTTTAGCTTGGCTGCTAGATTCAAAATTCTTGGGTCTGGTATGTTTGCCAAATATATTTTTTAAAAAATAAAAATTATTTTTTTAAAAAATTAATTAGAATTTATGTTTAGGATACTTTAATGGTAATTTATTTTTATATATATATAAAAATACATATATAAATTATTTATGATACTTTAAGGGCAGTTTTAATTTTTTTTTAGAAAAAATAAAAAAATTATAAACAAATTAATTAAAATTTATATTTATGATATTTTAAGGGTAGTTTAAATATTTTGTTATAAAAAATTGGTTTGAAATTACTGCTAAACTCAAAACTATTAGATTTGGCTTGTTCATAGATTAAAATATTCTCAATTCTCTTTATATTTTTTATACGTATATATTGGCAATATTTTTTTAAAAGTTTATATAAAAATAAAAAATTAAGTTCAAAAGGCCTCTCAATTTAACAAGGCCTCTTCTATCAAAATAAGCAAAGCCCACATTTTTATTAAACACCATTTTCTAGACCCAGACTCCTGACCCGCATCGTTCTCGGGTCATCCATAAAACGCCACCGTTGGTCCTCTCTCTCTCTCTCTGTCTCTCACACACTCTAACTTGCGGCAAGAATGTACTCAAGTTCAGGTGACAGTAACGGATACCACCAAGACAACAAGCAGCAACTCGGGATGAGTCAAAGAGACCGAGTTAGAAGAGTACGCGCCAAGTCACGTGATGGATATGGTGAGGAACAAAAGGTCACTCCTTGTACCGAGTTTGACAAGGCTTACTTTAACTCTTATGCTCATGTTGGTATCCATGAAGAGATGATTAAGGTAAGTGAAAATGATGTCATCCTTATTAAAATGTACTTACTTTCATAATCTGGGTTTTCGTTTTTCTTGTAGGTTGTTATGGTTTTTTTTAACAAGGCTTTAGGGTTTTAGGTTCTGTTGTGGCTGTTTTGTTTGATGTGTAAGTGAAGGCTTTTGGAGTTTAAGGTTGTTTGAAATGTTTCTTTGTCTTGTTAGTGTTGTGGCTGTTTTGTTTGATGCGTAAGTGAAGGTTTTTGGAGTTAAAGGTTGTTTGAAATGTTTCTTTGTCTTGTTAGTGTTGAAATTCTGTTTCTTGAATGTGAAATGGGGTTTATGCTTTGTTTTCTTGAAAGATTTTGATAGGCTTTTTTGGGTTTTCACTTAGTAGTTTTTTGTGTGTTTGATCATTTTTGGAATGCTTGAGTTGAAATTGTTAATTGCAAAATCTTTTGTCCTTGGAAGTTAGGAGTTTGGTTCATTTGTGGTTTTTCATTTTGTAATCAGAGTGTTTTTTATTGAATGATATAAAAATATCTAAATCTTTATTCTATCTATGTAGGATCATGTGCGGACAAACACTTATAGGGATGCAATCTTTCACCATCAGAGTTTGATTGAAGGCAAGGTAATGCCATTGTGATCAGTATTCTGTTGTTAATCTATAATATTGTTCTCTTCTTGATGTAAAACTATGTTGGAGGAAGCTTTGTGTTTGCTTGGCACTTTGGCATAGAGCTTATACAACACGTATGATGTCATAGAATTGTATAAAAAAAACTTAGAATAAATATGTCGAGTATCAATATTCTGCATAGTGGTAAGGAAATTTTAGGAATATTTCATGCAGTACGTGTCCTGATTGCTCGATTTGAATGCATGTTCAGGTTGTCGTGGATGTTGGTTGTGGCACTGGAATTCTTTCTATTTTTTGTGCTCAGGCTGGTGCAAAACGGGTAAGATACATCGGAGTGATTCTTTTACATGAAGTTTCTAGTAATTTTGGAACTGAATTAATGAATTGCACATATAATCATCACTTGCCCTCATTGTTGCATAGTATTGTCTCATAAGCATTGTCTGTGATATGGACGAATCGAACTATTGAACTCTCATACTAAATGGTCATTTCAAGTGGTGCACGGAAAATGCTAATATTTCAATGCTGATATAATGTTTATTACGTTGCTCCATCTTAGAACTTTTATATTTCTGTTCTGAATTCATGAAGTGATCATTATCAATTGATTCCTTCTGACATTCTGCACCATGTTAAATTGTCTCCAGAAAAGTGGTTTTGTGCATTTTATCGTGTTTTTAGAGAAAATACTTTGATTCTTTCCTTATGTTCAATATTCAATTAAGATGGTTTACGCCTAGGCACAATTTTACCACTGTGCTTGCATGAGTTTCAATCTACATGTGTCTTACATTTGAAAGATATTGTTTCACCAGGTATATGCAGTTGATGCAAGTGATATTGCTGTGCAGGTACTGTGTTTGTGCACATCTTTTTGTATTACATTTTCAGTCTGTTATTTAGCTATTTGGTTGCTACTTTCCATGTGGCTTGTGATGAGTTTGAACATTCTTTTTCAATAAAAGAAGGACGTAATAGATGTTCATTCTTATTAGGAGAGAAAAGGATGTTGATGTGTCTAATGGTGTTCAATTGTCAAAATGGAAAATTCATAATATCACATTACATGATCAGTGGTGTGCATAATATACAAGTTAGTATTGTAAAATCAGCATAACTTCTCAACAACCTTTAAATTATACTGCCAAGCATAATTGATGCACAGAAAAATGTAATGACTGCAAAATATCTTGTCCCCAGCTTGCATCTGAAATTGCTAGCTGTTGATAATTATAAGACAAAATTTGCAAATTATTATTCAGGATTTGCTTATCTTAGAGAATGTGGAATCATAGTTTATGTCTTATATTTCTTACAATCATTTCTCATGTGACCTTTTTCCTGAGTGGGATATGGTTAGGTGTTCCACATTTTGGTCTTTGGTAAATATTTGTGATGGCTATTAATCATATGAAATCTTGTAGGGTTTGCATGGTATGCATTTTGTATTGATTTTATTAATTCTTATAAGATTCTTAAATGTATAAGAACTAAGTTAAGATGCAGTTTTGAATTGATTTTCCTTTTCTTTAAACAGGCAAATGAAGTTGTGAAGGCGAACAATTTATCAGACAAGGTCATTGTATTACATGGACGAGTTGAGGTAGGCTTCTGTATAAATAGCTAACATGATGTCTGTGCTCTGAAATGGGTTCCCAAAGGATCTGTAGTCTTAAATTATCATGCAAAAGAGTTGTGTTTATTTATTTGATTAGTTTGATTGTTTATAAAATAGCAAGCATTTGTACAGAATATATCAGTTGCTGTTTTTTCTGTACAGAAAATGCAAACATTGATTATTGACAATTGGAATCAAACTTATCTCCCAACGCAAAACATACCTTTTTACCAGACTATCACCACTTGCTTTCAACCCTATTTCAGCAATCATCATTCATGTCAATTCTGTAGATAGGCAGTCATGATATTGATCGGAAAATGTTGGAGTGTTACTGTCATTTTTTCTGTTTTGGGAATGCCTGTTCCAGTGAATGATGTAGCATAGTTGCTGGTGATGAGATAGAGAAAATTTGTTGGCTATGGCTGTCTGGGGCACGTACAGGTCATTTGCACAACTTGTGAATTGGCAGATAGAGTGCACTAAGGTTGTCGTGGTTTGGGGAATATAAGGTTCACAGCCTGATTTCTGCTGTGCTGTGAAAGGCAAAGGTAGTGTTTAACATTATGGTAGTGGTTGCTTTTCAAGTGTTATTTTGCTTGGAAATGCATCAAAGTAATTTTTTTTTTCATTTTTTAAAATTTATTTTTTACATCAGCACATCAAAATGATCCAAAAACATTAAAAAAAAAAAAATTTGAAGAAAAAAATCAAAATTTTTGAGAAGCGCGGCTGGGCCGCAAATACAAATGGCCCCAAAGGAAATGGGCCAACCTTTGTCTGTCTTCTTGCATGACTTTTGCAGTGGAGGTCTGGCTGCACCTCTATGTCACATAGTTTGCATGAGGGTTGAACTTTCATGTCCTCTTCTTTGTTTATTGGCTTGAAAAACTTGGCCACTGGTTGAGTGCCCAAGTTTGTTAATTAACAAAAGGTAGCCTCATGCAGATATGTCTATACATGTCAATTGAACCCTTCAAAGTCTGATAGGGTAAGTTTCATGTAAATTTGAGGGAGAGAACCAGAGTGCTGGCTGAATTGTGTTATTTCCTCTTGCATTAACTTATATGCTTCCTATCTGCTGGTCACTTCACTGTAATAATGATTTCTGCAGGATGTTGAAATTGATGAGGAGGTTGATGTAATAATTTCAGAATGGATGGGCTACATGCTTTTGTATGAGGTGACTGTTAAAATTTTGAATTTTATATGTTTGTAATCAGCAAATCCAGATCCAATGCATTTAGTATGGACATGACATTATGGCATCTAACCTTTTGTAGGCAGATGTACTGTCCCACGTTGCCTAATTACATACAATGTTTACCATCTTGAGGACTTCTTTTTCTCTTAATTTGTAGAGCATGCTGGGAAGTGTCATCACTGCCAGAGATCGCTGGCTAAAGCATGGAGGCCTTATTCTTCCTTCAAATGCAACTGTAAATTTTCTTCCTGCTTGGCAAGTTGTCTTATACCACAGTATTATGTGGATTTATTAGTCTTTTCTGGTTCCATTTACATTATGTAACTAGGTTAAATGTTCAGCAGAATCACACTTGGGAAGTCTACGGTTTCTTACTTGTCAATCAAGTACTCATGTGTTTTGTAATGCTGATTTCTTCTGAATACTGCCTGCAGTTGTACATGGCACCTGTCACACATCCAGACAGATACCGTGAAAGCATTGAGTTTTGGCGAAATGTTTATGGAATCGATAGTGAGTATTATGTTCATATGAAACTCTTTAAGAAGCTACATGTCTGGATGAGAACTTGGGATGGTAGTTGGAAACTTAGTGTCTGTTTTTGGTTGCAGTGTCTGCCATGTTGCCCTTAGCAAAACAGTGTGCATTTGAAGAGCCGTCTGTGGAAACAATATCAGGTGAAAATGTATTGACATGGCCACATGTGGTGAGTCTCCTCACTTTCTTTGTTGTACAGTTAACTTCTTTGTAAGCCTTTTAATGACTTATTGTACATCATTAAAAAAAAGAACAAGAAGAAAACTTCCTCTCGATATGTGGCTTGTTAACCGCATTTGTGACATGTAAATGCTCAAGCTGCCTACTTCTTCATGATGCACTCCAATTGAACACATGTGTCCATTTGGTAGCATGTTCGGAAGTGGGTGAGTGACTGAGCATGTCCGCACGCTCGCTCATGTGAGAGATAGAATCTGCAAAACCTACAGTGGCTCAGATTTTGTTGAAAGTTTTAGATTTGATGTCCCTTTAAATCTAATGCTTGGATGAAAGCAATTTTAAGAGGTGATGACTGATGAACATATGGTCCTAATGATATTTCTTTTCATTTGGACTTATTTTTATTTCCACAGAGAGCATGCTTGCATAAACACTGCCCTTCTGTTGAACATGCTTTGCAAGGGCTGTAAAATTCATGAGGTGCTCCTCTGAGAAAATTTGAGGCCTATATTCATACTTTCACACATTTGCTATGTTGTGTATTTGGAAGGAGGATAAAGAGACTAAAATATCATGATAAATAGGTTTTGTTGCTCTATATGAATAATGTGACGAGCAATCTCAATGGATTTGTTTTATTTCATTGGTTATGAAGTTTATTGGTCCACCACATGCCTTATTTTATTCAATGAATAATGCTTATATTAATATATGGACCTTGTTATCTGATACAAATCCTCGTGTGCCCCTATTGGTCTGAGATGTCTGTGTGAATGGATTTTGAGATTCTTTTGCTATAGCTGCTCTGATTGTATATTGAGCAACATTCTTATATCTTGTTTGGATGCATGCACACTCTTGTGAAAGCTACTCCATTCAGAGATTTGAGATTTAGTGTCGGTTACAGGTTAAGCATGTGGATTGCTATACGATTACAATTGATGAACTAGAATCTGTCACAACGACATACAAATTCAGGTCAATGATGAGAGGTATGCTCCCTTTCTTTTATTAATTTTGAAATCCTTTTCTTTGAACACGGAACTTTCCTGCTCTGGTTTAGTGTTAATCAATCAACCACTTCAAAGTTTAAGCTATCAAAATCTGGCATGCTGAATAAAAAACATTCATATACCTTCTCAAATTCCTATATATCATCTTGTTTTCCAGTCTGAAAATTCTGTTTCCATTCTTTTCTGTTTTGCTGATTACTAAAAGTGTGGTTTGAATGTTATTCTAGCTCCATTTCATGGGTTTGCGTTTTGGTTCGACGTTGAATTTGGTGGGCCTGCAGCTTCTCCGATCAATCCTCGAGCACCAGTCCTACCAACTGCACCATCAAACAATTCTCCAATGGATGGTAGTCAGAGGAAGAAAAGGACAAATCCAAATGAGGCACTTGTGCTATCCACTGCACCCGAGGACCCTCCAACACATTGGCAACAGGTATTGTGTATTCATGTCCTTGTCATTAATGTGCATTATCTGCTTTTGTTTGGTTGGCCCTATAAGCAGAAGCAAACATTTCCAACTGCTACACCAGCATAATAAGACCTGTGTAGATTATTATGACCTTAATAATTAATTCCAGCAGTTACCTTGGTCGGTGTTGTTTACCAGAAATTTGTTTTGGAATCACTGTTTATGGCTGAATTCATGTGCAAATGTACACAGAAACTGATTGGTATAGAATCTGCTGAATCTTTCCTTTTGACATGGAGAATTTGCATGGGAGGCATATGTTGGGCAGTTAAGAACTTTCCAGTGATCAATGAACATAACCCTTGTTCAGTCCAAAAACAGTATCCTGTATGTATACTTGGTGAAAAAGTAGAAGAAATGTGCACTAATATGATATTATCCTTGTGATTACTAAAGTAGCTATCTTCAGTGGAATTAAGTGTTATTGAAGTTTTATTAACTGAAGTGGTGTTTTCATATTCATTAAGTTACAAAATTTAAAAGAGGTAAATATGATCACAATTTCAGGAGGATTGTTGAAAAAATCATGAGAGGTCGATTTTTTTTTCAAAAAGTTTTCTTTCATGTTGCATCTGTACGGGTCCTGGTGAGCTGATTTTTTGTTTTTTTGTTTTTTCTCCTTTTCCAGACTTTGATATACTTCTACGACCCAATAGATGTGGAGCAAGATCAACTCATTGAAGGCTCAGCAACACTAACACAAAGCAAAGAAAACCGTCGATTCATGAATATTAACCTACGATACTCGTGAGTCAGCAGTCATTTAAGCTAATAGATTCATCTCCTCTTCCATCATCAAAGTAGAATCAGATCACATCTATTTATATATTTCTGCCTATTGATCATTTGCTTTGATCATTGTTCATACAGTTCTGGCGGGCGGTCCTTTGTAAAGGAGTCTGTGATGAGGTGATTTTCTTAAGAGTGTTTACAGGTTTGATGAGTCCCAATAGTTCATTCCTGGGTAAGATAATTCCAAGCCTTCCGAGTTAGTGCGTGGCACAACTTAAAGCTCTCGTCTGCAGAACCTAGCAGACTTTCTTCTTCAAAGGGAGCTCCTCAATTGACTATGCAGATTCATGAATTTTTAAGAATTTCTACCTTCAGGACATGGAGATGAAACTTACTGTAAACACAAATATAGGTGAGCTGATTTACAAAAATTCATTTAAGACTGTTCTTGGGATGCGGGCTGTGTAAGAAGAGCAGGCAATGTCATTGTTGTATTTTTACCCATTTGACGTTCGCACATGCAATTTTTCCGAGCTAAATGTCTCACAGAGCTTCCGCAAGTACCACACCACGTACAAATACAAACAACATGCAATACAACTACCTTCACAGCATTATTCCGAGCTAAAAACATGAAAAGCAAATAGACTAGGGTTTGGAGGTGCAATTAGGAAAACATACAGGCTGAGCCGGCAACACCTTAAGCTGTTAAATAATGTATTATTTTCTTAACAGTAATGTCATATTGGCTTCACTTTTAACATGACATGCATAGAGGATTCAAAGTTCACAGATAGCATGGCCATCCCTTGTTCATTTCGCACAATTACACCAAACCCCACACCTTCTTCTTGATAGCAGCATCTGTGTTGATTTTGACTTTCCCTGCTGTAGGAGCTGTCTTGAGAATATGAATACCATGAGTCACCATAATCGAACTAGATGGCTGTTTATAGTTTTCCATCTGATAATCAAGAAGGAAATTTAGGGATGGGGAGATGGGAGTCTCCTACCACATTGTTGAAAAATAGTTCATTTCTAGACCTCCACAAAGCCCATACGATTAACACAGAATTGCTCTATTATATCCTTATCAACTGACTTCTGCGGACCTATTACCCATGACCTAAAAGGAGGAAACTTGCATGTCATCACAACGTGGAGATACAGGGGACAAAAACAAAATGCTTCTTGTCCAACCACAATCCTTGAGCACATGTATATTATCCTCGCAGCCACATCTGACACAGGATACATCATCAATCTGCACTCGTTTAGCAAGGTTTGATCTTGCAGGTAGGGCTTCTTTATAAGCACGGCACACAAAATTTATAACCTTCGGAGGAATAATGAGTTTCTAAAAGGTCTTCCACCGGTCCTTTTCTGCGTTCTCCATCTCGTCACTGGAAGTACACGCCTGGTATCCACTCTTGACACCATTTTCCATCCCTAGAATAATGCCATATCAACTTATCCTCAGGAAGCTTCCAACTAATAGGAATGTCTGTGATCTGTTCCACTTCAAAGGGGTAGAGAGTGGAATTGAGGAGTCCAGCATTCCATGAGCGAGTATCAGTATCCTTTAGCTGATGTGCAGTAGCATTTGCATCAGGATTCATTATTGGAGACCACACTCGAACACCATGATGTCGCAGTAGCCACTTGTCTTTCCAGATTTTTATCCTCGTTCTACCCCCCACCATCCACCTGGTTCCATGCTCCAAAAGCTCACGGCTCTCCACTACACTACGCCATGTATAACTAGGATTATAGCCCTAACCAACATGCCCAAAATTTGACAGAGGCTTTAAGAATTCTAGCCAACAAAGAATCAGGAAACTTATGCAGCCTCCAACCCTGTTTGGATAAAAGAGCTTTATTGAAACAGCATCAACTTTCTAAAACCCAAACCTCCTCCTAACTTGTTTCTGCATATTATGTCCCAAGCCGTCAAGCAGATCTTTCTCTCATGATCCTCATATTCTGCACATAGTAGGAAGAGGTATGTAGAAAGCGGGGCCCCCTTCTTCAGTCCTCTCTCAGGATTAAGATTCTCCCCTGGAATTCCATTAATCAGAATAGAGTATGAAGCCGTGGTCACACATCGCATTACTAGATCGACCCAATTGTGATTGAATCCCATCTTCAATATAATACCCCGCAGAAAAGACCATTCAACCTTGTCATATGCTTTACACATGTCCAGTTTCAGACTCATAAATCCTTGACGGCCTCTCCTCCTTCTCATACTGTGAAAAGACTCAAAATCTATCAAAGCATTATCAGTAATCAACCGACTAGGAACAAAAGCGCTTTGAGTTTCATGAATTATCTTCGGCAAAATTAATTTCAATCTATTAGCTATCATCTTAGCACCAGTTTAAAAACTAGGTTACTCAAGCTACTTGGTCGAAATTGAGTGCGTGATTCTTGGTTATTAACCTTTGGAACCAAACAAATATGAGCATAGTTAATAGCAGTAGGATCCCCTCCATTATTAAGAATACTCAAAACATAATCACAAACCTCAGACCCCACCACAATCCGTTAAGATGCCTTTCCATAAAAGTAAGGTGTGTTCTTGTCTCCTTCCTTCTTCCATGAAGACCCAGACCGTTGTGCCCACATAATTTCCTCCTTTTTAAGTAATCCATCCATCTCTTCTTACAGATCTGTCACTGCTTTAAAAGTCTCATCCGAGGGAGGCAAATACTGTAGCCTATCAAGTTCTTTCCTGTACTCCTTCAGAGCCCTGGCCATATGGCCAAATGTATTTCCAACTCTACTATTGCAGTTCATTCCCCCATGCTTCTATTCTATTAGCAAAGGAAAAATTCTGCGAATCCAAAGACAGATTCATCCGAGGAAGCGCCCATTTTCCTGCCATTTTCATTAGAGCCATTAATTTTTAGGTTCAAATGAATAAGACAATGTTCTGAAACAAAACGAGGAAGGTGTGTAAGAGAGGCACCAGGAAACAAATTCCTCCATTGGAAATTCACAACACATCTGATTATTTATCCATGTATATTGGTTCCCAAAGAAACCAATATCTTGAAGACTACAATCATTCAAAGCTTGATTGAATGTTTACATGAGTGCAAAATCTCTTGGCAAACCACCCTGCTTCGCATGGGAGTAAAGAACTTCATTAAATTCACCAATACAACACCATCATTCTAAGGCTTCAAATCTCGTAATGACTTCCAAGTCCTCTCCTTTTCTGATCTCTGGTCAGCCAGACACTCTTGCAAACCTCCACTTGTGCTCTGATAATGAATCACGGTAGACTTCAGTATCAATGTAGTGTACAGATAGTAAAGCCAACCCACCATTTCTCCTATTGCCTTCCCTCTCACAATCTACAACTAAGCAACTTTTGAACCCCATACGTTCATTAACCTTCTGAAATTCATGATTTTTTTTTAAGTCCAGTTTCCATCAGGAAAACTAGACTGGGAGCTTCAAGCTGGATAAACTCGTGTAATCTGTTAACTGCTTGAAGCTTGAAGGTTACCAGGCCCTCGCAGTTCGGAACCATAGCTCTAGGCAGGGCTGTGCCACAGCCTTCGCCTCTCTTCCCCTAGAATGAATCAACTTCAGTTATAATTATATCATCTCTCATTAGTTTCTCCATCGGAAAGGCTCCATCCCCATCACTGCTATCTCTACCAACTCACCCTTACGCTTCTCCATATTAAAACTCGCCCCACCAATACCACCCCCATGTTAAAACTCCCTCACCATCTGTCTATTTTCCTTCAGTTCTCTGTTGACGCTTACAAGTTTTAGAAGAGTAAACAAGACTCTTTTTTTCTTAGGGTTTTTACTTTTTAGCATGCGGTAGTTTGAGTAGGGTGTGTTTAGGTTGCAGGCTGGGTTTGATAAAGAGATTCTTCTCCAACTGATATGCTTCTCCAGGGCGGGCGCCACACATGCATTCTTGATTGTGTTCGTACGTAAATGCTTGAGCATTAAAAGGACGGTCCCTAACCAGCCTTGCAACTAAACACCATGTTGGAGGTATCCATTGGTTCGCATCAATGTCATCTACCATCACAATCTCTTCCTCCTCCATTATTTACTCCCTCTTGTCTACACCATCTGAACTAGTAGCCATTTATAGTGAAAAGAAGACGAATAGCCTTTATTTATTGAAAGGGAAATTCTCACACTGATAAATAATTTATTTATGCTCGGTCTAAATTACACGTTCACCAAGGTTAAACCTCTTTTTCATACCTTTTTAAAAGCACCCCTTTATACTTCGAACTTATATTTATTAAATAAAAAAATTGAATATATATTTATCAAGTAAACATGCTTTGATTCTTGACAATAAAATTAATTAGTTTAATTTTTAAACCATATAAATATTTTTAAGTGGACTTAAAGTAAACATTATGGGCAGTTGAATTATCTTTCAAATTAGTTAGGATAAATATATAACTCTTAAGAATAATTATTACCGACAAATCTTGACACACACATTATATTATTATTACGAACCCTTGTTATTTTAATAGTTCTTTTCAATTATATTATATGTGACATAAATATAAATCATAAACACATTCATAAACAAATAAAAATTGTATAGATTATTTTTTAATATCATCACTATTTCTCCGGTTCGGTGGAGTAAAAAACAATGCAAGAACTATTTTTTTATGAATTCATAATGTAAATAATTAATAAAGTAAGGTTTTACAACAATAGCAGAAAATAATAATTTAAAAAATATTAATTAGAATCCATAAATTTTGATGTAATTTAATTATTATTTTTTAATTTTAATACTTTATATTTCTTATTAATTTATATCTAAAATCATATGGGTTTTGATAGCAAAAAAAAATAAAAAACTAGCTCCAACAAAGAAAAAAAACCTAAAATATAGGAAACTAAGAATGATTTTTTGAAGAAAAAAAGGTGGGAATTAGTTTTAAAAAAACGAGAATATTTTTGCCAAATTAAATATTTTCACCTTATCACAAAAAATATCAATTAATATTATCCACTTACGGAGAAAAAAATTCCAAGTCGTGGCTTCTCTCCACCCTGCTCAAACTCAAAGCCAGCCATGGAGAATTGTTGCAGCTTCATGAAATTGAACTTATCATCTTCCATAACCAAACCCGCTCTATTCAAAACCACCAACATCTTCTTCTCCTCTTTAAATGATGAAAAACTACCCTCCACAACTCTCAAAACCCCCCTTTCAGTGTCACCCCACAGACATAAAACAGCAGCCACTCAAATCTTTAAAACCAGTAAGTACCCATGTCTTTAGTTGTCAATTCGAGAAGAAATTCCCATTCAAAATCTTAACTTGGCTTTAGATTTTTAATATTTCTTATTTATCTTTTGTGTCAGGTTTTAAAGCAAATAGTAGCATAGCAAATGCTGAAGTGCCTGTGGAAGTGGAAGTGGAAGTGGAAGTGGAAGTTGCAGAAGGGTACAGTATGACCCAATTTTGTGATAAGGTAATTGATGTGTTTTTGAATGAGAAGCCTAGAGTTAAGGAATGGAGAAAGTATTTGGTGTTTAGGGAAGAGTGGAATAAGTACAAGGAAAGTTTCTACACTAGGTGCAAAACAAGAGCAGATAGAGAGACTGATCCAACTATGAAGCAAAGGTTAATTTCACTTGCCTCTAAAGTTAACAAGGTAAAATAATGATGCATCTATCATTTTTCACCTCTTCTTCCTGTTACTTGGAAAAATTTAGTAAAACAAAGGAAATTGATGTGTTATTATTTATGTTGTTCTTGATTTGTTTCCCAGGATTGTTGTTTCCTACTTGGTATGTTTTGATAATAAAATATTCTGAATTTTAGGGGGAAAAGAAGATTTTTATGTTTTTGTGTCTTAAAAAGAGAAATATGCAATTGGGAAATCTGGTTTTGCTTCTGTTTCTATAAAAGGTTAAGAGTTGGATAAATGTATATATTATATACTCCTTTGGGTTTAGAGACTCTTTGGATTGTGGTGTACTAAGGAATAAACATTGCAGATTGATGAAGATATGGAAAAACATGATAAACTTCTCAAGGAGATTCAAGATAACCCAACTGACCTCAATGCAATTGTTGCAAAACGGCGCAAGGATTTTACTGGGGACTTCTTTCGTTACCTTGCTCTTCTTTCAGAAACTTGTGACAGCTTGGAGGACCGTGATGGTAATTACGAGAGCACTTGGGATGTGTATTATTTTGATGGATTGTGCGCATTTTTTTACACTAAATTGCATGGTTCGTGAGAATCCCTTTTTGCTATGATAGTTTGATCATATGCTAACAGAACTCTTATATATGCACATAAATACTGAAATGTTGGTCATTTTGAGGATGCTATTGTTAGCCTACATGTTTTTAGAGTAAATAGAGACCGTAGTTATTTACCAGAGAATGAGGCCTAGCTTGAATTTGTTTTGAATGTAATCTCAAATTAATGCAACGAGTTAGAATAGTAGCCAAAATAATCTGAACTATATCCGCCTTGTCATTTCTTTTCCTTTCCAATCTATATCACTCTATTATACTCAAGTCATTCAGAATAATTCCAAATCTGACCACCTTACTTGTCCTGTTGCTGTGAGAATGATTAAAAAATAAAGTGATTGCATCATGCTTTTATTTTTTGTTTTATGTTTTCTAATATAATTTTTATTTTTATTTTCATGAATTGAGAGAATGGATTAATTAATGAAATGACATATCCTGGAGTTGTTCCAAAGTAAAGAGTACATAGAATGATAGAACATTTTGTACAAAAGGTAAAGGTTATAGCACCTTGACAAGCATAATAATGGGCTTATAATATGTGAACCAGAGTGAAAATCATGAGTAAATGCCTACCAAAATTCGTTAGAGGGCTTATGATTAGTTTAGCGGAAGAATAATGAGCTCGTGTTTCTTGCTTGAAGTCAACCATCTAACGTGATTGTCTGGTGGTTTGAACAGGAGTAGCTAGGCTAGTGGCTAAATGCATGTCTGCTGTCAGTGCTTTTGATAATACATTGGAGAGTTTGGAGACATTAGATGCTGCTCAAGCCAAATTTGATGATATCCTTAACTCTTCTTCAGTGGATGCAGCATGTGAAAAGATCAAAAGCCTGGCCAAGGCAAAGGAACTTGACTCTTCCTTGATCCTATTAATAAATAGTGCTTGGGCGGCAGCAAAAGAATCCACTAGTGTGAAAAATGAGGTAAAATCTGTGTGAACCTTGTATTGAGGATCTTTTGCGTAACTACTTAGAATTGCATATTTCCAGAAGAAGATGGATAAGAAACTGAACTAATTAAATCATGTTTGTATTTTTTATTTGATGATGAAGGTATCTGGGCAATTTGGCTTGACTAATACTCTGGATACCTGCAAACTGGTCTATTCACATGTACCTGGTAAATCATGGACCAAAGTCCACTGACATGATATAAAAAAGGAATTGTTTGCACCTGGCAGTGGTGGGAAGCAAACCTAAGACGTGTGCCTAATCCACACAACCCAAGCAAGCCCTAACCAATAGCCAACCCTACAGGGTTAATCCTGTTTGCAATTTCAGTATCTTCAAACAATATTTCCTCCTTTTGTGGCCTCCACTGAGTGTTATGCATGCATGCTAACTATCATGGATTATTATGTGTAGTCTAGAACTATTGAAGCATTAAATGACACAGAATAAGAGTGCTGCATTTCCATGACTTCTCTTGAATCTTTACAGCATTCTTTCCATTACATTCATGAGTTTCCTGTGCTACACTAGCCACTGTCGGCTTAATGCCTTAGACTCTGATTTCAGGTTAAAGATATAATGTATAGTTTATACAAAGCCATGAAGAGCAGTCTTAGGAGCATTGCCCCAAAAGAAATAAAGCTCCTCAAGCACTTGCTGAACATCGCAGATCCTGAAGAGCGGTTCTCAGCATTGGCAATAGCATTCTCTCCAGGTGATGACCATGAAGCCAAGGATCCTTATGCTTTATACACGTAAGAGCTTCATATTCTCTTGTGATTCAAGAGATTCAGGTATTGGTTTAATGTATAACATCCTTTAACACCTCTTTGTTGCTGTGTAGGACTCCCAAGGAGCTGCACAAATGGATTAAGATAATGCTCGATGCATACCATCTCAATAAGGAGGACACTGACATTAAGGAAGCCAAGCAGATGTCTCAGCCCGTAATTATACAAAGGCTGTTCATTCTAAAAGAAACCATTGAAGAAGAATACTTGGAAAAGACAACATTTCAGACGCGACCAGAAGGGGACACTAAGTCAGAGGACTAGTGAGGTACAGTCCAGTTTTATCAACACCTCTAGCATAGTCTTTCTACATTGTGACAGATTTATAGCTTCCAAGATGAAGCCTCGAGCTGCAAATTGTGAGGCTACTTTTCTGCTTCTGTTCTGTACTGGAGCTGCTGGGAGAACTGAGAAGAGACCTTTTGTGTAGCTCCCTGCAGTGTGAGACGATTATATGACTTGACCGTATTATTCTTCTCTTTTGGGGGACTGACGACCTGTTTCCTTTTGATAAATTTGTTTAATTAAAATGTTAAGTACATTTATTTTGGCAAAAAAAAAAGGATTTTCAAATCTTTTGTCGATGGTTAAATATGACCAACATTGTTCCAATAAATGTTTGTCATGTGTCCACCACAAGAATTAGAGGAATATCACTACACACACAAGCTTCCAATAAATGTTTGTCATGTGTCCACCACAAGAATTAGAGGAATATCACTACACACACAAGCTTCTGATATGTTTTGAGTGACAATAATTGGACAGAAACCTATGTTTAGTTATGAAAGGATACGATCAAGATTCCCACTTTTATTTCAGGGACTATTGGCCTTGAATTATTTATTTAAGAACTATCTATGCTAGGACCAGAAGTTAAAGGGGGTGTCACATTTTACAAATAACTAGTATCCTATAAAAGAAATTGACTTGGATACTTTCTAGAGTGAAGATTCCTCTGCAATATAAATGCAGATTTCACTCTAGCTTCATCACAAGATTGCTTCTCGAATATAAATGCAGGGCAAGATCACAAGAATTGTGGAAATGACAATTCTCGTCGCTGTGTAAAGATTGAGAAGCGTGATTGAGACTATGTAGTTTGGATTCCTTACAGGGACAATCGGAAACGAACAAGAAATAGAGCTTCGAGGTGCTTGTCCAAGGTGGTCATACCTATGGAGATGAAGAGAATGGCGGGAAGAAAGAAAGAAAGAAAACTTGTATCATATTTATCTTTATAATATTTACATTATATTATATTTATGCTTTTTTCCCTTTAATCTGTAGCTATTGTAATAAATATATACATATCAAATTAAAAATAAAATGAAATGTCTGCGCACACTTATTAAACATGTCAGCATGTTAATTTGAATTTGATAGGATTTAGAAGAAATACTTGATTAGAAAAAAAATTGAACATTTATACACTTAAATGGAAAAAATAAAAGCAAGTATGCTCAAACAAAAAAATCAAAAAGTTTATACACCAAATTTACCATAATCTCGTTCAAGCTTTTATTATATATTTTATTATGATCAATAAATCTTCTAATAATGAGTTTTCAAAAATATTGACGATCAATAATATGTACATGGATTCTGTTTCTTCTTATGGTTATGTATATTTTTTTCCATTAATTCATTGCCCTCGCATTATCAAACAACTAAATTGATTTAATATAACCCCTCTCGAATTTTACTATACACTGCGGTTACAGTATAATGATTATTTTATTATTTTTGTAAAAATTGCATATCTTTGTACTAGGATTATTTTAGTACTTTCATGAAGTGCATTAATCATTGCCGGTTTGTTCGGAGTATCTATGTCAATTCAATATTTTATTAAAAATATAATACCTCTAAAAGCAAAAAAGAAATTAGTGTCCTCAGGGCAGTTTATGTATTCAGATCAATTTGACTTCATCTCCTCAACATGAAGGCTGAATTTGAAGAGAGAGGGAACTGTCTAGTCAAAGTCTTATTTGCATGCAAAGATCGAACCACCTAAGGCTAAAAGGGATGGGTATTTAGGTATTTTTATTTTTTATACACAGTTGAATTACACATGTACCTTTCGATGCAATACATTTAGTTCATTGTAGCCAAGGGTATTTGAGTCCTTTTATCCTAGATTTTGTTGTTCTTTTGGTTGAGGACAGTAATGTAATTTTCCTTAAAAATAATTATTTCTTAATTGAAAAGTTGTTGGCGCGTGCAGAGCAAGCGCCAGCATGTTGGAACTGTCATACATTAGTGGTTTCTAATTATAAAAAAAAAAAATCTCTTATGCCATGTACTCCAAGTGTGGCTGATATAATATCACCGGTGATCATTTTTTTTTTCTTCCTTCATTTCTCTCTCCTACTTCGGTAAATACACTATAGTCCTCATTGCTATTTTTTTTTCAAGTTCAAACATTTTAGTTTTGATTATTGTTTTTTAGTCATTTCTCTTTTGTTGAAGTTTTATTTCTTTTCAATTTAACCCTTGTTTTTTAATTCACATATATAAGGTATTTTGATTCGTTCCTTTTACTTTTCATTTTTTATTTTTTTTCTTTTTCCTTTTTGTCGAAGTTTTTATGTTTTTCAATGTTATCTTTCAAGACAAGTTTATGATTTTTGTTTTTTCAATGATAATAATGATTTCAATTTGGTCTTTTTTCTCTTGATTTCTTATTGTTTTTCTTGGTCATTTTGTCTAAGTTTTCATAGTTTTGAATTATATCCTTCAAATCAAGTTCATGATTTTTATTTTTATTTTCAATAATAATAATAACAACAATAATAGTAGTAACAATAATAATTGCAATAATGATCATGGTAATATTAATAATAATGATGATGCTAATAAAAATACTAATAAGTGTGGTGGTGATAATGACGACGAC
>Ga0307511_10001360_pt1 | contig 25913 bp, 25 predicted proteins | sample 13_EM_MG_FD_200266 | JGI IMG/M metagenome (GOLD analysis project Ga0307511, IMG submission 200266) | Populus trichocarpa ectomycorrhiza microbial communities from riparian zone in the Pacific Northwest, United States - 13_EM | ecosystem: Host-associated > Plants > Roots > Unclassified | place...
CCTCTCACGCTTGGCTTTTGTGCATTAGTGGACGCCTTTAGTCACGCCTCATGCGAAAACCGTCGCCCGTAGTACTTAAGGACCAGCTTTCCTACTGTACAAGACAAGCTTGATATTGCATACTTTCACCTCAGCCCGAGTCCCTTATAAAGGCTTCTTGGCCAAGCTCTGAGGAGTCCAGCAAACTTAGGTTTAGCGTTCCTAATCTCAACTCACTCAACACTTGTCTCCCCTTCACTCCAAACAAATCTCTTATAGCCCTTCTTGACCTCTAACAAGGATTATAGTAAGTGTTATCATATAGATCTCCTCCATTAGTCGTTAGAGACTAGGATAGCTTTGCTATCCCTGGTACTTAGTCAGTTGCCTGGTCTTTGGGACAGACGAACCGTACAGAGACGCTCGTTTGGAGCGTTGATTTAGCTCGGGCCAGAGTGGCCCTGACAGGAACCTCCTCAGATGGTGGTGGTCAGAGGAGAAGAAGCGGATGTTCTGGCCGCACTTTGTCCCCTTACCGCCACCATCTGGGGATTTTCCCACGCCTTCCCCCGTCAACGGGGGAGTCAACAGCTCCATAGTGAGCCATCGGCAGTGCCAAAGCTCCTCAAACCAACCCTAACGTCAGCGGCCGACGTTACCATCCCACCCCAATCACCAATTCGTGTGATCTCGAGTCCCACCTTCCAACGGCACCACGAACCCCCCCACCCACTAACCCTGGATAAGGGGGTTCACTCGAGTTCAGAGATCTCCTCTGGGGGCCATTAGTTGCAGAAAGCATTGTTAACTGAGTGGTGCCGCACCAGTTAGACAGCCAAATTACTCGGGCGGTCGAGCCCTGCCGACATCCCGCGCCTCGGATCGATCTGGATGGTCCTCATCACCCGACTTCCCCTTCCTCCCCCCATCCCGCTACTAACCCTTCTGTCTAGGATTGGTGCACCTTGACAAACATTCCTTTCTAGAATATATATTTCAACATCACTCATTTATTCCCTCGCGCTTATCCCCACTTCTTACCACCCACTTCGACACCGTCCCTCACCCTTTGCATTCCTCCTTTTTTTCCCCCTTTTACCATGTTTCTTGATACCAGCAGGGTGTAATTCCCGGCACTCCCGACCCGTAGAGTGCATGTCTGTGGTACATACACAATCTATCAGGTTACACAAAAAAAAAAAAAAAAAAAAAGAAGCGGATGTTCCACTTGCCATGACGGCCGGACAACCGGTGGGTGAAAAGGCCTTCGCTACGGTCACGGTTTAAACCCTCCGTGTCATGGACCGCAAACGGCAACACTCTGCCATGCGAACGCAGTCGGGGCCGTTGGCCCGAGACTCAATGGGCAATCCTTCGCGATGTCTTGATAAGCTGGGGAGGAATAAAAGTTTCGGATGCGATGAGCAACGAGAGGCGAGCAGAGAGAACAGCGGAAAGGGAACATTCGACACTGGGGTTCAAAAGGGTGAGGGCTCGTGGAGAGCGCGCGCCAATCTCTGAATTCAGGTGAGTAACCTGGCTTCCCCTCCGGTCGGCTTTCTCAGGTCTTCTCCTTCCGCGGGCCGATCTTTCGACGACCCCGAGAAGAAGCATCCGCCTCGGTTATAAATTGGCCCAGATGTGAGGAGCACCTTCCTGAATAAAGGCAATCTTCGGCTCAGAATCTCCGGCGGCTGCCAGCGCGGGTGAGATCTGCCTGGCACGACCAGGGGGCTCACGGAATTCTCCACGCCCTCCTCTAGATCCTCATAATGGTTGGCGTCTATGCAGCCCACCAGAGGTGAGGAATAAATGGCGGCAAAGACAGAGAGGAAATGCGCCAAGCGTTGAGCTACGCGAGTGGTTCCTATAAGATATTGAGACAAGTACTACATACATCGCAGCAGCCAGTGCGCTTCATATGGACACGTAAATATGTAAAAATCGCACTTTACACTGGATGTACGAACCTAGGAACATGAGGGTCAAGACGGCCGCCTAACTTCACAGTGAAACACTCACAACGCGGGATGGACAAGGTAGACCTCCTTGAGATGGTGGGAAGAGGGGAGAAGGGGCGGTGAGATACGTATACGACGAATAAACGCGAGTGTCAAAATCCACGTGTGGACACAGTAGGAGATGGGGGCTGTGCGAAGTTGAGAATTCCAGGCACAAATTTATGGGCACAGAGGTGGAAGCCTGCACATAAATGTTGCACGAGAACCTATGCACGTCCGCCTGAGTTAGCATATGATGGAATGCCATCGCTGGATAGGACGCACGAGTAACCGCCTCAATATTCGTCTCCAGTAATATATCCTTGAGCTCCCGTACTGGCCTTTCATCATCCGGAAATCGCGCTCCCCCAGGTTCGGATTGTGCTGTTGGAGGTATTCCAACCCCCGATCCAACTGTGCCAGAACGTGATCCAGATGTTGGATGAGTTCTGCACGGTGGTGTCCATTCCCAACCCCACCAATCCCCGCGTATCGAGGCGCAAGACTCGTCAAAACCACCGGACACGAGATAGTCCCACTCCGACCAGATGAGGAGGAAATATGCTTTGGCGATTTCAATGTCCCCGAGTCCCCGAACCGCCTTGGCGACATGCAGGTGAGCTCCAACATCGCGGCCCAGACAAACTGGTGGGAGAGAAGGCCGCTTGATCAACCGAAACCAAAAATCAGTAGGGATATGTAGCAGTAGCGCATCCTGAGATGCAATCTGCAACATAGTATCGAGTACGTCCCGAGCGGCCTCATCGGTGCACGGGACCGTGGAAGTCGCTGCCGCCAATCTCCTGGCGCGAGACCATCCGAACTTCAACATCCTTGATGCTCTGGCAGCACACAGGAATGCGTCAAGCATCTGGGGCTGTCCGTCTCGCTCTTGCAAGACCGCATATGAGAGAAGCGCATTGATTGTCTTGTGCTTGGATTGGATCTGATGGTGGTCCCCAACTTCTGCCATAGCATTGAGCTCCTGAATTATCAGGGTCGAAACTTGTACCACTCGTGCACTGGTTCAAGGTCAGAGCGGTCGCAGTCTACGGTTCTTGAACACACCTCTCATCGGATGTTGTCGTTCCGGTATCAGGCACACCGCAACCCAGATCAATGGCGATAATTTCGAGTCCTGGGTTACGAATACCGGTCTTGTATCCACAAGGAGGGCCCTTATCCGGGATGCGTATCGTCGGAATCGTCTCCACTCCTCTTCTGTGGGTTCGATGGTAGGTGTGAGGATGGATGAAAGGAGGGAGAGGAGATCGCGTAAGGACTTGCGGACCCAGAGGAGGCTGAGGGCGGGTTCTTCGAAAGCTTTGCAACAGCAGGCGAGCGAGACCGTTGTGGCCTTGTTCGTGTCTCTGGTATGCCAGACGATAACCCGCAGGATTTCGTCGATCTCGAAGATTCTGTGAGGCCTCCGGCTCAAGGGTTCCTGTTGGCGCCTTGCGGTCGCGACCACCACCTCAATTCTCCCACAGCTCTCTCTCACGCGTCAACGTTGAACGTTCAACCAACCACGATCTCCTAGTGCCTTATCTCAATGGGTTGGGGTCTATCCATGAAGATTCGAAGATGCGTTTCCGCCCATATTGCTCAAATTACCCCGCGCAACACCTCCGACACGCTCGATCCCATTCCCGCCTACGGTTCGCCACACGAGCCTCCCATGCACAACTCTCGGATGCGTGCCCCCAAGGGTTCGGTTTCCCTCCGTGACGCGACTATAAGTAATTTCCTGAGTCCAACTTGGTCCACAAAGTTCGTCTTTTCACGAAGAATCCACCCTGTTTCACTTCATCTGAATTCGGGTCATTGAACCCCTCTCAGGCTCCAATCCACGCTCTCTGCGACTCGTTACCGTCTCCCAATTCCACCTCCCTCAATTGTCCTATAGCCGTTTCGATTCCCCTGTCACCTCTATAGGTGTTGCTCCGTGTCGAAGTGTTCGGGGAGAGCGGTTGAAAAGATGCGTGTGAGTGCGAGAGATGCTCATCCTGCTCTCCACGATCCTCAAGGGATTCGAACCAACACGTACGTGAACTCCTTCACACTGGAATGTACCCGAATCTTATCTGAACTCAAGGTTGGACTCCAACCGCCTAAATCCCCCGGCCACGTCGTTCGGTGTCCTGGTTACGCGCACGATTCACGCCAGATGAGCGTCTGAATCAAGCAACCGCTCTCTATTTTCCACAAACAGACTCAGGTTCGGTCGTCGGTTTATATAGTCCAATGGGGCCTGCTTGCTCGTTATCCAACAACATCCCTTCGGTTGTGCGACGATCTCAACAACTTTCAAAATGGTTCATTTCCCCAGCCACTTGATCCAACCGATGCGGGTTTGTGACAGCCAGCTCAAAGATTTCTGGGATGTGCATGTGGCGTGGCGACTCAGCGCTCACCGGCTTTCGCCCCTCCCTCCACTGTAGCTCGTTTCCCCCCGTCGACGAGCTAGGTCAACGCCGTTGATCATGGCAGATCTGGGAGAGATGGGAGAGAGCCCGTGAGTCATCTGATTACATGATCCCTTGCTCTAACTAAATCCTTGTTGGGCCTAGCGGAGCAGGCGGGGGCGGAGATTTAGGATTTGAAGCCGGGAGAGACACAGTCCGTTGAAACGGTATGAAACAAAGAGGTGCGCTGTATTATCCCTCCACCGTTCGGCTCGCTGAGCATTTGATCCCCAGAACGAGGAAACGCTGGAACTCGAATGGATCGGAGGGCACCGGCCAGATTTTTCCATGGGGGTATGGTACATTTGCCCCACAGCCAACCCATTCTCCCATTTCTGACCAACGATCATAGCCAGGACCTTGAAGGAGGACAGAGGGAGATTGCAGGTTGGGGGCCGAGGTGAATTTCCTCCCCTGTCGAAATCAGAATATTGCTAAAAACCCCACGTTGCAGGAAACACGGCTTACCGTCCACCCAAGAGGACCGTCAGGCTCTGTTCTTTGACGACCACCGCAGGGAGGCAGATGGGTACGACAGAGATTTCATGAAGAAGTACAATGACGATTTAAATATGATCTTCGTGAGTTTTGCGTGGTGCTTTGGTCTGCACGCGTTAACTCGGTCACAGACTGGTCTGTTTTCCGCCGCCGCCGCCGCGTTGATCAGCAAGGCCCATTCCCACCTCCGGCAGGACCAGAACGACGAGACCGCCGCCCCCCTCCGTGTTCTCATTCATAAGATCGACGATACCACACTCTGAAATGACCCTCATGGTCCGCTCACCACATAGCCTTAGGTTGAACCCAGATGCAGTTACCCAAGAGCGGCCGCGGCCTCGTTCGGCTTTTCGGTGACACTTGTTTTCTGATTTGGACAGCGAATGTGGCTTGAGGGTTATGAGATACTTCGGGTAGGCTTTGATCATCTACCTTGACTGCGACAATATGGTTTCATCAGCTAATGTGTACTCGCATATTGCTTAGACTACCCATAAACTTCAGGGACAACTTTTCCTGCCGTGAATATATGCGTCTGACATATTTCCTTCTGCTGAGTGTCGTCCGCCGCGGGCACGAAGCTGGGGACACCGCAAGTTGCAGCCCGCTTTCCCACCCGAATACAGTGTGTGCTCTCTACGAGCGTGCCCCGGAATCTCTCCTCGACATCCTCCAATGGTGATGTCCTGGAACTCATACGTTCGTCGTACAGCGAATCTTCCTTCTTCCACTTCCCCTCCATCGTCTTTCCCGTCTCCGAATGTGCTCACATTGCAATCCAATGCGGCGTCGAATACGTTTTCTTCGCTGCGCGCGTACTTCCATCTGGTATATGCGACACTACGGAACTCAACCAAGGGACCACAGAGTTGGCGCTCTGATGCAAACCCACATTTGATCGCGTGTCCTGGGAGTCCAGTTCGTGGCTGTGGCCCTCCCCAACCTCACCGGACCCTACCGCACAAATATTATCACATTTTATATTAAATGGGAATCCGTAGAAGTACAAAGGTTTAAAGCGGAAGTGAATCTTTGGGTTTCGCCCTTGCGAAGGGGCTCATCAGAGGGCTGGTTAACCGCTACCCTGACCCATCTCCAAATGCTAGAACAACTAATACTGCCATCGCGCGAACCATAAACCGTCCGAAACCCGGTTTCTTCGGATCCTGTCCATCTGGTTGAGGCGGATACCGTCACTTGCTGATCCTCGCATGAGACAGCAACATCTCCTGTGAGGTCGGAAAACGGCGCTTTCTCCGTGGTGCATTCAAGCATCAGCATCCCGGATGAGTGCATGCGGAGAAATCGACGTTGTGGAATATTCTTGTTGTTTTGCAATAGATACCGCATGGTTATTCACCGTTTGAGATACCCTCGTCGGGAGGAGCAAGCAGGGGAAACGGGCTTGGATTTTTTTTGACCGACGAAACTTTTGGACGACAAACTCAATCGTCCTCCTCGTCCTCTTCCATCGACGCCGAGTGGCGCCGTGGCGGATGGGTGTGCTGTTCAGAATCCCACCTCGAGGTTGGGCGCTTCTGGAGCGCGAAGGCGTCGGGAAGGGTACGGAAACCGTCGTTGAAGCTAGGGCGAATGGGGGGAACTTGAGGAAACCGGTATGACGATGAAGAGAAGACTGGTTGATCGCGAGACCCGGAGGAGAAACGATACGACGAAGGAGTAGAAGAAGGACGATGGTGTGAACGAGGGCGGGAACAATACGAAGTCCCTTCAGCAGCGACGAGCAGACGAGATGGGGGGGAACAGGAGTCCGATGTCTTTCTTAGGAGTAACTAAGACGGGCCTAGAGCTATGTACAAGTCGAGTAGCTTGAGGGTCCGGTCACAGTATCTACGAAAATGAGGGTCGGCAGTGAAGAATAAAGAAATAGGAACCATCCGGAGATAAGGGATGGAGAGGAGGGAACTGGAGGGACACGCACATGCAATGCGGGACAGGCGTCCGATGCCGCGGCGAAGCAACCGTGGGAACGTGATGATTGGGACAGTGGGATCGCGAAGCGGAAAGTCGGGAGTCATCGTGAGGAGGAGGGGTGTGCTGGCGTAAACGTACGCAATTCAGTCGGGAACCTCATCGGGAGGGGAGCGGTAGTGGGGAGGAGTGGGGATGGAGTGCGGGATGGGTCGGGAACGTAGGACCTGCCATCGTCGTCTTCAACATCTGGAGGTAAAACAGATTCAGTGGATCGAGCGTCACGGCGGAACGAGGCGGGACACCTCCTTGGGACGTTTTGATCACAACCATCCATGATTATGAGGGACCAGAGAATAGCACAATAATGATGCGGTGGAGGCCGCGGGAATCGTGTTGTGATTTAAAGCCTCGACAAGCTCCCGATCGGGAAGCGCACGATCTCTGCTTCCGCGACTGCCAGCTCATCGTCCTACCACGATCTACTCTTGTCTCCCCATGTCTGTCAGCATCTCCCTTTCCGAACCATGGACTCCTTCCCTCCAAGGCAACGCACTACCGCCGTATCTCGAACTCGAAGCACTGTCCAGAGCCCGTCCCAACATCAGTCACCACGAGACTTGGGCTCGCACGACGGTGATGGCGTACACGGAACAGGTGCCGGCAGCTGAGGGGGCTATCCAGGAGAGTGTGCTCATCCTCTGGCGTTTGCACCGACTGTTCAGCGCGGAGCAGGAGCCGACCTGGCAACAGTACACGAGTGCCTGGCTGGTGAGTCCTTTGGTTGCGCCTTTGAGTCGTGATGGCCGGGAAGTGATGGCAAAGTCTAGCACCGGTATAGGGATCTGGTCTGGGAGAGCGGAATTGAGCACATTCCCGCCGTTCTAGACTTCGTGGACTTCCTGAGGATTAACGAGTTTCCAGAGTCGATGCTGCCGGCGATGATAAAGCCCGCACGTCCCGCAACTCCCTCTCGCCCACAGCCTACTCCGAAACCACGGATAGCTGCTCCACACCCGCTCAAACAAGTGTCTCCGTTTGATTCTGCTGGTCAAGCAATTCCCACCGTCCGAACCGGTCCTCCGCGAGGAGCAAAGAACAAAACCACTGTCTACCAAGATCCCTCTGAGTCTGGGGAAGACGAAGTGGCGCCAGCGGATGCAGCGCCTGCGACGACGGTACGGTTTGATCGGCTAGTGGTCCCGGAGCTGGTTCTGATGGTCCGTGACTCCTAGACTCGAGAAAGCAAAAAGCGGACCCAGAGGCCTTCCACAGATAGAACAGACACTACCGGGACGACCAAGCGCTCGCGTACCGAAGAGAAGCCAGAACCAAAAGAAGACCCTAACAAGGTAGACCTCACCGGTCACACATGGCCTGAAGAGACGAAAGTGTTGTCGGCATTCGTCCCACTGATCGCGAACCAGGTTTGTCTTTCATGCAGTGCGGTTGGTGAGAATATTCACTGGTTTCCCTGACAGACCTGCGGGCTATGTTCTGCAGCCGGTAAACCCTGCGAGCCTCTGTGGTTCCACAAGAACAAAAAGAATCCGCAGATTTCGTGCCGTGGCTGTATAAACAATGGCAAGGGGTGCACGTTCGCGGACAAGGACTTCGGCATCGTGGGGTGGCCGACGCTAGTCGAGTCGCAGGATGGCAAAGCTCGACGGTCTAAGGCAACAACCACCAGGAGGAAGAATGGTCGAACCCCCACACCCGCGATTGATCTCGATGCTCGTGCGGTATCCGAAGGTTCTGCTCGTGCTGCGCCTGCGGAGGTCATTCCTTTCCAGGGCATCCACAACCCGTTGTCTGTGGGTTCGGCATTCGACTTTGGGTCACGAAGGGGACAAGGCGAGTCGTTCCAGCTCGACGACCTTATCCAGTTTCAAGCGGAACTTGGCAACCCAACACCCTCCTCCACATCCATCCAGTTGGCCATTGCTGGCCTTCAAGCCACGAAACTCCGTGAAGCCGGGATGCTCGCCTCCCTCCAGAAACGTATTGAGGCTCGCGTGAACGTCATTGACAGTCTCATCGCGCGGTTTGAACTCGCGTACGGAACGGTGTTGTTGGAGGAAGGGGATGAGGACGCGAAGCGCCGGGTGCACCTAGCACTACTTGCTAACAAGGAGAAGGAGATGATGGGCCTGACGGACACAACGACCACCCGCAACGACGAAGGAGATGAGAAGTTGGTTTGAGGAGAAGGTAGGTACGAGGTCTTCTTGCGCCTCTCAGTTCGTTCGCGCGTGTTTTTTTCTCGCTTCTATAGCGGCCTTCTGCGATGACTTTGTTTCGTGATGTGCTTGACTTCAGTGTGTTCGGTACTCCAGTTGAATCTTATCGTTCGTCATGATTGAGAGTTGTGTGTAGTGGAAGCCAGTGTAAAAAGGTTGTAATCGGTCGGGATAGGCTGGCACACAGCGGGACGAGCCGGGACGCTTACCGGGTGTGTATGCTATTTACCGGTTGAGATACTTTCGTCGGGAGGAGCAAGCGTGGGAAACGGCCTTCGATTTTGCGGCGGACGAAACTTTTGGACGACAACGTCCATCGTCATCGTCATCCTCCTCCATCGACACCGAATGGCGTTGCGGCGGATGAGTGGGCTGTTCGGGCTTTCGCCTCAACAACGCCAGCGATGTTCGATCTACCGCAGTGATGGGTTTGGTCTTGCAGGGCAGCCTCGTTCGTGAGCACAGGATCTGGTGTCAGAAGGTTTCATCACTGATTCTATACATCACAGGGCGAACGTCACCCCTCAGAGGAGGGCCACAGGATGGTATTCTGAACCATGGGAGGTCATCGGATGATGGGTCCCGTGGGTGTAGGGCAGAATCTTTCATTGGGTGCGTCATCACCGTTGTATGTCCCTATGCGCATGGCTCACCAATTTCCCCTCAGTTCTCGAAAGGTTTCGGGCCAGCTGGAAGAATGGAAACACAGACCCCAGCCTTTCTGTACCCCATTCTAGCTGTTTACACTTGTGTTCCAGCTGAGTTGCTTTGTTTCGTCTCTGCAGCCTTCAGGAACTTCAATATTGCTCGTGTTCTCCATTGCTCAGGGCCGCGGTTCCGGTCCGGACTCTTCCTCCTCTACCCCCACTGTCTCCCCCCCCACCATCTCCACAGAACAAACCCCCTCATCCAGATGGCTGTGCTCTCTGCTGAGGCGCCTTGATCGGTCGCGTGTTGCGGGATACCGACTGATTCTTCATTTCCCACCTTTGTGGACCTCCCTCCCATTCAACGGTGGGACATCTCGCAGATGGAAACCAACGCAGAACATGCGGAGGAGGTTCGTGACTGAACTGAGCACGAACCTTATTTCATGAGCTGACTTGCATCACAGCTTTGTTGTTGTGGGTATTCGGTCCTGGGATCTCAGTTTCCCTCAGGAACTTGGTAACATCCTATCCTTGTCGCCGCAGGCTGTAAAGTATGCGAGCGTGAAGATGTGGACCTGGTTTGGGATCATTTGGGATCATTTCGCCAGGGGATACGGAACATCCAAACCTCGCCGTTCCATGAAGTTGTGGACGACAACTTTGTTGTTCCCCCCATTCTCCCCCATTAACACCTCAATGATGTCACAGCGGAGGCATTGTCCTGGTCACAGCAACAGTTCCTCTACCCCCAGCAGTTCGCTCCTCAGTTGTTTCGGCCACAGGCCCAGTTCCAATCGCTCCAGCAAGCTTTAGTCGCGCAGCCATTCCATCGTCCAGCCACTCTGGGTGGAGTGCTTTCCAACCAGAGGACCAGCCCATGACGAACAATTGCATGTTTGCAGCGACCCGATGCATTTCATCAAATAATGTCCTATCGTTCAGCAGTGCTTAGTCAAGGACAAGATTATGTGAGATTCGGATGGATGGACAGGAAGGATTCGGTCGATCTCATCGAAGAAGTTCCCATGGACGCCTACCTCACACAGACCCTCAAGTCAAACATGGTTCCCGATGCAGATCCAGACGTGATACAAATCGAACTTTTCCGCTATGAACCATCATCTCTGATTGCAGCTTCTTGTCTTCCTTTATGTGTCATCCATCTGGACTTCGGAAATGGTGTCTCTCCTGAATGCATTCTCAATAGCGGAACTCAATCTATCCTCATGAGGCGTGATATCTGGGAGAAGACCGGCGCCCCACTCACCACCAACAAAGCCACGATTATGCAATCTGTGAATGAGGGCAGGGATATGATGATGGGGATGATTGAAAACCTTGTTCGGATTGGAGATGTGAAGGTTTTCCTCCAGGTTCACGTTGTCAAGAACACTCCCTTTGAGATCCTCTTAGGATGACCCTTTTCAATGTTTCCAACTGTTCCGAGGTTAGCCACAACGGGGGCTATCACAAGATTCATATTCACAATCCCGCAACCGGAAATCCCTATGCTTTCCCCACAGAACCTCAACCAAGTGTTCGACTCGGTCAGAGAATTGGTTTGAACAAGGCAAAGGTCCAGGTGAAGAATAAGAAGAACATGATGGCCTCACAAACGAGGAAGGAGCTTCCAGAATGGGGAGGGGACGAGTATGCGTCGTGGAGATGGGACTGAGATCACATGAAGTTTTACTCGAGGGGAGCCGCACCGAAACCGACCAGCCCCTATACAAGTGAAGCGATCGTACTAGGGCTTCAAACAACTGCCTCTTTTCTTTCCCCCAGTCACTTCCACTACAACTGAGATCAGTCTTACATTTGGTGGGTGGGTAATCCAGCTATTTCCGATGTAGCCGAGACTTACGTTTAATGGTTACAGCCCATCATGTCCCGTTTCCAGATTGATCAAAGACACTGGACGCAGCTGGCACTCGCAAACATTCCTGGTATTGATGGTTTGGATCACTACCTGCAGCCACGAGCCACTCCTGAGCCATGCAACATGGATGGCGCAATCCCAGGCGCTACTGTCAAACGCGCAGCCAGCCTCAACGAAGGCGATCTGGTAACTGGGTTCATCGACATCAACAATCAACGGGCCCACATGGTGTCTGCAATCCGAAACGAAGGTCACGCTCTTGAAAAGAACGAATTGGTCCATATTTATCCATTCCTTGCGGACTATCTGGCTGACGTCCCTGTTTACACCAGGTGAAGTACCTCGTATCTGAGTTGAAAATCATACCACAAGAATATCGGGATGAGTGGAGTCTCGATCACCCTTCCAACACGGTCTGGCGTATGATTTCATGTATTACCTCTCTTCTGCAGCACCTTCTAACGGTGCACCTGTCCAGTGTCCCCTAATCTTCACACACAACATGGCCTATACGGGACATTTATCATCACACCTTCTTTGAGAGACATGAAATCCATCCTGAGGCGCCTGTGGAGCGACAACTGGAATCGAATCCGACAAATGACAAAGCCTGGCGATCCTGGACGGTCTGAGACAATAGACTGGTTCGAGGTAAAGACCAATTTTTGTAATTATATGAGTGTGCGATGTTGATGTGTGCCACAAAGGGTATCGCCAACGAGTTTGAGCTCATCATCCTCCATCCTCACTTCCTCCCCCACCGTCGGTATCTGCCGATCCAAAATCCCACCACTGGACAGAATGCGAACTATTACTCTGGGGACGGTTGCTTGCACCAGGAGAGCCCGACTGGTCCGCTCTTACCCCCGTTTCGCTCCAGAGGCATCGTTGCTCGAGAGATACCTCTCAACCCAATTCTTGTCACCTTCCCGGCTCATCTCAGAATGAGGCGACTTGACCGTATGACCCCTAGATGGAGGGCAAGGTTACACCCACATGCGCAGAAACTTCTCACAGTGCTAGGAGAGCTATATGACGCTGTGACTTGGAGACCTGGCCCGGTATTTATGGAATGTGTTGAAATCCAACGCTCTTGATCCCTTGCCATTCCAACATGGTCATCGCCTTCATCCTATGGCATAAGGCAACACTGGTTCACCCTTCAATGTCCCGCCGTCTTCTCCAACACCCCGACCAAGTCCCTGGTACCATTTTTTCCGGTCACACCATATCCCCCACACTAGTCCACCATTCTCGCGGCTCCCTGCATCTCGTGTGGCTCCTTTGACCTCGGTGATCAAGGTTGTATACCACAAACCTCGTTTTGGCTTCCCGGATTAGCAGAAACAGCACCAGCTCTAGGAACACTCTACTAGTATTATCCATCAGTGTCAGGCAGCTAGTTAGTAGAATTTGACACCCGAATGATGCCCCTTGGCTACCGGCACCACCACTTCACTTCGACGCAAATGCAATTAAGCATGGACCGCTACACATATGATTTCTGGAGGAAAGGGAGGGACAAACGATGACAAGTGAGAGAGCAACGAGAATGAGTCGAAATCGTGGGGGAATGGGAATGAAACGTGTGCGAAATTCTACAGTATACAAAAGCAACAGGAGAAGGGGGCCGAAAAGACATGATTATGATAGGTAGAAGGAACCCTGATAAAAAAGGAGTGATTGACGAGGCATTGAGGCATTGAGTATTTACGGGCGCGCTGTAAAAAAGATCCACCAAAGGTCAGAATCATGGTCGCCGTGATCAATGTCGCGAAATATCACATACCGAGCTGCTCCTTTCGGTAATACCAGAAGTAACCGACGACGACAACGATCTGACACACCAACGCGACCCAGAACGGTACCGAGGCGAACGGACTGTGCTTGAACCCGTCCCCGACATTCCACAGAGCGAAGTCAGGGAATACCAGTTGTCGAGGGACGGTTGGTCTGGCCACAATGACAACGATGGAGCCTAGCATCTGGGAGAAGGCCAGAGTCGCGCAGACGTGGAGACGCGAGAGAGTCTGGAGAAGGATCATCCCCAAACCAACACCCTGGACAGCATCGAGTACTCCTAGCCAGAGCCACAAGGAAACACTGATCCACGGTCCAGCACCTCCTGCCCACGGAACGTACAGTGCGACGGAAGACACACCCCAGACCATCTAGGAAATGCATATGAGCGCCGAGAATCAGCGGTGTCAGGGCATCACCTACCTGGCACCAGCGCGGCGCACCGATACCGACTGCGAAGATGGCAAGGAACCACGTATGGATTTTGCTGAGGTAGGTGAGTAACAAGAGGAGGGCAGCCCATACACCGACGAAGAAGATGAGAACGAGGATAAGGACATAACCGTCCTTGAGGTCGGTACCCCACAGGAAGGCCCAGTTCTTTCCGTAGGACTGGGCGAAGGATGGTTAGGAACCGACAAGCTAAACGGCCAAGGTCGTACTCACCCCGCTCAACCAGTAATCGCGCAACACCAACGAGAAAAGGAACCACAACACAAGCTTACGACGGAAAAGTGTGTTGTAGAAGTTTGGAACCTTTGGTGGCGTCTGACGGTAGTACTCTGTATTCGAAGTCAGCCCCAATGGTCAAAAATCTCGAATGGGTCCACTGACCTGGAAGCCCGAACCGCAAGAGGATCATGAAGAGGAAGCTGATAGCCGCAAGCGGCCAAACGATACAAACGATCCACCAGGGGGCCAATGCTCCAGGGTCCGCAGAATTCAGCCTATCACCCCAGAACCACAACGCGGCAACCCAAATCTGCTGAGAGCCCTGGACGATACACGCGCGGAGGATCCATACTTCAGTGGCGGCTCCAGCCTCTTCACCGAAGTTGAGACCGAAGAAGACGAAGCCAGCCGCGGAAGCTGCGGCGTACGACCAAGTCGCGACAGAGGAGATAAGGTCATGGGCGGGTTTTAAGTTGCTGGTGACGTAGGGAAGCCCGATGAGGAGGAAAGCGACACCGAAGAAGAACCATGGAGCGGACAAGACCCAAATCGAAGGCTTGAGCCGGAAGAGCAGGTACCAAACAACCGAAGCACCGAAGAAGACTGCACCGATGATGTACAGTTCGATAGCTTTCTGTCCGTCCGAACCAGAGAGCAAAACGATCTGATAACTGGTCGCGCTCAACGTCTACGAAGCAGTCAGTCGTCGCAAACCAAGGCGCACGACAAAGAGACAACGTACCTGTCCGAATGCCAAGATGAGACCATATAGCGGCCAGCCGAAGACTTCCCTGGACAAGAACACCTGCAACCTAGACGGAATGACGAGCGTGGCACCTCCAGGATCTCCTCCACCTCCAATCATTCCCATCTCGTCATTAAACGAAGGAGCTGGGACGAAAACGTGAGCGAATGGGATAACCACTAGAAAGTAGGGATACTCACAATCAGGTCTTGTCGAGTAGAAACTTGTCCTCGACGCGTTTGTATTATGGTAGTAGGAATCACGCTGGGACCTCAGACTTGCCGCACTCGAACGCTTGTTCTCCTTGACCTTGTCGAAGAACGCCTCCTCGCTCTTGGTTAAGAACTTCTCGATGGAGAGCTCGCCCTGTGAGTTCTTGGCGTCCAATCCGCGCAGTTTCTCAACGAATTCGGCGGCCACACCACCATCCGCGTCCGTGAACTAATCACAAGGAAAGAACAGTCAGCAAAGGTGGCGATTACCCATAAGAAAGTAATCTCTTACCGACTCCATAGCTTTGTTCAAGGGCGAGTTCTGCTTCTCGTCCACGATCGTCGCGATCGACTCGACAGAAGATCTCGAGGCGGTGGAGTATTGACTGTACGGGCGTGCGCTCAACGAGGTTCGACCTTGATCCATGAACGGGTCTGGAGCGTGCTGATTCTGCTGAGCGAATTGTCGGTTGGCCCTCTCCAAGAATGTGTTGTATTGTTGTTGGGAAGCGACAGAGTTGCGGTGAGAAGAGTCTGCGGACATATCCGAAGCGAACGAATCCCGGTTCGAGAGGTGGGGCGGTGTAAGGAGAGGTTGTCCGGCGGCGAGGTTCTCTTGGCTGGCGTTCGCACTGCGCAGACCAGGACTCGCGAGGCTCTCCTGATCCCAAGCCGGCCGAGTCGGGTCTGTCTGCTCAACCGGAGCCCAATCTCCAGGGTGCTGGATCGGTAACATCCCACTTGTATCTCCATCCGTCTTCTTCCAAGCGTCAGACCCGGCGAGCTTACGGCTTGCGTGGATACTCCTCTTGTGGAAGTCTTCAGTGCGTTGGCGCCACTCGACGACGGGGAAACGTTGGACGGCCGATCGAGCACGGAGCAGCTGACGCTCCTTCGGAGTAGACTTGAGAGCTTTCTTGATCGTCTTCTTGAACTGGGACAACATGTGTTCCGTCGATGTGGACTCGACAGGGAACCACTAACAAGATGATCAGTAAGGCCACCAAATACATTATATGATAACCGACTTACCCAACCGGGCATGAGACCGAGACCGCCAAGACGTGAACCAACACCGAGAGCACCCTTACGACCGAACTCGACAGCGACAAGACCGAACGGCTCATCACGAGAGGGGATCAACGCGAAGTCAGCCCCGCTGAACAAGTATGGAGGGAGAGCAGTGAACTCGGGTTTGGAGTAGATACGATCGGGGTAGAGTTCCATGAGACGAGCCAATTTCTCCGCGGCGAACTTTCCGTAAAGATCGATGACGGGCCCAACGGTGATAAGCTGGATGGTCGGGTACTTCTCAAACCTGAAAAGGGATCAGTTCGCATGCTTTACATCGAGTGGAGAAGGGAGGGCGGGTGCCGCGCCGTATCAACAAAAGCAAAGGGAGGTACTCACATAGCAGGCATGATATCCGCAATCAAATCGACACCCTTCTGCTTCGACCAACGACCGACGAACACAAACAAGTCCGACTTCGGGTTCTGCGCGATACCCGCCCATTCCTGCGCCTGCCTCTTCAACTCCGGTCGTTTCGCTTCTGCATCCTGATCGATCGCAACATTCTTCGTCGAAACCGGGTTTGCGTCCAACGCCTCGATATCACTGGGGTCAGGATTAGGCAGGGAATCGACGTGCTTGAGGGTCCAGAGTGCGGGATAACGAGCCCAAGAACGCTTGCCGTATTTGTCAGACACACCGGCGACGCCGATGGAGTTTTGGTGCTCCGAAATGAACGAGGCGGCGGCGTGGAGCAAGTTGAATGTGTTTCCGAATTGGACGTATTTCGTGCAGTGCTCTTTGCTGATATTGAACGCCGAACAGACTTCCTTCATTTCCTCCTTCGTACGAAGCGGCCACAGACCCTGGAACTCGGCGTTGTGAAGGGACAAACAGACTGGAAGGACCTTGGGGAGCAGATAGATGCCGGCGAGGGCTCCATGGTAATCATTGATATGGTATATGTCTATGTCCGGGTTCCGTTTGACCGTCGCAGCGATGGCCTGGTTCCAAGTCGAATAAAAGATGGCGGAAGACAAGTCGTCCATGCGAGCGGGATACGGATCGGACTTGGTTTGAGCACGGAACACGGGAGAATCCAGAATGACGTAGGTGATGTTGTCCAGGACGTGTTTCTCAACCTCGATAAGATAAGGTTCTCCGAAAATGATGACCTCGATCGGTTCGATCGGCTCGCCAGGAGGATATTCGAGGTCCTTGACCTTTGGAATGACCCAAATCAAATCGACGTCCGTCATCGACTTGCCCATCAAACTCGACATGACACCGAGACCTCCAATCTTGACCTTGAGTTTCCAATCGATGATCTCGTACTCGAGGGTAGCGATCAAGACCTTTCTCCTCTTGGCCTTGTCCTCCGGCCAGCCGATGATCTCCGTTTGCTTGTGGCTCGAGAAACCAAGCTTTTCTCCAAGAGACCTGTCGTCATCATCGTCCTTTCCGAGTGACTGATACCCCTTCTTCGAGACGACACCAAACTGGTTGTACAGGATCCCGTAGTGCGATCGCATGAAAATATAGGCGGCGATAACGGCGGTGATGAAGGGAATGAAGAGGAGGAGACCGTAAAGGATGGCACTGATAGAGAGATAACCTCTCGGCTGAAGCGACCAGGTCATCGTTGCGTCATCGACAATCAAAGTCCACGAAAGGTGAGGTTTGGGCGGGGCAGACATGTTGACGAAGTTTTTAGCCAAGGAGTTCGGGGGAAGTCGGTCGAGTACGCCGTCACCATCGGTATCACCATAGAAGTAGTCGTCAAAGTCGAAAACGTTGAGCTGAATGGACGAAGGCCACCCATCCATGATGTCCAACACCCACTTTCCGTCACTGTCTTGCTGCATTTTCGAGGGAACGTCTTGATCATTCCCGAACCGATTGAATTCTCCTCGAGCGAGGAAACGAGGGACTCGGCGGGGTTTGTCGTATCCGAAATCAGCATGCACGACAGTAGCAGCAGAGCTCGCAGACTTCGCCCAATCTGAAAGTGGTGCACGCGATTAGACACGCTCGACAACTGAACGGAGGGAGGCGACTCACAGTTCATCATGACGTGGTTACCCTTCCAGAAAAACTTCTTGTTCTTGAACGCCGACTTTGGAATAGTAGTGCTGTCCTCCCAATCCTTCCACTCGGTCCAGTTCTTCCCAAAGTTGACACTGTACCTCAACTTCTCGGCGCCGAGCGCGCTATGAGTGAAGACGAGATTATCACCGCTCTCGACGAGCGCGGTCTTGTCGTAGTCTGAATCTGGGAAGACGATGGCGTTATTCTTCTTTCCCTTTCGGAGAAGGAGGTGATCGGTAGCCTGATTACGCAGACAGGACGGCTGGTCAGAATCCATGTCGGATATCTAGTTAGGAGATGGCTTACCCCTGTTCCAACTCCACCTTGGCTCTGTGGATTCTTGATCGTAATCGTCAATATACCATCTGCGAAATTCTCGATTGTCGCCCTCCAGTACCATTTCGAGACCGTTGCCCCGAGGATAGCTGCCGGCTTGATGTTTGCGTCCGAGATCGTCAAACACGAGACTGAGCCTGATTTCACCGAAGGAGAGGAACCTTTTCCAGACGACGTGAGATTGAAGGTGATCGACTTGGTAACACTATCGCAATCCATGAGGTCCGAAAACTCGATCTGGACGTCGACGCTGTTGGGGTTTTGATTATCGTCAGTCACTTCGATTCGGGCATCATGCCCAGGACTAAATTTGGTAAGGGCAGGGATGGGCGTCATCCACCTGGCGACGGGGACGAGAGCCTTGAAATCGTAGGGTTGTAAAGTGATCGACTCGATGCAGCCGAAGAACGGGGCCTCATCATTGAAGAAGAACGATCTGTTCGAAGCTCCCAAGGTGTAGTTCTCGAAAGGGTAGAGGAGGTTCCGGACGACGGTGCCGGACTGGAAGGGACCAGGAATTCCGTCGTCTGTCGTGCACTTACCACCATGGGTTGTCGTGGCATTCTCGTTCGTGTATAAGAACCAAACGGCCTCGTCGAGGGTGAAGTTCTGAAGTGGTTGGAGACCATTCCTGGAAACACTCCACAAACCCGTTTCGGTCGCGGAGCCGTTCGAGAAGGGTAAGTACTCGTCGCGAGTCCAGTTCGCGTGTTGCACAAGAGAGAATCCGTCGTTCAGAGTTCGGTAATGGGCGCGTAAATCAAAGAAGTGTTTGAAGAGTCGGCGAATGTCAGCGGTGGGGTCGAAATGGTCCAACGAGTTCCAGTCATCGTGGCATCCAAGAGAGACCTTATGGAGAGGGAGAGCGAAGAGGGCTTCTGAACCGAGGTGGTAACATCCGTGGCGCTGCCAAGCCTTGGTAGAAGACATAGCCTGACGACTAGTAAAATGTTAGCACCTATGTAGGTCCGGTCTGTAGCTGGCGACCTACCCGAAAACGTAGTTAGAAGCGGTGTTGTCGAGCAAATAGAATCCTTGTTCTTCGCCGTAGTAAAGCTACACGGGCCCATCGCATCAGTTCACAACTCGAACACTCAAAAAGGGGGGAAACAACTGACCAGAGGTGCGCCAGGGAGCAAGAGACTCCCGATGAACGTTCCAAGAGTGCTCCTCTGCGTCCCGTTGACCAATCCATCCCACCGGAGGATATCGAAGTTAGACATTCCGTACAGATGCCTCGGGTCGATTTCACCGGTGAACGCGTTGATGAAATCGTTCTGGACGAACAGGGTGTTCCAGGCGTCGACGAAGTTGACAGGGATGTCGTACCCGACTTGGAGGTTACCATCTAATCCGAGGAACCTTTGGAGGGAACGGTACACGGAGTAGTGGAAAGCAACAGAATCAAGGCCGTTGAGCGGAGCCTTTCGGAGGAAATACTTGTCGTCGTTGGTGGTAAGGTTCACCGCCGTGCCGAAGTCTGGTCGTTGATCTGGAGACCGTCCACGTCCGCTGCAGGTGGGTGGGTGAGAAGTGCGATTCCCAGAATTTGACCTTTGTGGACTTACAGGTAGAGAGCACCGAGCGTGTTTCCACCGGTAACTTCGCCATTGATGAAGAAGTTGTTCTTCCCGAGCTCGGCGGCGCACTTTCTGACCCCGGAAGACCAGGCAGCCATACCGTCCACGGTGACCTGAGTCGCCTTATCGATACGGATAGCGTCGAAATCGAGGGCTTTGAGAGCGATACACGAGAACTTGATGAGCCTCTCCATGATTCTAGGTTGCCATTCTCGCAGACGATCTTGCACGGAGGCGAACTTGCTGAGCTGACGCATCCAATCGGGGTGGACACCGAAGGCCTCGAGATCACCGTACTGATCGAAATCCGAAGCCTTGCATCCGTCCGAGGGCACAGCGGCCGCGGAATCAGTGACGACGGTGCCATCTTCTCCAAAGAACGTGGGGAACACGCAAGAGGCGTTCCTAGAATTGTCGACCTGAATCAATTCGATCGTCAGTAAATGAGATCGCATGGAAATGTGTCGGAAAATAAAGAAGACGTGCCTTGAAATCCAGATATTCATTAAAGTTCCATGGGAAGTACGTCGGCTTCTTGTAAACAGCGTCGTACTCGTTGATCGAGAATGCGGCGGAAGAATTCTCGAAACTGAGAACGCGACATTTTAGTGGGAGGATCGTTGGATGATAGGCTTTATAGAGTGCTCACCCTTTCCAAGCGAGAAGATCGCCCATGGTAGCGACGGTAAAATCGACCACGTAGTACATGCCGCGGGCATGAACAGCGTCAATCATCGAGCGCCATTCATCGCGTCGACCCCAGTGCGGATCGAGAGTGGTGAGGTCCAGGGGGGAATAGCCTGTAGGTGTGTACGTAATAAGACGCAAGAGGCGTCAAGAAACAGCCACACAATCCGCGATGATGATAAGGGTGACGAAAAAAAAAGCCAATGAGGTCAGAACGCGAATCAGGCAGGGGGAAAAAAGGAGGCGACGCACTGTCCGCTTGCCATAACATGTTGATCCAGGGAGTACCGGAGGCAAAGATGGCCTTGATGCCCATACCGGCTAGATAATCCAGCTTGGATTCCAATCCAGCAAGATCACCACCGAACCTGAAATTCGTCTCTCTCCAATCCCACTCGAACTCGGTCTCGAAGTAATCGTTATTTGTTGGGTCCCCATCGGCAAACTTGTCCATGAGGATGGTGTAGTATGGAATGCGCCAGTTGTCCGGCGATGGATGGTATGTCGATGGCACGAAACTTGTGTCATAGTCTAATGGCGATTGGGCGTTTTGGTTCGTGTTCAGGTTGTATTCTGCGTATGTTTCATTGTAAGGGGCCGCGAGGGCTGATGCTATGAAGGGCACGAGCCCTAAAAGTGATGAGAGCCGCATGAGGACAGGGCGGTGAGCGTCCTCAGGGGCGCGTTGGCGGGATCGACGCAGAGATGTGAACAGGGATGGGATCGTGGCGGATGGGGCTTGAAGATTGAAGTAGGGGGGAGGATCGTTCGGTCACTAGAGGAGGGAGGGAGGGGGAAGGGGCGGGCGATCGATGAGAAGTGGTGAGGAGGGAAGATAAACGAAAAAACCACGGGCGTACGTACGTCAAGCATTGCCTCGCTGGGGAGCAGGGGCCGGGTAAGTCGGATATCCGACGCAGGGGAGAGTGAGGGTGAGGGGAGAGTGGGAGGGCGAGAACCTGTGCCGCTCTCTATCTGTTAACGCCGTGCCCGTCGGAATTAGACCGTGGGATGCTCCAAGGCAGTAACGGGAACTGGACCGAAACGCGTTCTCACTTCACCGCCAGCAGCGCTCGTGATCCGTAGCGGATGCATCTTCAATCGCTCAAGCAATACACCTCACAGCGATTCCAATCCCTAAGTAACAACGCATGGTCCGACCTCTCACCCCGCTCAAACCCATCTCAAAATTTGTTGCCACCATTTGACAGACAGGAACCAGGCGACGTCGGCAAAAAGCAGCGCCTCGAATCGGCCATCTCCGCGAATGTGGATCCCCTGACTTTTTTTTTTTCTCTTGACGGCAAGGCAACACAGCCATACGGGTCCGGCAATTTCGGCCGGGCGCCGCCCTTTGAGTTTTTTTTTTCGAAACGCTTTGTGACATACACTTAAGGCCGGCGAGCCCGATTCCCCTTCATGCCCGGGCTTATCACGCTTATCAGAGTTACTGTACTATTCCGACCAACCCGGCGAGGGGTTGGTCGATGACAAAAAAAATAATTTAAATCCAATCCGGCGAGAGCGGCGACAGGCCCGATGACAATGACAGATCCTCGCCGGGCGGCGGCCACGAAATCGATGACACCCCGCCGCATTACCCCTGAACCAATCCTCACCTGTGCCACGCGGTGACACGTTCCCTTCCACCCCGCCCGGCTGTGGTTCACCGCTCAAATAATGCCCCATTCGTTTGACTTTCCTTGTCTTGCACAAATGGGTTCCCTTCCACCTGTTGAGGTCGCGTAGTACGAATTGTATTTAAGCCCGTGTGTTGCATGAGGAGAGTTCCAGCGATGGACGCCATAGAAATCGCTCCAGATCCCCCATTACCGACCTGCCTTGTCATCCCATTCAATGCCGAATTGGTTCTCCCAGGGAGGAGTCTCACGGTTGCGGAACTCCTCCAGTATGAGTTCCCAAACCCGTTCACAACTCCTTACTACGGGTTGAACATCCCAGTTTGGTTGGATTTGGCACCTTCCGACATTAATCCCACACTTCTGCTGAGCTGCCCAGTTCCTCACTGGGATACCGTGAAACAGCTCTTGTCAGAATTCCGGACGGCCGCACCCACTTCCCGATCACTCAATCGAGCGGCAGTCTTACCGCGTGTAACGCTCCCAAACCAACTACCAATCTGGGTCCTATCTTTTTGGGATCATTTATCTGAGGCTTACGATGCTCATCTATCATGGAAAAGGTGTCACAAGTGGGTAAACAGGCTGTGCGTTGGACCCCAGGGCGATCGAGATCTTATCGAAGGGCTGGGTGTTCTACTGCGGGACAAGATCGCTTGGCACGGATACCTCACTGGGAAGCGGCGAGACCGGGGGGTAAAGGATATCTTTGATCTCCTGTCAAACAACCTACTGGACACCGGTCAGATTAACGACCTCCTAGAACTCATCGAAAGGAGGTTGGTGGAGATCCAGGATGATAGGACGACATCCCACCTCATCGCCCCAACTGAGCTAGCACAGCTCATCCTCTACTCGCATCAACACCACACAGAATCCACCTATCAGAAGCAGTTCATCCAACGGTCGGTCGAGGAAGAACTCATCCAAGGACACCGGTCAGTTATTGCGAGTATTGCGTGGGTCCCCGTTGGCGTTGATGGCCATTGGATCGCCTATGTCGTCGACCCGCTTACTTCAACAATCTTCCATGGTGATTCGCTTGGTGGTCGCATCCCGGAGAACCTACAGAAAGCCCTTGAGTGGTGGTTGCATGAGCTTTGCGAGAAAATGGGGGAACAAGTACGTCCACCAAATTTCGAGAAGATGTCAATCACGGGTCAAGAAGATGGTTTCTCTTGTGGAATTCTGTCCACGAACTCGCTCCTCCATCATTTGCTTCCCCACCGGTTCCCACTTGTGCCGAGAGACAGGATCTCGATCAAACGATACCGGATAGAGCGCACTGTTGAGATCTTGAAGTTGAGCGTGGAACCGGTATGTATGATCCTTGGTCATTGCATGCATGCTCTCATTGTGGAGAATTTCAGCTTGAAGGTCAGGGTGTTCGGAAGTTTTTCCCGCTCATACCTCCCTTTTGGCCGTCGACTCCCTCAAATCACCACCTGGCAGCTATCCCCCCTTCCCCAGCTCCTATCTCTCGACCGTCTTCACCACCAGATCTCCCACCAACATCATCTCCCCCACCATACCCTCAGTCATCTCCCACCTGTGGACGCTCGCAACTCAAAAGGGCCAGTGAAAACAAAGTCAACGAGCAACCACGCTCCAAACAACAAAAGATTGGCCAATTTTTCACCAAGTTGACACAAACAGAGGGGATAGAACAGGCAAACAGACGCCTTGGCCAAGCAGTGGACACGAGGAAAGAATGGGTTGAGAAGCAGGCAGCGAAGGAGAAGGTAAAGCAGGCGTCCCACCGGGTCATGAACACGGGTTCGCAACAAAGGTGCCGTATGCGCAAGAAGGAGAAGGAGATCCAGTCTGGTATGCGAGGTCTGAACGGGAAGATCAAGAAGGTAGCCGAACCTATCGGTTCATGTGCAGTTCCTGATTTGTGTCTTAGAAATTGGGTCCCTTGGTCGAAGCACAACCTTTTCACCCAGCTACCACGACGGTGCTCATTGAAGCCTCACGCCCAAAATTGCGAATTATCTCCAACCACATTGCAAAGTCAAAGAGTTCCGCTGGTGCAAAACCAAAGCTTGGCCCGTTCGTCCCGAGGAAGACTATGAACTGGTTCAATCCATCAGTCTGGGTTCAAATCGAAGCCGCCTGTCGAGCCATCGGTTGGCCATTCTCACCAGCAGATATTAAACAACACCTCATGCACACCAACCCGGAACAGTTTGAGTCATTCCATCAACAACGCTTCAGTGACTGGATCGACAAAAGTCGGGGCCCACAATTGCACTTCACTGAGTCCGTTCAACGCAAGATCGGAACAGCACTGGCGATGGAACCCGGCGGTCACAACTCCCGTATTGGAATTCTGGTAAGCAGATCGTACATGTACGGTGGCCCATCTGACTATTTATCTAGACGCAATACCCCGCCGTTGTGGAGTTTATCATCAAGCATTTAAGAGCGATCCGGAAGGCTTCTGTGCCCCTTGATCTGACCAATATCCGTGGCCTCATGGTCGGGATCCTTGAGGCTCGGGAACCGGAAATCTTCATTCGGTGTGTTGGTGGCAATGGTGGGACATTCCGGTGCAGCGAGCCATTTGTACGACGCTTTGTGAACCGACAGCTCGGGTGGTCGAAGCGGAAGGGAACGCAGGCTGGACAAAAGCTCCCTGCCGACGCACAGGATCAGATGAAACATCACGCGTTTCGTCTGGCCATCGATATCCGTGATTTCTCGATCCCCGCCTGTTGCTGCGCAAACTGCGACCAAACTGGGTTCACCTATGGTCAACCTGGGGGGTCCACCTATGATCCGATCGGAACGAACCAGGTCACGATTGTCGGGAAGGAGGACAAGCGAGCATTCACAATCATGGTTGGCATCTCCATGAGCGGAGAGGCTTTGCCGTTCCAGATCATGTATGGGGGGATGACTACCGGCTCACTCCCCACCATCAATAATCCCAAGTCCGAGTTCAAGGTGGCAAATGACGAAGCTAAGCGGCTCAGGTTCCGCTTCGAATCCACCCGAGTCGCCGGGAACCACTGGTCAAATATTGGCACCATGAAGAGCTACGTCTCCAACGTCCTGAGCGTTTACTTTAACGGTCAGCGGGCTCTCCTTGGACGAAAGGATCAAGTGTGTCTTTGGACAATTGATTGCTGGTCCGTTCATCGCTCGCAGGAATTCCGCGATTGGATGCGCAACAAATACCCCTGGATCCTTGTCCGGTATGTTCCTGGTGGATGTACGGGGGTTTTCCAGCCGTGCGACGTCGGAATCCAACGAATCCTCAAACATGCGATGAAGAAAACGGCCTTGTCGCACATTGTAAAGGAGACAGTTGCCCATCTCGATAACAACGAGGATCCCGGGACAATCCTCCTCACCAAGGCCATTGGTGTTCTTCGAGATCGGTCAGTCGAGTGGTTGGTGAACGGGTTCAACGCGATCAACAAGTCGGAGGTTGTCAAAAAGGTACCCCCTCCCCTTACACATTTGAGCGGATCTTATCTGATATTGCTCGTAG
>Ga0307511_10001361_pt1 | contig 25881 bp, 23 predicted proteins | sample 13_EM_MG_FD_200266 | JGI IMG/M metagenome (GOLD analysis project Ga0307511, IMG submission 200266) | Populus trichocarpa ectomycorrhiza microbial communities from riparian zone in the Pacific Northwest, United States - 13_EM | ecosystem: Host-associated > Plants > Roots > Unclassified | place...
CCCTCGTCAGCTTGTCCCCTGTAGACCAATTCGCGCTACTACTCCTATTCCTGAATCTCGCCTTCCCTTGCGCTCCACTCCCCCTAAAAATCTCCTCCATCTGCAGCGGCCCAATCGGCCCAAACACTTCTTCCGGATCCATCGTCTGCTGGGCAACAAGCGCCTGCTTCAGCTCCGGGCTCGCAGCCCAATGCGGCACCGGGAATCTTGAGCTCTTAGTTGGCCCTTCGAAAGAATCTGAGTCCGAGTCACTGGGAGAGGTGGAGTATTCGTCCTCACTATCTGTCGGAATCTCCGGAAGCTCAATCCCGTCGCCTTTCATAGGACTGAAGACACGTTTCTGTGGGTCATTTGGAGTTTTGAATACCGATTTCTTCAGGATGGGCTTTTCCTTGGGGGTTTTTGATGGACCGTGGGATGGACCAGGGGTGGTTGTTGTAGGGTCTGCAGCAAACCGGATTTTTTCGTTTGAGAACTTGACGCCCTCAGTAGTAATCGTACTCGATGAAGCAGCAGCCTTTGTAGCAACTTTTATTGTTGACGCGCCACTCCCACCACCACCACTTCCACTACTACCACCACTCCCTCCAGCTAACGGCACCGCAACAGAAATCGCCGTCGGAGCATTGCTATAACCCTGCACATATGTGCTCTTCGCCGGCCAATCCCTCTTCGCTCCGGCGGCACTAGGCCTCACCGGCGCTTTCGCAGGCGCTGCCGGCGGAGGGGGTAAGTTATCCAATTCCCACTCCTCTGTCTTCCTCTTCTTTGCGTCCGGCATCTTCGGTGGCGCAAGCCTATTCCCATACGTTGATCCTGTTGCCGTAGGCGCAGCAGTCGTCGTTTGCGGGGTTTCATCTTCAGCGTTAAACGCGCGCTTGGGTCCCTTCTTTGTTGATGGCTCAGTATCTGGAGGCTCTCTTTCTTGCTGGGGGGTAATTGTGACGTCTTCGACTGAAGCAGCGGCCAGCTTGCGAAGCTAAAAGCAAGAACACGCAAAGGGTTACGCAAAACTCTCAAAAATCATAATCAATGGGGAATTTGACACCGAAAAGACATTAAAAATCGCAAACATGAAAATGACAATAGGATATGAGGATAACTTACATTAGCATTGGCGGGAACCCTCGTAATCTTCGTGGCAGGTACCTTGCCCTTCGGCATCGTCTTCTTAGGGGGTTCAACATCCTATATTACCCAACACAAATTAGCCCAATTGCCCATCTAGGCACAAATCTAGAAGGACCCTGAGGAAACCATACCCTCTCTACAGCCCTCCTTCCCTGCACCTTTCGCTTCTCCTCCTCCGCCGCTGCCGCCGCCGCCTCCTTCCTTCTTATCTCCTCCCTCCTCGCCTCAATCAATCTCCTATTTTCCTCCCTCTTTTTCTCATCTATGGTGCTCGCCTTCTTCAAATTACTCGTACTCGAGCTTGCTGCAATCGATTGTGTCGAAGTTGACTTCTTCAAATTCGGCGCCGAGTTCGACTGCGCCAAGGTCGGCTCTGCAGTCGCAGGCCTCTCCTTTGGTGCAAATGTATCTTTCATCGCAGAAAGGAGAGTCGAGGATGGTGGCGCGGCAGGTTTCTGCCTATCCATCGCAGCCCGCTGGGACGCCGTACCGACCTGGATAGATACAGGAGTGGGCTTGCCCCTCTCAGCCTTCTGCGGCGGCTGACGCAGTGGTCGTTTTCCACCAGACGGAGGTTGAAGTCGTGACGGGGGTCGTCCGCCCATGGCAGACTTTGGACGCGCAATGCGACTAGCACTCGCATTCCCTACAGGAGCTGCTGGAGCCTCAACTTCCTCGTCCGATTCAAGTTGAATAGGTGTAATACCCCTCTTGCGCCGCTCCTCTGCGTCCTGTTTTCGCCTGAGGTCCTCATCCTGTTTCTTCCTCAACTCCTCCAGCTCAGCATGCTTACGAGCCTCTTCCTCCTCCGCCTCCTGCTCTGCAATCCTCCTATCCTCTGCCTCTTTCCTAACGCGCTCTTCCTCCTCTTCCATCTTGCGCCTCTCCATCTCCTGCCTTCTCATCTCCTCCTGCTTCTGTCGTAATCTAGCTTCCTTCTCTTCCACCAACCTCTTCAACTCCTCCTCCTTTCTCTGCAATTCTTCCCTATGCCTCCTCATATCCCCCTCCCGCTCCTCCTTCTCCCGTTGTATCCTTGCCTCCTCCGCCGCCTTCTTCTGCGCAGCAAGCTGCTTCTGTAGCTCCTTCTCCTTACGTCTCTGCTCCGCTAACCGTCTCGTCTCTTCTAGCCTGGTTTGCCTAGCATTCTCTTCCGCAGCCGCTTTAAGCACTTCCTCTTCCCTCACCCTCTGCGCTTCATGTGCCTCCCTTGCTAACCTTTCCTCTTCCTCTTGCTGCTTCTGAAGCATATCCTTGTTCTTAGATCCGCGAGTTTGTCTCTTAGACTTAACTCCCATCTCCACCTCTTCTTCCACTTTATTACCCAGATCAGGATACATTTCTCTATTCGGTGTTCCCTGCTTCGAGATTTGTCCCTGGGGTGTCCTAGGACTCGAGCTCCTTCCTATGCTGCCAAAACTAGGCTTATGCCCCAGTCGTGAGACACTTTTCAAGGACTCCGTTGATGTAGGGCTACCAAGTACATTCGTCTTGATGAACATCTCCTTCGCCCGCTTAAATGCATCCGCAGTCTGGTTCTTAGCAGCAGTAACAGGTGACTCCTCAGTAGTCGTAGACTTTTGCAGTGAAGACGACGTAGCAACAAAACTCTTCTTGTTAGCTGGCTTGGGGGACAGCGGAATGGAGACTTTATCTTCAAACCGGGCGCCCACAGTGCGAGCAGGAGAGGCAATGTTATGTGGAGAGTTGATTGCGTTGAAGGCGAGCGACTGTGGTAAGTTCGGCCTACCAGAGGGGGTTAATTCCCCACGGCTGCTCTTCTTTTGTAGTGCATCCTCGAAGGACTGTTCACTAGGCTTCTTTGTGAGGCTGCCACGTAGAGCTTGGTTCTTAGTTCCAGGGGTGCTCTGCGCGGGAACAGTCTTGCTCCGTCCGAGGTTTGCAGAAGATTTGTTAGAAGCGACTGTTGTCCGTACAGAGGCCGACCTGGCAGGTGGAATCCAATCATCCTCTTCCACAGATGGTTCCCTATCATCCCGGGAATTCCGCTGCTTCTGTTGTTGCTGCGGCTGCTCCTGTGGCGCAGAAATGCGAGACTTACTCGTCTCCTTGACCTGCGGGAGATCCGGATACATTGGCTCGGCGGCTGCGACTGGCTGCGACTGAGTTTCCTGCGCAGAGGATAATGATGTGGTAGTCCTAGCAGACGAGTTAAGCTTACCAAGCTGCTGAATCCTTTCCTGGAGGCGCTGGGAAGCAGACTTGTTATGCTCTGCGACCTTGCCACCAGCGTCATCTTCAGTGTCCATTTCATCTTCTTGGGTGGTCCCCTCTTCCTTCTGCGTGGGCAATACTGCAAGTTCCTCATCACTACCTTTATATGACGCACTCCTAGACTTCTTCCTGCTGCTCCTCCTACTCCCTCTAGATACAACAGGCCCCTCCTCCTGCGCCTTTTTAGCTTCCACTGGTGTATCATGCTCTTCACCTCCCCTAGACCGCTTCCTCTCCCTGGGTCTCTCTGTAGCCGAGGCATTCTCCTCAGAATCTTCAATCACCGGATTCTCCCCAGGCATAGTAGGACGTCCACCCAAACTCCTACCAAGAGCCCTCCTTCCCTCAAGCCAACTACTCCTCCCAGCCCCACCCAACTTGACAGTCTCAGTAGTCGTAGTCGATATCCTCCCTCGTGGAGGGAGGGATGCAAAACTAAGGCTGGATTTGCGGAGGAATATGGGCACTGGGGAATCCTCGTCAGTCGGGGCAGGTGATCCCGAAGAGGTAGAGAGTGGACGTTCCTCGTCTTGGTGCTCGGGCTCGACTGGCACAGGCGAAGAAGGCAACTGCTCTACCTCCTTGACAGGAGATGGCGTTTGTTGTCGGTTGGAGGCGCGTTTCTTGGTAACCCCAATAGTCTCCACGGGGGCAGGGGGCGATGATGGCGGGTGTGTATCCATCTCCTCAACCTCCACCTCATCCTGCTGAACCCGGAATCCTTCCTCCTCCGCCTGTTGGGCCTGCAACTCCTCTGCCTCCTCAACGTTCTTAACGGTCGCATCAGACGTCCCCATTCCTGACCTTCTTTTCTCGATGACCGGCAATACCCTCAACGGCGAGGATGCCACATTGGCACTATGTGCCGAGCTCCTACCCCTTGAGTCCCTCCCTTGAAGCATTCCCTCGACATATTCCTGGAACGGTGAACTCTGACCAAAGCTTACCATGCTAACTTCTTGCTCCGGCTCCGGCTCCGGCTCATCTTGATTCTGTTCGACATCTACTTCTGCCGTAATCTCCGTCTCCTCTTCCTCTTCCTCATTTGCTGTATGGTATGTAGCGCTGGCAATGCTTTTCCTTCCCATATCAACTGAGACATCCGCCTCATCCTCGCCCTCCAAAACCACTGACTCACGGTCGCTAGCCTTCCGTGGGCTACGAGGGCGGGCCATGATGCGCTGGTGTTGTTGCGAGGGAACACCAGAGGACTGGCTCCAGTTTCCACTATCACGGAAGGTATCTGCTTTGCTGACGCGACGAGATGGGTGGGCATGTGTACGCTGCGGTGCCACCACGGATAGGGACACTTGTGGGTCTTCTTGCATGGCCTGGTTTTCAATGTCAACATGTATATTTTCTGGCTCTGCGGTAGGTTGCACGGGTGCCTCCTCCTCTTCGGTAGCTGGCTGTGATATAAGCGGGGGCGAGACCTTCACTGGTAGCGGTGGGGGTGGCATCGAGTTGAAGACATCCTGTCCAATCAGTATACATACACTACTAAACCCATAGCTTGCAGCAACCTACCTCGACGTTCGTAGTAACCTTCCCCTTCAGCGCCCCCCCCATCCTCTTCTTTGCACTCCCCGGTTTCCTAATGCTTCCCCCAAGCACTGCCTTCTTTGCCGACCTGGCCGGTGTCTTCAATAGCTCCGCGATATCCCTGAAAAATCCCACCACAACGTCAGCCTATCAACACATTACATCCCGTGGTCCACTCCACTGCCAATAACGTAGGTTGAAGGGTAGCACATACATCCCTCCCACGCTTGCCGTAAATACCCCTTCCATATGCTCATTCAACCAGTCCATCTCCTGTCGCGCACTGAATGTAAAGTCCTCCACATCCTGACCATAGAGCCGGTTGATCGAGCTGCGCTCTTGACGCAGCCACGCGGCGGAGCCGATGCTGATGCTAGACATTGTGTTTATTGAAGATGGTGCCGGTAGTGTTGGACGGTTTTTTCTTGCTGTATCCCACTTGGAATGGTGTGTGGTTGGTGCTGAATGTGGCACGTCGCGTGTTGAGGTGATGTACACTAGGTTGTTGATGTGGGGATGTCGGGATCACCACATTTGTGTTCCTGCCGGCACGAACTGAAACCAGGTAAAAGATCGAGTCAGGTCTAGTGAATAGATATTCGTCTATATCTACCCGCCCCAGCTCGTCTCGTTGAGTCGCAGCTGTGGTTAAATTGGTCCAAGTCAATACTGAGTACCGCTAGACCGTCGCACGCAGAAAAAGCCGGATCCAAGTAGGTACACGGAGCTCGGTTCACCTTATGCCAGAAATTGGCTTTGGTTCCTTCCACCACAACAGCCTACCTAAATGCCAGGCCAAGATGGGACAAGCACAATTCAATGTCGGGCCGTATGTACTGGCTGCCCACCTGCGTTCTGTTTCTTTGTTTTGGTCTGGCAACAGAATAGTAACGGTAAGTATTCACTGACTAAGCAACAAGCAGCAATGCCAAGACTACTCACGGAAATGGAACACGCGTATGCAGAACCCTGTCGTGTTACCCTGAACCACGCCCGTCAGCCGTCAGTCTCTCTCTCTCTGTGCCACGAATATCGGAGAGCCACATTTAGTTACCGGTACATACCTCTTATATTTGGAGAAAAGATCTTTGTTTAATTTCGTTCAGCTATAGGTACAGTGCCATCTGAATGCCAGGGCCCTATATGCAACCAATTGATCCTCTGTAAAAAAGAAACCTTTTCAGTATTAATCTGTGACCATGGCTTTTCTTTCATCTTTGGGCCCTCTTCGCTTTCAACCCTCTCACTCTGTTTACCACAGCCATAATCTCCACCCCTCTCACGCTGACCATATCCCCCGTCACCCAGCCCTGCGTATTGAGTGCATCAATTCCCTGTTTCTCCATGACGTCCTCCAACACAGCCCGCCACTCTCCCATAGTGAGGCTCTTCTTGTTTACTCCACCAACAGGTGCCCCCCGCTCGATACCTCTCGCAATGTACCTCAACGCCTCCGCACAAGTTCTTACCTGCCCTGCTTCGACAAATTGTTCAATGCCGCCAATTTCAACATCTGGTGTGATTGGTGTGCTAATTGACCGAGTATCTCGCCCCACTGGGCCTTTCTGGGCGGTATGGAAAGGCGGGAGACGTGGAATTCGATTGGGGATAGTGCCGTAAGTAGTGTGAGCGGAGACGTCGACGGGGTAGGTAGATGCTATAGTTTGAGCTTTTTGGGTAAGGTCGTAAGGGAGGTAGTCCTCCATTCCGATGACCATGTTCGCAATCGAGAGGTCTGGGAAAGAAAATCATTAGTGCTACTCTGGTACGGAGTAGGATTATGGGGCGGTTTACAGTCCCCACAGCCACCAATAACAAGCATGGTAGAAACATTATGGTCATCATATAGTGCTTGTGCCTAAATCTACAATTAGCCCCGATGAACATTAGGTAAGAGAAGGTCATAGGATGCTTACTTTAGCTACTAGAGGGGTAATGGGTTCCGCCTGTATTAGAGCTTGCATCCGTTGGTCACGGATCAAGAGGTTCGTAGCGCAAGAATCTTCATCAAGAAGTAGGGTTTTTGCACCTGTTTCACCTCATAAATTACCCTTTTCTTCCAAGATTTCATAGTCAATATTGCTTTGCAGGAATGCTTACCCAACTCCAGAGCTTCTTGGATATTTGCTGCCATGGATGTGGACCCACTAGCATCCTCAGAAGTAAATTCATCTGTAGTCTTGCCACCTGGAAGCACGCCGATGAAGGGGGTAATGTCTGTAGCAACTACAGCACGTCCATCTTCTGCACGGATTTTCACTGCGTCATTCGTGACTACAGTTTCTCGCCCATCACCACGAACGTGGTTGTAGATTCCTAGCTCGATGGCCTCAAGAAGTGTACCTAATCAAATAAGTGCATGCTGACAACCGTATACGTAAGTGCACTTACTCTTTCCATGAAACCCCCCACCGGAAAGTACTGTAATACCTTTCGGAATTCCCATTCCGGTGACAGCCCCCTGATTTGGCGTTTCAATAGTTACCTGGCAGAATGTCAAAAGGACAAATCTAAAGAGCATACATATATTTTTGTCACATACCTCCAGTGATGGTGGGGTCTTGAAACGTACTACTCCTGGTCCAGTCATGGGGAGAGCCGACACCCCGCTTGCTCTTGGGAGAACTGAGCCATTTCCAACAAAAGCTATTAGACCCATGCTCTCCAGATTATCCCTTAAAACCTCTTGATCTTCCACAGACTTGATGTGTGCCATGAGGTGTGCTTCATCGAGACTCTTCCACAACATAGTCTCCTTGACAAGTTGTGGAAGCTTCACCATAAGGATCTGAGCTGACTGATCCCCCAAAATAGTACGCCCGGCCGCCGGTAAACCAACGGTGAAACGCAATTCAAGCATTCTCTGCCCTTTGCCATCTTGTGATATTAAACACGAATTTCTCTCCAGAACCTGTTGCGAAGGGGCATTGATGGTGAAATCTCCTCCTTTGGCGCCCGACCATCCTTTTCCACCCGAGGCTCTATCCCAGTGCCCCTTCTTGATCAATGCATGGGCATGCCGAGTAATATAATCACATAGGGCAATTTTCCTTCTCGATATATAAGTATAGTCTCATAAACTGGCACCTTCAATGAAGCGGTGACCAACCTAGTTCTTGTAGAGTAAGTTTCTTCAGGAAACTCAGTTCTGCTCAGTGATATAAGAGCACGGAATCGAGAAGGAGGTGCAAATGCATCTGCTTGAATATGTTCCGCAGACAGGATGAAACTAGGGCGTTCGGCAACCTCTGGAAACAAATATCTTCCCACTATGATCGGGCATTAGAATTAAATAGATGGAGATACCTTCCTTGAGAGTGTCGCACTTATATCCTTATACGCCCCTATGCATATTTTGCATTAGAAATGTAATATATCACCAAACAGGCTTTTCAGATATAATTACCATATGGCTTATTATCGATACGACCGAGAATCTGCTCCAGCTGAGAACTTGTGCCCAGCTGGACATCGGATCTCGCTTGCATAACTGGACTGGGGGTTCTATCAGCTTGTGGCCCTGCACCTGCACTTCCACCTCCACCTCCACCCCCCCGTCCCCGTTCCCACCCGCCTCCGCCATACTTTGCTTTGAAATATGCGCCTCTCCCGCCTCTGGCTAAATGAAAGATATACATATTTGATATTTCTTGAGCTGTCAATCGTTTGATGGATCTATTAGAGGCAACTTGAGGCCTCCAAGCGTAACCAAAAGCAGATGAGGCTCGTTTCGTTTTGTTTCCCAATATGTACAGTAGTGTATATATACATATGGTCGTTAGTACTCTATGCTACGCGCCGCACTGCCAAACAAGTTCGCACTCCCAGCACTAACAACCCGTCACGCGTACCCTTTTGCCTCCCGACTCAAGAATTGGAGTATTACACCTTTGTCTCCCGTTCAAAATCCTCGAGGTCCCTATAACCGCTACCCGCATCACACCGTTCTATCCAGACGGGTGCCGAGTTTCTCAAGTAGAATATCAAAAATCAACGCAAAACGAAGCGGGTCTGATTGGTGTCTCTAGTAGCCGCCCGTACAACAGCTCGTCTTCTATTCACACCCACCCCCCTTCGGAGAAGGCCGCCCAAAAATCGCATTTATTTTTGCCCCTTGCCAGGCCATGTTCGTGGGCAGTTCGAGTTTCAGCCGCCTCAAGTAAGAGGCTCAGACCCGATGAATTCGCTATCCAACAACTCAAACCTCCCAGTAACCGCATACATGAACGGCTCTCCAATGGCTGCAGGCGGCAACCAAGGCCTTCAGGTGTCGGCCATGGGCAATGGAGTGATGGGAGGGGGTCTAATGGTTGGCCAGATGTCTCCCAATGCCTCACAACAGCAACATCAGGCAGCAACACTGTACCATTATCAGCAGCATGTGCATGCGCAACAAATGAGCCCCTACGCAAAAGTGCCCGTGCAAATGATGAATACAGGGAATCCAATGATGGCGGTTAGTCAGGATGGTTCGTTGACATGTAACCTCAGTTGACAAAAGGAGCTGTTTTAACTCGGTGTCCTCTAGCTTCACAATCTCACTCTTCCTCGACAGCACCGACAATAACTTCAGGCAACCTACCGGTCGCTAATGCTTCTCCAATGTCGAATCCAAATACTGTTGCAGCCCAACAACAACAACTCCTCATGAATCGGGCCATGGAAACCCAGGGCCATATTGCGATTGACAAGTCCCGGGTGACTCTGCTCCTCGAGATCAACTCTGAACTGCTACGAGAAACAGTGCAGCTTCAGACAAATGGGAAAGTTGACCAGGAAGACAAGACATCCGACAAGGGATTCTACGGGTAAGAGATAGCCATTTCCATGTCTGCTCGATTGTCGATCTCCGTCCTCTCCACGTGGTGTCGCTTTATGATATGCTGAAAAGACTCCCCCGCTTTGCAGATGCATGCGAAGGCTACAGGCCAATTTGGCATATCTTGCCGCTGTTGCAGATGGCTCCCGGAAGCCTGGCACACCAATTCCCCAGTCACCGACCATCCTTGTCCCTCCTCCGGACATGCCATCCCTAGCAGCGCCCTACAAAAAACTGCAGGAGCTATTTCCGGGTGCTAAAGCGACGAACCCACCAGTTCAGTCAGTTGCGCAATCTGGGCAGTCGCAGTCGCACTCACGGGGTTCTTCACAAAATGCTTCTCCGAGAACAGGTAACACACCTAGACCACCTTCTCATGCCACATCACAGTCTCCTCGAAACCATGCCTCTCCAACACCCCCTGCCCAGCTTCCACAGCAAGCGCAACAACAGCAGCCACAACAGCAGCAAATCCCGCAACAAGTGCTACATCAACAAGCACAGCAGCAACAGCATCAACAACAACACCAGCTGCAAATGCAGCTACAGCATCAACAGCAACAACATCATTCTAATAATGTCATGATGGCGCAAAGCCAACAGCTGCAACTCCAAAACCAACAGAATCAGGTTGTAATGCAACAGCATAATCAACAAATGCAAGGACAATCTCAAATGCACCATCCTATGCAGATGACGACGCAAATGTCACAATCCCATATGATGGCTCCTCACATGCCGACAGCACAGCTACAGCAGCATCAACATCAGCAACTTGCCATGTTCCAGCAGCAGCAGCAGCAACAGCAGCGGCAAGCAATGGCAGCAGCGCAGGCTCAAGCTCAAGCTCAAGCCCAGTTCAACCAGATGAACCAAGTCAATCCAGCGCACGCCCAGGCTCTAGCTCAGAGACAGGCCATGCAGCAGCAACCCATGGGTATGGGTTTCAACGGGATGCAAATGATGATGCCACAGGGGATGCAACATGGGGTTCCGATAATGCCGGGGCAGCAGCAAATGTACATTAATCCATCTCAGCAGAATCCAGGCACTATGGACATGTCTACGTGGGGATACCAAACATGATGAATCGAAGCTACTAAGTCTCGGTCGAGAGGTTCCATTGCAAACTAGGTTACTATTAACTGAACCAATATCTCCCGAGGCGAGACCGGATATGTTTCTTCGGGCTGCGAATCGCGAGCTACTCAACATCACACTCAAATATACACAAAACAGGCGTTTTTGGAGAATTTGTTCAAGTTTTGTTCGCATGGAGTGTCTAGTGGAACTTTTTGGACGGAGGATTCGTGAGAGACGCTCTACTTTGGCATTTATTTACATGACTATTTACTCTTTCTTTACTACCAATTTTATTTGTTCGAGTCTTTGTCAACTTGTGTCTTCCTTTTTATATTCTTTTCTTCTCTTTTTGGCTTAAGAGTGTTTGTATATACATAGCATCATGTCTTGCGGATGCTTTACCGCGTGTTCGGATCTCCAGAATTCTAGGTAAATAGGTATGTAATTTTCTCATGATCAATGATCAAGTATACCCCGGAATGACGCTTGGAAATCAATCGACAAGTTAGACATGCCGTGTGTGACGTTTCCGACTCCTTGCCTTTTCTTTTTGCTTTTTTCTCCGCCATGTTCCGCAACAGCGAATCAGCAACCCACACATGAACGTGAACGAATATGAGTGAGGTTGAATCCTCTCTATACCGCAGCACGGTGACGTAAGGCTGGGCCAGATTATGATACAAGGCTTGGAATAGAGACCTCGTTTTGCTTTTGTGGGTAGGAGTTGCAGAGTAGGTAGCATTGAGGTTACTAGTGCCAACCAGAAAGTTATCTTTAGATCTAAAAGTCCAGTGGAGGTTGAAGATGATTGGTCACCTTGTATTGGAGGGGGTCGTGATGTGTGTTTAAAAAAAAAAAAGTAAAATGCTGTGTGCATTTATTTCCACAGGAAACTCGAATCCATGGGGGTATTATTTTTCATGCACAGCAATTTGTAGGAATAAGTTTCTGCCCAAAATCTTAGTGTTAAGCTTCTAATTTTTTTCTCTCTTTGGAAGGGGTGAGAGGAGTACTTACTACTTACTGCGGGAACCTCAGAGTAGTAGTATGTCTGATGAAGAATAATTTGTATTCAACTTTCGTTGGCTTTTATGATAAGCACTTGTGTGCTTATTTCCCTTCCACAATAGTGGCAATTCGACAAGGTTCGTTACCCTCAGGTTGCTACCCCTCAACTTCCGCAGCAAACATCATCTTATATAAATCATAGAAGTATACCCTGGTGGGCTCTGAACCGCATCAGATAATGCGATGCCTTCATTTCATTCTGGCACGCTTGATTCCTTTATTGCATAAAACTCTTGCCGCTTGCTATATCTCTCCGGGACATCGCTACAGGCATCCCCCAAGGGGCCCCTGCCTTATCCTCCACCCGTTCTTTTTCCGCACAGGAAAATATTAAAAATTAGAGAATAGAGACCTTCTATTCGGGTACGTGAACACTTCTATTCATCCATAACTACCCGCTTCACGTAAATATTCTATTTCTCATTTATTAGGCCCATGTAGGTGTAGTCTACCTTCCAGCAAACACCTCATATTCACATGTACCCTGTACTTGAAACCGAAAAGCAAAATAAACCCGAATAAAAAATAAGTCCTCGTACCGTACTCCATCACCGGCACGCATTAGACTCTAGTTGCGATTATCCCGATATGCCTCATAAAGAGAGCTTTGTGAGCATATCCTGGTCCTCTGTATTGTTTCTGTTTGCGTGCGAAAGCTCTTTCATGTCTTCTTGTTTTAGTTCATCAATAAAAGGGTACGTTTCTTCCAAGTCCTCTCTTTCTTCTTCATCAGATTCAACTCTCTCACCAATAATTTCCCACCCAAATTTCAAACTTTCCCGCGCTAACTCAGGATGACCCTTGGCATGCCTGTCCCTTTTCTTTACTAGCTCCTTTCTGGATATCCCACAACTAGTATAGATTTTCGGTATCGTAGAAACCTACCAAAATGCATTCAGACGTCTTTGAGTCCCACTTCTTTCTTTTCTGTTTCGATACTGCAGCCCACGCTCTGCATCCTTATACTCTAACATGTCCAACATGAGGTGTTTTTTTGGCTATGCTACATTTCATATGGCGTGAGGTCCCCCCCAATTGATTTGTCTGGGACTTGGTTATGTAGGTAGGCTGGCGCTTTTGCTGCCAATGCCTACATATCTTCTCTCACTCCAGCGTACCATAGCATAGCCGATGCGTGTCCAATTACGCTTTTGATCACTCGTTCAATATGGGAATTCATGCTCGAAGCATATGGAGCGCAGGTGATATGTTCTATGCCAGTCTCTTGTACCCACTTCACGAAATCCTTCCTACTAAATTCTCCACCATTGTCTCTTTGTAAGACCAGAATCGTGAGTCCAGCGTGATTTTCCGCATTAGCCTTGAACCTTTAAGGCCTTGAATACCATATCCTTAGATATAAGAGGGTGTGTGGATGGTGTAGTTGGGAGCCATTCTGGTGAATGCTTTGCGTAAAGAGGTTTCCCTTGCTGCTTAGTCAACGAAGTGGATACTGAGACTAAACGGGTTTTGGTAGTGGAGGATAGGGTGCGCTCTGGATCCAGCCGGGTTTCCGGCTGGCTCATCATGGCCCCTTCGTGCGGCTACTAAAATGAGTAATGTTTTGTAAAAATAAAAATAAAGATAGATATACAGACTGGTGGCAAAATGTTTGATACCCCTGCATAAAAGGCCGTGTATGCAGCGCGCTTGATTCAGATTCAACGCGGCTATCACATTTTTGGCGAATATGTTTCACTTCTTCTCAACCAATGTGAAATCTCATGCCTTCATGATCATACAGTGACCTCGTACTCCCATACAGTGATCATACAAGCTGCTTACCTCCTATCATGTCAGCCCAACTTAATATCTCCCGAGCCGAGCTTGATACCCTTCTAGCAGAAGATGCAGCTACCGATGCCCAGCAGCTACCGATCCTCCAGCAGATGTGTGGGCATATATGAAGCGGCAACTTCATAAAGATATTCAGATTTGATTAATATGCGTGGGTCAGTTGATACGGTGAAGCAGGCGCTGGCAGATGCATTAGAAGAGATCTGGAAAGAGATTCCCGAGTCACTGCTGGAGAGTCATTATACCTCTATTCCCCGTCTTGTAGCAGCTGTTATTAAAGCAGAGGGGTGGTATACCAAGTATTATGAGGTTGTGTATGTAGATATATTGTTCATTCCTTCATTGTTCATACTGTTGTTGCTCACGCTCTTGTTGCTCATGTTTTCCTATTGTGCACTATGCACGGACAGTCTCGATATGCGCGCTAAACCCAAAATAATTGCGCTTAACCTATAATATGCACACTAAACCTACAATATGCGCGCTAAATGCAAACCCTTATGCAGGGGGGTATCAAACATTTTTCCACCAGGCTGTAAGAGGAAATACTCAAACGTATCTCGTGTGATGATCGATCATAACAAGTAGTCCAGTAGCCCCATCGGACCCACTATACCCGCGCTCACTCTATCTAGCCACTTGTGTTAGGTTAAATATTTTTTTAATAGGAGCTCAAATACTAACCTGGTAATATTCTGATATCCTCGCGAGTTCTAGCGAGCCCTGGGATTGCTTGATCGTTTATGCCAGAAAACGGCTCGATCATGGAGTCGTTACGAGAGATGCTAGAATTACACAGTCGAGCAAAACCTTTTTTTCTTCACTTGGTGCACCATTGTAACTGAAGCACTGAGGCATAATGGTGTCGATGATCTGCTGTTCTTGGCCAACCAAGGGTGGTGCTGCTAGTGGAAGGCTGAGTGAGAACCCTCATCCTCTCACACCTTCCATTGCTCCCACCAGAAGGTTACCCTCTACGAAAGAGTCAGCTTATTTTTTTGAGGAGCGAAAATATAGGGCAAGACATCGATTCTTTTGAGACCCACCTATCGGTGGTCGGGACATCCGTTGGGATTTCCGCTCTCTGCATGCAAGCAACGACAAGATTGCGGACATCATTTCATAGCGTGATTACCTCTGTCTGTAGCATCGTGAGGTTGTGTATATATTGTGAGCGTAAAACCACCTTCATCCAAAGGAGTTGGGTGTGTTGGCCTGTACTTTTCAGGCTTATTCTTCTGAATGAAGGTAACTCTAGTATGGTTCAATTGTATGTGTGCCTTGAGGACCTCCTTCAACTTTCTTCTATCATGGTAGTTGATCTTGCCTCTCAGAGTTTGCGAGGTCTATTGAGACACGTAGACGCTAGATCCTACAGTGCTTTTCGGCAATGGTAATTTGGGATAAATGCGAATACAGTCACCCACTTTTATGCAATACCAGGTTTCTAGCCCTCTTGGTCATTGCTTCCAACCATTGCATACATATACACTGCTGCGTGGTCGAAATGTAGGGATGAAGGTATGAGGTAGCTTCGTACCCAGGTTATTTATTTTGTAGCGTTCGTTCGTGAATAAGGTGGTGGATAAGCTTGAGGATGTCGTGGTTGTCATATGTTGGTAGGTGCAACAAGTAGATACACTCCAACCATAGTGAAAGGTTCCTGATTCCAATCTGTCATATAATTAGGGTCCCCGGATATTCCTTATCAGTCAACGGGACAGTTCTTATGGCATATGGATCTGACTTCGTAGGATCCTGTTGCCCAGAGATACTGTAATGGCTTTTGATAGAGCATGAGATCCGTGGTCGCCAAAATCGACTCGGGATTTTACTTGGATCTCTAGTACATCTTGGATCAGACTTATGATGGTTCCCGAATCAGAGGTTAGAGGGGCTTGGCATGAGACTATACTATTTGGGGGTGATGTAAGATGGTGCTGAGATTATAGACTAATTTTTTTCTGAGAACATGGCCTTCTCAAAATTAGACTACATATGTACTGTATAGTGACATTTATGTATTCTGTATGCCGGTTTTCAAGTGGTCTGCTTAATTTGAAGAAGTATATGCCATTCCTATTTGGGTAGTCATTTCCCGATTGGGTCCTTGGATGTATATGGGCTCCAGAATGTGCAGCCAGGCTATCAGTATGCCATTGACACATCCTGATTTGCCCTTCGGAGAGAAGAGAGAGCTGATGCACACCCGAGTGGAGATGACACTTGCCCTCCCCCACCTTTGTCCTGTTTATTCCTCTCGTAGTAATAGCAATTATGAGCCCTCTGCCGGCTATATTTTGCGCAACTAGGGAATTTGTGTGGAGGGCAAATTGCACAAACCGTCAATCAGCAGCATGGCCGTTCTTTATTCCTTACAGCTATGCTATATATATATGCACGTAGTATGTCTTCGGCCTCCGTATAGAATCTTATGGTAATAGATATAAAACTCTCCAGTACATAGAGAGCCATATTCACCATTAAGATGTATGATATTGTGTTGTCTTGTGGATCAGGGTAAGGTCTAGTGCTCCTAACGCTATCATTGTTAACTTTTGCTCATTTCATTATGCATTCATTGAGAAGTCAGCCCCGTAGGCTATGTAGCTCTTATGGTACTCTGGCAATGGGCTGGGCACTCGGCATATATGTACCTAGTTGAGTAGTCGTTCACGTTTGGGAGAAATTGCCCTGCATCATGTAGTATTAGAATGAGGTAGATAATTCCGCAGCCCGCATATGTTGGTCAGCAGTTTTATCGGTTGGCGTTTCATATAGGATTTCCAACAGTAGGGTCTAAATAGAACAGGACAGGCAACAATAACAGCAAGCCAACTGGCCGTAACCAGCGACCTTCATCGCTGCTTCTTAAATTGGGGGCAAAATGTGTGAAAGATCCATCTAATCTCTAGCACCCACAAGCTCTCCCAACCTATTTATCATAGGGAAGTGTCAGGGCCTCATGCCTAGAATGTTGAACGGGTTGCATTTGCGTATCAACCAGACTACGATTCTAATTGAGATGATCAGTGTAAGAAATACCATCGCAGCCATGACATATGTGGATATATGGAGACGTGGAGTTTTACCTATGTGGAGATCCAACTCCACTATATGTGCGACCCGCATATATGTCACCCAACGGCATATGGTGCGCAAGCCTAAGATGAAGGGCGCGAACCTTCAAGGCAGCGTAGCCTGGCATGTAGGGGGCCAGAGATTTGCCGCTGGAATAGCCCAGTGATAAAAGAAGACTTCACAGATCAAAGGGAGTGTTCTACTGTAGCATATCGCGATCAGAAGAAAAGGCCCCATCCCCCCGAACAGCCCCAGAATCTGAACACTCTTATTTCCTACAAGGATTAATCTCTAGACAGGGCCGGGTAGTATAACTGAACAACCACTCGTTTACATTTGATCCTTCCCCAGTTATTTCCCCACCAGGACAAGTAATACCTAGTCTGGTTGGCTGTCACTCCATTAGGAATTCATAACTAATAGTAGCGTGAATAAAGCCCGGGCCAGGCCACAATTACCACTCGGAAAAAGTCCTGTACTATCCCTCATAGACCTTTCGATACCCTAATCTTGGCCCAATACTCCCCTTCTATTGCGCATACAGATATGGCTACTTGATATCAGCAATGAAATTTGACCCTATTGTATGAGGCATGTGGCAAAATAGCAAAGTAATTTATGAAGCTAATAAGTACCTCAACGTTACCCCCAAAGACACCCCCAAAGGTGGTACGTAGGAGTTTCTCCTCCTATTCTAGAAGTCTTTTCACGATTGCGTCTGCTATCACGGTAGCATTCATTGCACCATTAGGTGTCAATGTATCAGCGTCGGGGGTATTCGCTCTAGGAGAATGGAATTAGCAACGGTGTTCAGCCTACTTTGACGTCTTCACATACTCAAAAACTTGAAGGACTATAACCTCTGGAACACTGTATAAAGGGCTACTTTTGGGGCAAGGCGCTTCACGAATGTCAAACGGCTTTCCAGCTTTGGATCATACTTGTGTGGAGGCTGTCAGATAGATATCTACCAGAAATCGCACAGCTGCCGGATGATAGCGTTCGGCACAAAGATTGCGGTAGTCATCCAACTTCGCTAGGATGAGGTCGAGGCGAGGGACAACCAACAAAGAGGGGATGTCGACGATCCTGACATGAAGTTCCGCCGAGGTAAAGCACTGAGTGTATGTTGGTGAAGGTGATTAAGCCGTAGATGATGGGTTGTAGTTAAGGTAATTATATAAACTGATACAACACCAAATTCTCCCGAGCAGCTCTCATGCAACGGTACGGTTAGTCAAACATTTATCTCGTGATGTCCTCACATGGGAACGAGCGTATTTCTTAAACCCTCCCCTACTCGAGCGTCCACTCTTCCAATCAATCCCATTTGTCCATTTCCGTCCAACCCCCATGTAACGCAGATTCCAAGCACTGGCCGAACTCATCAGGAGGAGTTTGGTTAGGTTGTTCGCCGGGTTGTTGATTGTATTGATGGTCAGTAGCTCAGGCTGCACTTTGCTGACGGAGGCAGTGATATCGGTGTTCTATGTGGCGACATCTTGGTGGTTTTCGAGAGGCTGTATGCTCCCTTACTGTTATCAGGAGTGAGTACTTACATGTACATATCTTTGAGATTTTACTCATCAATATCTAAACCCTTCTTCCGGAGTAGCTCCACAGCTTTGAGGAGAAGTGGAGAGGCTAGAAATACCAGCATTTTGCTTTGATGCCCATTTTCTATTTCCTCCCTTTCCAGCTTTGCTCCACCAACTTCCAGCATGACTCGCTCTTTAATCTGGGAGTGCCTGTATTATGAGTTCCGCTGCCTAGAGTTTCCGTTCCATTTCTTCAATTTTCCTATGTGTCTGTTTCATGTGCCTGTTTGAGCTTGACCTCTAAGCTCACTGTAATTTTGCGTTCCCCCCGAAACCCTTGCTTCAACCTCCTATACTCCTCTCCCACCTCTGCCAGTCGTTCTTGTATGAATCACGCTCTCCAATCACCTCACTCAGCTTGGTCCTCAAAGATGTCGTCTCCTTCGCCTTCTTTGCCTGCGATGGGATGATAGGTTGTGAGTGTGGTATTATTTGGGGAATAAAGATCTATTGAGCTTGATGAGTAGTAGCTATGACCGTATGCTATGCATTTCCCCAGATATTTCCCTATTGGGACAAGTAATACCTAGCCTGGTTTGGTACGACAAAGGACAGTAAAGGGAAGCTTTCCGTGTAGAACCCCCTTTCCGTGTATAACCCTGTTGTGGTTAGTAGTCTGCGATTCTATCACATCTGATACTTCTAGAAAGAAGTAGTTGTATATAATCAACTTAGTCTCGACGCCAACCCCATCTTATTTGAGGTCTTGTTACAATATGCATCTATGGGAAGTGAGAATCAATAAATGATATGTGAGTAGATTGCGTGTGAATTCAGGATAACTCGACTCTGCCTCAAGTTCGACTATACATGAGCTCCCCAAAACTTTATATACTTACCCTCATAAGATTTACTCTGGAATGTAGTCTACCTTCACTCAATCTAGTCTGGAAATTCTGCACTTCTATAGGCACAGTTTGCTACCTTGGAGGTATTACAGCAAAACCTAGGATTTTTCAATAAAAATAGAGATGGGAGAGCAAGGGGAGGCTCCTCAGGGTTCTTGATAATATGCTAGTGTCATGAGCCTGTGGTATGCCAAAGTAAATAGCCTATCTATCTCATCTCCCATCATAATGTTCTTCCACAGTTGTATACTCATATTGTATAGGTACTCGTGATTGTATACTAATTTTGTGCTTCCATACCTACTGTACTACTAGTCTAGTTAAGTCTGCAGTAGAGTCTGCCCATTGTTCGCCTATATAATCGCTTGAGTGTGAACCTCAACCAGGTCTGCAAATTACAACGTATCATCTGCAGCTTCATCACCTTCAGCATCAGATGCTTCTTGAATACACCCAGTGCTTACCTCGGCAGAAATTTATGTCAGGATCACCGTCGGCTTCCGCATCTTTGGAAGTTGTCCCTCCATTCGACCCCATCAAGGAGAGCTTGGATGACTTTTTCAAGCTTTGTGCCGATCGCCGTCATCCAGCAGCTATGCGGTTTCTCTATATGACAGCCATGCAAGCATGATCCAAAGCTGGAAAGCCATTCAACATTCGTGAAGCGCCTTGCCCCAAAGTTAGCAGCTGCCCGCAGTGCCCCAGAGAGTGTGGTCCTTCAAGTTTTTGAGTGTGGATATGCCGAAGCAGGCTGACTACCGTTGCTAACTCCACTCTCCTAGAGCGGATACCCTTGATGCTACACCTAATAGTACAATGAGAGCTACCGTGGTAGCAGACACAATTCGTTAAAGGACTTCCAGAACAGGAGAAGACTCTCCTCCGTTCCACTTTTAAAGGTATCTTCGGGGGTGGCGTTCAGGTACTTATCAACTAAATACATTACTTTACTATTTCACCATACGTCTCATGCTAATTTTTGGTTAATCAAGATTTCACTAGGGTCAAAACACACCGCTGATACAAATAAAAATAAAAATAAATCTTTGACCAATCGTACTGTTCCCTGAGGGCTGCTCGGCATTCCTTGAGAATTTGGCGTTGTATCTTTGGAGTGACAGCGAACCAGACTCTCTAAGGAGAAACCGGTGCCCACCAGACTAAACCAGACTAAGTATTACTTGTCCTACTGGGGAAAAACTGGGGAAAGATGAAGAGCAGGACTTCCGCATGTAAAGGCGTTATTATTCAGTTAGTTCTATCGCTCACAGTCATAACTATTACTTTACAAGCTCAACTACGGTAGATCCTTATTTCTCACCTTACAATTTGATATCATAGAACCGCAGATAAAGATGGCGAAGGAGCTCGAGACTATAGAGAGCAGGGTACAAAAGGTGGACAGAGAGTGTGATAAACTCAAGAATGACCTGCTGAGGGAGCAAGGAAAGAGGAGAGGGAGGAAGAGAAGAGGAAGAGGTCGGATCAAGAGAGATGGGAATATCTTAAAAAGATAACGAGCTTATAGGCCGAGCTTGAACGGCAAATGGGAATGGATACACATAAGACAATCGAGAATCTGAAATTCAAACTCTCGGAGGCAAATTCCACCTTACAGGCACTCATACCAGTAGCCAAACGGCAGATTAAAGAAAGGTTCATGTTGCAAGTTAGTGGGGAAGAGCTAGAAAGGGAGGAAGCGGGCACAGAGCATCAAAGCAAAAGGCGGGCATTTCTTGCCGCCCCACAGCTCCTTCTAAAAGCTATAGAGGTACTCCGAGGGAAGGGCCTGGATATTGATGAGCAAAAGCTCAAAGTTACGTAAGTACTAGTTGTCTCAACCGTTATAATGACGCTTTCATTGCCGCTGAATTTGCTAACCAGGGGCCATGACCACCTTAGGCACGAGTACATAGAAGAGAACAGGGCTGTGCATGCAAACTTTCCTATTCCTGTCCTATATGATGCCTGCGAAGGGAATAACACCCTAATTGCAATAACCACTATAATTGATGATGATAGCTAGTCTGTCGATAGTCTGGGTTTGTCGACTCTTGCTTGCTCTTGTATTCATTTCAGTTAAAGATTTTAGATTCTATCTATCACGCGATGCCGTGTAGCCCTTTGAGGATGATATTCTCATGTCCATTTCTGACTCTTCACTAATTACATAAGTGCGACCCCCTCTGCAGAAAATGTCCAGCCAATCGTTGCATAAAAAGGGGGTTGCGGATACTTTCCCCCAGGCATACTTCCGGTGTACAATCATGCTCTTTAATGACATTCGTGCATAGCAACCAGAACTCCACCATTTAACCTAGCGCTGCCCGATCACTAAAGGGCACGACTATACACTTACAGATCACACGACTACTACGATCGGAATAGGGGAGGGCTGTTGAGTTGAATGAAACATGGGAAGCTATTGGTTTTGCGTAGTTTTAATTTTCTTCGGCGCTGAACTTTTTTTGCTTAATCTCAATTATTGTTCTCTACGATTGCTAGTGTGCTTGGCATATAATCTCGGAGGTAAACATTGCAGCGATAGACTTGCTGCATATGCAAATTTCCTTCTATTATGTACATACTGTATGTAACATACATAATCCTGGCCGGCATTTCCATTTCCTGTAGCAGAGCCTCATAGTCAGTGCAACCTGTCCAGGTGGCACCGGTACATCCCACACTCTCATTGTTGTTACCTGCAGCAAACATTCTCCCCACTTTCAAACGCACCTGATCCCATACCGCAACCCGGTGCATCACCACCACATAGCTTAGAGAGGCCGTTATATTTCCTTCCGGCAGTGGAGACGCCGACGTGCCCACTCGACTCTTCGCGGGAACTCAAACGAGTGGGAACCTCTGTGGTATCAAAACGACAAACAGAACCCTAGAGTCTCCTCTCAAGATAAGTAGCCAGGCAGGGCAGGGAAATGCCGGCCGAAGACAATACAGTGGATCATTATGCGGCGTTACAAGTGTCATCGACTGCACAAAGCAGTGAGATCAAAACCTCATATAGAAAGCTAGGTTAGTAGCTATTCCCACCCAGTCTCAACATAGCCCCTCTATCCTATGCTTCTGACGACTCCGTGCCTGTTGCTCGTTGGCCTAATGGTAGATAGCACTCCTTTACCACCCCGACCGGAACCATGGGAATGAAGCGGAAGCGAACCGGAAATTTCAGGCCATACAAGCTGCCTATGAGGTCCTCACAGATACCACCAGGCGAGCAAAATACGATCGAGCCAGACAAGCTGCTGGGTATGGGGCAGCTCCAACAGCGACAACCACGAAGAGTTCATTCTCAGCTTCGACGACGGCGGCACGAGCTCAAACTGCGGCAGGAGCTACATCTAATACAGCGAAACGCTACACTTCGACGCCAGGCTATGCTACCTCAACGAAGCCCAGCACTCAAGGCACTGCTTTCAAGGAGTGGGCAAACGGATCATATGCGTCTAAGGGAGGCTATACATATAGAGATACTGACAAAGAAAAATCGAGGTCCAGTGATGACGATAAGAAGAGAAGGGAGAGGGAGCGAGAGAGGTCATCCAAGTCTCACAGCGCTAGAGCGAAATCGGAGTTTCGACCCCAGAGCCCACATATGCCTACACCAAGGAGGAGTAAAGAGTCCACATACACTAGTGCGTATGCCCATACCACATTCTACGGACCTAGAAGCAGCAGAGGGAGATCACCGGAGCCAAGTCATACCACGAGAGCTGGTGGCCTTGGTGGGGATTCCGATCCGGACTATTCACACCGCCCTAGTCGACCCTATACCTACAAACCTGCAGAACCAGAGAGGTTCACAACTATGCGACCAAATTCACCTATACCTGAGGGACGAAAGTCGGATGGCTCACGGTATACAAGGTACACCGAGTCACAAGGCACCTATTATGCACCACTAGACCGAGAGCGTTATAGCGGTCGACAATCTGGTTATACAGAGCCACCCAGGAAGAGCAGGACCTCAGAAGAGTTCGAAAAATCACATGTTCCTCCACCCAGCCCCCCACCCGAAAAAGAAAAGGATCGAACGAAATTCAAGTACACCTTCCGTGAAACACATGAGACATCCGATGAAGACCCCGGCCCGCGTTCTCGTCGAAGATCAAGTCCTACACCAGGCCCTACCAGGAAGAGTAGTTCGCGGAACTGGGCCCCGGTAGAGTCTGAAGACGATAGTGATGATGGGGCTAAGGGAGATGATGAGAAGGCACCAGATGAGAGGTCATTTGAGGAGAGAATGGCAGGGATGAGTTTTGGACAAACAAAAGATGAGAAACTAAAGCCTAGTAGCCGGGAGGGCTTGAAGGAGCCAGCTCCTCGTGCGACTATGACACCGAGGCGAACGCCATCACCTTACGGAAAATCGCCAGAAAAGAGTGCACACTCTCCACTGAACGAGAAGAAAAAAGCACCTACACGCTCTACATCTCCATCCCATCCGCATGCGCCCCCTCCACCCCCCCCAGAGGTCTTTGAGTAAGTACCTTGGTCGTTTTGATCTGTCACTCTTTGCTGACGAATACATATACACAGGTTTCAAGTCCCAATCGCCCCAACCGAGCAATCGATCCCTCCCCAACCGGCCTATGGTTTGCGATCAGCCTTTACCCCGGTTTACACTCAGTACCAAGAGCCTGTGTATGCTCCAGCACCCACTTTCACCCCTGCTCCACCTCCAACACAACATTTTCCTTTCATGCGCCCCGCATCTACTCAGCCGATATCCACAGCTCACAAGAACTTTCAAGCCTCGGAACAGGACCTCAGAACAATGTTCGAGAGCCTGACTCCTGGGGCGAAGAAGAGTGAGCCTAACTTGAGGGCTCGCCGTACTCAATCGAAAAGTGCGAAACACAAGATCACAACCAAGCTCGGTGAGATGAGCATCAGCGGTAACAGTAGCCCTGCTAAGGACACCGCTAGTGACGGGTCGAGGAGCATATTTGGGGATACTTCATCAGTGGAGAATCTGAAACAAAAGAGGGAAAAGCAGGCTCAAGCTGCAGCAGCAGCACAAACTGCTAGCGAACCTATGGATATCGATCCCCCGGCTCCCCCACAACCTCCACTGAGTGCCCATACTCCCTTCTCTGCAAAGTTTGAACCTATCATCAATGGAAAGTCAACGAGTGCCGCAGATGTCCCCCTTCCAGCATCACCCATGAACGGGTTTCGTAGACCCAGTGCCACTCCTGTACCACCAAAACCTGATCCTTTCCACCTAGCAAACCTTTATCCCATCAATACGGCGGAAAATCTTGGTCTCAATGGAATGGCTAGTCTCAAGGATGCGTTACCCTCTTTAAAATCGCCGACTACCAACAGCTTGGGTAGCAAGTCTCGCGACGAACCGAATTCCCTATCAAACGGATACCCACAACCACCAAAACCACCAACTCTTCCGCTCCCAATCAGTCTCGATGCCAATGGAAAACTAGATACAGTTACTTACAAGCCATACTGGGACGCCATGCAAGTGTACATTGACCAATGGCGGGATTATGAATCGAAAATGCTTTCTCTGTTGCAGGTGAAGCTGGAAATGGGTTACGGGGACTTTAAGGAGATATTGACAGATATGAAGGCTGCACGGGCGTATAATGCCAAGGCTAAGGAGGAGAGGCTGTTGAGAGAAGAATGGAATAATCAGAAAAATAAATTCATGATGACGATTATTGAGTGTCATCAGCTCCAGGTGGGCAGCACTCCCCCGGTGGCGCAGACTAATACGAGCTTTTTGGGGAATTATGTCAAGAGTAAGTTTCCCAGGATGCCAACTTTTAGTTCCATCCCGGGAGTGGGGGCTTCCGGGGAGAGTTCGTCGGCGTCAGCGGCCCAGCCGACGAGTTAGGGTCGTATCGGAGTAGGGGGTGAAGGTCGCTTCGGGGACCTTGCACGCTGCCCGGTATTGCATATGATGGGCATTGTATTTACTTCAGGGCCCGTCGGCATGGGGTAGATGTGAGTTTTTTATAACGGGGCTTGACATAGGATCATTTGAAAGATTACTTGGGATATCCATAGTTTGTTTGGGTTTTACTTCTCAATTTTCACGCCCTTCTCTACTTCTTCTAGTTGCAGTTATCACATCACGTCTTGCCTTTTTGCTTTCATGACCTTGGGATCTTCAATTGGGGTTTTCTTGTTTATAGGATTTTTTAGTAGCTTGTTGCTCTCCTTCAGCGAGAATTTGGGGTTTTAGCATCGGACTGATGATACCAGTAGGTAGCCAAAGGTGAAGGACAATGATATATTTTACTACATTAATTACATGTAGTAGAAAACATGAAGTATTTCGTATCCCGTACCCCACTGGCAGTCACGCAAGAATCAGTAACGGAGTATGAAGGTACCTAGGTAGATGGTAGGTACTAGATTGATTGATTGATTCATTACTCATATGTGAGTCCAGATGCGGACCATGATGAGCCCCTCGGAAACCCGAGAGGATTCAAGGGGGGGGTCAGTTAATCGACCACCCCGCGCGATATGTACAGAATATATAGGTGATAGCCTTGTGACAAATGAGATCCTCCAAGTGGTAGGTACTAGTATTAAATAAGAAAGTAAAGGCGGAAACTCAGGGTAATTGATGTTCATGCTTACAAAATACTCATCTCAAAAAATGCGAGGATTGATTATCTACCAACTTCAG
>Ga0307511_10001362_pt1 | contig 25875 bp, 21 predicted proteins | sample 13_EM_MG_FD_200266 | JGI IMG/M metagenome (GOLD analysis project Ga0307511, IMG submission 200266) | Populus trichocarpa ectomycorrhiza microbial communities from riparian zone in the Pacific Northwest, United States - 13_EM | ecosystem: Host-associated > Plants > Roots > Unclassified | place...
TAAGCTTGGCATGTGACTCTTGAGACCCATGTACGTGCAGGAAGTATGTACTGCACATACATAAGTACCTACCTGCGGATCTATGCACACTATTTTGGTCATATGTACAGTACGTACTCATCTCATACAGTATGGTGCTGATCAGGGAGGTAGGATAATTGTGGCATGGTTTCTCTCCTGCCGATTCACTTCTCAATTTGGCTTCAATGAAAAATTTTGATCAACGTAAGGGCCTCTGACGAGTTGGATGTTTGTAATATTATAATGGGGGGAGGTTACATTATCATCCGGCTACGGCATGCGAAGATTGCCTAGTTTACTTGCCCATTTTCCAAGTCTGAAGGGTTTACCTCCCGCGCCGGATCCGTCCGGGTTATATCCCCGTCCATCGGTCAATACGGTATCATGCGGCTGGAATTTCTACTGGTTGTCAAAATGCCATGGAACTTTTTGAGGCTCGCACCCCGCGCGCGGAAATTTCCATATTTCCAACTGGACCTGGCCGCGTGTCCCACTTATATATATAATTAAGCTTAATGAAACAAGCTTTTGATGGCCTGCAGGCCTGCGAGTGTCAGCGATGCATTCGAAATCACAAATAATATGCAGCTAGTTGTCTCTGGCAGAAGTCAGCCCACCGTAGCACATGGTCCCCGGCTAGCTGAGTGAATGGGTGGGAAATTCCAGAGCACTGAATCATGAATTTCAAATGATCTTAGGTGGCGTTCTTGTAAACCAATCCGCTCGCTTGTACCACCCACACCAAAAAAAACAACCAAAATGACCCTTTGCCACCTAAAGCAAAAAAAATAAAATAAAGGAATCCTAGTCCAGCTGGGTTCCAACCACACACGTGCATGACACAGAAAAGCTTGACTTCTTGTCCGCATTGTTTCAACCCTGGTAGGTATACGTATGCGTGCGCATGCATAATCGCTACTAAGCTTTTCTCTCCCTTGGCCCTCCAGTCAGATCTTTCCCCAGATTGTTCCCGGGTTAACCGCAAGTGAGGCGTCGACTAAGCGTAAGTGGACGTGCGTTGGCAGGGCTGGTCATTATCTGTTGAGCTTCAAAATTTGATACTGAGCTGGGAGTTGTGTCCATCAATGCACTCGCAGAAAAAGTTGAAGGGCCTGAGCGCGGATGATCGTGCCGTCATTCAATACTACTACAGCATTGGCGGGATTTAACATTTGTTTCTCCGGCCGGAGAAATTATCCCCTAGTCTCGTGACCAGATCATATGCTTACTTAGCGGAGTTCTTCCCTCCCCTCACAAACATCTCTCACACATGTCCACGATGTAGGTGGGGGCTAGTCTGGTTGGCACGGTGGGGGCTTTGCATTGTTTTACAGAGCTCTCTACAAGTTCCATGGGTTTAGGATTTTGTTGATCACGTGACATGTCGTGATCAGCAGTTGTAGCTTGCCGGCATGCATGATATGGTGTCGGCAAACCGGTTGGTATCCGACCCGGGCTCGGCTGAGGGGGAATAGTGCAATAAAATGCCCTACCCACTATCTTGCATATATAAATCAACTGGCCTTACTGTGGCTCGGTAATATATGTCCTGGAGGCTTAGGGCAATAGAGTGGATTTACTCTTTCTTTTTGGTGGTGCACGTATGCATGTATACGAGTCCGCTACCTAACGGAAGACTCGGCTCGGAACTCCCGGCAGTACCTACCTGGCCTAGGTATACGTAATGAAGCTGGGGAGTCTTCGCAGAAGTACGGTAACAAGCCCCACAGTATCCACAGAAGATATAGCAACTCAGACACATATTGAAAGCTAGCTGGTAATCGGCCCTGGTGTGAGCATCAAGTAATATTATCAAGTCCTCCTGGGAGTAGAGTACCAAGTGACTGACCATGCAAGAGACCGGTGGTTTAGATTCCGTGTCCATCGGCCTCGCATAAGCCGGTAAGTATGTATGACATGAGAAAAGTCTTATCCCTCCTTCCGGTCGATCCGTAAGTAAAAAAAGCTTAGCAATGATAAGCTTTCTCGCGGACTCAACCTAGCTTAAATAGCAACCCTCACCGGCCTAGCGCTAGCCCTCATAGGTTGCTTTTTCTTTTGTTTTGGCAACATACATATGGATTCCAGGCATTGTTCATTGTTTGGTACAGTTAGTCTTGAGAAGCCCGGTAATGCTTTAATGTTCTACGGATAATTTTGCTTATATTGCGACAAATTTGGGAAATCCACGCCCCCAGGGGCCAACCGAGTTCTCGGAACCTGCAGCTGAGACAGCGACGTAATCAAAGTAGGGTTATATTCTAAAAGAGGATTCGATCCTGTTGCCATCCTGGCTGTAATCAATCGTGCTCGAATTACGCTTGGGCAGTGCCGAAGCTTGAACCTAAGTTTAGCTCGATCTTCTGTACTGTAAGCCCTGCAGTGGTATTCGGGTGGAAGCTTATTACATTCTGCACCGTTAACGGAGATGAGACGAGGGCGGGGACTCTAACCCTAACAACTAGCCTCCTTGTGGGTATGTGTGGACGCGCGTTCAAGGTGGCAGTGAACAGGCAGCGTCAATCAATCAAATTACCCTCTGCCGAAAGGAGAACAGACAATACAAGTCACACGAATTGGATGGAGAGGAGCGTAATTAAGCTTGCGTAGAGTTTCCTTTCGTACAAGCTATATGCAGGAGATCAACATGCAGAATTCATCCTTATAGCCACATATTGCATGCATGGTGTTGCCACTGAGATGTATTCCTCCCAATCTAGGGAGACGTAAGACACGATATGGTCCTGGGCACGCGCGTAACTTGGGTCTTGAGTATGAAGCTGTGATTGCAATTGGCCATGCCATCGTGCAGCCCACACTTTAGATCTCCGTAGCAGGTTTAGAACCTACGCTATTGCTGGTATGTCGACACGGGCATGGCTTGCATGACCGCCAGTTGGATTTACAAATTGGCAGGATTGTCTTATTGCTCGCTCAGTGTTCCTGGTTGGGTGCAAGCGAGGGGCCCGAGGGGTGGGTCCTACTCGTAGTTATGGTGCTGTAGGCAAGCCTTGTTCGCAGGTCTAGAGCAAAGGGCCGAACTCTGCCGGTGGCTATGGCGGGCAAGGTTGTCTTGCTACTGTAAAGCTACAAGAGATGCTCATTTTGCATATGCATGTAGTAGTGTACCTTTGCACCAGCTGTATAGAGTAGCTTCACAGTGAATATGGTCATGTAGTAAACTTGATCATGTCTGAAAGTGGTATGTAACTACGTACTGATGAATGTCCCCCCCACACGGAGTAGTCCATACCTGTGGGTATGGAGTGATGGCAGAAAAAGTATACAGAACGCATGCTAGGCAAAAAACCCCGTGATTGGCGTGTATGTAATTGCCCGTGTGCGTGCGCGCTGTTCTCGTGTATAAGATTACCCTGAACTTATACTGTTTTCTGTAAACTGAATTCAACTTTCAATGAATACCCCTTCCTACAAATTTTTTCTTTCTTGCACATAGGGGGGAGGGGCGAAAGGGAGGATGTACCCAGGGTTGCAGTAGAAGCCTACTTCCACTATCTATACCGTAGAGCTGGCAGCGGTTTGAGCGGAGAGTGGTAGAGAAGTTTTGATTTTCTTTATATACAACATGTATATACCTCGCGCGGGGTGGCAGATTAACTTTGCCGGCCCTTGGATCCACCTGAGTTTCCAGGTGGCTTGTAATACGCCCCCTCCTATGGGTGTTTACTGAGTTGTTTTTAAAAAAGGAGAGGAGGTAATCCATGGTAAGAGCTCAGTTCAGGGTAACAGCGTGGGTTACTAGTTCTGCATGCACTTCTGAATGATCCAATCATACTGGGCTCCAGCAATGGCACACTATGTTTCAGAAGCTAAACTTTTCTTTAATTATTTTCTTATTGATAATAATCAGAGAAAACACAGAACAACAAGGAAGGAACCAAGACATAAAAACCTCGACAAGCACAACTATTCCTAGGCATATCCAGACACAAAGGGAAAGGCACAAACACCTAGGACACAAAAAAGTCTTACATGCTTGTTCTGCATCGCTGGGTAACTATGACTGTGATAAGATGAGGGCTGGAAGTTTTCATTATTTCTCTTATTTGATTCTTTTTTCTTTCTTTTCTACCAGCGATTTTTTGTCTGCTTGAGCTACTCGCGGTGGTAAGTCGGAAGTGGTAGTTTTTTTTTTAAAAAAAAAATTTAAAAGAGAAAAAAAAAATACTGCCTATCCATATAGTTGATATATATGTAGAAGCCTGTCCATTTCGGAGTTTGTCTATTGGGCCTCCTCCTAGGCTGGTTGGATCGAGGCTACTCTATTGGAGTACATAGTCCTCGATAAAAAGAAGCAGGATGATCCAAGGTCGTTGAGGGGGGGGATGTAAATATTTTCTTGTCGATTCAGGGTAACGTATTTAGTGCTACTATGCTTTTTTAGCAGTCGACTGTTCAACAGGGCTCAATAAAAGGGGGAACTCAAAAGGCGTCAGATAGTCTCAAGGCCTATACCAACGCGCGGGGTCGGGCTTGATTATGGCTTGCTTGCTTGCTAATAATGTGACGCCACCACCCTACTCTCATGGGTTGGTGTGTGGTGTGGAAAAGTGCCCATCTATCTATCCCAGCAACTACCTACACGCGTGAACCCATGCATAGCTGCTTGAGAAAACTAGTTGTGCAGTCTTTCTGCACCGGCGGGCGATATTGATCGTATACTAACTAGACTAATTTGTTTGCAAAGTTGACTGTCGTGGGTAAGTAAGTAGGTATACGTTGTGGAGGTTGCTGCTGTTGCTGGTGCTATCTTTAGAGTCACTGCCTATATAATTATATAATTCACACAGTATCTAATGCACGGTACATATCCTATCTCTGCACCTCAATATAACTCTCAACCTCAAACACCCGCAAAAACACAATTTACTCCAAGCATCAATTATAAGTCTTAAACTAAAGAAAAACAAAAAGAAACCAAAGAAAAAGATTGTTTGCTAGATTTCAAGGTTTCAGGGTAACAGATATATATTTTTTTCTTTTTTTTTTTACTTTCCTTTCTTATTTATTTATGTGGGTGATATTATTTTTTTATTTTTTTAAATTTTATGTTTGTTTTATTTAATTTAAAAGGGCTCAGTCGTATGCACGCACTTTCCTTCCCTTCCCTTCGGGGAACTTACCTTGGGGGACTTGGGTGGGTTTCAAGATTACGTACGTACGTACAAGTTAATCTGCATGACCGGCACAGAGAGAGAGATAGTCCAATAAAAACCCTCACCATCGCGCCGCGCCGCGCCGATGGACCCTTTGTGGGTGAAAGAAGATAGCCGCCCACTTCCAAATCCTCAAAACACTTTATTTTATTTGCAGATGGATCGATAATAAATATCCGATATCAGATGCTAATATTTAGGTATTTACCGAAAATTGATGAGGTGGGAGGATAGATAGAGCAACGAAGAGAATATTGTTGACTAGACTACCCTTTTCTTTATACACGTTGTTCTGTTTACATTGTAATTATATCCCATTTCAAGTAATAACAGGTAAAAAGCAGTATATCCTCACCAATATTATTCAAACTCCACTCTATCAGAAATTGCCTACCCAAACCAGAGAACCAAGAACCATGTATGTTCACAAGCCGTATACACAAGAATAGAAACATCTCCCAAACAAGGGGCTTAAGCACAAACAAAAACACAAAAAACACAAAAAAAAACAAAGATACACGCCGCTCTAATGCTTCATTACACCCTCCACATTGTTGACCTCATACCACTACCCCTGCTCTACCCCCACTCCCTTCAACGCCCCCGCCACCACCATCCTTCCCCATCATAGGCACCATCTCATAGTCCTCTCCCCGCTCTGCATCAGCCTCAGCCGCTGACGCCCCAGGTACAGTGATACTTATAGGTCTTAACTCTCTCCACCTACACGCCCACCCCCCAAGAACTACCATCCCCACGGCACTTAATCCCTGCAACCCCCACCATCCAATCTCCCGTGGGACTTCACCTTGGTATATTGATGTTATGAGGATGTGGAGGAAATGGAGGGTTAGGGCGAAGTCAAGAACGAGCTTTGAGCGGGCGAGGACGAGGGTCATTACTAGGACACTGTTTATTCACACATATGCACATGTCAGCTCATGGTAGGTCGAAAGAGCGTTGCAACCACCCCAGAAGTGAGTGAGTGGGGAAGGAGAACTGACACCACCAGCCCACTTAATAACCACAACAACCCCATTGTTAATCCCAACGCTGTATCCCCCCGCACGGCAGCCGATGACCCTAACACCAGACCTGGCGAAAACGTATGCCCCGCGACAAGCACCGTGAATACTATGAGCAATGTCGCGGAAAGGTAGAACACAGTTTGGAGAATCGCAATCTGCTTCAAGATGCGTAGTGGGGCGAGAGAATTCGGGGCTCGGGCGCGGATTGGCGCCCGCCGTTTCGCCATGATGCAACTATTCCGGAACCGTGTCTTCCACCTCAGTTTATCCCACTCGCTGATATATATATATATATATATATATATACTTCTTCTAGTGGTGGTAGTGTTGTACTGGCTATATCGCGATGCCAGGTGTGAGACTGAGCAACCCCCCCACCCCCCTTAGCCAGGCTTCTCTCCTTGCTTCCCCACCGTCGCCCGGTGGCCGGTTCTGCTTTGGTGCTGTCGATGATTCTGTGTTCCGTATTCTTCCCAATGTCTGGTTGCTCGGAAGTCCCTCCCTCTTGCTTCGCTTTACACCCCTACACACACACTTGCCGGCCGCTTCAATCGAGCCCTTTGCCCTTCTGTCGAAGCTCTGGAGTCACAGGATGACGTAGGTTATGTATATGCAGCCTGGAATTGCTCCTGTTGGACGTAAAGTCTTGTATAACTTGTAGTAGGTCGTATGTCGAATTCCAACGACTGAAGCTCTGCGTTTTTTGACCACCGTTGCCCAAGCTTTAGCTTCACTTCCCGGGAATGCGTGCGGGATGTTTATTTGGCCACATGCAAGGGTCCTGTGACGCGCTATACTTGATGTGCCTTAGACAGCTCGAGACAGAGATGCGTTACATAAGCGCGTCTCTCAGGGTAACTACTGTACCATACAACAATTTATCAACGATTTATAACATAATTCGTTCATTTTCCCATACTATTGTTATAAAGGGAACAAGAACTGCAGCAGCTATAATATACTATTGTAGGTACTCGATAATTATGTATTAAACCCTCTGCTAGCTGCACACGTCTTGCCCAGAATGCTCCTTACATGCGCCCCCTCACCCAAACCTCCAGTGCGTCCCCCCATCGCTCATAGACTGCTGGACTATTCACCAGTCTCCCCTCGGTAGATCTTAAGCTCACCAGTATGGCGGCCTCATGCCTGTAAAGGTTGCTGCTTGGGCCGCCGTTGCCGACGCCTGTGCTACATCATTTCTTTCCCTTTGGCCAGACACCTTATTCCCGGGATTCCGGGGGTGGGAAAATGTCAGCCGTGCTTTTTCATAGACTTTCCATGGGAGTGGGGGTCTACCTCTAACTGCACAAACTTATGCACATGTACCAACCAATCCACATAGGCCCTCTCATCATTACCCCTGTCTTCAACCAACATTCCTGCAAACTCATACTCTGCCCCGTCCAGGCCTTGCCTCGCCAGCTGCAGTTTTAGTGTCCTTCCTCCTCTCTTTTCGCTTAGCCACTGCACTAAGTTCCTTACTTGCGCATTCAAATGTGTCTCTACTGCCGGGATTTCCGACATATAGGGATCGAGCTGTTGTAGATTTGTTATTCCAGGGCCGAACAAATCTTCCAAGAGATTGGGTGACACATGTGCATGCAGCCACAAAATGCATGTCTGACTGTTATCAACAAGATAGACGCCTCCTTCCTCAATACGGGAGTATGAAGCGCGGAGGGTAGATGGGATAGAGAGTGCGCCCCCCGCTGCCTCGTCTGGGAATCCGTGGGTGGACGCAAGATTATGTATCGGAATAATAAGTGGATAGAGGTATGTTGAGAGATCAGCCATTGGCATAGCTTTCAAAAGTCGCATAGAGTGAGTACGCATGTCAGATGAAACAGAGCCACCACGTAGACCACGGGTCTTGAGTAAGGCAAGCATAAAGAGGGCAAATTCTTTTAACCCTTCAGGGAGGATTAGTTGACCAGGAGGTGATGGGCCAGAGAAGTTTTTGCGGTATTGCGAGAGGATCTCCACTGCCTTCTCGGTGAGATTGCCTCGAATTTCTTTCAGGGGTCTGTCGACTATTTTCGTTGCCGCTGTAGGGAAATAATACGTTAGCATTAGCCGGGATGGGATGCGAGAACCAATAATGGGGGTCAACCTTCTTTCGCCATGAGTGTTACGACAGCGTCCTGGTCAACAAACCGAAGGACGTCCTTTCCATTGTCACTTACTGCGGCCACCATATTAAGACATCTGACTCTTCGCTCCCCTCCCCGGGTGGTATATAGCAACGCAGCCTGGAAATGCGCATCGGTTTTCCTATCCAGTTTACCATCATAACTAAACGAAACAGACATTGACTTATCCGCATCAATGGCACCGAACTCAAGATCTCCGTTCACAGTCCTCTGGAGGAAGTTCCCGGAATAGTTTGCCACCTGAAGTCCGTTTGAGCACCGCACCTTCATAAGGGCATTATATCCTGTTTCCCGATGCAAGACATGCACCATATCATCGACTAGCCGCGGTGTGTCCCGGGATGTCACAAAGTTGGGGTAGAAGAAGACATCACCACCGGTCGTGGAAGATACATGCCCCAGTGTCGCTGCGTCAATGTAGGCATGTGGGGTCAAGAACAGGTCTAAGCCCACACCTGCATCGACCATTTTGTTTGCTAACTTCCGCCAACTCTGATGCTCTGTTGTAAAGAGGATTTTCTCCTTTTCTGTGCCTAGAAGTTTTGTATCCTCACGGAGGAAGAGACGACCAGGGCCCCACGTTGGCAGCGAAGAGAGAGAACAGATAATCCTTCCTCCACTCTTCTCCATAGATTCAAGGACTGCGTGAAGAGTGGGTAAGAGCGCAGGTTCCGGATTTTTGATGGCTGAGAACATTGTGGGCAAGGAATCAAGCAGAGATTCGATAACAGATCGCGACTCATATGGGTCTACGAACAGTCCTGTACTAAGAGGCACAAAAGGATCCTCGAGGTCAGGCATGACCATCATATGAGCTGCATCTAGCGAAGGCTGTTGGGGTATGTTAATGTCAGAGGTTGCAACTAAACCGAAGGTGGGTGTATACATACGTTAAGGTTGTAGAAATGGATTTCCTTGTCAAATGTCACAATAGCTATTTTGGTTCCCCTAGGTAACTTTTGGATCCCTCCCTCCACAGGTTCCTCGCCCTCGCTTAAACCACCATACAATGCTTTTTTGATACCCTCGACGACCGCAGTAAGTCCCCCTCGGTTACAGGCTTCCATTGATACATCAACCAAAAACAGCCACTTCAATGCCCTGTCTTCTATGGTCTCCCCCTTCTCCAGCGGCCTCGACCAATACTCCTTTGGAACAACAAATTCTACCGTCCCTCTTATCAGCTCCGGTCTTTGCTCTCTGTCCAACCTTCGTCCTGACATATCAACAGGACTGAAGTACTCTGGTGGAACCTCATTTGGGAATGAGCACATGTTACAAACAAATTTGCCACCACCCTGAATGAACGTCATGAAAGGATTGATGTACGCCCTACACCGCCTGCATCGTGGAGGCCCCGCTTCGCCGAAATCGAGAACAGGGACGGGAGCTTCGTCGGGGCGCTGCTTCGCGAGAGGCTGTAGTATCCATGCTAGGGGAAGGGATGTTTGATTAAGAATCTCCTGTGATGCGGGGATGGTGTACATCGTCAGCCGAGCGAACTTCGGAGACACATTCCCTTGATCAATGACAGCATAGTCCGTGATTGCTGGAGGGGGGCCATGTTGAGCGAGAGTAACATATTGGCTAGTATTGTAGTGAGCTTGAGCTAAATCTCGGGATGTGGGGATTGACGGTATTGCATTAGGGTCAACTTGACCACTTGGCGGATCTCTCCCACTCGAAGAAGCATTGTATTGTGCTTGTGATGTAGGTGGGTTTCCTGGTACAAATTGCGGATTTGCAGGAACAGGAAACTGCGACCCTGGCTGTTGCTGCTGATATCCCGGTGTAAACGTAGCTGGCTGAGCACCGAATTGACCGTGCTGAGGGCCAAATTGCCCTTGCTGAGGCCCAAATTGCCCTTGCTGACCGGGAAATTGCGACGCTGCAGGTGAGAATGGAGGGTTGCTGGCGGCTGGAGCTGGAGGGGCTTGGTCAATCTCATGGAATGCATGTCTCTGCTTCTTCTTCGCTGTCCGTGATACTGTGCCTGGGGTAGCTCCAACTCCGCCCATTGTCCCATCAGCGATACCCATCCCACCCATTTGCGCAGTTAGCCCCCCCATTCCCGGCAGCCCCTCCTGCTGCTGGTATGGAGCTTGTGGAGCCCCATATGGCTGTGTTGGAGGTGCGTATGGATTCTGGAATTGCGACGGAGTAGTGCTACCTGGTGGGGGCATTGGGGCCCCATAAGGGTTTGGTCCTGGAGGTGGGTAGCCATATCCTGGCTGCTGGGATGGGATTCCACTTTGCTGATAAATGCCCTGGGGAGCCTGACCCGCAGGTGGTGCTTGCTGCTGGTAATGGTGCTGCTGCTGCTGCTGCTGTGGCTGGCGATTCGGGTCATCCTGCTGTGCCAGAGCGTGGTATATAGCAGTGTCCATGATGAGGGCGACACTTGAGGATCAAGGGGATTGGTAGAGAGCTCCGCTCAACTCTATCGTCAGGGATAGTCGAACAGATATGTATTTAAGTAATATCAGATTTATATTTGCTGAGCTGCCTGCGTACGGGATTGTGAAGCACCTGTCTCTTCTGCTCGCACACTTGGATATGGTTGCAAGTTCGAGTTGAGGGTTACCTACTTTAGCGCTAGAGCTCACATTACGCCCTGAATGCAACTGCCACATTGCAAGAACGGCTTACCCCGAGGGCAAACCTGCGTGCCAAATCTACGCGGCTTACAGTTACCCTAAAACACTATTCTCGTGCCGGCCTGAGTGGCCTGCAAGTGGTCATCTTATATCGCATCAGTCGAGACTAGAATCAGTGCAATTGAGGGTGCGGGCGTAAAGTACTTGATGCTGCGCAGTGATAGTTGTTGCCACCTTCTAGCCCCACCGGGTGGCTTGGCATCCATCAGATAATATAATCACGTGCAACAAACACCTGTCCAGAACCGAATCTCGTGATCCTGAAGCTTTTACCCAAGTCCGCAGGAACATACTTCATGTATACAGTACTTAAGTGGGTAGGTATGGTATTAGAAGTGTATTATAAGTCGGCACAGTGGTAAAATCCTCCAGTCAATCATCCTACCGACGGTACGCACCCTACCCAACTATACTAATTTGTATTTCCTCTCAGCCTGCTTCTCCACCACATTATGAACCTTCAAAAACAAAAAAAACCAATAGACCCTCCATTTCACCTGCGTCCGAAAAACGAGAACTCCATCGTTTTGCCACACAAAACCAGATACGCCAAAATTCTATAAATGACCGCCGCTACTACCAGCCCCACTAGCATTAATTCAGGACTATCTTCATCTAGCCTATATAGTTTCAGCACCTGCTCCCCAGATGCAATCACACATCGACCATCGGGCAGTCTCTGATCGTCCGTACACGTGAACTTGATACCCATGAGCGAGTACGGTGTAAAATTCCTAATCATGTATCGTAGTGGTGAGAGGTAATTGAGGTGTTCCAAAATAGCGGGCATATTAGTGCTCATAACGCCTGCCATAGTAGTTCCGATAGAGAGCACAGTAGAGGCAACGTTCATAGCGAAACCGGTATGACTAAAAAGTGTATTAAAGATAATACCCACAGACTCGCCCACAGAGACGGCACAGAAAGCGTTGATTGAGGCGATGAAGAACAATAGTACAGTATGCGGAAGGCTGATCGCGAAGATCATAAAAACTGCGAATAGGAGTGAAGTAACGATTTCTAACGGAATCTCAAGGGTGATGTATGCGAAGAAGAAGCTCGTAGTGGAGTATGTGCCGTCAGAGTGCTCTTTGTAGAATGTATCTCTTTCTTTGGGATAGTGTGCAATATTCTGTAGCATGCCAATATAGTAAAAGCTAGTGACCTGCTGAATCACACCAAGGCGATTTTGCACACCATAGTAATCGTTCTTTAGAGGACTGAAAAAGAGAGACAGAACAATACCAAAGCCCAACACTTGCATAAGACGAGCCATGACGACCTGCGGCTGGCGGCGAAGGTTCAAAGCGCCCCTATGGAGGAGAATTGGGTATGCGATCCTAAATGGCGCCATTTCGCGCTTCATGCGACCAAGTTCGGCTGGAAGAGAGACTTGTCGGGGCTTCCGCGGATCCGTGATGGTCTTACCCGTATTTCTAACGAAGTTCTCAACAAGCCCTTTCACCATCTCCCGGCTCGTGGCTTCCCTATCTGCGTGTTGCAAGTCGATCGTAATCAAGTCGAGGACAAAGTCTGCAGGGTTGGTGTTTGTGGGACATCGGTGTCCACATGATTCAAAATAATAAAGCATCTTCGAAGCACTCCCAGAATAGACAACTGATCCCCCACGAGCGAGGAGAAGAACATTACCAAATTGCTCAAACAACTCTGCCCGAGACTGGTGTATAGTGGAGATGATTGTACGGCCTTCATTGGCAAGCGCACGTAGCACGGAGAGAATTGAAGCTGCAGTGAACGCATCAAGCCCACTGGTAGGTTCATCAAGCCTACATTGAAGTCAGTGCACCGACCTCTTGAGCGTCACTGGAATCCAACACCTACAATAAAATCTTTGGTTCAGTTAAAATCTGTACACCAATTGTCACTCTTCTCCGCTCTCCACCGGATATGCCTTTGACAAATTCGCTCCTAATGAGATTGTCGGCACAGTCTTTCAACCCCATCTTCAAAATAACCTCCTCTGCTCTCCTTATCTTTTCATCGCTGGACATCCATTTAGGTAGGCGGAGCCCAGCAGCAAAGCGCAATGTCTCTCGGACAGTCAGTGATGGTAATAGGGCATCATCATCCTGGGTAACGTAAGAGCAAAGTGAGCGGACTACACAATCAGAGGGCACCGCGCCATTGAAGAGTAGTGTCCCGGACGAGCTATAACGTGTAAGCGGCGTGGACTGAAGGCGCTTAGCTAGGAGGTTAAGAAGGGTACTCTGAAGTTCTCAGTTAGCAGAAGCGTCGGTCATGATATACAACAGTATTACCTTTCCGCTGCCAGATGGTCCCATAATGATGTTCAGCTTTCCCGCTTCAAAAACAGTGGATACGCCTTTGAGTATCTCCACCCTTTGGTTTTGGCGTTTCAATAGTCCTTTCTTGACTATAGTCAGTTTCACTTTATCTAATTCAACGTCGATCCTCTGGGTCTCGGAAGCACGCCCGCCGCCAACCCTTTCCTTTCCCGCAGAAGCATCACCGTCATTTGCCGCCCTGGGCTTGGAGATATTGATGTCGACAGTCCAAAAGCGGAGCAACAAGCCAGAGATAATACAAAACAATATGGCCATAGAAGAGATGATAATCAGTGGGACCGTGTACCATGATTTCCTCAAACCGAGCTGATTAACGAGAATGAAATCACCACGGTACTCAATGCAGCGAGGATCACTAGGCCCTCCATAAGGACAATCGTAAAACTTTCCGTCAAACTCGTTCGTAGAGAGTGCTGCGAATGAATAATACTATTTCTGTTAGAATTTATTATAGAAAACCCCAGTAGGCAGCACGTACGACATAGGCTATCCATCGAGTCCACTTGACATAAACCGGTATGCTATTGGTCTGAATGTAGTAGCCCGAGGTCATACTCTGGAGAGTAAAGGCCAAGTTCCCAACCAATGCCGCCTCGTTGTAATCCCTCGATATGCCAACTGTTAGAGTTGCGAAATTGACAGCTAAGAACTGCCCAACCAGTACCACTGCAAAATATCTAATGAATTGAGACACGTTTAGGTCGTATCCAATCATGAAGTATGTAATGGTCTAAAAGTTTTATATGAGCCGTGATATCAATGTAAGATTGACGAGAGACTGTGAGGCAAATTCTTACCGAGAATATGAACGGAATAGCAATATCCTCAGTTGCTAATCTAGCAATTCTCCTACTGACCAGCCAACCTACTACTCCAATGACACCCTCCCCGCGCTCGCGGTCAAATACCTTTATGTCCAGGCTAGTAAGCCTGTAGGTTTCGTACAGCATAACCAGGTAACCCTGCAGTGAGGCGGCAATGAAGAGAGCGGCTTGTTTACTCCGAATGCCTGCTAAGCTTCCGTCGAGGTTATAAAAAATCCATCCAGAAATGATGCCAATAGTGATGGCTTCGAAAAGGCTACCAAAAATACCCATAGGATCTCTATATGTAGTGACAAGCGTGCGGCAGGTTAACACGCTTACTTGACGCCAAAATAGCACACCTTGAGTAATATCAAGGCCTTGGACCTGTGTTGCATGAATTGCCGCTTGAGGTGCTTCCCCTCCACCATCGGTGGCACCATGAGCTATAGTATCACTGGTCTTGGTCCTGTAATGATCTCCCCATGCTGCTATAAGAGAAGACACCTGTGCCATGGTGGACTTCTCTGCCTCAGGTGTTCGATTATCAACGGCTGAAATGTCAAGAAGGAAGTCCGCTGGATTCTCGTGCGACGGAAACGGGTAGCCTTGAGACCCAAAGTATTCTACTGAATCAACCACAGTGCCACTAAATAACGGACTACCACGACTGAGAAGCGTCACTCGATCGAGCAGGCCCCAGATCTCAGACCTGGGCTGATGGACTACAAATATATTAGTTCTTAATCATTTACGAGAAACCGGACTTAAAGAGCGAGACTTACTTGTTGTAACGATTGTCCTTCCCATTCTAGCCAAATGCTTTAATGTCTTAACCAGCTGAAAGGCATTTGTTGCGTCTAGACCCGTCGTAGGTTCATCTAGAAACAAAACCGATGGATTTGCAAGCAGCTGCACACCAATACTAACCCGTCTCTTTTCCCCACCAGAACATCCTTTGTGCTCATTATCACCTATCCTGGTGTTTGCACACTCCTTCAAGCCCAACTGCAATATAACCTCCTCAACAGCTTTCACTCGCTCTTCATGGGTAGTAGAGGCAGGCAGTCGGAGTTGAGCGGAGTATAGTAGAGTTTCCCGAACAGTAAGAGTCGGGATAAGGACATCCTGCTGCATGACATAGGCATGCCTCACAATTTTGATGGAGGAATTGCCGTTATATATGATCTCCCCACTTGTAGCGAACGAACCAGCGGACATCCGATGGGCCATAGCATTGAGCATTGAGGTCTAGGAATAACATATTAATCATGACTAAATTTCTAGTCTGGAATGGCTATGCTCATGGTTACCTTTCCGCTTCCGCTGCCACCAATAATTGCCATCAATTCCCCAGCAGGCATATCAGCATTGATATCATCAAGAATCGTTCGGGTCTCCTTCGCTTCCTTCGCTCCCCTCGTAAGGAATACGAGAGGCGAGATAGAGGGTCGGACATCGACCGTGATGGAGAGATTTCGGACCTTCACATCGACAGGCTCCACGGCTCGAAACGACAAATGATTGATACCATGGTAGTCCTCAGCCTGCCTTTCTGCCAAACCCAACTCATCTGTGGTGCTCGGTGTTTCTGTTGCAATTCCCCCTACTTTCTCCGTTACCGGGGCCATTTTGGAGAGCAAGCTTTTTCCCGCTGATTGGCTATTATTTCTTCCAATTCTTTTCACCCAGACTCCCACTCGTCAAGCAGCAAGCTTAGAGCCCATATTTTAGGGCTTCAGAGTTACACGCATTGAAAAACTGCCGTGAGAGGCTGCTGCAAGATTCAACGAGTTTACCGGTACATGAGTTTGCTCCGAGACATATTGAGCAACCTCATTACCGGATGAAACTACCTATCCCCCGGGGCCGCACCAGAGCGGGCCCCTATCATGCACCTGTACCCCTCATGCACCCATACCAATCCAGGGTGGCTTAAACGTACGTTAGACAAGTGAGGCTTTACGGTAGCGTGAAAAGAAGGGGTCCGCTTTGGTGCGACCCCAGGGGATATCCAGCCCAAATCCTGACCAATCGGGATATATGCCAAATGGAGGTGCACGGCACCGGTTAGCAGGGCCCCAGATGGAAAGGCTTCCCATTTCAGCCTGGAGACTGCCCAATTGGGCGCTTTCGATCCAAGGTCCACCTTCATAGCCGCATGCCCGATTCCACCAGCCAGGCTAGATTTTATCCCCGGGCCCCGAGTCCATCCGAGAAACGATTGAAGCCTGAAGGACGCTATTATCATGTTGTCTCGGAGCCTGTAGTCTCGGATCCGCTATGTTTAGGTGTTTCCTAGGTTCAGGTAGTCTCAGAAAGGGAGGCCTTCGTGTTGAATTCCCGAATATGCGCCTGTGCAGCGCAGGCTGTGTTAGTATATAGCGAAGCCGGCCGTATTCAAGTTATCATTCTATCCAGCGTATCCGGGGAAGGGTGTCTATTTAAGCTTTAACCATAAGGACCAGGTCACGCTCAAAAAACATGTGATAAGACACTGGAAGTGGTGCTTTGCATATTATATGGCACTAGCCGCGGGAAGCTCCGTGTCCGGTTCAAACCTCAAGTATATGGAAGTTCCACTATACATCCAAGTACTATAATGTCCTCAATATCGAATTCCTCGACTATACCAATATTTCAGAAGCTTTGGAAATCCGACATACTCTGTAGTAAATGACAATGCATTAGTATGATATAACATTGATCATGAAGCGACATTTATATCAATTCAATCCTAGATACGCTACTAAGAGTCTTAGAGTGCGCGGACATGTGTAAACTATGACCCATTATCAATTACAAGTGAGGGAGAATAGAGGCTATGGGCAAGACTACTTAAAGTAGCTATTGGAATGCGTGTAAATATAAATGGAGCTCGCGCTTGAGCAGTAGATCTATAGGTACAGTAAAGGTTCGACCCTACCCTGCTCATTCGATGTTCCATCATATCAATGCAATATCAATGTGTTTAGAGAAATCCCGAATCCATATATAAAATCGCTCGCTTGCTACTTCCATCTACGTACTTCCCATGCTCATCTAGTTATATCCTGATGCCCTATTTGAAGAGGTTATCCTTTTTTCCACTGCTCATGGTTCTTTTAGAATGGTGTATATATACGTACTAGTACTCTCACCTAGAAATGAGAGATCAAGAGAAACCCTCTCTTAATCCAGTACCCGATCGCGATATATCATTGATATGATGTCATAACATGAGCCCCAATCAATCGCGGGCTATACTTATGTATATTTGTATATTGCTGGACGTCGATGCAAAGCTTGATTGGGATTCTGGCAATCATTCGATAGACATCAAATAAACTTTTAGCTCAGCTACGCTAGTGCTTCACCAACCATAGGTAGTGCTTCAAACAACAGGTGCGTATACACAGTATGGGAGAGCACAACTAGGTATATCAACTTTATGTTTGCCGGCAAGAGACTCGGGCCATTTCTGGGAGGAGAATGCCGTACTTAAGTAGGCGCTCGTATGCCCTGTTCTCGGTCCCATGATGTCCCCCTCAAAATTCAAGTACGTACACCACCAGCAAAGAAATATACATTCAGGGGAATAGCTCGATGCTCTCACAGGAAAAAAATACATTCTCTCAAGCATGTTCTCGCGTACGAGCATCAAGAGGCGTCCCCTGGGTTCTTCCGGAACCTGCCCTAGCATTCACACACTGCCTCTGGTGTCGACATAAGTATTGCCCCCGTAATCCACCCGTGTCTTCTCAAAAAACAGCCGGAGGTCTCTCAAGTTTCCAGCTAGGGGTCTTTCATCCATTGATATACTTGTCTCAAGTCGAAACTAGGTACTCTCCATACTATCCAAATATCAAACTTTCTCTTAGGCGCTGAACAAAATATAAAGTTACGTGGATGAAAGAATATAACAGTTAAAATGAAAAATTCCCGATTGTGTTGCTGGGAAAGAAAATTAAACGGCCTCCCAATTAACATGGAAAATTTCACTCTAAGAAGCCAGACCCACCTCGAATAACACCTAGGAAAAGCACACAGAGAAAGATGCAAGACAGAAAGCATAGGACACCGTTGAACGCCACGATGGGAACAGAGAGATTTGGTTAAGAAATGATGCACCTGCAAATATTGAAAAATTGTATAGTGGACCATGAACCAGTACATCGACCATGAACCAGTACATCGACCATGAACCAGTACATCGACCATGAACCAGTACATCAGGAATTACCTAGGCCACCAGAATGTCATATCCCATGTTATGAAGAATGGTTTCCCAGTCCCACGCATCCTCGTCTCCTGCATCCATTAACTGCCAAACCTTGACTACGGCCTCGCGAGCCGCCAGAACGTTCCCAAGACCGGAGTACTCATACAAGGACTTGAACCGGTTCGTGATCAGTGGCCTCTGGCTCGGCTCGAATGCAGCACATCCAAGCATAAATAGGGGCATCAACAAAATGCTTTGTGTTGCCGAATTTTCTGGTAGCATCTGCATAAATGCGAGTCCTTCATCGACGGCCCTTCTGATTTTAGGGCCTGGTTGAGAAGGTTGGATTGTGCGATAAAGATAAACCCAAGTGCTTTGCCGATAGAGGAGGGCCGCAATGTATCGGTCGAGGTCTGGATGTTCTGGAGGCACCCACATTCGAATTTCAGAATCAATAGCCACGGCTGTTGACAGCATCTCATAGTTAACGCAGATACGTTTTCTCTTGTGATCCCTCACAGTGTCTCTCAGAATAGTGATTTTGGAGATGTATCCAAATAGGCCGTCCAGGACACCAAGCAGAGCTCCTGCTCCTGGCTGCAAGATAAGCCCCGGGAGGCGGAAATCTTCCATGTACTGAATTGGGCGCCTGTCCAAGGACGTAACGGAACTCGCAACGTCATGATACATAAAAAATTCAAAGAGAAACTTCCCGAAAGGGGTGTTAGGAAGCTGATACAGGATACCGCGGGCAGCATTCAGATGTGGTCGATACTGACCCTCCCTTTCCCCAAGGCATATCGACACAAGACACAATATCAACATTTGGGCAATTGTTGGGCCATTGGCAACCCGCCTCCCACTGGTTTCGGCCCGCAAAATCTTCAAGGCCTGGTCGAGGTGATAGGCTTGGGCAATTTTGTATTTGGGCTCGCGATCCTTACGCGCAAGGTGAGCTCCAGAGAGACACAGCAGAGAGTGCATAAGCCCTCGATGCTGAACTGCAATTGGCAATATGAGCTCCTGGAAAGGATTTGTCTCATCATTGATCAAAGTTAGTACCCGGCTCACATAATACACAAAGTGGTCCAACAGAAGTCGATCTTGCGCGGTTTCGACCCCATCAATGAGGGGTGGTAAGTCGCAATTAACGTCAACGTGAGTAGCTGGAATGGTGCTCGACCCGAGACTGGCAAGAGGCTGGGCTGCTCTCGCTCCCCAGAGTAGTTCTCCAAGGGAGACTGACAGGTCCCTACTGACGGGTTGCCTAGTGATAGAGGAGTGATCTACTCATCAAAAAATCAGTTAGTCTCACTGACGTTAGGCCACAATGGGCGGACGGGAAATTCACGGGGCTCAATATCCACTACCTTGTCTGCCAGGTCGCCAGAACATTCTTTCTGCGTATCCCTCACAAATAAACAAGTTCTTGGTACAGTTGTTACCTATAACAACAATCAGCTGAGATGTGGTGGGGCTGGATATATATATATATGAAAGTGGGATATACTGACATGCTGGCTTCGCCTCATCACACTTTTTCTTCCTCCTTCGACATGTCCCACACCCGGTCTTGGTACGACCTCCTTTCGATTTGGTTTCCGGTGCTGGCACAGGGTGTTTTCGTGGACGTCCACGGCCCCGCTTAATGGGCTGGGTAGGTGACGCTGATTCAAACGGAGGGGGTTTAATGTCGACATGCTCGTCCCCTATTTCTTCAATTTTAGGAACGACGTGATCGGCGGGAGTCCCAGGCATTGTAATGTTGATGGAAACTGGGGAGGTGCATGTTGAGCTATCCAGTGACGGGGACGGAGTAAAAGCAATTGATGATCTCTCCGAGGATAGGGCAGCACTTGGGCTTTTGAATGAGGGCCTTGGTGAAGGATAAGGCGAGCAGTCTCGATCACTAACAGCAGCCATCTTGGTTCTCGGTATGATTGTAGGCGAACTGAATAATGGACCTCTAGCTTCGCTATACTCGGTTGTTGATTATTGAACCGTCTCAAATGGAGTTGATAGAAAGGATTGCGTTGCTATACGAAAATAACCCAGTGACCGGCTTGAAGGAGAAGTGCTGTTGGCTGTCCGGTGCTGGTCTGCTCGGTCACTTCTTCGTCTAGACACACGCTCTCACTCACTCACCCACTCACTCGCTCACTGACAGGTGCATATGAACACGAAGCGCCTTTCCCTAGCAGGTCGTTTATGGTTTGTCGTGAAAATGGTATCAACGACATCCAAGGGGGAGATACCAGATTTATGTTGCCAGGTCGTCGTATTGCACACTTGATGCAAGGGAGACCCGAGGGGGTGGGGATGGTAGGTAGTGGAGGAGAACAGCAGGCTGACTAGTCCAAGTGAAGGGCAGTCGATTTGCATGGGATGCGACTTTGGTTTACACCTCCTACTTACTGAGTCCATGCTGACACCACTGTGCTGTAGGGTGAGCCAGCGAGAAAGCGGCGAGGTTGCAAGGTTCTCCAAGGTGCTCATGCAAACGTGGAGGCCGGTACTCCATCGGTATCATATATAATCATCGGAACGATTAATTTCTCCACTTAATTATATCAGAATTGTCCGGGTCATTTCTCTTTACCTGTACCACAGTGAGAAGTGGTTTTGCAAATGGATTGAGGGTTCGTAATAACCAATGGAAAGCAAAATTGGAACTTTCTGGATTGCCTTTGTGAATTTCGGAGAAGTTGTTTCATTCGAACGTACGGAGTACGCTAAAATGCATGCTCCCTGAATCCGAAGTTGAGCAGGTCGTGAGGAGCCGGAGCGGGACCTGCCTGGTCTCTGCCGTCTCCCTCTTTAGGGGCGAGTCGATGTACAGGGTTCATGTAAGTAGCTGATCTGGACGCCTAAGCGAAAGAAAGAAAGCCGCCCCCAGAACGATTGACCTTCCCCAGCTGGCGTTCTCGTGCAGGGTTGCTGGCTTGGGGAAACCTTCCCCATGCATATCCCGTCTTGATCTCGAACAAAAAAGGAATTATATCTGCACAGCATAGCAAGCTCGAAGCTATACAGCAGAAACCACAACGGTACAAAATATGGAACCCACCCTTCAGATCACTTACACTTCTATCCTGATGGCTCCGCTGCTCGGCCTGGATGCAAGTACGCATGCTGAGGGATTATATTCCGGACTCTAGAGCGATACGGCGTTCATCATCACATTATAATACCTACTGTAATATCAATTATCAATTTAGGTCAAGCACAAAATCTGTGGCTCCAACCATTACCTAGTTATTCAAGCAAGCATTCTGTACTTATCAACACACTGCACCACTTGAACTCATATACCTGGTACGAGAGGTTACCCAGCTGGCAGAAGTAACCGCCTGCTCGGCTCTCAGGGTCATATTATGCTTAACGCTAGTCATTGAAAGGGTACGATGTTGAATTACTTGTAATATTTGTACAGCCTCTGAGATTGAAATTGGCTTACCTACTTATAAAGGTACATAGCAATTGCCAATCGTGATGTTCAGTTTAAGCAAATCCTCTATCCCGAACCAATCTAACAAGTGGCTTCCACCACTCTACGTTTCCTCGATCCTATGGTTAGGCGTGAGTCCCAGCCTCACTGGCCAAAAGGTCAGACACGTTCAACTACACTAGGCCTAGGTACTGTACGTACGTGTGTCACCATTTGAAGGAGTACGTGAGGGAATAAGACTAGGTAGAGTACAAGTGCATGTACATATGTACATGCGGCTTAACACAGTAGCATTATGGAAAGAAATAAGCGCGGGCGCTTAGCAATGGTATTCGCCAGTCTCCAGTGCGCACAGCAAGTACCCTTGTCAGACTACCAGAGCATGTTGTTGCCCTAGCAGACCCAGCACCTTGGTCTAAATAGAGCAGTACGAGTCGAGCTTTGCATTGAGCGTGCTATAGATGTCCAGTATGGGAGAAGTGCAGACTCAAAACTTCTGCTCCTCTTATAACCGACTGCTACCTTCATGATCCAATCAATAGACTCCTCCTGCCGCAATCTATTAGAACCTTGAGTACAGTCTCAACATGATATCAACGCCGACGCAAAAAGAAAAAATTAGGCAGTAACTAAAAAGCAAATAGAAGGCTGTACTGGCGATCAGCAATATCCGAGCTTCAGCCGCTCTCTTATTCTCCTGTCGTTTTATGTTCCTCCTCCTGCAAGGGTAACCTCGAAAAATATTACTCCGTACAAAGCAAGGAGATTAGAAGAGAACAGCCCCCGCCTTTACGGCATGTTTTTGCGGTAGTGGTTGGGATTCTTGCTCCTAGACAGTTGAGCGTAATTGGGGTTACGTCCCTATATAGAGCGAGTTCAATACTTGGTTGTACAGCATGTATGCCTAGTCAGTACCACAGACTATTTACCTGACTTTTACACTCTGCAGGGTTTACTTCTTGTAGCCCTCAACTATCTGTCTTCTAGGATATACCATGTATCGTAAGGGCCATGACAAGCTAAGCTGCCGCACATTAGTAGTAAGTTGACCAAGCCTCAAGAGATATTAATGGACAACCATATATATGTATGTAGATATCTTCTGGTTGCAGGTCAGTAGACCACGTAACTGCTTGAGATGCATGTTAGCCTACACAGTCTAGCAACAACGATCTCGAAACCCTGGTCCCCAGAACCTGGTTACATTAGGGACGTCAACCGGGCCCGACATCGAACTATGGGGAAATACTTCATGGGACGGCCATAACGGCCCAGGGGTGTCTAGCGATGCACGTGGTGCACGTGAACCAAATGGATCCTAGTACAATCAATTTATCGTATACCAACCAATGGAACCTAGTAGCCAACTTGAAAATACCTTCAAAGCTGAAGGAAGCAACTGACAATGCCAGGCAGGTTATGGCCCAATCCGCTTCAGCCGATTAGGAGGAGATATCTACTATAAAGTTAGAATGCACAATCATGATCCCAGGATATTAAGGCCACTCACATGCATAAAGCATCTGTAGATATTGGCCTTAATTTTCCGTGTTTGGACAGAACTACTTTGTTGTGCCACGGCTATCAGGCAGCTTGCTGAGTGGACCGGGGCTTTCTCCATGTTCCCCCATTGGAGTTTACTTTCGGGAATATGGTCCTCGTACCTCGCGATCGTATGAGGCCGCTGGTCTTTGATGCCTAACTTCGTTTAAACCCACGAAGATCTAGAGCTAGAGGCACAATAGCCCCACAGGGCTCGAGCGATTGCAACGCATTGACTTTTGACAGCTCAGCATTGTCCCCCCCCCCCTTTGTATGATCCGGAAGAATCACGTATGAGACATTTGCAGCTTGAGGCCCTGTAGAGCTATTTATTCAGGTAATTCACACTGTCACCGACGTTGGGTACGGAGGTTCAAATTCTGATATGTCTCGGATCCAGTGTGGTTTCAAAGAAGCCGCTTAATTAAAGCTACCTAGGCCGCATGAAGATCCCCTGCAGCAACGGTGTTCATAGTTAAACCAAACATAGACTTGTCCGTTTGTTGTTCAACATGGGCGATCTTCAGATTCGGCAGGAGGGGTTTTGAATTCAACCATGAGGCCTTCCCTGGCTTTTGCGAAACAAAAGTGCAAGCCTAAATGCTTCTTCTTGATCACATGTTCCTGTGATCCGAAATGACAACCCTGGTCCCAAAATAGTATCGGAAGAGTTATTCCGCGGCTGGGCCCGCAGATCTTCGTGTATATGCGGGCCTGCTTGAAACTTGGGGTTGGTACTTGCAATATATTTGCTAGCTGAAATCTGGTGTCAACTAATTTGGTAGATCTAGAGAGGTCCCGTGATCTGCAGGTATTGATATAAAACAATGTTGCAGATTATGGTTATAGTGACCCATTTCCTGTTCCCGGGCTCCGCTATATATCGTATCCCATAAACTACCGTGGACTGGTGCATTTCCCTGGGTACCTTTCCGATTACTTATTTAAGCCTGAATAGGAAATTTTTAGTCTCATTATTGAGAGTACTGTATCTATCGAAAAAACTGCACCCTCCGCGGGGTACATTGTAATAGAGCACGGGGTTTCGAGGCTAGTCCTCCGAAACTCTATATATCTTCCATGCCAAGCTCCACGCCACCGATACATGTTACCATGAAGTGGCGCTGCTGGCTCGCCTGCCCGCGGCTGCTTGCATATTTATATACTACCGCTAGTACAGTCATGCACCCGAGTACCGGTACAGGTACCAGTATCGGCACTCTCATATGGCCATGGCTGACCTTTTAATTTGGACAAAGGCCCAAATGGATACCGGTACCGGTATTAGATCTAGAGATGCGGGAATAGGCAGCAGTATTAGTAACTTAGAAGGTATTCTATTATTCGAATACATATATCTGGGCGAGGTAATAGGGCTCAAGCTCGACCAGGTCAGGTTCTAGTAGAAAGTGTCAATTTTGACAATTAATTGATATTGCCCTAGGGCATTCACCATGCCACACAACATACTAATAACCAATTTCAAATTTCTGAAGGGTGAGCTGCTGAAATCCACACCTCCTAACTGAACTTTGCCATACTCAAGTAGATTGATATTTGCAAACATCCGCGCGGTTAGGTATCGCACATAATGATCGTCTGCTTAACCGCGGCTGGTGGGTACCCTGCCATACCCTGCCCTGTTTGTCTCGTACTACATGAGCATTGAATGAGAACATGTCAATTTCCAAACTAAACAACATCGTGTTCGTATTGCATATGTTAACGCCATATACCTACTCTAGCTAACGACCATTAGCACTAGGTAGCCCACTCCAGAAGTGATACGAGAACACTCAATATCCATGAATTCACGCAAGACAGCCTTGTACTTAATTATCTAGATTGACGATACTGAGCTTCAACGTTTATTGTTCAAGACTGCTGAGTAACGTGGTCTCGGGAGAAACATGGAACACTTGATTGACCAAGAATTTGCCACCGTATTGACTCTAAGTCCAGTTCTGCTTTGTTGAGCAAGCTGGGTCTGTGCTCGGTTCATCCAGCCGTTTCTAGCGTATTATTTCAAGCCCAATATAGCATTTGCGGGGGCCTCGTATTCAAGCCGGGATTAAGATTTTGCATCCCGATATCAGTGATTAAGAGTAGGAATTGCTCCTAGCTATCGCACGTCATCAGCCTTGCCCTTCCCCACGCTATTAATATATTAGGAAGAAACTCGTATAATTTAAGTAGTGTTGTAGGAACCGCTAGTATTTATCCACCTATAGCTAAGTACCAGATGCTAGGTATTGGTATAGTCGTTCGCAATTATTTGAACTAACCGGACCGCATGCTTGTCATCATCCCACTGTTTCGCCCACGTGGGGGTAAGGCAGATATGATACAAGCATCATTGCTTTCTCCGGAGTGGGGTAGTTGTTAACTGCATACCACCTCTCGCTTTGATTATGAGCAATTCCGAGGCGTGCACAAGAGGTTCCAAGACGAGTTGTGACTACATACGCAAGCAATGTTCGATTTAAGACCAAGGCAGTAATGCAGAAAATTCCCTGGG
>Ga0307511_10001363_pt1 | contig 25872 bp, 22 predicted proteins | sample 13_EM_MG_FD_200266 | JGI IMG/M metagenome (GOLD analysis project Ga0307511, IMG submission 200266) | Populus trichocarpa ectomycorrhiza microbial communities from riparian zone in the Pacific Northwest, United States - 13_EM | ecosystem: Host-associated > Plants > Roots > Unclassified | place...
GCCATCGGGGGGGTAGGGGCATGGTGCAGCACCTTCCCATCGTATCCGGCGAGCGCACCCTTGCCTCTTCTTTAGTCTCGCATGCTATTTTTTACAAAAAAAAGGACTCTCAATAGGTGGGTGTATACACCAGTTGCACTGCCCTGCAGCCTAAACCCCATTATTCGTTCTATTCCGTCAATTGGTCGACCGGTCGCTAGCGGCGTGCGTGTGCCATACCCCGCGAGCACCACCTTTTTTGGTTCTTATTAAGCGTTGTGCAGCGTGCATACCACCCCCATGTCTTCATATATCGCATAGTTGAATTGTTGCACATTACTAAGTACTGAGCAAGTGCCATCGGCGGGAGAACCAGTTGCGGTACGTCTGGGTTACCTGCTGCCCAGCTCCAAGGCCCCTTGCTTGGGGTAACCTGTTCGAGTCTAGATGCAACCATTTTTCTTTCCAGTTTTATTTTTGAACCCTATTGCCGCACCTGGGAGATTCCAATTATTGCAGGTGCATGGCATGGGGGCCATTTGATTCTGTGGGAGTGCCTGTGGGTAGCCCCAGTCAACCTTCGGCACCAAGTGACTGAGCCGCACACCAATGGTTCTAGCGCTCTGTGTTCTGGAAGAATTGTCGGGGAACGATACAGTTGCTCTGGCGTCTCATGCTAAAAATATCACGACTCTCGCTACGTTTCAGGAGCTTCCCCAGCCCTTCTCTAGGCGTTCCATGAACGCCATTCCTGCTGTCAAACATTCCTGTCTAAAACCAAGTCTCACCAGCACTGCACGGACGGACGTCGTTCCCGCGGGCGGCCGGCGAGTCAGTTCAGAGATGCTCCGGTGCCATCCATTACCTATTTTTGCCACAGGATACTAATTAATAGCTGTGGTACCATCCGGACGATGCGAACCTCGAGTCGCTTCTACATCCATATCAGACCTCAAGCCTTGACCTAGTAAATGCTTGTGCCTATGTTCTTTTGATTCACAGCATAGTCCGTTTGCCAGCCGAGGACTAAGCAGACGACATGTACTGTACAAAATCATAGCTAGTAGTATTGCTGACAAGCCCCTCCATTGATTCCACCATTTATGACGTCAAGGAATCACCAGATCCGGGGCTGTTAATCGGTATAGGTATATGTTTATGTATTCCTGATTTAAGTAATCAGATACCTAGATCGCCAATTACATGCAGTCGGAACTACTCTGTATCCGATCGGGAGTTCAGCGGACCGCCACGCTACCTGGCGAACAACTTGAAAATCGCGAAACTACAATTGCAATGAAAAGCTAGTTTTGTCGTATTTCGAGTGCGCGGCACCGGGCGGAGCGGCTGCCGATCGCATAGCAATCTAATTACAACAACTGCGGCTGCTCCCAAAGATATATCGCAGCCCGTAGTCACGTTGCACCGCTACACCGCTACAATCTAATAATGTACTGAGCTGGAATCGCAATAGGAATGGGGGCTGGACGAAACGGCTGGTGTGGTTGGCACTGGAGGACATGATGCAACACCGACAAGACACAACCGGGGATGGATGAATTCTCACACCGACAACCTGGGATATTACGTATACATGTATAATTAAGTAGGGAGGGAACAATTATTTATCATTCACAAAGGGCCGTGCTGAGGATTGTCTCCATAGGTATCGTTGGATTGGAAAGGATGGATAATATCTACCGGTGCTTCCAAGGTGTGAGGAGATATACCAACTGACCGTGTGCACGGAGCAATGGCCGTTGGAGGAAATGGGGGAACAGGGGTGAGTGATTCAGTTAAAATGTCAATAGATCACCACTGGCCATTTCGGATATTCGGATGTTCTGAAGCAAGGCAATTGGTCATGGAGACCCTTGGCTTCACGGTTGGAAACATTTGGGAGACGAGGTCGTGGACCTTAGGCGATAAGCCTAGGTAGATACCGAAATTATGACAACGTCCACGCATATGCATCTCCCCATGCACTGGTACCTGACGGGCGGACTTAGGTATCTCCACCAGGGCCAAGTGGTTGAAGGAAGTAGCCTTGTCGGATTTGTTGGGCCGCAATCGGACGTGACAATTAAATTACATGCGTATATCTTGTTTTGTTTTGTAGTGTTCATGCAGACAAGGCCATTTCGGGTTGAGGCATTAGTTTCGGCGCTTCAATAGATCATTCACCGAGAATATGGTTCCAGGCTCGGCTTTGATCGGAATTGCCTTGCAAGTGCCACCGGCAGTTGCGCTTTTGAAGCTACCAGCCCTATGCCTGCGCCGGCTCCCTGTAGAGCTACGTCCTTGAGTAATGCTTGATCTAAAGTTCTTATGGATCTTCGCTCCTAAATGACTAGAAGATCTGCAGCTCTCCGTTTGCTGCACCGGATCCGGAGTCATGGGATAGGTAATTCCCAAGTTTTGTCGGGTGTATTTGTGGGGGCTTGCTAGTCAAGGAGCAACTTACAAGATTGGTTATTCATATTGGTGAGTGTACCTACTCCGGCAGGAACGTAGTCAGGAGTAGATAACACCAGGTTTTGGTCCCTGGAGGTGGTAATTGCTAGCTAAAATAAAAGTTAGTATCAAGGTTAGCTCTAATTTCAAATATAAGTAATCATAAAATAAGTGCAACACAAAAACAGTGTAGAGGGAGAAGTAGGCGAAAGATGCATTGTGACCCGCTCGATTCGGAGTGTTAATGACAATCGTCAATATCCCCGAAACACCTGGTGGCCGGCCTGGGCTAATGGAGTGTACAAATATATTCTCGGTGAGTTTCTACGTAAGTATACACGCCAATTAAAAATCCCCGGTTGCCTCGCTCGTCTGTCAGTCATACACCCTATTTACCGGAGGCCCGCTACAACTGGGATTTGAAATTTCCGAAGACCTGGTGCGGCATATTGCTAGAGCACTAATTTTGGTGTCAAATCTGCCCGAGATATCGATACAAGGCCTGGGTCGGAAGAGCTAATGTTGCCTTGTTTTCGGTTATATTTGCCTAAGCTTTTGCCGCGCTTCGGTGCGGTCGTGGCGTGGAGATCCCTAAAATTTTCGTGCCTTGTCAGACAGCAATATCGGTACATTTGCAAATTATCATCATAGCTTTCAGGGATTGGCAATATCGCTAGTGGGGATACCGGCCATGCCTGTCAAAAGCTATACCACAGGAACCAACGTTCAAAGAAAACGTGCAGTTGCCTCGACACGGTTGGGTCGTATGATAACCACAACAATTTTGTGAGAAGGCATATAACGGTATGCCGGCCTGTGCCGGACCATCTGCATGACGTTGTTTTTGATAACGAACCGTATGTGTAGTTACTCGATCAAGTTTCAAGATCTTCTCGAAGTGTGCATACTGCATCCGGTGACAAGGAAACCGCCATTGGGGTGTTTCAAATGGAGGGCCAAAGTAAGAGGCCTCGTATTTAGCCTCGATGTGGACTAAATATAGGATGGCATATTCCAGCGGTGGGGTACAATTCGTTTCAGAATTGCCAAGTCTTCGCTAAGGCGTGCCAGTGGGGACCCCTGCCCAGTGCAGGGCTCCGTCTATTTTTACTTCCTAGGATCCTGCAACTGGTATCTAAATTGGTTTCGAACGCTGCCTGTTCGCCTTTCAAGCTCCGGGATGAAGCGAGGTTTCAAGATTTTTCGAGATGCATATTCGGTGGCGCTTTCTCGAGATTGGGTGCAAGGACAATTCCAGAGTGTCTCGGGAATCGAAAATGGGAATACCTGGCTAAACGCTTCATAGTGTCTCATAGGACAAAACACATACCCCATAATGCACTGATATCGCACCTATTTCAATGTGAAATTGGCGTATCCTGGCATGAGACCTGGTAACTGCGGGGTAGCTGGAATCCAGAACCCGATTCAATTGTTCACCACATGATCCGGTTACATATACGGCACAATAACTCGGTTTCCACTTTCACAGCCGCAATTGTTTATTGACTGTTATCTGCCGTACATATATGGATATTTATGGTGTCGCTACATATTCCATTGAGCGGCGAGGGCATTTCAATTGGTAGCAATTGCAATTGTCTCCAAAATGCTATAGACTGTATCGCAAATTACAAGTGCGGGGAAGGAACATGCACCTGACGCTAGATGATATCGATCTAGACGCTGCATAGTGGTTGGCGCCATAGCTTAGCTGACTTTGCAGCGGAAGGGTATTAGATCATCTCATCACCTTGTTCGAGGTTTACTGCGTTTCTAGCATCCGGGTCCTTGGTGAGATGCTAGGACGTACAACTATGACGGCAATGACATATAACTTCGTATGCATAAATAAACACCGGCAAATATGTATGCGAAGTGGGGTGACTAGGTCCTTCCACGCACATAATTAATGATTGTTGATGCACATGTATAGTAAGTATATGTGTATGTACCAGTATAGCTTCATTCATCGACTACATAGTGGTTACCTCATATGTAGTGCCTAATGGGTATTTATCCGAATATACTACTATTCGCTTGCGTTTCGTCGAATGACGTTTATCACTTCCTATTACTCTACAACGAGACCTGCAGTCATAAATACGTGTATCGCAAGGCTTATTGGACATCGATTTTGTAGGGTAACCACCACGGTCTTGGGTCCTGACATAGCCCATCTGCAAGCGGGTATACTCTGGAGGAGCCTATTGATATAGCATTTGTGACACAGGGCATCCATGCACATGCAGCAAAAACCTTAAATCATCCCAGTAATATCAATATCGATCACACGAGGCCAAATACCTCAAGAGGATGGGACAGTGTACTCAACAACGATATACTTATATGGGATCACAGCCTTACGCTAAAGCTTAAGCTTGCTCTGGATGGGGATTTCCACTACGGCAATCACGCACTATTTCGGAGTACTTCTTGAACTTGCTATATCCAGTTAAGCATGGTCATCATGTGGCTTAGGTAGCAGCCGGAAGAATTCCCGTCGTGAAGCGAAAGCCAGTTGCAAGCACAGGTACACTTAATCCTTTCCATGACTAAAAGCTTTATTATCATCCCTCAATGAAACGTGGCCTATTGTATGGGTCGCATACACTGCCTTCAACATATCATCGACCTTCAATGGTAACCATTCACGGGGTAGGATAGGTGAATAGAGCAATTATGACCAGTGCCACATAGGAAATTGGGATTACATTTGTTCGGTGCAAGAATCAATCGGGTCTTTGAAAATATACATACTTTAAAGTCGTAGCTGCAGCCCTTTCATCCGATGACAAAATAATAAGCGAAAAAAGGCAGACAAAACTGGGAGAAGCACTACAGATGAGACTTGCAATATTGCAACAGGGTGTTCAATTTAAGCTTGAATAATTGCATTTACCAGTGTACAAAAGAAAGGTAGAAGGATTGGGGCTACACAACAGCTGCAACTTCAGACATCAGCCCATGGTTACTGGGCCCTTCTGAAGATGTGGTGGACTCGGCATAGGTGGAGATGTACCTACATGTTAATAGACCGGAGGCGCTCACCTTGCAAGAGCAATAGGGAGGATACCTAAGGATAGTTATAGTACTGTAGATATATATCTATATACGGATATATGTACAGATGTATAAACTTTCACCCTCGACTGGATATTGATGGCTCCACCAAGCATTGTTGTGCGTTTTGACTTTTCTTGTGGCGTGAACTGTCTGATTGCCTCTTCTCCCCGGAAATTATAATTGGTCTAGATAAGTAACCGTGGTACAAGATATAAAAACCTACCAAGGGCGGCGGCGAAGATGTCACAAGTTAGAGTTTGTGAACATATTTTTTGCACACCCTGTTAGCTGTGACCCCCTCCCTATTACCTTGATCGGACGAAACGAAAGGTACCTTTAAGGCTTAGAGGGCAACCGGAAACACCTGTTTGGTAGACTCGAGTCACGCTATGAAAACTGTTTTATTCTAAGAGTTCATCAAAGTTGCCTAGAGCTCAACTCCGGCGTGATTTCTCCTCACAAATTTGCGGGAGGGCGGGTTACCGGTATACTGCATGTGCATGCATCTCCCAATAAATGCGAGATAGGGCACTGGTCCCGGCACTAGAAGCGCGCACAGTCCCGCTGGCGGCGATAATATACATTGATTCTGTTTCAAAAGTCCCATAGTGTCTCATAGTGGGCGTGTGAGTTCTGCTAGTGAGAAATCATTCCCGGCTAGCATTCCCTGGTGTGGGTTAGCTGTTCAGGTTCAATTAAGCCCCAGATCGGTTGAAGGGTACCTTTTGAGGTAGAGGATGTTGTGACACGAACATCAATTGGGAATTGCGCTATGATGGGGAAGGGGCTCAGTAGATGTGAATCGTAGGTTCTAGAAGCTTAAGGTTGGGAACTTTCACGGGGATATTTCTAGATTGGACAATTGAGATTTGTCACACGGTAATGCTTTGGGGCTGCAGAAACCAATGACTGAAGTGTAGCGACGATCAGGAGGAAAAGGAAGGCATCAAGTTTCTGAATTGAGATGCTTTCTAATCATGAGCAGGGTAGATTTGAAGTCATGATTAGGAGGCAATAATTGCGGGCTGAACGTGGTTATACCTCATTGTAGCACACATGTATTTGTTTATAAACTGTGGCACACCGTGAGTCAGGCTATTAACAAGCACAAAGTCAGAAGTTGTACATTACAAGTAGCCTATATTGGGGAATTAGGAAGTAGTGTCACTTCATCTGAACTATCTGTATAAAAGAGTGGCTATGCTGAAACAGTTCTATATCAATCACTACGGCGCATTTCTTCTATGGTGGGGAGCATGATGGCTGCACGTTGAGGTAAGGTGGGTAGTGAGGACAGTGACTGAGATCTACTTACTACTCCCCGCCTTACAAGGTAATCTGCAATTGACCCTTCCCGTATACATATATATAAATATACTCTCCTCTGGATGGAGGCTCATGTAGGCCAGCAACCTGACTCCCCACAATATCACTCCCGGTAATGAATACCCCACATCCGCCAATTGAAGCTAGCGCATACCCCGTGTGTCAACACCATAGATTCGGGGTCGTGAGGTTGATCTTGGCAGCACCACGCTGTATCACTGGTAGAAAGTAGAGAGGTTTTAAGGGCTATTGGACCCAAATATGGCTGTATTGAAGTTTTGGTATGCAATAGGGAATTTTGCTACATATCTGCTCTTGTCTCTACTAGCACTGATGTATGTACGTATGCATACCTCATGCGCATGCCTATAGATATGGTATGTCTACGAAGTCTAAGGTCTAGACCCTGTAGTGTAGTTGTGGTGTAGTTGTGGTGTAGTTGTGGTGTAGTTGTGGTGTGGTGAGCCCCATGGCATATTGGTATAGGTAAGCGTACGTTCAGCACTAGATTAATGCACCAGCGGGAGGGCTAGCTGCGGGGGGCTACTCTAGCGGGGAACACAACATAAGAACTTGGCCGCGATATGGGAGTATGAGGAGGTATGCCTTTAATTAGGGTAGGCGAGACATACTCTCGATATGAGCGTCGGGGGGTGCCCTCCGCCAAGTCACCCTCTACCGTAGAGGATATTGCAACACCTTGATGGGGGGTTTAGATATCAACGCCCCTCCCGAGTACACTCCGGAATTGTGCTTTCATTTAGTTATGATGCCAGTGTTCGTATATAGCTTTGGGCTATAACGAGGATATAACACCCAATTTCACCATAATATAAACCTCAGATTTGTCAACGGGGTACGGAATACCTAATAGGGATAGGTAGACTAAGAGATACACAGTGCAGATACTGAGTTAGTAGGGAGGACTTAAGAAGCACATATGTATGCCTTCAACTTGCTTATCTAATTTTGCCTCATAAGGAGGCTAAGTCATGATACCCAACCTGAGGATAAGGGCATTCTGAACATTACTTTCTTGCTTCCTGTCGGGGAGTACAATTCGGAGAGTTTGAAATGGCCTCCAATTGCGATGTATTACTGTGGGCTACTTGATGGATCCATCTCAGGGCGGTTGTCTGGCCTCATGAAACCTCTAGGGATATAGGTATCTCATGTGTCACTGGGTTGCGATCTCTCTCTCTCTCTGTGCATTATCAACCCCATTGATTATTTCGAGGTTCCAGAATGAGATTTTTAGCACGAAAGTTAGTCACGAAAGTAGTCTGATAAGGCAACATTTATCACTAGTATCGATCATTCAGGACAGAGTGATAAAACTTCAAAGCATGTTGATATGTTTCTATTATGGTTATACATTAATTTTGTATTGTATTTTGACAGTTGCTCATGAGAGAAGATCAGGGTAAAGAATTATTTATATATACGGGAGTAAGTACTGGTGCCTTTCGGTATGGGGCGGGGAGTCGCGGGGAGTCGCGGAGAGTACACATGGCTTGTGTTCTCCGAAGTATAGTAGAGGTGTATTCCACGCTTATTGTGGATCCCCCGGCATTGAGCCACAATGTGTTCCTCGTTGAAATATGCTCACCACTGGTGAGTCAATCCATACCCCCCGGAGTTGAAAATAGCAGTCTCTCTATCTAGTAGAATAGTTACCCTGAAATCCACCTCTGTTTCACGCCTCCGATCATGCTTCCATAGTCTCCCATTCCATTACCTATCTCGCTAGCACAATCTCGCTAGCGCAACCCAGCTCCATGGTGCTCGTAAACCTTATAATAAAGACTGTCTCTCCTATGTATACTTGTTCACTATAACCCTCCCCAACACCAGCCCTACTGACGGCAGTCCACAGAACGACTGTTGGTTTAATAGAACCTACACGTAGTCATCACAATAAGACAAAACTTGCAGCGCATCTATGTACAGTCCATTCATGACTCCTGTTTTCACTTTCCTCTTCTTGAACTCCTTGAATATCACTGATGTCACAATCCCCGATACTTACTGTAATATATATCGACATCATAGATATTAACCTCTGGCGCAACTCGTAATCACCGACAGAGAGTATATTTTACCACAATTTGGAGTATCCAATTACTTGTGACTCTGTCTGTGAGGAGAAAGTGACTTTAATCCGGGTCGCAAACGGCGCCATAATCCCCTGCCGGTAGTGATTCGGGGCTCTGGCGGTGAGTATCTACTCCCCGAACCTACACCCACACGTAAACCTAAACTCCGCAGCAGAGTACATTAGCACTCACCTGCTGGGGGCGGTTCGTGTGACTTCAATTTACTCTCCGATACTCTCCGAAAGAATGTTTTACAGTGAGATGAGCATAGGGAATTTATATTGAGGTGGATTAGTTTCAATACCAAATCCAATAGATGATTAAATTTATCCAGTTTAGGGTATTGTGTTTTTAATTTTTGGGTGAAGTAGGTAATCGACGACAGGTACCTGATGAGAGGGAGGGTATGTTCGATGCCTACCCCGGGTTCCGCTTGTTTGATAATCTGAACTATGCACAAGAAGTGGATAAAAGACAAGAATGTAATGCTTAATTGAGCTCAAGGTAGCTTCGCTACTTCCTGATCTGACAGCCTCTACCTTTGTTGCTCCGGCGTGAGCATCCACGAGCAAGTTGTCCACTGCATAATCATAAACCTGACACAAACTTACCCATACACATCCAAATATCGCAATACCTATAAGAATAGTTCTAAATCAGTCAAAATTTGTAAGTCAACCATGATACTTCACTTATTGAGCAGTGCCTTCGCTCGCAGTTCATCCATTGTACCCATATCGTTTCTTGTAGTACTTGGCTCGGAAGGTTATCCCTAATACTATATCGTGGTATTTCTATACATCCTCATCTCCCCTAACTTCACGGTCTTATGGTCTTATTGTTCCGCTTCTCATCAGCTCAGTAGTCCTGTCGTCCTGGTGGTCTTGTCGTTGCATGTTTGAGTCTAGTACGCTCTCTCACAGCACGTTACTTTCCGTGTCGTTACACAGGTTTAGGTTAGGCTGCTCCCTTGTCAACATGCAGGTCCTTTCGTTTTGGAGGTGTTGCCTTTTCGGAAGTCTTGTCTTGTCTTTGGCTCGTCACTAGCACAGTTGTTGGTACCTCAGGCTCATCCTCGCTACTAGTTCTACTGTTCAGACGCGTTATTTAATGGAGATAGGCAACAGAATAAAGGCAGAGAGAAATATCATAGAGAACGTAGACAGGCAAACACTCAAGTACAGCTACAAGAAGACCTCGTGGTGCAGATAAAATCACAGTGTTAAGCACCAGAACTGGGGGCGAACATGTGTTCGATTCCTATCCCGGGGACCGCTTGCTTGATGATCTGAACTATATGACCAGCAAAATGAATGTAACGCTCAATCGAGCTCCCGGTAGCTTCGCTACTGCCTGATCCGACACTAACTAGTTACCCCGAACCTGACAGACCAAGAAGCTTACTGAATAGCTCGCACTGTGGCGTTGCAATTGACAAATACAGGGTAACGGGGATCAGGAATAAAATATTGATTTTGAAAGTGATAAGCTACTGCTGAAAATGAAAACCATGAACGCCATAAGAGTGCGTAAAGACAGAAAGGCATACGCTAAAGAACATGACCACAAATGCACAATTGCAAGTTCAAATATCCGCAGATACAGGTTTCGGAAAAACAAACGTACGCAGAAGCCTATTAACTCAACGCCATGACCATGTTCGCCCTAGGACTGACAACTGCAAAGGCTTTTGATCAGTCCATTCCTCATCTTGCAAACCGATGGAAGCAGGTGTGAGGGACTTTTTGGAAAGCGCTGTGCAAACAGTTGATATAAGGTCCCGCCGGCTCTCCATGTGTTTTGTCTCACATTCTCCGAGCTTCTGCTTTAGCTGCTCCTCCTGATTATCAATGATGACACGCAACTCGTCGATGGCAGCTTGTTTGCTTTCAAGTTCCTTCTCTTTCTCGGCAAGCCTCCTTCCGTAATCATTGCCCATTTCTTGGAGCTCTTTCTCCCTCCCCGCGAGTTCCTCCTCGATTTGTTTCAGCTTGTTTTCGTCGAGGGTGGATTGCTGTTTCCAGCGCTCAAGCTCATGCTCTTGGTTCCGTAAGACCTCTCGATAGAGTTCTCCATTATTCAACTGTTCCCTATTCAGATTCTCCAAGAGCTCAATCAGCTCCTCTCGCTTTTGCTGGAGTACTCCCGTCTCTTTCTTTTGCCTCTCGAGGGATTCTTCTTGCTGGCGAGAAAGTTGTTCCATCTCTGCAAGTCGTGAATCAAATAATTTCTCATTCTCTTCTAGCATGTGTAGTCGCTCATCTCTCTTCTCAATTTCTCTCTCTTTCTCTGCGAGTTCGCGGATCAATTTTTTCTCACTCTCCCGGTAACGTTCATCTTTGGCTTCGAGGGAGGTAACATGCTCATCTTTGACAGCGATTTCCGCCTTGAGGGATATCACGAGGTGTTTCAACTGGTCAACTTCATCTTCTTGCTCAAGGGAAATGAGATCCTGTGCTCCAGTGGGTGGCTGATATCCCGGTGGGATGTGATAGCGATAAGGATTGCGTGCCTAGAATTAAAAAAGTGTTTCTAGTTAGTACCGACGAGGGTGATTATTAATTGTTTCCCTGAGAGAATGATTAGTGCCTACAGAGTTGATAAGTTTGACAAAAACTAGCTCTGGATCCATGCCTTCCGCACTGGCGGTGAAGAACCATTCCCATAGTTCATCTAGTTCTTCGTTGGGTAAAAACTGATCGGTATCCAGAAGAGCGACATCACGAGCGGGTGGAGTCGAGCTTCCGGAACGGCCTTTGATAGCACTTTTCCCACGCATTATAGGTATGAAGCACGAGAAATATCACCAAGATACTGATAAAGAGTAGACTCAGTCGCGAGGTCAGAGCAAAAATTGAATTGTTTGTCGGGTCTTGATCTAGAGACGACAAAACCCGAGGTGGGCGTCGTGAGTGAGTATATCTAGTTATATTACTGGGGGTAAAAAACAAGTTGCTTGAGTGAACTGTTCATACTCCGACTATGTGGATAGTGAGTCGAATCGTGGATGTTCAGCGACGTCAGGATTGGTGCCGAGACTCCAGCATTGCTGTGGGGCCCACATTACAACATGCCAATGAACCTGTGAAATGACTAGGTAAGGTGACGGCGATAACAGTCTGCAGCTGCATGCAGGCGCCAGCAAATACCTGCTGATTGGATCAGACCCCGTACTTGCTTATGTGGTTCAGACGTACATAGTTTTGATCCTGTGCGGTTGCAGTTGCTGGAATGTATCAATAGGTTTATTGGATCAATATGGCGACAACAATCATGAATCATTGATTCGCTATTTTAGAGAATTTTGCTACTTGTGTGAGGAGGAGGGATGAGAAGAACAACATGCATGAAGATATCTATGGTCCAATCCGAATTTTAGACGCAATGGTCTAGGCTGTATGTGTCGATCATAAATTGGGGGCAGTATACGTCGTACGTAGTAATCACGTATATGGGTGAAGGAGTCAGGTCTAAAAATCGTCATACTGGCTCACACAGCACCCATGATGCATCCAAGGACGGCGTGGGGATACGCGCTATATATTGTTTTGTCGGGCACTCTGCTATTTATATAGATACTATTATATATAGTATGTAAATGCTTCCGAGCGGTAGTGAAGGGACTCGGGAGTACTAGTGTTCCAAGGATCATGCACGGAAAAGCGCATGATCCACTAGTCAAACGTTGGATTTTCTCTAATTTGCCGAAAATTGCTATCTCAATGACACCTCGCTAAGCAGCGCCAAGAATATACTTTGTGATACCTAGATGATATTGGGTGGATTACCAATTGTGTGAGCTTAGGGGGAGTGGATTAATTGATACTGTGACACTGATCTCTGAGCCATGGCAAGTGCAGTGTAGGTTACGATGTGCTTTCTGGTGCTAAATTCGTAGATCCTAGGACTAGTACTACTGTAGTCCCTAGATCTTTTACCTTTTCCAATTCATTACTCGTGTGTTCGAGAGGCCTACAACACGTCATAACTTAGCTCATAGGGTTGCACTAACAAGGCCCAGTTATAGATTGATCCGCACGAGCTTCACTAGAGTAAGCGACAGGCTCTACCGCTCAAACAACTACAAAGCAGAGATTTAGGAAAATAAGCTGGCCCTATATACACATATACATCTTCAGTTGGGAACGGATATACTTAGCACATACAATGAACCGATATTAGAGACTGTCACATATCTGGCACGACTTGGAGGCTAGTTAGTAACCTTAGCTAGTCTAGCCTTTAAAAGCTTGCATTAATTTGGGACTATTAGTCTACGCCCATAGCCAGCACCTGCAAAAGATCCATTAAAAGTACTGTGGTACATGCAATACCTTAGAATTTTGGGGGTGTCGGGGTATTACCCAGAATATTCGTCTCTATTGAACCTTCGTCTTCATTCAAAAATGCAAAGCAGATAGGAGAATTATGGTATTTAATATAGTGTAAGCAAGATCAGCCATTCTTAGCAATCGTGACATGCAATGGTTATCTTGGTCTACTTACTTGGTTTCTTAGGATTCAAAGGGATAGGTATTCCTTGCTCACCTGGCTTTTATGATATTCTAGCTAGTTAACTCCTGTAGTTACAATCAATCAGCCAGACTTCTATTGTGGTTCATAAATTTCCTGCAAGGGTGTGGGTGGCAAGTATGAGAAAAAGTGTAACTTTACATTTTTCTCACACTTTATCTTCCTGATAGACTTGGGGACCTAAGAAGATTTTTTATGGATTTTCTTGCCCACAACAAGAGATCCCGTGGTCTACAAGTAAGGTAAACTAGGTTCAATCTGGGTAGCACTTTTCCCAGGGTCTCCAAATCCGTGAACCATAGGGAAAGGTTCGGACAAAGACTGATGCCCGGGAAAGTCTTTACGCACCCGCGCTGCATAACATTCAGCCTCAGCGCACTACTTCTGGTGAGACATACAGCAGTGCATAAAAGGGGTATGCACTGTACCTTAAGACGTTCCCCACGCACTATACATATGTACAGGATGTATATGTTCAAACGCTATAGTGTTCCATAATACTCTCCCATGTACCTATTCTTAACAAACACAGAGTAATAATACAAACTATTTGGGCTGAGGATTGAATATGTCACAGTATGTAACTACTTAATTCGTTATTTCCGTGCCAAGATAGCGCCATATTCCCTACCTGATTGATTCAGCCGGCCCGACTAACCGTATTCGTAAAGGTTTAGGCAACATTGAGTTGTGCCAATCAAACTATTCGGCAGTCGCAATCAGACTACCGTACGATTCGGCCAATCAGCGCGCTGCAGTGTGTCACTGGGAGCTTCAAAATTTCAGGCCGAATTATTGTTATAAAGGATCGTAAACAACTGCTTGAGGACATTATTTTCGGGTTCTACTGTTTTCTACTGTTAACAGTTCCCGAAACTCGAAAGCATCTGTTGACCTACCCCCTAGGATAACACTGGTATAATTTCCTCGATTCGTGGTTAAAAGATTATGGCTATCGATTCAGAGGACAGACCTTCGGTTGTGGGTTGTGGAGGTAAGATATTCTTGAATTTGATTATATTTCCTATTGAGACTAATATAAAATATTCTACGGCATTTGCTACTTAGATATTGCATGCCCACCTACCGCTCGAGTTTCATCCTTCAAATCCCTCTCGTTTCTGGATCGATTTCTCGCAGTATGGATTTTCCTCTCCATGGCAATTGGGATAATTTTGGGATATTTCGTCCCAGTGCTATCCGATGCTCTTCAGAGGGGGGAGTTTGCTGGGGTGTCGATCGCAATCTGCGTTGGGTTACTGATCATGATGTATCCTATCTTATGTAAAGTGCAATACGAGACGCTTCCTCTCATTTTGAAGGCAAGGAGTCTGTGGATGCATTTTGCCTTTAGTATTGTGCTGAATTGGATTGTGGCCCCGTTGTTTATGGTTTGTTCCCGATGAACTATGTGTTGGGAAAGTCAGAATAGGGCTAACACTGCTGGATCGTAGGTTGGTCTTGCCTGGGCCTTTCTACCGGATGAGCCGGAACTACGCGAAGGCCTTATACTCGTGGGCATAGCTCGATGTATTGCCATGGTAAGTGCAAGCCCAGTCACCAATGTAAGGAGCCTTGATGTTGACTGCCTGATAAGGTTCTCATCTGGACAAATCTTGCCTCAGCGGACCTCCAGTATTGCGCAATGCTCGTCGCTCTGAACTCTCTTCTTCAGATCGCGCTATTCGCACCGTTCTCCCTCCTCTACATCAACACCATCTCTCATCCCTCAACGAACGTCACAATCTCATACTCTACAGTTGCTACCTCCGTCGCAGTGTTCCTCGGGATCCCACTTGCCGCAGCTGTCGTCACCCGTCTCACCCTCTTCAAGCTCTTGGGTGAAAACGGCTATGCAGTTTTCATTAAGTGGATTTCCCCATTCAGTTTGCTCGGTCTCTTATTCACCATCATCGTACTCTTTGCATGCCAGAGCGCCAACCTCGTTCGCCAGGTCGTCTCGGTCTGCCGTGTGGCCGCACCACTGATTGTCTACTTCATTGTGATATTTACAATTACAATGGCTGTCTGTCGATACATGGGCCGGTGGGGCAATGCTACTCCTATAGAGTCTCAGGCTGCGGAATCGGATGAGGTGATAGCCAAACGGGCAAGAAGGAAGACTGAATGGGGATATGGGAGGAGCACAACGCAGGCATTAACGGCAGCGAGTAATAATTTTGAGCTGGCGATTGCGGTCGCGGTAGCGGCGTATGGGGTGGGGAGTAAGCAGGCGTTGGCGGCGACGGTGGGGCCACTCATTGAGGTGCCGGTGTTATTGGGGCTAGTAGAGGTGGCGAAGTGGTTGAGGAGGAAGTGGGATTGGGAGTAGAGACATGGATATATGGCTGCGGGGGGTTTTCGATTTTTCAAGTATTGTTAAGCCTCCCAAGGTGATAGTGATGTAATGCAATTTGCATGATAGGATTTATTAGACTGAAATCAAAACCATCGAAAGAAATTCGTCGCGCAATAGAGATCATATATGTGGATATGCTTCAGCAATTATCACTACTAAAATAATGTTCTGTGTGATACGCACTACGGTACAATTCTAGGGAGTATGTAGATAATCCCCGCTTACTCCCCGCTATGCTCTCATTATCGCGGTCATGATGTAGTCTCCGACGGGGATTAATCTCTTGGTGTACAAATGGGTGCATGTTTTGCAGGGGTGTGAGAACAGTTTCCATTCCCAATATGGGTGTGGTTGCACCCAGAAGGGGAGCAGAAACTCCAAAATTGGGAGCATATATTCCCTTATCAACAATTGACTCTGCATAGATTTCACTCCCCGCAGCAATCTCGCAGTCACATTTTTTACTCCCATTTTGCAAGTACTGTAGCACAGCCGGAGCCTGCAATCCGCCAGGATATACTCGTATTTCTGACTCCCCACTCACCCAAAGACTTGGTAGTCCTCACTGTAATGTAGTCGGTGTGCAAAGTCAGCATCACCAGTCGTCACCATGACGAAGTTGGTACGAGTACTGGGTTATGTGATGCACATGACCGCCGACAGCTTTGCTATGATAGAGTTCGGCATTGTATATCGCAAATTTTACTACCCATGTTTCATAGAGAATTTTGTACAAGCTGACCTGACTAATGCCGGCTTTGGATGTGGGCCAGCAACACTGCCAAGAGGACATGATACTTCAGCTCTTGGTGTTGAGCGGACACATTGGAGTTGAGTTACTCTTATCAGTGGAGATAAGCATGCGGAGTCTAAGATACGGACATTAAAATGGGTGTATGCCATGGAGAGTTAAAATATAGACTCAGAGCGGGGAGTTACAATGCACTCTCAGGTAGTGGAGAGTCAAAGCTAAAGCTTATATTGAGAGTATCGTGGGAAGCGATCAATGGGGAGTAAAGAATAGGTAACATATGCGAGGAGTGATAAACGGGGAGGGATGAGTAATAGGCGCGGGGAGCATCTCGGGGAGTATCGCCGCGGAGAGCAAGACTTGGCTCTACTCTGCGGGGTCGCAGCGCGGGGAATGATTTGATATACCATAAACAAGTTGCGGGGAGCGATAGAGAGGTCATTACTCTACTATGTATTGCTAGTGGAAATAGAGGAGATACAGGTACGATACAGGTCCAATTACTACTTTACAGATCTCATACCTGGATAGGGATCACAAAGCTTGCTGGTACGCAGTCACAATCAGGAAATGCTACGTGCGGCTCAGGATTCATGGATGACTCTGTTTAGGAACTATAAATGCAATATGCATGCTTTACATTGGCTTTCGGAATAGATTACGGGCAGTATATACTCAATACCTTATCCGGTGGATATGAGTTATCTGCTAATACACTCTTTAGTCTAAGAAACGTTCCACATACCAAACGCAGGTTGTAACTCTGGCATAGCAAGTAGACTAAGCTATTGCCGTAAATAGGTAAAACTTTGAATTATCTGCTAATACACCTATATAGCCTAGGAAACGAACACAGGCAAATAAATAGTCGGTGCCTGTACGCAGCGTGCAACAGGTGGAATTGACTGTTTTCAAATCCAAGGGGGGAGCCTTTTCAACTTATTACCACGCTGCAGTGTCGCGCAGCTGCCCACCCCGCAGCATCTCACATCCCCACTGCGCCTCACACCCTACTAGCCCACCTCGAGCCTTGAGGTGGCATACAGCTCGTATACAAGTACTAAATTAATTTTCCTTAGTAAAAGAGGCATGCGGAATGCATGACTAATTCAGTTCAGGGTAACCCCAAATAACCTGCTCCACTTGGGCGAACCCAACTTGAAATATCCGTAGGTAGATGTTGGAATGGTGAGAGGGGGTCAAAGTAGTATTCTGGTATATTTGGACTGATTATAGAATAGATGCTGGTGATATGTGACCTCCCCGAATCATGCAGTAACCTACCATCTACATGGGAAGTGTAAATTCTGCATGAATCTACCCCTCAACTCCGTGACCTACAGTAGCAGCCCAGCGGCGCTGCTATCTCAACCTTACTTAGGGATCTAATTCGCTATAGAATCTTTGATATAGAAGTCACATCCTTGCTTTGGTTTTGCTCAAGACATATAGAGGAGTGCACTAGTACCTTGGGGGTAAGCTGCAGATGAGTCTGAGATTGGATTGATTTTCTCCACATGCTTATTGGTATATCATTGACCAAGATGGCAGTTAGGGCTTAAAATTTAGATAAGCAATTTCCACACTAGGTACTGATTGCGACTTATAATCGTATACTATGCAGAGTATGCGGCGAAACATGTGTGTATAGATGAGTTTAAAATATCACCGAGTCTAGTTCGACATTAGTATTTTGATTTTGTTTTCACCTTTATGAATTACTATATACACATACCCTGTGGCATGATACACCGGATATCTTCCAGTGCTAAATATGTATATAGGTACGTACCATATTCGAAGGCACATTTGATGTATAACCCTGACATGAACAAAATCTTCTTTCATCGATTGCGATCATTTTAGTAGTAGCTAGTTCTAGGGAATGAACCTGGTGACCTCTGTGCAATTACATCTGTAGCTCGCCTCACAGTTGACCTTTTCATAGTCTACAAGTTATGAAAGTTACCGGAGAGCCACAAATTGTCAACTGTACAACTACATTTAACGAAGGTGGGTATTTTCCAAATTTCCAATGGTGGAAAGGGGTAGTCTGGCGTAAGCGGTTGCATGTGTTGGCAATATAAATATGCACCTATATTGTAGGTTGGGAGGAACCCTGGGATTATACTTACAAATTTATGCTATCTCAAAGCAGGGGTAGGGGTGGTATTGCGTGCATAGTTCACAATAGTACAACGTTAATTATAACATTAGAGATATGATGGTGTATAAGAGCCGCCTCGCGTCTTCTCTGTACCTAAAGGAAATTGTGTGCAAGTTTAAATTTCAACCCCGGGCTTTAAATTCTGTACCCGCGCTCCGTACGTGTACTCCTACCTGCAGCAGGTGGTGTGGAGGGCTGTGCGGGATCATTGGGGCAATAGTTTTAATAGTATTTGCAGAATAGGTACTTAACCTACTCGGTGTGAGCTCAAGTAGTTCAGAATGTGTAATTTAGTCCCCCATTCCTCCTTGATATCCATCAGCCCCCTTCTACAATCATTTCCATGGCTATCTCAATCGCCCTCACCTTTGTCTCTCACCCCTCATCCGTCTCCCCTCCCTTATCGGCCCCGCCCTTATCTACCTTGTTCTTCTCGCCCACCTCACCCATCTCATTCATCCCATCCATCTCACCCCTTTCCTCCATCTCATCCCTTGCAGGTTGGCCTTAGCGACTGCGTCACAGTACAAGCTTCAGGGTAGTGTTGATGAGCGCCAATGAGGACTATGACGAGCAGGGATTATGAAGGACCTTACGGAAGATACCAGGCATTGGGTTGTACTTGGTGAGGAAATTATGTTAGTACTGCTGCTTGAAAAGACCTCCCTAGGAAATATAAAGGCTATTAAGACCGTACCTTACGCGCGGTATATCAAGGGAAATAGTGGTTGCTAAGGCTTCTAGGACCGCCCATTTTCGAATCTCGTAGAGCCAGGCAAACAGCGCCCACTTTACCAGTCGAGATTACCCAACTTGTTGATCACCTGTTCGGACTGAGCGTTGCGCCAGCTCTTACGTCTCTCCGGTATTTCTAGCTAGTGTAGTCTATACGGACTATTTCCTGTAAGAAAAATACTCTTATCCGATCCACATGGAATAAGCCGGGGTATATTTTTTTTTTTTTTTTAATAAATCATTACTCGCATTTATACTAAGGTACATGACGAGGGGGTGCAAGCCGGGGTATATGTTATGCTGAGATGTTATGACTATAATGTATGTTACGTTGAGATATTATGACACATAAGCCGAGATGCATGTTATAATATACAAGCCGAAATAATCCGAGAAGTGATATGGGAAGGCACGTGAGGGAATGGAAGTTATATATCTACGCTGGCATAGCCACCGATAGAGAAGACAGACAACTCAGATCAATGAACTTAATAATCCACCTACTAGACATACATACTAGAACAACATTTCCGGTTTCTTCAGAGCGTGCCTGTTTCTTTTTAGTACTAATTCATTACTCGTATGCAGACTCGTAGGCCTATTGAGAGGCAGCAGATCCCCCGGCTCGACCTAGACGACTCTGCCCCGTATCTACGTACAAGACCGACAAAGTTGCGCAGGTGTGAAACCCAGCGACTACGGAGTATTCGCGCAAGTAAAGAGCCATGCCTTGGAAGCTCTCAATACCTCGCCTTTCTGTGAATGAAGATGGGGTTCTGAAACGAAAGAGACGCAGGACCTCAAGACTTTACACCTTTACTTTAAGAACACATCACCAGCAGATGCGTGCGGAAGCCATCCGGAGCAACGAGTCACGTATGTAGGTCCAAATTAACTCAAGCTTGCGTAAAACGCATTGAATTGCTAGGCGTTCGGGAACGATAGATGAATTGGTTGATGAGCGAGAAATGGAACAAGAACACTGAACGAGAGCCTTATGCCCCCAGTACCAATACCCCGCTGCACGCTGCCCAGTCTCAACTCCAATTTAGTTTCCACGCCCTCACAGCGCCTCGATGCCATTACCCCACTTAGGGTGTGTAGTCTATGTGGCCCTTTCGTATCTTTCTGCAGTTGTTACGGCTGAGCTGCAGACTGGGGGTTTACTACCGAGTGGCGGGTGGCCTGACGCTGACCCCGCTTTCCTCTATATATATGCACCTCCTGTACATAGATATGTTCTTCAAGACTCGAGCGAAGCCTTGTATCTCTTGGTCAATATTATCTTTTACTAGAGTATTATCTCCTGTTTACGCACCCGTACGTGCGACCAATTAGGCCCGAGCCGTGATAGCCTCAGAATACCTATATTCCAACAGATATTACCTGATCACCGGCTCGCCCCTAATAGCAGTCTTCGCACACGAGTATGCCGCAGGTAACACAGGGCTTGAGGTCCCTTTTGCATGCAGGGAATCGGAATCGCTGCTCCCATGGACCGACAGTGCTGGTCAGGATAGAGTGGAGGGTGCGGCAAGTACGGGCCAGGTTGACGGTATTGAAGCGGTGGCTGCACGAGAGGAGGGATATCAGCATTGGGTAGATGGCAAGAATATGGGCCACCCCTTCTAGTCCCCAATGGGTAGGTAGTTATGGAATCTGATGCGATAACTGCAAGAGGCGATTCCTCCTGAGCCTGGGCCATCATAAGAGCTCTGGAGGCGATAACGTTGGTGTTTGTGGTGAGTAGACAATTTGATCCTTAGTATAAGCACTGTGGGCTTAGCTGGAGGTTGGAGATCGTGAGGGCAGAAGCAAGGGCGAAATTCTCACCCGAGTTTTGCACTGGGGCCAAGTATGGCTCTTTGTCCACGGATAGTCACATTTGATTCAACTAGTTGTAGGTACTTACAAATGGGATTAACACGGCAACATTCACAGTTGCGGCCGGCCCCAAGCGCCTGGGACTAAGTATCGAGCTAGCATGACGGCCGGACAACCGATGGTGACCCTTGGGTTTGCTAAGAAAATGTTTCACCCAATGTGGGTAGGCTTCCCGCTGATATATCGACTTAACGAGCACACATGTTGACCAAGTGGCTCGGTGTAACGGGGCAGGCTATGGAGGATTCTGAATATGAGTCTCGTGCCAAGCAGGACTGGTACGACTGTGGGATTGGAAGCGAGGAACGTGGACTTCCAGGGAGCGCTTGTCGGTAGTAGAAGTAGAATTCTTATGGAGGTGATGGAACTAGGACGGGAAGCTTCCAGAAGGTTATAGATATAATCGAAGGTATGAGGCACATCGTATGGCGGAGGTAGCATACAGGGCGTTGAGTGAAAGAAGAGAAGAAAACAACAACGAACAGGAAGACAGTGGTTATAGACACTTCTTCACGACAACCTCGACTTGGACATGAACAATAGCAATGGAGAAAACTCTGCAAGACGGGTATCCGTGATACTGGCATCCACCATCCCGCGCACTATCCTCCCGAGTTTTCGGCTCATCATGGCTCTCCTACAGGGCCGCATATGAGTACTGAATTTTTTTTTTTAAAAAAAAAAATCCCGCACACTAGCCGCTACAATGCTGATACCCACATCCCGTGGGTATGAAGTGACTGAATGGAAAATTGGGATTTGTACGTAACCGCGATTGTTGGGACATCCACACAACCTTTGATTTGTCCTTACCCTTGTGTAAGCCAGTAGCCCCGGGACCGTGCTTTTGTTTTTTATTACATACCCGGATGTTTTGATCTATCGGGATAACCCGGTTGGTACATATCGGGAAATGCAAACCTCACCTGAATCATGTAACTCATGATTGCCTATACTTGGCTTATTATAAAGAGCTATACAGCTTATGCAGGCGTGGCATATGTAACGCCCAATAACTGGGATTGATTTATATAGAACCACGTTTATGAAACTCTAACATTAGAAACTTTAACTCTGCGTGAAGCCCCAACCCGATGGTGGCACGCCGGTTGGTATGGAATTAACGTTACCCCTCAGTTAACTAGCCACCGCTATTACCAGTTACGTAATTGAGCCTGCAATAAGTCTTGGGACGGAATAGTGGTTGACGCATGGCCTGCCAACCAGACTACATGGCCTGAAAATTGGTGGTTGTATGAGCGGGGCCTCGGACTGAACGAGCTGAACGGTGGGGTGGACGGATAACGTTATTTTCTCGGCTTGATTGTACTCCACGGATAAGGATATTTAAGTCGGTGGATTTCCTCACATTCTCTTTTATTATATCAAGCAAGCCTTCCCTTTTATAGTATACGAATATACTCTCTTCTACCTCGCGAACGAGTGAACACGGAAGAGCGATTTCTTCAATGAGGAACTTTGCTACTTCGGAAACCGTGATTAGCAATTACCAGAATCAGACACCTTGCGGTCGTCAGAGCAGTCACCTCGTTCCCACGGTGTTCATCGCTGGCTATATCATCGGTCTAGGGCCTCCACCCCACCTCCGTCATCACTACGGATATCAACCCCCTTCCCTCCCTAATCACCACCAATACAACTCTCAACGCCCCCATCACCCACCACCCTCAGCCCCCATTCGCCCATCATTTCAATCCTTTGTAATTATAGTTTGATCATTCCGAGTGCGAGTAGAGAATTCTTATTTAAAGAAAAACCAAACAGGCCCTGCTAAGCACCGGAGTGGGAAGACAAGAGGTTTTAGTATTCTATGGATATCTCTTGTCGTATATTGTTCTCAGTAATCATCCACACAAAACATAATAAACATATTCCAGAGAATAGCATACTCATGAGAATGTGGGGGGTACTTCTGATAGCACAGCATCCGTGCCTTCCCGATGATGAGGATACACCTCCATATATTGAGCTGCTTTTTTTTCTCTTTACATATTCATTACTCATGGGGTCCCGACGAGGGACCATGATGAGCCCCCCGGAAGCCCGGGAGGATTCAAGAGGTGCCAAGTTAATCTGGCCCGCCCACGCTCGCTATGTACAAAATTATATAACGCAGCAACCGAGATATCCAAATCGCGTCTGATAAGAATAAGCAGCCATTATCAACTGCGGGCTTGGGGGTAAGTGTACTCAGTCAAGCGTATGCATTTTGGGGATTTAGGGAGTGGTGATGCCAAATAAAGCGGGCCTTAGATGTTTGTTGTTGACTATAGCACCAAGAATCATAAAAAAACCAAACGAGATATTTTTATGCCTTTGGAAGGTGCATTAGTTAGTAGTGGTACTGTATGCTTAGTACTGTACCGTACTTGGTGCAGGGACACCAATGAGTTCTGGTCTACAAGCTGCATGCACTGTACAACCGTTCTTGCGGGGTCCCAAAACCTCTCTTTTGACTACTAAGTACTATATAAGATAGAAAGAAAATATACAAAACAAATAGAAACGATTACAATACCAAAACACAGCCCATTATTAGTTGACCCAACCAAATACCAAAATATACTACGTTCCCTATTCATTGCTCCACCAGATCCCCAAGACCAATATCCGTCCAATCGCTCCGTTATGAAGAATACATACATATGTACATTACTAGAAAACTGCACATAAAGTGATTAAAGTTGGTGAGCGAAAGCGTTCTCCACTAGTCTGCTCGCCAATACATTTCCTAATACAAAAAGCTGCGATGGATGCCTAAGTGGCAACATTGTCGCGGGATTCTCCTGAGTTTTGTGATGGACGTAGTTAGTTGTCGTCTCTTCCATGAAGGGGCTATAATGAAAATGTTAGCCAATTATACATTTCGAACCATACAATTTCCAGTTACATAACCATCAATGAAGTGAACCACGCCATTCTTTGTCACCACATTAGGTTTTACTAGGCAACGGCAGTTGACGAGCCTCTCGCCGTTCTTTGCCCAAATAATCTTGATCGGCAATCCAGATCTAGAGAAAATGGTTTTCCCGGCATTAATTCACCACTATAGTACAGCGGTACATCCTCGGCAAATTACTAGTTGGAATGTGCGATTCGGGGTCAGTATTGTAGGTACTGTTGCCATATGGGGTAAGGTGATTGCTGGAACCGTCGATAGGGGCAAAGATAGTAACAGCAGGTGTATCTTCGAGCAAGCAAGGTTGTTGGCGCAGGCAACATTATTGTAGAATACGGAGGTAGTATTGAGCTTCTGGAACGTTTCGGCCAAGCTATGGGGTAGGGTAGAGAACTATTTTTGAAAAGAAATCCTATTAGCGCTGTGTGTACTGAATAAGGAGAAATGATCACTAGTTGAGGACTTACTCGGAAACATCGTAGATCGCGCCGTTCTGGGATTTAAACTGGGCGCCGAACAGTGAATTGAGTATCCCCTAGCCCACTTATAATCTCTATACGAGACCATCTACTCCAGTTCCAAATCGAGCGGCCTGATTCTTTGTATATCTCGCAGATTCACAAACCCAGGATCGTCGAGGAAGGTGTAAAGAGTTTCAAAATTCGTATCTGGGTTATTAATAGGACCCTCCCCGACTTGTCGTTTGTCGTTTTCTGGGTCTGGGCGGTTCTTTGTGAAATAGGTATGAGCCGCCCCCGTTTATTTTCTTCATTATCTGTGCAAAGGTGCTCCTCAACCCGAGCATTCGAGGGTGCCCAAGCTGTCACATCATGCGTGTGGCGATTAATGGGGATTTCGGTGGCGGTCATGATAGCGAACGATCGAGACCAAGTTCTCGGAGGCGTATCAGGAGGTTCTGAGAAAGAACTAGCCTTGAGGCCACAAGTAATTTTTTTAATTTTTTTAATTCTAAAACCGGGTACTCAATATGCGAACCTCAGAGTGGGGCCATGATGAGCCCCTCGGAAGCCGGAGAGTATGATAATGAGAGTACCGATAAAAGCTTCATGGTTAGGCTAGATAGACAAACTTTTGGGGAAGTCGGATGTAAGTGAGTTCGAAGGCAATGGAAGAGCAAGGAGTATTCAGGTTACACAGTTCTGATTCCAGAGACACCCAGTGTGAGGAATATCTGACTATTCGGGGGAGCTTGTGTCGAGATATATTGACTCTAGAATTGATCTTATACGCGGAACCAGTACATGCTTCGGCGATGTAGAAGATATGTGTATGCATGTGTCTAGGTCCGAAATTGCGGGTGAATGCTACATAACAACTGTTCTGACCCATTTGATTGTGGATTTATTACGCTACGATAACTTTGTGGTATGCTACACAGAGTCCTATCCGCAGCGGATTACATAACCCATTTGATTGTGGATTTATTACGCTACGATAACTTTGTGGTATGCTACACAGAGCATTCAGCAATACGGCCCATTGGTCAATGGGACGCTATTGCTGGTTGGGACGGCCCATTCACCAATCTGCATAATATTCTAGTATTATTACTTCATACGAAACTCTTTCTTCTATTTCGCA
>Ga0307511_10001364_pt1 | contig 25862 bp, 25 predicted proteins | sample 13_EM_MG_FD_200266 | JGI IMG/M metagenome (GOLD analysis project Ga0307511, IMG submission 200266) | Populus trichocarpa ectomycorrhiza microbial communities from riparian zone in the Pacific Northwest, United States - 13_EM | ecosystem: Host-associated > Plants > Roots > Unclassified | place...
CTGTGATTGACAAAGTCTGGGGAATACATCAGAACATTTGTACATACTTATATACTATGGTTCAGTATCATGTAAGCATCTTACTAAGTGGACAAGCAAGCGATCAGTCATTGGTGAACAGTGAAGAAGGGAAGGACGGACAATGAATGAAAGGAGGGAGGACATTTAAGATAAGTGATGATGCACCATGAAGATAAGAAATGAATGAAGAAGGTGTACCGTGAGAAGTCAGATGATCTAGCATGGGAGAGATCATCCTAACGAAGTTAAAGAAAGAAGTCACGAAGAACCGTCAGGGTTGAGGGTTTGATGGCTAGATAGGGGTTCGGAAAGATCCGATGTAGATAGGAGACTTGATTGAAGACCGATGCTTGATATATATAGACTTGTGGTTTGGCCTTGGTTGTCTTCATTGTCTTTCGTCGATACTCTTCCACTACTCTCACTACTCCTCTACTCCCTTATCAACATGTCTGACATTTACTGCCATGAAGACGTTATCAACTTCACCGACCCCTTCCTCGATTTTGAACAGGGGTATCAAGCTCTGAGGAAGGTCGCTGCTGTCCCGGTCTCTCCGAGGACTATTATTCCAGAGCAGCCGTTGACCCGTAGGGGTTATCCGAGAGGGGAGAGTCAGGGACAATCATCAGGTCGGCGTCCCTCTTTACTTCCTTTTGATGGTTGTACTGATCGACTCCCAGGTAGCATTCCCGGATTATTCAGTTTTGACAAGGCCGAGATCTCTTCTAAGCCCTTTGGTTGTAAAGGCAATCATCATCATCCTTCTGATGAAGAGCAAGCGGCCCAAGACAAACAGTTGTTTGTCTATCAGTACAACCAGGGTGGGGAGAAGTCTCGTAGGGATAACTCATCCTGTCCCTATCCTTCCTGCGCCAATATCCGCTCTCGGATGGAAACTTCCAAGTATCGCCACGACCAGTTTAGGGAACTGGGTCTTGGGGATTTGGTGATGGTTGGGAAGGAGCAATGGAGAAAGCATGTCAGGGGTCTCGACATAGAGGGCTTTCCCAAGTCTTGGATTGGGAGGGGTCTCAGGGAGATCCATCACGTCGGGGATCAGATGGATGGGAGGATGGACGCCTGTCTCGGGTACACCGCCGTCCTCGGTGCTGAGATCTACGAATCGATCGGGGAACTTTGGGATGACTTGAAGGAGGACCAGAAGAAGAGGGCTCTTGATGGTTGGGAGCGTATGGACACGAAGAGGCAGTTGGAAGACTCCCTTCGTGATGCTCAGGGGGAGATTGCCAACCTCAAGGCTCGGGTTGACACCTTGGAGTTCCTGGTCAAGAAGTTGACTTGTCTGGTTCCTGAGGTTCCCAAGGAGGCTACTTTCCAGGTCACCTCTCCTCCTCTTCCCAACATCGGTTTTCCTCCCTCGATGGACATTCCTGGTCTGACTGTCAACCAGACCACCGTCGACGAGTTCCTCGACTGGTCATCCTTTGATATGTCTTGGCCACATGGTGGGTACGAGGCTGATGTTGAGAGGGATGGGGATGGGGACTCTAACAAGGAGAACGAGTGGGTCACAGTTCCGGTTGATGAGTAGATAGTTCTCTTATCGGTATTCCAATACTATCTGTTTTCCCAGTCTTCTTTGTGTGACTTTGAAGTGTGAAAAGATTTAAAAAAAGAAAAGATTAAGAAAAGGAAAGATAAGATAAGATAATGCCATGTCATGATTTGAACAAGTGTTTGGGTGCTTCGAACTTAGAAAGAAAAATGAGTAAAAAGGGTGAAAATCGTGACACCTGCCCAGTGCAGTGAGAGGTAGGGCACCTGGCAGAGCAAGTTGAGTCTTGGAAAGGTAGGGAGATGAGCACTGGAGGAACCAGAGGCCAGTCAATGTCCATGAAATCATAGGTAGAAAAGAAATATAACACATATATGGGTAAAATGTTATTATACTTGGTCTGGACCATCAATGTCCTTTTGATCTCAGTGGAGGAACTCTCAATGTCACCCTCTTGACCACCAAGGAGGGTACCTTTGAGGCCACTGCTGGTGATACCCACTTGGGCAGTGAGGATTTTGACAGTAGGATTGTCTATTGAAACAAAACTGAAGCACATGTTAATTAAGATCATGTGTCTTCAACTTGATCTGGGTCAACTGGTCTAGACAGGGCTCTCTACATTTTTGCCTGTGTTAGATCCACTTATTGGGCTTGCCAGTGCTCACTTGGTTGAGCTGCTGCTTGACCAGGTTCTCACTGGGGGTAAACCCCATACCTAACCTGTCTGAACCCATCCAAACCACACTGGAAATAACAGTCAGATAGGTGCAGCTCATGAACTGAACATTGGGAAAATTACCCAGGAGGGGATCTAGGTTGTTAGATTGGCTGAGGCTACAGTGTAAGGTCCCAGCCTGGCCAATAACCACACCACATGTGTTCCTTGGTGATCCCCTTGTCAAGATTGTAGGCAATGGTGGCAGTTGTGGGCTCATTTATGATGCAAAGGATGTTCAAACCACATGTGGTACTGGCCTCTTTGGTGGCTCAGTGTTGGGAGCTGTTGAAGTGGGCAGGGACAGTAACAATGGTGTTGGTGATGGTGCCACCAAGGTAAGACTCAGCAATCTCTTTTATCCTGTTCAAGATTGTGGATGTGATTTCCTTGGGAGGCTAAGGATGGAGCTAGGACCACAAGGAAGTCTGGTTGAGAAGTAACCAAGCTTACAAATTCCTCTTCCTTACCATGGTATTGAACCTGGACATATGGTCAATTGTCCTTGTCAAATACCTTGAAGGGGAGGTGTTTGATACTCAGCATGTACATAGGCAATAGCTGACATCAGAGGCATTTAGCAAGGGTTCAGTGCAGTCAGCACCCCTCCCCCCTCCAATATGGTCTTCAGAAAGATCAGTGGGGACATGAAGGAAAGGGCACTCTTACTCTACTATCAAGGGTACCTTTCAAAGGAACTCTGTCATATCTTTGGGTTTTCTGGGAAGAGCCTGAGGTGGAAACAGAACATTGAAGAGCACAGGAGTGTGGTTGTCCCATTGAGTCACCTTCAGGGCTGACCACAGAAACTCAACTCTGACCAAATAAATGGTCTAATGGCCTAGCTTCTAGTGGAACAAGATATGTATTTATGTGTTGGTTGAAATTCAGACATGGGTTGCAATTGTTTATGACATTGGACTAGCAAAGAGTAGTCTGTTGAAACTAATCAAAGATGTTGGTTCTTCTTACAAGTACCTCCAAAAGGTAGCGGTGGAATGGTTGGATATATGAGAATAATGAATGCAAGGGAGGGAATGGCACATGGACAGCTTTGCCTTGCATTGCCCTGAGGCTAACCAGCGCCTTCTTGCTTACGCTTACCCGCTGATCGATCGCAAGAGAGAAAGAAAAATGGAGGATGGGACAAGCTTTTCCAAAAACAATGTGACGCGCAAGCCCTGAGAGCAATGAAGTCGCAGGACGAGATGAGCGATAATCTTTCCACCATTTCATATGGGAAGCGGTGGACCAATTCATATGCCCCGGTCATAAGGCGATTGTCCTCAACTTTGCCTCGATGCAAAACAATCTGCATCAATGCGAGTTGAGGGGTTAGCTCCTACAGATGGGGGTCAGGGCCATTTACAAGTTTGTTGACAGTTTACTAGGGGTGTTGCCACCACGGTGGGTGAGAGTTCAGCGATGAAATTCGTGGCCACTGATCTTCGACCGGACAATCCACCTGGAGAGAATTTGATCTGGCGGATGATCTCTCCGTTGGGCAGGCCAGCCAGACAGAATGTCCTGTTGAAGAGTAAGTAAAACCTCCTTGCTAAAATATTTGCCAGCACTCACATACGTTACAGTTTCCGGGGAATTATCCTATTTGGAAGGCAATGTTCACAACAGTTGCCTGATTGGCTGTCCACCCGCCTGTGACCATTGTCGGGGGGGATGACAAAGCACATGCATTTCCATGCACTCAAGGGTGTAGGTGCATTCACCTCAGCAGGTGACACCCACGAATATTCATCCCCCATGTTCGCTACCACTACAAAAAGGTAGTGGTGACCATGCGTCCTGCCTCCTGATGAGTTGGTTGATTTCTTCATCCCTCGTTCGCCTAGAAAGCCGGAGTTGGTCGAACGAAGGGATAAAAGGACGGCTGGGTGGAGGTCTATCGATAGTCAGAGTCACGGGTAGATTGCGTACCAGTCCAGCGACTTCTTTGCTTTTTGGAGTGGGCGTTTGATGGAATCATCAGCGAGTTCCTGTGGGAGACCTGGTCAAGGTTTTGCGGCAAAGGATGGTGGATAGAATACTCACAGACTGGGGTGAGTCTAACGATGAATGGTGGGGATTGCAGGGGGGAGGGAAACACACTTTTGAGATCTTCATAACTGGAAGAGTACCCTAATAGCAACCGGCCAGACTAAATGGCGTAGAAGGTGTAAAACTAAACAGCCAGATACCTTTCAAACACCTGTTGCTGTAGATGGTTTTGAGCATCTCTTCTCCATCTTCCCGGAGACTTTTTTGCACCCCAACTTTATGCTGCGTGGAGAAGATGAGGCGGATGTGGAAAGGGGTCCCTCAGAATGGGCATACTTGCTTTGTGTGAATGTAGTGATGACTTTGATGGCAGGACGGGAGTTTGTTTGCCCTGCTGTTCCTGAGCTCGTTCCTTCTGCCTTGTCGCGCGTACCAGCAGGGGGTCAGCCGGCGCCGCTCTCTCTTGCGGAGTTCCGTCGATTGATCGTGGAAGGAAGGACTATGGTTCGACCCCGGACTCCCTTGAGAGAGTTGGACGCGTCAGTCGGCGAAGCGTACGCGGCGGTGGATGGGATGGTTTGGAATGGCGAGATACGTTGGGTAACACATCTTCGAGTGCAGCTGGAACGGAGTTGCGTCACGGAGGAACGCGAGCCCACCGAGCGAGAACGTGATCTCGAATCACGGGGTTTGGAACGAACCTCCATCAGGAAACGGGGTGTCTGCTTATTTTGCTGATACAGCTTATTTGATCTTATTTTCGCGAAGTCCCTGCCATTCGAAGCGTCAAAAACTGACCTAGATTATACAATCAAAATAAGCGAAAATAAGTGGTCATAAGTGTCAAATAATCGTCAAATAAGCAACCTACACGTTTCCTGATGACTCGGGCAGTGACATGTTGACACTCGAGATAGGGAGGAGACTGAGTTGCGTGTGTATCCTGAGGTATCTAGTACAAAGACCTAGTTTACACACTAAATACGAGAGTCCGTGAGATCAAAGGTGAAAGTCCGAGAGATAATTGGTGAGAGTCAGAAAACATGAGTAAGTGAACAAAATGTATCGCGCGTAGCACGGGTCCGGGGTTACAATGAGTCACATGTATATGGCATATCACGCCAATTTGGCGAAGCCCATCGCGGCGGGTTCGGAACGGAAGACAGCATAGATGTTCCTGAGGAAAGCGATTCCAACGACCCAGTCGGGTTTCTTATTATCATTATTTTCAGCGCGTTTTGTACCGGCTTTCAAATTGAAGATCGCTCCGACGCAGATAGATGGGTCGTTGCTGATTGGTCCGAGATTCATCTCTTGCGGCTCGATGGGCCAAAACGTTCCGCCGAAAGAAATGTAGATCTTGATTATGGTATCGCAAGCTGTGGAGCAAACGGGATGTCATGAAGAGACTCGGCGACCAGAAAAACGAACGTACGGAATCCATAAAAGCCGGCGAAGTCACCGTCCAACGGCCTGGAGTTGGGGACCTTGGCGTAGATTGCTGCAACTGCGTCCGCAGGGCCACCGATGAGCGGCGTGCTAGTGTCGAAGGAAGCGGCGCAACTAGGCGGCAAGGCAACGTTCTCCCCACCGACGGTGATCCCTGGGATTGGTGTGCGTGGGTGAGAAAGAGCTAATTACGAGCGCAAATAGGGTACAAACCTGACACGGGGAGGGCCCAGTGAGTCCGCAGTCCCCCGAAGGTGACCAGTGGACAAAATTCGACATTTCCTGTGAACAGGGACGCGTTCACACCACCGACGGTCAAAACACCACCAGACGGTTCGTTATGTTCTACCTCCCGGGTCTCCCGACTACCACCCGGGGCTGGGGGAAACTTGAAACTCATTTGGGAATCTATCGTTGGATCGTTCTTGCGAACGGCGGACCAGAATGGGGTAGCCCCGAAAGGGGAGGTGGCATCGGGGGCGGGGAGACCAATGTTACCGTTGTTGGGGTCAACTGGAGCGTTGGGGGTCGCGGCGCCCAGTAGGAAACGCTGGGTCGAAACCGAGAAACCACCGAATGTCACGACGTCTTCGGCGACATCACCGGTGACGGAACCAGAGCGATAGCTGATCGTCGCCGGCCCCCCGACTTGTTTGAAGGTACTTGAAGCGCCTCTATCGAACTTTGTGTTGTCGATCCACAAGTCCGCAGAACCTGTGTCAGGGACGGCACGGAACGGTTGAGGACTGTTCGAAAATTTGAGTTGGGAGTACTGAAAACGTGAGCTGGTGAATGGTGTTGAACGCACTCTGTCCCGATCCGGATCTCGACCAAGTGGTCGCCGTTAGGCTGTAGATTGTGGTTAAACAGGGCGGGGATTTATGGGGGCGGAGTAGGGACAAACATCTTCGGTGACTGGAATGTCCGCGCGTTTCGAGGGCGTGGACTCGCGGTAGCCGTACTTGTCTCTCAGGCCGCGCGCAGCAATTATGTAGCCTTCGGCTGAGATAGGGCCACGCTTAGCCACGAGAGGGAGGTGAAGAACTTCGCGAGCAGAGGTGTGAAGAGGCACTGCGCCAGCAAAGCTGAGATACGACAACGCGGTCAGGGAGAGGTAGAAAAGAATCATAGCGAGAGAGGACTGGGGGAGGGGAGGGGGGTGGTTTTTTTGTTTTTTTGAATCTGCATTATATATCCCGCAACAGCTAGCTACTGTGTCATTCTGACCAACCCGGCGAAACTTTCCACCAATCAAGTCAGTTTTTTGACAGTTTTGGCTCGGTGAGGTGGAACATTTCGCCGAGTTGGTTTGGGTGGCACAGTATTACCAAGAGTGCAAGACGCGGCAGGAAGCGGGACGGTGAACTCCTCATGTGCGCGGCAGCGCACCCAGATACGTAACTCCGAAACCCCGGGAGAACGCCGGGACAGGAGGAATGCACATACTGATATGAGGTACCTCCGGACATGAACATGAAGTAGGCGTTGACGGAGGGTTGGTGTGATACACTGCGTGGGATGCTTTGTAAAGCCGCAGCTAATAGAATAATGACAGACAACATTCCAGCGGTTAAAAAACTGATCCTCGGTTCACGGCAAGAGCTCAACGTCACACAAGCCTCATCTAATCAGAATTTAAATCGCACATGTAAAACGCTTGGCAAGTTCCAGGCGGGGCTGGACGGTTTAACTTCTGATGGGGGTTTCTACCCCTACTATCGATCATGCAGAAATCGTGCGCCCCAAAAGACATTATCGTAAAGAAATCGCAGGGCCCCATACCCTCTACAACGTTCTCCGGGATGGAGTCCAAGTTATTCACCCCGAAAGTCAAAACCAGAAGTCGTGCACGAACGTGACGACTCTGGTAACGGTTCGTCACGCGGATCAATCAGTGTCGCGTCAAACACAACCTTGCCGAGCCACCGCTGGTGCCTCGTGGTTATCCGCCTCACACCTTATTCGGCGGCGCCCACCGCCCAGAACCCGCTGTTGCGTGTTTCCTGTCAAAGCAAACATGCAAACTGTCAAGACATTAGTGGACCCTGACCATAGTTCCGGTTTTTCCGGGTTCAGGGGGTGAATCGTAAGCGTCCTTCTCGCCCCAGTTGCAATTCCCTCACAGCCTGTATGTTTGACCGCAACTCCAGATAAACCATCTCAACAGTACTCGAGCACGCTCGCACTGCAGTGAATCCTAAATATAAGAAACGAACGGTGGTAGAGGTACACACTTGGTTCTACTCAACGCTGGTTTGCATTGTTATCCTCTGAGCCAGGCCCGTTGTGGAAGGGGGACTCGGTCGGAATCACAGTCATGGGACTTTTAGACGCTGGACGTCGAGCAAGACATGAGGTAGGCTGATTTCTCGTGCGGGAAATCCGCTACATTGAGCTGCCGTGAAAAGGACTCACAGCGTCGTGCACCTGGAGTTCTTGCGCCTGGATTGGGCCTCCCTCGTCCCATTCCACGGATTGTCGCCCTCAGTCAGGTCCTCCGTCTGGGTAATTGCACCACCGAAGTCTTTGACCTTGCCTGTTTCTTTCCCCTTCTCGGGGATCTGGCGTTGATCGATCCCTACCCTGAGTGGATGGACCGCTCCTTCCACATCTCCCAAACTCATCGGGTCCCTTGACCTGTTAATGTTCGGGATGGTCCGGTTTAACACACGTAGATTGTTGGACCTCTCAGGTGGTCTCCGCTTCTCCAGGATCGGCGTGATGTTCTCCCACGTCACCCAGCTAAAACTGTCAAGAACTGAATTGATTGGTGGAATTTTTCGTCAGGTTGATCGGAATGGTACAGTAGTACGGATATCCTTGAGGGTGATCAAAAATACTGACAGCCCCCCCCCCACGCCGGCGCACATGAAAAGCGCGACATCTGTACGTGAGTGACTGGGTCTGCAAGACACAGATGTGACATCGTGCCTTGAAAACGATAAGAGGTGTTGCATCGATAATCGATAATCGATAGGCCCCTGGATTTTGAGGAGCGGTACCCTACATCCCCTCTCCCGCCCCCGAAATGTCCCAACAACTTGTTGGGGTGACCCCCAGTCCCCTCCTCCCCGTTCCAGAGCAGCCAAGTGCGTTGAACCAAGAGCCGATCCCCACGACATCCAAAGCCGAATCTACGATTGACTCCCAAACCAACACTGTGACACTCCAGGGCTCCACCCAGTCCCCAGAGATGCGCCCCGCGATGGCCACAAACGAATCTACGAAACCCTCCCTAACCAGCACTTTGACCCCCGGGGTCTCCCCCCCTCCACCGCAGTCCTCCCCCCCACCCCCCAATGACACCTCCCTGGCCCCTGACAACACCTCCCTGGCTCCTGACAACACCTCCCTGGCTCCTGACAACACCTCCCTGGCTCCTGAAAACACCTCCGTGGCCCCCGACAACACCTCCCGGCCCCACGACGACACACCCCTGCCCTTCGTTGGTTTCCTTGGCTTCCTCCAGCCCTTCAGGGACTTCCTCCACAACCCCAAGAGAGATTGGAGGCCGATTCTGGTGTGGTTTGGCCTCGTAGCCTTGGTTGCTGTGTCCATGGGCGTGTCCGTCGGCTCCGACTCTCGCGGTATCGAACCATTGGGTAAGAGTCCATGCAATAAGACCGGAGTAGGTTTTCTGTGGCCAGACAGGGTGGTCCAATCTGAACGATATCCCCCAGGTCGGGATAATTGGCCAAACCCTCCGGTTTGATTCACAAATGCTAACCGTGAGGTGGTCCATCATTGGATGTGGGAGGAACGCGTTGGGTGGCACCCGGTCCCCCAACAACTATGCGTTCCCAAATATAGCTGTGGATGTATACCTGAATAAGTGGGTACAGATCCGGCTCTATATCTATCTGGGAGTTACTTAACCGAATGCCAGCGCTTCGGACCCAGCCTTTTCGTATGATCCAGGTAGCCTCCCGGGCAACGTACAGCTCCCGTCCGGCCGGCAGGGTGGGCTACCGTAAGATTTTCAACGAGTCAAACTTCAATGAGTCTAAACTAACTCTCCTCCTGCTCAGCCCTCTGGCTCTGGTTTCCTTCGAAAATCAATACAGTGTGATCACCGGCGAGCAGTACAGAACACCGCTTGAACGATACGACTTCACGGCGTTCGTCTTCGTCATCGATCCGGCCACGAACTTTTCCGTCCCAGTCGTCAGCTTCGAAGTCGGTGACACCGGAGTGGGAGATTTCATCACGACGTCGGAGACGGGAGCGAGCAGGAGCAACTTCACCTACGAACCCCCCACTAGGAATACATCGGTGGTGGTGACGATCCCATCCTCTACGACCTACGCCACAGTCAGACGCACTGCCCGTGCTCAGGCGCTCACGTTTCTCATGTTTACGATCAATTGGTTGCTGACCTTGTGTACGCTGGTCATCACGGGGATCGTGGCCAACAAGAGGGTGGTGAAGGATGGTGTCGCCCTTCTTCCCGTTTCAATCATTTTGTCGGTCCCAGCCATTCGGTCACTTTACATCGGCTCGCCACCGTTTGGGATATTTTTCGGTACGCACCGGAACCTCACAACCCTCTTCGAAGCACTGACACTGTCTCTTAGACGTGGTGGGGTTCTTCCCACAAATGATCATTGTAGTGGCGTGTGCCATGGTAGTCTTGTTTATTTCCGTCCTGGACAAACCCGATACCGGTATAAGCGATATCGATTACAACGATCCCGAGAACAACGATCCCGCAAGAGTCGATCCCGCAAAGGTCGATACCGGTAAATCCTACACCGGTGAGAAATTGGAGGCTTCACCGGGAGTGCTTTAGTGGCGGGTTTGCTCATGTCCGTTTCTTTTTATCGTTCTTACCCTTGTGTTTGAGATTCGAAATCCTACCCCAACTTTGTTTTTCCTCTGTATAGCGTTGACATTAATATTGATCCCCACGACCGGCGAAGGGAGGGGCACTGTAAATGAAGCTGCGCCTTGAAGTCAGTCGAACCCGAATCAAATTCCAAGATTAATCATTTCTCTACTGAACTGGTGACGAATGTTTTCGGTCAGGACGAGGGGATAATATATTGAGTGTTGGAGGATGGCTGCGAGAGAGAAAAATCATGCATAAAACACATCAACGACCCATGAAAAAAAATTCCAGCTCGGGAAAGTCACCCCTGTCCAGTGAAAACATCGACGCAATCGGGTTTTGGGCACACGGGTGAAGAAAATTTAAATGGTATGGGAAGCTATAGACCGTTGCGCCATTACATCCTTCTGGGTTTTCCGGATTTGCAACATATTGATCATTCGCTTGCTCATGTTTTGCGCGAGGATCTGATCCCGAGGAGGAAATCTAGATCAGACCCTCCCTTGGGACGAGTCCAGAGTACGACTTGCGACCACCACCCGCAAGCACTGGAGTCGGGTTACTTGACGGACGGAATCTGGGGCAAAACCTTCCCTCGTCCTCGAGCTATCACTACGGGTTGGTGTCAGGTCATTGAGTTGGAGCAGTGTCGTCCGAACGCTTCAGCGCATCTGCATCTACCAAGTGACGCACGCCCGATCGTCAAACTACCTCCGGAGATACTCATCCCCATATTCGACCTCGTCGCGACCCCTTCGGAAGAAATCGGCTCCACCCCAAGATGACTAGAGTCATAGGTTATGCCAAGGGTCGAATGAGATAACCGGACGAGCCGCAGTTACTACTCACTGGCGACAGGGTGGTTCCATCCCTCAGTCCTTGAGGGCACACTTCTTGAGCTCTTCCCACCACTGTGTGGTCACGCTCTCTGACTTTGCTTGGTCCATAATCTCAACTCACTCCGCAACTTCTTCGCCGACACGCGAGCTCATCCAATCGATCGTCCTGTTCGCCCGTTCCTCTTCATCCTCTTGGTATGCTTCCTCGATCGTAACTAGATAGGAGAACCTGAGCGCGAATTGAGGAAGTTGGTTTGCGGTCGCAGTTCTGGTCGGAACTGTCCAGGAAATGCGCAAAATGTGAATACGCAGTTTGTAATCATCAGTCCGCGGATTCGATATCCCAGTGTGCTACCGTACCTGTGCCGAGCGAGAAAGATTGGAGGAGTTGGGGAAGTGGTGGCAGAGCTGCAGATCTCAAGGCGACCTCTGCGACTGGGGAGGACGCGATGCGAATGTGTGGACTAAATGACACCGGGAGCGTCGGAGGCATCTCCAGGTCAGCAGAGGATGAGGTGAGACAGTCAGTCCTGGACAGAGATCGACGCGTCATAAAAAATCAAGGTGATTGAAACGCGTTTTGGTATACATGATCCGGTACTGCAGGCGCCTACGCTACGCAGTCATAGTGAGAGACGAAGAAAGAGTCCCGCCGCGAAAATCGTATACAAAAAAAACGGGCGGGGGAAGGTATTAAAAGCCGCCAAAATTTCCACCTCCAAAACCTCCACTACCAAGGCGTCCACCACCGAGGCGTCCACCACCGTTATTGACTGCTTGGCTCAACAAGAGCCCAGTGGCGAGACTACCAAGCAATGGAATGCCCGTACCCGTCCCATTACCTGGTCTTTGGTGGTGGGGACCGTGCCCACCGCCATGTTGGGGCTGATGGGCGTAGTGTTTCTGGTGTCGTTGCGCTTCCTGTGCAAAGATTCAGACTCAAACCACAGTTGACTAGCGGCATGGGGACTTGCCTCTTCTTGTCTCCTCCTCTGCTCCGCCTCGCGTTCCTCTCTGGTTCCGATGGCCATGTCTTTGAGCGTTCCAAAGAATCCACGATCTCCAAAGAGTTCACGATCTTCGTGGTTACCCGAACTTGTGGCAGATCTACTAGCGGCTTGAGGTCGGCCCAACGTGGAAGGTCCACCAAAGGAGTGACGCCGTTGGCTCTCCTCAAAAGAAGGGAGGTGGAGATTTGAGTCGGAACCCCCGAAGCTATTGGTGCGGAATTTCCCCCGGACATCTGGGTGTGCCTCGAGGAACTCCCCGTCCTCATAGGGATGTGTCCAGATGCTCCGAGGTGGATTAGCCTTGGTGTCGACCTATCGAAGAGGAGAACGGGGGTCAGCATCCGTTAGAGCGATAAGCGGTAGAATAGGAGCGCACGTAGAATGGCTGGCCCGTGGCCTGGTCTAATTCTTTGATCCAACCGAAAGGTAGAAGGTATCGTTCAGATTCCATGGCCGAGCGGGCGAGATGTGTGGGGTGTCTGAAATTTGTGCATCCACTTTACTTATCATTTACTTATGGCTTGGGCTCTGGCGATGGTGCCTGGATTGGTCAGGGGACCCTCTCACGTGATCGTGATCGGGGGACGTTCTGGTCAAGTTCAGAATCAAATAGGGCGCGGCGTTGCCCATCCCCAGCTCAAAAAGTCGACTTGAGCAGAGGACTGAGCAGCGCAGGGTTGCACGCGCTTGGCCCCTCTCCCCCTCGGACACGACCGTTCTCCTGTGGGTTTTCTGATGGCACACAAGAAGCCCGACTCTATGGGTGTTTCACCAAACCACAGCTATGAGACCAGTCCCACATTACAATAATCGCACCCACCAGCGCCGACCCCCACTAGCCTACCCGTCCATGGAGGAGCACGGAATGGGAATGGGGATCCACGTTCTCGGAGGCTCACGGAACCTCACCAGTGTTGTCAGCAATCCAAAATCTTGGCAGCGCCACCGAATCACAACGTGCACTCGTGACGGTTTACAGAAACCGGAAAACCCATATCCTGGACAGTTGCGATCCTAAAAGGCGTTACCGACGCGTATTTAAGTAAGTCTATCTGGCCTCGGACTCCACCACAACCCACAGCTCCAAGCGTAGCACTGCGTGTTTATCGTCTACACCAGCAGTCGTTCCCCCACCCAACGATCTCACTGCCTCCCAGCCCCAAGACCAAATCGCCGGATCCACGGTCAACGTTTACGTAACCAGGAGAAGCTCCGGTTGCCCAGGTCCCTCGTCGCCACCTGAATGTGGTTCCGCCTCCCCCCCGAACTCACGGACAGGATAATCGACTTCTGCCATCACGACAAGAGGACTTTATCCAACTGCGCGCTCACCCATTCATCATGGCTCGCTGCGAGCCGCTTCCATCTCTTCCGCACCATCACCATGACCGGGTTTCACAGGAGGACGAGTCGGGCGATCCAGCTGGTATCCATCATTCGTAAAAGGTCGTTCGCGCTTTCGCTCAGACAGCCATCAATAATTCCGTACATCAAGACGGTGAAGATAGACTCGTTGGCCAACCAAGACCGGGTAGTCCGACTCAGGGATGCAGTCGGTCTCACCTGTGCGATCCGCCTGTTCTGCGATCGCGAGCGTCAACCGGACCCATCTGTGCATGTGAACATGAGTCTCTTCTTAGGAAGCGATGCCCTTCGACGACTTTTGCTGGTCAGCGACATCGTCACCCACGTAAAGTTGTCGAACGCCACCCTCGGTCGTCCAAACGACGTTTGGTCATTCCTTTCTTCGTTTCCTCGGCTGCAGCATCTCGTACTTGAAGATATCGGGTTCATCAAATCCACGGACTCAAAGTCTGACTTTCTTACCACGAGGACGTTCAATGGCGTCCCTCTCTCGACGATACGAATCACCACCGCGCTCGAGGGACCCATCATCAATAGCCTCATCAAGGTAGCCAATTCTCTGTCACACCTCGACAATTTCGGAATCGTGCACAAGGATATCATACGGGGAGCACTACCACAGCTAGCAGACGCTATCCAGAGGAGGGTGAAACGTCTGAGGTTCACGGCGGGCTGTTACCCCAGTGACGGACGGGGTGATGAATGGAGACCGTCCGCATTTGACATAAGTGAGTGAGCTAGCCCCACCCCAATAACCCCAAAGTTGACAGTTTGGTTGTCGGATAGGAATGCCTGAATTTGTTGGGCGGTTCCGATCACTGACGACGTTTGTCCTAGATAACCTCAGGTTGGACTACGGCCGGTTTAACGTTTCATTTGAGTGGATCACAGGTGTGTTACGAGAACTTTCTTCACCAGTTGAGAAGCTGGTTTTTGAGGTGACCGTGACGGAGTATTCACAGCTGGACGCGATGCCTTGGGCGTTCATCGATGGGACCGTTCACCCAGAAAGTCCACAATTCAGGGCATTGACCAGCCTTGAAGTATTTGTGAGACGGGGAGTCCATCCCGGGAATCGCCCTCCTCTCATCGACAGGGATGTGGTACGCTTGGAGGTCGCGCTGAGGTTGCCTGTCCTCAACCTCCTGGGTCTACTGCGGTGCGACACGGTGGACGGTTAATCTTCCCGGTCCCTCCTGTGTACCGATGCCATCCACGGTACCTCATGCGGGTACCACAACATGGACAAGCAGCATTGGACTTTCGCGGACTCTTATTTATCGCGTTAACCGATACTTTATCCACGCGTTTTCATCTCGGACTAGGGTTGCGACCTTTTTTATTCTACCTGCGCGCTTCGTCGCGTCACTCTTATAGCCACCCGAATTGCGGACAATCTACCCTTTACACTTAGATCTATCACAGATACGCGAACCACACCATGTTGCATACAGGGTCCTGAATATACACGAATAGTTTACCCACCGTTGCTAGCGCTTCGTCACAAATAGCCTCCGCGAGGATCAACAACCCGACAAAGCTTCGATCCCCACCAAGCGGATTAACCTTTCTCCCAACCTGGTTGCCAACATCCAAATCGTTGAATCCATTCACATCGACTTGGATCCGGTAATTCTTGTGGGCTCTGGAGTCCGTCAGGCGCCGCTTTCGAAAAATGTGTTCGCTTCTGTTTGGAGCACTTGTAGGTGTAACCCGCATACTGATAGGTGGGTTGCCGCCGCCTGCGAGGTTTGAAGACAGTCGCAGGGCGATGCTACCGCCACGATCGCCACGTGGATCGTGACAGCTCCGGTTCGGATCAGAGTGTGGGCAGGATGGCGGTGCAAGAGACAAAGAGGCGTTTAGCCGGAATTTCGAGTAATCTCGGTCACGACCCTTCCAACGACCATCACCTAGGTCCCACACCAACATGAGATCTCCTCGCCTCCCCTCCGAACTCACAGATCGCATCATCGACTTCTCCCACAATAACAAGAGGACGTTATCCAATTGCGCGCTCACCCATTCATCGTGGCTCGCGGCGAGCCGTTTCCACCTCTTTCACACCATCACCACGACCGGCATTCGCGAGAGGACAGCACGGGTAACCCGGTTGCGGTCCATCATTCGTAAAAGATCGTCCATACTCCCCTACATAAGGACGGTGAAGATGTCCGTAGGCCCCGACCAATTCGCCCGGCTCAGGAACGCCGCCGATCTCGCCCATGCTATTCGTCAGTTCTGCGATCACGGACGACTCCCAGCCCCATCCGTGCACACGACGCTCAGAGGGGCATTGGGTGAGAATTACTATGTCCCTTCCCTTTCGCCATTCTCCCTGGTCAACGACATCGTCACCCACGTGAAGTTATTGAATGTCACCTTCGGTCACCCAAACGACATTTGGTCCTTTCTTTCCTCGTTTCCTCGTCTCCAGTATCTGGAACTTGAAGGTGTCGGGTTCAACAACTCCGCAGGGTCTAGGTCTCCCTTGGAAGGAGTGTTCAACGGCATCGCCATCTCGACGATACGAATGACCACGGCGTCCATGGGGTTCGTCATCGACAGCCTCATCGAAGCGGCCGGCTCCCTCTCATACCTTGAAGATTTCGGCATCGCATATCAGGATATCAGGCAGGGAGTGCTACCGCGGCTAGCAGACTCTATTCAGACGAGGGTCAAGTGCCTGAGGTTCACCGCGGACTGTTACCCCGGTCCCGAACGGCACAATGAGTGGCGACCACCCGCATTTGATATGGGCGAGTAAACCTGCCAAACTCCAATAACCCAGAAACTGACGGTTCGGATATATGACAGGGATCCCGGAGTTTGTTGGGCGGTTTCGGTCGCTCACAGTCCTCGTACTAGATAACCTCAGAGCGGACCGTGACCCATATAGTGTGTCGTTTGAATGGATCACAGGGGTACTACAACAACTCTCCTCGCCAATTCTGGAACTGGTGTTTGAGGTGACCGTGACGGAGTACTCGCAACTGGATGCGATCCCGTGGGCATTCATCGATAGGATCGTTCACCCCGAAAATCCGCAATTCAAAGCATTGGCTCGCGTCAGGGTCCTGGTGAAACGTGGAGGCAGTCTGAAGGTCCGCCCTCTCATCTACACGGACGTGGTATGCTCGGAGGTCGCATGGAGGTTGCCTGTGCTTAACCTCCTGGGTCTACTACGGTGTAACACGGCGGGCTGTTGATCTTGTCGTTTGTTGGGCCCGTGCGTATCAAACATTGTCCACGATACATCGCGAGCACTCCTAACCCCACGCACATAGGTGCTCCGAACTACAAGTGCTCCACCTCTTCGTTCTTGAATCACCCTCCGACCTGCGCGGATGTATAAGCCAATGCAATGTTATGATATACAACCCAAAACACGGCGGATAGTCCGCCTCATCGCCAACGCATCCCCGCGAATTGGGTCAGTGAGCTAGCTAGGGTCCGATCTCATGGGCCCATCAACGCTGGCATGCCACGCCATCACCCTTGGCTCTCTCTCTTGACACGCCTCTCCGTTCTCCACTATTTTTGGCTATCGTCTCTATCCCCCCCTCATCCACACTCAACCTTCTTTCGTACCCAAACAACGCCAGTCCTGCTCTCGCTGGTTCCTAGTTCACGTTCGGCCGACCTCATGAATTTGGCTCACCTAACGACTACGTACCCTGAGCGAAAAGCGGTTGGAATCTTTATACTGTCAGCCATGTGGTCATGTGAGTCGGAGCATTACAATAAGACAAAAGGGTTATCTAAACATGGTCGGCCGTGGGGTGCTGGCCCGTGCTATTCTCCGTGCGGCGGGTAAGTGATCTACCGTGGCGACGTCCGTGTTTCCAACACCAGGGAGTCTAAGGCGCTCCTGACGCGTATTTAAGCAAGTCCGTTCAACGTTTCGGATCTCGGCCCCCACCACTGTCCCCAGCTCCATCCCGGCGATCCTGCTACCCCCCCCACACACACTCGAATCCGACCAGGGAAACAATGTCCAGCACTTACTTAATTCCACCCGACCGTTGGCCACGCACTATCCAGAAGAACTGCCAACGACCCAGGCCCCCACCACACCACCTCCCTCCCGAACTCACAGACCGCATCATCGATTTTTGTCACAACGACAAGGCAACGTTATCAAACTGCGCGCTCACCCACTCATCGTGGCTCGCCACAAGCCGTCTTCACCTCTTCCATACCATCAGTACGACCGGGGTTCACGAGAGGACAAGCCGGGGGTACCAGTTGATGTCTATCGTTGGGAAGAGGTGGCTCACACATCCACACGAGCGTTCGCCCGTGATTCCGTACATCAAGGAGGTGAAGATCGACACATTTGTTGACCCCGGCGGTGCGACATCGCTCCTGGATGCCATGTATCTTGCTTGTGAAATCCGCGCGCTCTGCCGTCGTGTGCGGCTAGAGGTCCCATCCCTCCACGTGGCCCTGAGGCGATCACCGAACCGAATGTATGCTCCTCCCCTTTGGTCATTTGAGGAGGCCAACGATATGGTCACCCGCATCAAGTTGTCGGATGTCAAATTCGATCATCCAAACGAGATTTGGTCTCTCCTTTCTTTGCTCCCCCGGCTACAGCATCTGGAGCTTGAACGCATCGGGTTCGACACCGAGGACTTTGGAACTCCTGCTGAGAGAACATTTGGCGTCATTCCTCTCTTGACGATGCGAATGACCACGGCATTCATGCGGCCCGTCATCGACAGCCTCATCAAAGTTGCCGGTTCCCTCCCACGCCTTAAAGATTTCGGGATTGCGTATCAGGATACCAGGCATGAATTGGCGATGCTACCGCAGCTGGCAGATGCTATTCAGACGAGGGTCAAATGCCTGAGATTCACTGCGGACTGTTTCCCCGGTTGTGGATTCAGCGGTGATGGATGGCGACCATCCGCACTCGATAGGGGTGAGTAAACCAACCCCACTCTATGACCCGGAGGCTGATGGTTTGGATGTTCACCAGGGATCCCAGAATTTGTCGGGCGATTTCTGTCACTCACCACTCTCGTCCTAGATAACCTCAGGCTAGACCGTGACCCATCCAAGGTGTCGTTTGAATGGATCACAGGCGTGTTGCAACAACTTTCCTCACCTGTTCAGAAGCTGGTGTTTGAGGTGATCATGACGGAGTGTTCGCAGTTGGATGTGGTCCCTTGGCCATCCATCGACGCGATCATTCGCCCAGAAATGCCGCAGTTCAGGGCATTGACTCGCGTCGAAGTGTTGGTGAGACGGGGAGTCATTCCGGAGGATCGCCCTCCCATCTATAAGGATGTTGTATGCTCGGAGATCGCGCTGAGGTTGCCTAACCTCAACCTCCAAGGTCTACTATGGTGTGACACGGTGGGCTGTTAATCCTCCCGATCCTCCTGTGTATCGATGCCGTTTAGTGGTGCATTGTGCGATGGACTACAACATGGACGAGCGGTGTTAGACTTTCGCGGACCCTTATTTAATCTGTTGACCGGTACTTCATCCGCACTGCCTTATCTCTGACCATAGTTGTGACCTTTGTTATTCTACTCTCGCCATTCTATTCGCACACTTCGTTAGCCTCACGTATGTATATGTAGTCGCCCGAAATACGGAAACTCCATCCCTTTGTTCTTAGATCCACAATAGATGTACAAGTTAAACCGTAGTGATGTCTGCAGGTATCCAAATACACGAACGTTTACCTGAACTTGCCAGCTTAGCCACGGCCCACGGGGATCAGCAAGCTGACCAGGCTTCGATCGTCACCAATCGGACCCAATTCCTCCATCCAGGATACATCGCCCTGACCCACACGCTCAACCGGTCCCCCTTCTTTGCCTGCTTCAACACCCGTTCGTCCTCAATCACGGCACGATGTCTGACGTATCCCTGTCCAGCATGAATATTCCTCACGACTTCCACTCTCACGATCTCATCGTCCGTCTCTCCATCATCCAGCGTGAGTTCGAACCACGTCCAGCTACCATTGCGGGTGCCCTGTGTCTCTGGATAGCTGCTCCATCCTTGATCTCTCGAATCCGTCGTGATGACCAGCCGACGGAGCGGGTAGGTGAATTCCCCTCCCTCGATAGGTGCGGATCGGAGGTATCGTACATTGGCGTCGCTGAACTGACAAGACTCTAGACAGGTTGCTCGTGAGACTGTCCAGTATTCTGCGAGGTCCAGGACCTGGGTGATGAGTTCCGGAGGGAGTGGGAGTAGTGATCGGACGAGTGCGATTTCGGTTGGGGTTGGATGGAACTCTAGACCTCCAGGTTCTTTAGCTCGTTCGGAGAACGCGGCGGCGCGGGCGTTGTGGTGGTGGTGGTAGTCGACAACCTGTGGACGTGCCGGTCCTAAATATTCGTTATCGTCCTCGCTGAGGATTTCGTCTTCAGTTTCGTCATCCGATGGGTACCCTCCACTGTTAGGAAGGAATCTCTCAGTTACAGCTCGAGTTGGGGACAGGTGGGCTTACGGTAGATGGAGGTCAACCATGAACTTTCCTCGGGTGGTGAACGTTTTGGGTCAAGGTCGTGCTGCCGTCTCTTGAATGAATTATCCGGTTCGGTGGCTGTGCTCGGATCAGCGTTGACCGGGTCGAGCAAGTATATCTACCGGCTCAACGCGCCAGAAAACCTCCGACGGGACCTGCTTCGCGACCTCTATTCTGCTCACGCTCCCGTCAATGGCCTACAACCTTTCCGGGGAGGCTGAACCTTAGCGAGTTCGTCAAGTCGCGTAGTCACCCGTCTCAGTACTTGACCACCCTCCCCAGGAAGCGCAGTTTCCGACCCATCGGATTTCCGGAGTCGGAAGTCCAAGGCAGAACAACCCACTGTCGACACACACTCTTGTACCTTGGAAGGGGCCCCTGCTTCGACCGCTCGGGAGAATTTTGGCGAGTGTCGATCTATCTTCCACTACCACAGCCGTTCTGAGGGCGCCACAGATGAGAAAGGATAACCACCAGACCTCGTAAACGCCACGAACCTACGTTCTCCGACCCTCCGAGTTGCCCCCGACGCGATCAGAGATCCGTATGAGGCGCCATCCCGAACCCTTTCGACGATTGCTTCCCCATTCTTCTCGGAGCCCGTCCTGGTGGGGGTCGTGTACCGAACTCGAGGCGAAGTTCGAGAAGATTGGCGTCGGGGCTCAAGGTTGTCACGTTATAATTGAGGAAGCAGAAATGGAAGTCCAATTTCCCCACGCTGGCTGAGAATCGACTTTCATATGGCTGCAAGGAAGGGGATCGTTTTCGATATTGGACCGCCGCAGGGGAAGTAGCATTCCGTGAGTTTCACGCCTCAGTTCCACTTCCCGTCTCTCCAGAGATATTATGAGCGGCATCAAAGCGCCGTCGGTGGTCCGGTTCGAGCCCGGTCTCTCGGAAGCTCTTCATGCAGAACTACAACTTGCAGACTCGAACATTCCTCATTGGGGATTTACTGCGTCGAGCACAAGTACGTTAAGATTGTATGACTTCTGGGTTCCATTACTACTGTTTGCCATTGTCCTTACCCTCTCACCTGTGGGCTAACTGTGAGTAAGATCGACGCCCATCTGTCTCTTGTATGCTAGGTAGAATGCAGAATACAGGTTTCGTCCGTCCGAGCGATCCACAAGATAGTAGCAACAATGCTTGGGAAAAACGCGAATTATCGAGCCGCGTTATCTCAACGTGTCATCCGATGAAAACCATCGGATCCACTCCAGACTGATCATAACACACCCCAACCCTACCAGAATTCCTCCTCTGCACAACTACAACCGACTCAGACTCTTCCAGAATCACAGGAGAGATCTCTCGAACGAGTTCATCCCGGTCCCGACTGCTCCACAAAGGATCCTCGATGTTGAACGTCACCTTCCTCTTGCTCGTCTCTGGTACACCGACCTTCAGGTTGTGAGTGACTCTCCCGGCAGTTGCGGGTAACGTCGAGGCGAGCCCATGGAAATCATGGTCGTGTGTGGTGATGACGAGGTCACGGAAGTTGGGAGAGGATATCTTCGAGGTTAGGTGGTTGAGATAAGTCGGTGGAACGATGGATGTTTTGGAGCAGACCACTGTTTCAATCTTCTCTAGCAAGAGGTGCTTGCTGAGGTCGTAGAAGTCAAGATTTACTTCTGGAGCCACGTCAGCAGAGGTCCATAAGACACCGTCAGCGACTACGGACTCACCCGATTTCCGAGGTTGATAGAATAACGTTCGAAGGGTTCGTGAACAGGCAGGAATCAACGGCTCCACTCCCTCATTACACTTGAGTACGAGTTTATGGAACCGTAATCCTCCGCGGACCTTAAGAAGCTCCCGCACAAACCCCCTGCCGCCGGGACAATCCATGTGTTTGAGGGTAAGCACACCACGGAAACTAGGCGATGTTTTTGGGCGTGGGAGGGGGGTAGCACTGCGTTCTGAATGCTTAACCACTGAGAGGTTATCCAGGTTCGGGAACAGGCAGATGAATCTGAGAATGTCGGTCGAAGCTCCTAGTGGATTGATGAGCTCGAGGGTGACGAGTGAAGCGGTGGCTTGTGCGAGTTTCGTGGACTCTGGGGAACGGAAGATGGTGAACTCTGTGAGGGCGAGAGCACGTAACGAGGGTGTCGGGCCCATATCCTTGAGATACTTCCCCATGAGCGTTGAGGGTGGGAGATCTAACTCGATCCGGCGGATGTAGTCGATGAGCCCATACCGACGGAGGGTTGCCAAGGACTTGTATTGGTGCTCGTAGATCAACCTCCGCCTGTAGAAGAGGTGATAGCGTGAAGGCTCGACCCACGCCCGGCAGGTCAAACAACACGCGAGGAGAGAGTCGAGGTGATACCACAGGTGGTCGATGATGAATTCCGCGAGTTCTTGGGGGAGTCTTCCAGCGGGTGATTGGACCGGTCGTTCCTTTCGAAGAAACCTCGTCAAAGCATCCTTCCCGAGAGTGGATCTCAGTCTTGAGAGAAGTGAGAGTTTCTTTGAGTCGACCTGTGAACTCCGTTCGTCGTTTCGTTCGGAGTGAAGAGGGGCGACCACTTACCTCCATACCGTGCACGATACGTAGGCGGTGGGGGTTGTCGTCGTCGTCGTCGTTGTTGTTGTCAAGCCCTGACGCGGATGTATTGGTGACATTTGGAGCGACAGATTCAGGGATGGCCGTTTCCGCCTTTGGGCCCTCCCATCAAGAGAATGGCCTCCGCCCGCGCGACGTTATCCGACGGTTAAGGGAAGCTGATACACAGTTCTTGGCACCGGCACCGGCCGGTTAGCAGAGAAGCTCGGTCAAGTTTCAGTGTTGGCCGAGATGGAGGACCTTTCTGTTGATCCCGGTCTCTTTCAATTCCCGCGCGGATTTTGGTCGGAATATCCGAACACCACTTCTCCTCGTATACGTGTCTCCATCGAGCACGACAACCTGGTAGCGTGAAGATGAGCACGGAACTCGGCGAGTCTAGGAATTACGCACACTCGGACCAGCCTGCGATTTCTATCAGCTCGCCGGAACCTGGCTACCTCTTGCCACGGATACCTCGAACTTGAATCTCTTGAGACTAGGTAGAGTTTCGCGCGACAGTGACGCTCCATTGCAGAACGTGATCGAGCGCTGTCTGGGCCGAAAGCACCACAGTTCGGTCATACCCCGGCACAATACACTCGTGTCCACGGAACCAAAGAAGTTCCTTTCCACATGCGACCAACGAACAACCTCAAGCGAAGTGTCGACCACGGTGCCTCGACGTTACCGATCTAAGGGGTGCGGTGGAGCAGGACCTCTTCAGCATCCCTGCCACCGAGGAACTGCGTACCCTCCATGCACCTCGAGGATAACTCTGTCAAAGGAGATATACGAATTCTTCTGTTGGCGACAGATGCGCCTTTGTCTCGTGCGTTATTCCCTCGTACCCAACCCAAAAGACTTGGTCCAGACGCGCTCTCACGGGGCCCAACTCAATGTTGACCCGGTCGCTTCTAGAATCCATCCCCCGAGGATCCCTTTGTGACCGAATCCCAGATTGCAGGGTCGCCGTTCGCGTTCTCCTGTGGTTTCTCGATTACGACACACGACCCCATTGTCTAAATCTGATGCTGTCCGGCGGTTCCCGTTCATAAAATTCGCAGCGCCACACAAGGCATCCCGTAAGCAACTCTCCCATTATCCACGAACATTATACCCACTCAACTGTGCAAGTCACTCGTCCTGAACCGATATCACTATGGTCCTACCCAACTTCTTACAACAACTCTGCGACCTCGACAGTGCCTCGCCACAGTTCTACGAGCACCTCGGGAACTTTCTCCGCGGGGACGAGTATCGGAATGCTATTCCAAACCTGCAAGGCGAAGATTTGGCGCAGTTCGTCGAGTACCTTAGTGGCGTAAATCTCCAAACCATCCCCTCCTCCACTCCGGACTCAACCTTTAAATAGGCTCTCGTCGAAGTAACCGATTACAAAAGCCCCGAATTCCTGGAATCCCTGCGTGAGCTCGGACGGATATGCGCCGTTAAGCAAGTCCTACCGAAATCATGTACACTTTCAGTTTCTTCTCTGGACATCAGTCCTCCATCCGCTTCCGGCCGCATATATGCAGGGACCCTCGGTGACTCGAAAGTGCGCATTAAACACATAAGGGTGTACACTGAGAGAGACCCACAGAAGGTCAAGGAGGTGCGTCTCGACGCCACGATCTCCCATCTTTAGCCGCTAACAGTGCCTGCAGACCTTCCACCAAGTGGCGATAACGTGGAAAAATTTGGCGCACCCCAACATCGTCCCCCTTTTGGGCGTCACAACCGAGCCCCTCCAACTGGTTTCGGATTGGATGTCCGGCGGGAGCTTATCGGGATACATCAAAAACTACCCCGGGGCGGACAGGCTTGGTCTTGTACGCCTCGCTCGTACTGCGTCACACTTACCCCACTTACCCCTTCATTAGATATCTGATGTCGCTGAGGGTCTCGGCTTCCTCCATTCCTGTAACGTGGTTCACGGGGATCTCAACGTTGTGCGTGAATCATTCTACATCTCGTTTTGCTATCATGTTGACATAAACCAGTCGAACATCCTCGTGGACGCAACTGGGGGTGCACGGATCACAGATTTCGGTCTCGCCACGATCTCGGACAGTCAATGGATGTGCAACAAGGAAGGGGATGTTTTCGCATTCGCAATGATCATGGTCGTGGTTCGTTGTGTATGTCCCGTTGGGCCCCGACGTCCGGCTGACCATTCTTTATTTTAACAAAGGCATTCTCTGACGCGTCCCCGTTCAACGAGGGTTCGCCTCGTGTGGTTGCGTTAGATATCGCGGGGGATCAGCGCCCGCCGCGGCCGACCCACCCGACTTTGACAGACAAACTATGGGCATTGATCCAACGCTGCTGGAATCACGAAGCCGCCCTACGCCCACAATCATCTGAAGTGTTACGAATCTTACGCAAATTGTCAGTTTCCATTCCGGACCACGCGCAGTCAGCCTGACAAATTTCCCGTGCACAGCGGCCCTCCAACGTGGAAACGTTTGGTCAAAAGTCCGTTCGTCACGCGCGAATCTATCCCCTTGATCACGACCATCTTCTCGGACAAAGCTGAGATCGGGGTAGTTGAAAGGCTCCCCAAGGACGATGTCCAGACGTTCATCGACAGAGCAGCCGAGGTGCCTATCCACGCTCTTTCACCTTAAAAGAACGGCCCCACTGGACTGAGCTCAATCTTCCAACTCCCCTAATTAGGTTTTGGATCTCCCCGGTCTCGCCACATGGCTCCGGAACGGGTGTCTGACCACTTTGTGCAAGATATGCGGTAAACTGGCTGTGCTCCCGGGATCGCTGCGTATCCCACAATGTTACGATCGACGAGGCGCCCCGCCGGCCAGAGGTGGGTACTCGGAGGTGTGGAAGGGTGTCTACCAAGGTCGTCACGTCGCGGTCAAGGTGCTAAAGATATACTCGAACAGTGACCTTGGTCAGGTTACCCTCGTACGTCATCATTATGGCATCACGAACACCTCCTTTAGCAAATTGACCGTAACTTTGCTGTAGAGGTTCTGCAGGGAGGTCTTGAGGTGGAAAGTCCTTGACCATCCGAACGTGATACCACTGATGGGAGTGACGATGGATGACCACCA